>Ga0208612_1000762_pt1 | contig 13596 bp, 13 predicted proteins | sample AntDryMetagUQ889_FD_188089 | JGI IMG/M metagenome (GOLD analysis project Ga0208612, IMG submission 188089) | Polar desert microbial communities from Antarctic Dry Valleys - UQ889 (SPAdes) | ecosystem: Environmental > Terrestrial > Soil > Desert | place: Antarctic Dry Valleys | collected 2008-12-31 | reverse complement strand
GGTCTGGAGGGCTTCAGCGACGAGGTGTTGAGACAGCGCCTGGGCTCACCTCTGGGGGTGGATGTGGCCACACTCGAGCGCCAGCTCGGCAAGCCGCTCGAGGAGATGTTCCGAGTGTCGGTGGGGGCGCGGTTGCCCGGTGAGGCGCCCACGGTGGTGGCTCCGGAGCTGGGCCAGAGGGTGGAGCTGGTCGCTTCGGCCCGTCGACTGAACGTGGAACGAATCGCCGCCGCCGCCGTGGCCACCGTCGCCGCCCTTGTGCTGATGGCGGTTCTTCTCCGCCTCCTGCTGGCCTCACGCTGACGCACCCGATCGCAGGCTGACCGCTTCGAGGACCGACTGTCACAGGCCGTCCGTAGCTTGGGGCTCCATGACCAAGCTACGGACCGTTCACCGCTGCACCGGGTGCGGGGGGGCTGCTGCCCGCTGGGCGGGGCGCTGCGGATCCTGCGGCCAGTGGAACACCCTGGTGGAGGAGGCGTGCGCCGGTCCACCCCGAAGGTCCGCCACCGCTGGCGCCGGCACCATCGGGGCCACTGTCAAATGGGACGGCGATCCTGCCGTGCCCCTGTCGGAGGTGGACATGGCGGCCTGGGCGGCGCAGCCGACGGGGATCGACGAGCTGGACCGGGTGCTCGGAGGTGGCCTGGTGCCCGGATCGGCCACGCTCGTGGGCGGCGAGCCGGGGATCGGCAAGTCCACCCTGCTGCTGCAGGCCCTGTCGTCCCTCGCCCAGCGGGGGGTCCGGTGCCTTCTCGCCTCGGCTGAGGAGTCCAAGCAGCAGGTGCGGCTCCGGGCCGAGCGTCTGGGGGCGTTGGACCCGGCGCTCTGGCTGGTCTCGGAGACTTCGCTGCCGGCCATCCTGGCCGCCATAGACCAGGTTGGTCCCCGTGTGGCGGTGATCGACTCGATCCAGACGGTCTTCGACCCCGAGTTGGGTTCGGCCCCCGGCTCCGTGGGCCAGGTCCGGGAGTGTGCGCACCGCCTGGTGAGGGTGGCCAAGGAGTGTGGGGTGGCGATCGTGCTCGTGGGTCATGTGACCAAAGACGGTGCCTTGGCCGGCCCTCGGGTCTTGGAGCACGTGGTGGACACCGTCTTGGGCTTCGAGGGTGACCGCCATCACGGTCTGCGCATGCTGCGGGCCCACAAGCACCGCTTCGGACCTGTTGGCGAGCTCGGCCTGTTCGACATGGGCGAGTCGGGCCTCCGAGGTGTGCCCGACCCGAGCGGTCTGCTCCTGGGCGACCGCCGGGAGGGTGCGGCCGGTTCGGTGGTGACGCCCGCCATGGAGGGTCACAGGCCTCTCCTGGTCGAGCTCCAGGCACTGGTGTCCTCCACCAAGCTGGCCATGCCCCGCCGGTCGGCCCAGGGGCTCGACCAGGGTCGCATGGCGCTCGTCCTGGCCGTGCTGGAGCGCCAGACCAACGTCTCTCTGGCCGGCTCGGACGTCTACACCTCAGCGGTCGGGGGCGTGCGCGTCAACGAGCCGGCGGCGGACCTGGCGCTGGCCCTGGCGCTGGCTTCGGCCGTGTCGGGTGTTGCGTTGCCCGAGGACTTGGTGGCGTGCGGCGAGGTGGGGCTCACCGGGGAGGTACGCCACACCGGCCGCCTCGACCGTCGCCTGGGCGAAGCACGGCGCCTCGGCTTCAGACGGGCCGTGGTCCCCGCCTCGGCGCCCGACGGTCCGGACGGCATGGAGCTGGTGCGCGTCCCCACCCTCGGGAGCGCTCTCTGCGAATTCGGACTGCGGCTCGGGCGGTAGGGCTCAGGCGGTAGAATCCTGCCCGTGCTTGTCCGGCGAAGTCCGGCGATGAATCAGGCTCTCGCTTCGGTGGCGCCCGGCAAGCCCTTGCGCGAAGGCCTTGATCGCATCCTCCAGAGCAGTATGGGTGGGCTCATCGTCGTAGGCGATGGTCCCGATGTCCTTTCCATCTGCTCGGGCGGGTTCCTCCTCGACGCCGAGTTCACGCCCCAGCGCCTCTACGAGTTGGCCAAGATGGACGGCGCTCTCATTCTCGCCCCCGATGCCAGCCGCATCGCCCGGGCCAACGTCCATCTCGTGCCGAACCCCAACGTGCCGACGGCGGAGACGGGCACTCGGCACCGCACCGCCGAGCGGGTGGCTCGCTCCGTCGATGTTCCCGTCGTCTCGGTGTCCGAGGCCCTTTCGATCATCGCCGTCTACCGGAACGACCGCAAGCACCCGCTGGAGCCACCGCCCCGGCTGCTGAACCGATCGAACCAGGCTCTCCAGACCCTCGAGCGGTACAAGAACCGCCTCGATCTGGTGAGCGGGAACCTGTCGGCCCTCGAGGTGGAGGACCAGGTGTCTGTGCGTGACGTGGTCACGTTCCTCCAACGGGCGGAGATGGTGCGGCGCATCTCCGAGGAGATCGACGGCTACATCCTGGAGCTCGGGCTCGATGGTCGCCTGGTGCGCCTGCAGCTCGAAGAGCTCATGGGTGGGGTGGAGGACGATCGGCGCCGCGTCATCCAGGACTACTTCCAGGACCGCCCGAAATGGCACCTGGACCAGGCCGATCGGGCCCTCCGGGACCTGGGCACCGAGAACCTGCTCCTCCTGGAGGAGGTTGCCTCCGCCGTTCACGTTCCCACGGCCAATCAGGGCCTCGAGGCCGGCGTCCAACCCCGAGGCTTCCGCTTGCTTCACCGTGTGCCCCGCTTACCCGAAGGGGTGCACGAGGCGCTGGTGGAACGCTTCGGCAACCTCCAGAAGATCATGCGGGCGACCATCGAAGAGCTCGACGACGTGGCGGGTATCGGCACCGTGCGGGCCCGGGCCATCAAGGAGGGTCTTTCCAGGCTGGCCGAGACCTCGATCCTCGACCGGTATTCGTGAGCGCGTGCCACTCGTCACCCGGCGGGGCGGCGCAACTTGTCCGCGCGGGGGTCAACCCGTACCCTGGCCCTTCATCCCCTGCTCGTCTCATTCCTGGGAGAGGTATGTCTTCGTTCGACGTCGGTGACAAGGTTGTGTATCCCCATCACGGGGCCGCCGTGATCGAACGCAGGGAGCAGAAGGAGGCGTTCGGTGAGGCCCGCGAGTACCTGGTCCTGAAGCTGGCCTACGGCGACCTCACGCTGATGGTCCCCAGTGACAACACCGAAGAGGTTGGTCTCCGGGAGGTCATCAACGACGAGGAGGTCGAAGAGGTGTTCGCCGTCCTTCGCAAGAAGGAGGCGCGGATGCCCACCAACTGGTCCCGCCGGTACAAGAACCACGTGGAGAAGCTCAAGTCCGGTGACGTGTACCAGGTGGCCGAGGTGGTGCGGAACCTGTCCATCCGCGACAAGGACAAGGGCTTGTCGGCAGGCGAGAAGCGCATGCTCACGCGCGCTCGCCAGATCCTGGTGTCCGAGCTGACATTCGCCATCAACGTCTCCGAGGAAGAGGCCGAGAAGAAGCTCAACGAAGCACTGCCGTAGTCGCCTCGCCTGGCCGCCCTTTTCGGGCAGCCGGCGTTCAGGTGTGCCTGTCTCGTGCCGATACTTGGTCGGAGATGTTCGTTGAGATCGTAAGGCTGTTCGTCGTCTTCTTGGCCACGGCGGGCGGATTCGCCATAGGTGCTGGCTCTGGTGGCGCCGAGGCAGGCAACGGCGCAGTCCTCGGGGCCACCCTGGGCGCGTCGTTGGGGTATGTGCTGGGCGGGGTGGTGGGCCGCCTGTTTCGCCGGGCCATGGGTGTGATCGACCACCGCATAGAACAGGCACCTGCCCATCACGTCTTCGCCGGTGCCGTCGGTGGCATCGCCCTCGGCGGGCTCACGGGCGTCATCGGCATCCCCGCCGTTTTGCTCCTGCCGGGTCGAGCAGGTTGGCCGTTGCTCGGGCTCTGTATCTGGATGGGGGCCTACCAGGGTTTCTGTTACGGGTCCCGAAAGAGCGACGACCTGCTGGCCATGGCCGGACTGTCGTCTCGCCCGCTCGTACGGGCATCGCCCTTCGGGGGCAACGTGGAACAGGACGCCCTCCTCGTGGACACCAGTGCGGTCATCGACGGCTGCTTGCTGCCGCTGGCGCGCGCCGGGTTCCTGCGCGACGCCCTGCTGGTGCCCCGCTTCGTCCTGGACGAGCTCCAGGGCATCGCCGACGCCCAGGATCCCAACCGGCGCCGGCGTGGCCGCCGGGGTCTGGAGATCCTGGAGACGCTGCGTGAGCAGGCCGGCGTGGAGGTGCACGTGCTCGATGACGAAGTACCCGAGCACGAAGAAGTGGACGCCAAGCTCGTCGCCCTCGCTCGGCGCCTGCGCACCAGCCTGGTCACGGTCGACGAGCCGCTTCAGCGGGTGGCCGAGCTCCAGGGTGTGCGCTGTCTCAGCGTGCGTCGGCTCACCGAAGGCCTGCGACCCACCCACGTCGCCGGCGACCGGCTGCGGCTGCACGTCAGCAAGCCGGGCAAGGAGCCTGGGCAAGGCGTGGGCTTCCTCGACGACGGAACGATGGTGGTGGTGACCGATGCGGACGGCCTGGTGGGCCACGATGCCGACGTCAGCGTCAGCAGCACGGTGCAGACCTCGATGGGACGGATGATCTTCGCAACGGTTTCGCGCTCGCAACCGGAGCTCCTGGGACGAGCTTGACGGTGCCCCGGCGGCCGGCGGCCTAGCTTCTCCTCGTGCCGGTTTGGGGGGTTGTCGTGGCGGCTGGCCGCGCCTCGCGGTTTGGGCGACCCAAGCAGCTGGAACGTCTCGGTGACCGTCGGGTCCTGGACTGGTCGCTCGGTGCGGCCCGGGCGGCCTGTGACGGGGTGGTGCTGGTGGTCCCTGCCGGCTCGAACGCAGATTCGGAGCCGCTGGCCGACGTGGTGGTCGAGGGAGCCGAGACGCGTCCTGGATCGGTGCGCCGTGGTCTCACTGCCGTGCCGGCCGACGCCGACGTGATCGCCGTGCACGATGCCGCTCGGCCTCTTGCCACCGCCGAGCTGTTCGCCGCCGCTGTGCACGCCGTGCGGACCGGTGCCGACGGGGCCGTCTGCGCCGTGCCCCTCGCCGACACGGTGAAGCGGGTGGAAGACCGAACCGTGATCGAGACGCTCGATCGCGGCGGCTTGTGGGCAATCCAGACGCCCCAGGCGTTCGGCGCCGCCGCCCTCCGTGCGGCGCACGAGGGCGAGCCCGACGCAACCGACGACGCCGCCCTGGTCGAGCGCATGGGTGGCCGGGTGGTCGTGGTCGCGGGCGACATCCGCAACATCAAGATCACCCGGCCCGAGGACCTGCCCGTGGCCGAGGCTCTCCTGTCATCTGTCACTTACGCTCGCTCCGTGAGAGTCGGTCACGGATTCGACGTCCATCCCTTCAGCCCCGATCCGGGCCGCGCCCTGGTACTGGGTGGCGTCGCCCTGGAGGGGGAGCGCGGCCTCGCCGGCCACAGCGACGCCGACGCCCTGGCCCACGCCGCCGCCGAGGCCCTCCTGGGCGCCGCCGGACTCGGCGATCTGGGTCGCCATTTCCCCGACACCGACCCGGCCTGGGCGGGAGCCGACAGCATGGTTCTGCTGGCCGAGGTGATGGGTCGAGTGGCCGAGGTCGGATGGCGGCCGACCAACGTGGACTGCACGGTGGTGCTCGAAGCCCCGAAGCTGGCACCGCACCGCGACGCCATGGAAGCCCGTCTGGGCCACACCATCGGTGCGCCGGTATCGGTCAAGGCCACCCGCCCGGAGGGTCTCGGAGCTCTGGGCCGAAGCGAGGGTATCGCCTGCTTTGCCGTCGCCCTTCTCGAGGGCCGTTGAGACCGCCGCGCCGCGGCGGTCCGGGTCGCGACACTGGCCGGAACCAGAGTCACGGCCGGAGCCACGGCCGGGGCCGGCAAGGAGGAAGGGGTAATCCTGACCGCCGCGCTCGCGAGGAGCCGGGCACCCCGGGTGGCGAGCAGGTGGAGGGCCGGCGGGCCGTGCGTGAGCTGCTCCTCGCCCGCCGGCGGCGGACGCGGGACGTGTGGCTCAGTCAAGGCCTCGACGCCTCGCCGCTCCTGGCCGAGATCACCGACATGGCAAATGATCAGGGTGTGCCGGTGCGGACGGTGACAAAGGAGCGTCTCGACGCCTCGGCTCAGACGAGCGCTCCCCAGGGCGTCCTGGCTCACGCCGACCCACTGCCCGAGGCCGATCTCGACGACCTGGCCCGCCCTGCTGCCGGCGGTACCCGGCCCTTCCTGCTCGTTCTCGACGGCATAACCGACCCGCACAACCTCGGCGCCCTGTTGCGGACGGCCGAGTGTGCGGGGGCCACCGGGGTGGTGGTGCCCAGCCACCGGGCCGCGCTCGTCACGCCGACGGTGGCCAAGGTCGCCGCCGGTGCCATCGAGCACCTGCCGGTGGCGGTGGCGTCGAGCATCCCGAGCGCCCTCACCCGCTTGGGCCGAGCCGGAGTGTGGACGGTGGGCCTCGACGCCGATGCCGAAGGGCACCTGGCCGAACTGTCGGTCGGGACCGAACCGGTGGCCCTGGTGCTGGGCTCGGAGGGACGGGGTGTCTCGCGCCTTGCGCTCGAGCGCTGTGACGTGGTGGTGGCCATCCCCCGTCACGGGGCTCTGGAGTCGCTGAACGTCGCCGCCGCAGGAGCCGTGGCCTGCTTCGAGATCGCCCGCCGCCGCACCGGCTGAGTCGCTCTGGAGGACATAGCCGGCGGAAACCGCCGGCCATGTCCTCCAGACGGGTGTTGCCTCAGCGGACGGGAGGTCGGAGGACGGCGAACTGGTCGGTGATGGCGAGGTTACGGGAGCGGAACCGGAACACCGCCCCCGGCCGTCCACCGGCCCGCCCGGGGGGTCGGCGCTCACCGGTGGGCTCCAGGACCCGGCGGCGGACCAGCACCCGCTGGAGGTTGGTCGCCGAGACCTCGTGGCCCAGGGCGGCGACGTAGACGTCCCGGAGCTCGGACACGGTGAAGGTGGACGGAGCCAGGGCGAAGCCCACGTTGGTGTAGGAGAGCTTGGCCCGCAGCCGTTCCCGCCCGGCCAGGGTGATCGGCCCGTGGTCGAACGAAAGCGCCGGCAGGTCGTCCACGGGGTGCCACGTGGTGTCCTCGGGGAGACTGGGGTTGACGTCTGTGGGCACCAGGCCCAGGTAGGCGCTGGCCAGTTGCCATTCGTGAGGCGCCCGGGCCGGGTCACTCAGAGTCTCCAGCTGCTCCAGGTGGGCCAGCTCCCGGACGTCGACCTTGGCCGCCAGGTGTCGGCGGATGGATGCCTCGAGGGTCTCGCCGCCGTCGAGGTAGCCCCCCGGCAGTGCCCAGTATCCGGCGAAGGGGTCCTGGCGCCGCTCCCACAACAAGGCCTCCAGGCGGCCCCCCCGGACCTGGAAGATCACGGCGAGCACCACGTGAGTGGGATGGGACCGGCTGCTATGCTGATTCACGGTTATCGACTCTAGGTCGAAAACTAACTCTCGAACAGCGGGCTCCCACAGCTCCAGAGACGAGACAGCTCCAGAGACGAGACAGCTCCAGAGACGACGGTGTCGATTTGCATGCTTCCCATGCTTCCCCCAACGGTGAACCGGGCTTGAACGCAACCGCGAGGTCACACGCCCCGCGTTACGACGTGGTGGTGCTCGGCGGCGGGGTGGCCGGGTTGTACGCCGCTCTCGGCGCGGCTCGCCAGCGGGCCCGGGTCCTGGTCCTGGCCAAGGGCGGCCCGAGGTCCACCGCCAGCCATCGGGCCCAGGGTGGCATCGCCGCCGCCCTCGGCTCCGACGACTCTCCCTCGCTTCACGCCGCCGACACCGAGCGGGCAGGTCGGGGCTTGTGCCGCCCGAGCGCGGTGGACGTCCTCGTCGAAGAGGCACCCGAGCGGATCGCCGACCTGGTTGACCTCGGTGTGAGGTTCGACGACGTTCTCGGTCTCGAAGGCGGTCACTCCCGCCGCAGGGTGCTCTCCGTCGACGGGGCCGGCACCGGAGCCAAGGTGGCCGCCGCGCTGGGTGCGCAGGTGCTGGCGCACGCGGGCATCGACGTGAGCCGGGACGAGCGGGCCCTCGACCTCTGGTGCGCCGAGGGTCGCTGTGTCGGCGTGGTAACCGACCGGCGATCGGTGAGCACGCCGGCCACGCTCCTGGCCACGGGGGGCGCGGCCGCCCTCTGGGAGCGGACCACCAATCCCCCGGGTGCCACCGGCGACGGCATTGCCATGGCGTACCGCGCCGGGGCGGCCGTCGCCGACCTCGAGCTCGTGCAGTTCCACCCCACGGCCTTGGCCGGCACCGACCTTCTCCTCTCCGAGGCGCTCCGGGGCGACGGTGCCCTGCTCGTGGACGGGGAGGGGAGGCGCTTCACCGACGAGCTGGCACCCCGCGACGAGGTGGCCAGAGCCATAGGGGCGCGGGGCACGGCGCTGCTCGATCTGCGTCCGGTGGACCGAAGCCGCTTCCCGGGCCTCATGGCCACCATCGAAGGCGCGGGATACGACCCGGGAGCAGATCCCGTCCCGGTGGCGCCCGCGGCCCACTACACCATGGGTGGTGTCGTCACCGACCTCCACGCCCGCACCGAGGTCGCCGGTCTCTACGCCATGGGCGAGGTCGCGTGCACCGGCGTCCACGGGGCCAACCGGCTGGCGTCCAATTCCCTTCTCGAGTGCCTCGTGTTCGCCGAGCGGGGCGCGCGTGCGGCTCTCGCCGAGACCGGACCCAGCGGAGCTCTGCCGCCTGCCCCGGACATTCTCCGGTCCTCGCCGGAGGCGGAGCGGATCACGCCCGGTGTGCGACGGGCCGTCTGGCGGGAAGCCGGCCTCGTGCGCCAGGCCTCCGGCCTCGAGGCCCTTCGGCGCTCGCCTGTCCCGTTGGTCCGCCTGATCGCTGAGGCCGCTCTGGCCAGGACGGAGAGCCGAGGCGCCCACTTTCGAGCCGACTTCCCCACCGAGGACCCGGCCCTCGCCGGTCACTTCGTGCTGCGAGCGGGCCAGGCTCCGGTCTTGGAGCACTGGGACTGATGGGCGCCCGGACTGTGAAGTCGATGAAGTTGAAGCAGTCGACCGCCCTCGACCCCGAGGCGATGGCAAGGGTCGTTCGAGAAGCGCTGGCCGAGGACGTGGGTGACGGCGACCTCACCACCAACGCCCTGTTCGCCGCCGAGGCCCGGTGCCGGGCTCGCATGCTGGTCAAGGAACCGGGCGTGGTGTGCGGGCTTTCAGTCGCTGAGGCGGTCTTCCGGGCGCTCGATGCCGACGTGCGCTTCGAGGAGGTCGTGCCGGAAGGCCACCACCTCCAGCAATCCGGCTTTATGGCCGGCGAGGTGGCCGTCGTGGAGGGCTCGGCGCGCGCCGTCCTCAGCGCCGAGCGCACCGCCTTGAACCTTCTCGGGCGCCTCTCGGGGGTGGCCACGATGGCCAGGGCCTTCGTCGATGCCGTGGCCGGTACCGATGCCGTCATCCTCGACACCCGCAAGACCACCCCCGGCCTGCGGGCGCTCGAGAAGTACGCCACTTCGGTCGGAGGGGCCACCAACCATCGTCAGGGCCTCCACGACGGGATCCTCGTCAAGGACAACCATCTGCGCCTGACCGGTGAGGTCACGACGGCGGTGGAGGCGCTGCGCCACGTGGCCGGCGACCACCGCGTGGAGATCGAGGTCGAGACACTGGAGGACGTTGGTGCCGCGCTCGACGCCGGAGCCGATGCCTTGCTGCTGGACAACATGAGCCCCGCCGTCATGCGCCAGGCCGTGGCGCTTACAGCGTCACGGGCCACGCTCGAGGCCTCGGGCGGCGTGTCTCTGGCCAACGTGCGCGCCGTGGCCGAGACCGGTGTCGACTTCATCTCCGTCGGGGCCATCACCCATGCCGCCCGCTCCCTCGACGTCTCTCTGGAGGTCCTGTGACCCTGCCCCCCGCAACCCTTTCCCCTGTGACCCTTCCCATTGGCGCCACAGCTGACCGAGCCGGCCTGCAAGAGGAGGTGGCGGAGCTGGCCGCCGAGCGCGGGGCCCTCATCCTCGCTCACAACTACCAGGTCCCGGAGGTCCAGGACGCGGCGCACTTCGTCGGCGACTCGCTCGGCTTGTCGCGCCAGGCGGCGGCCACCGACGCCGAGATCATCGTGTTTTGCGGTGTGCACTTCATGGCCGAGACGGCCGCCATCCTCTCGCCCCAGAAGACCGTGCTCATCCCCGACCCGGACGCCGGCTGCTCCCTCGCGGCATCGGTGACAGCCGAACAGCTGCGGGAATGGAAGGCCGAGCACCCGGGCGCGGTGGTGGTGAGCTATGTGAACACCACTGCCGAGGTCAAGGCCGAGTCGGACTACTGCTGCACGTCGGGCAACGCCAAGGGCGTGATCGAGGCCATTCCTCCCGACCAGGAGATCTTGTTCCTCCCCGACTTCTTCCTCGGGCTGTGGCTGGAGCGAGTGACTGGGCGAAAGCTTCGGATCTGGATGGGCGAGTGCCACGTGCATGCCGGGATCCGACCTGAGGACATCGAGCGCTGGCACGACGACGCACCCGACGCCGAGCTGTTGGTGCACCCGGAGTGCGGTTGCGCCAGCCAAGCCATGGCTTTCGGTGACGAACGCACTCGGATCCTGTCCACCGAGGGAATGGTCGACTTCGCCAAGAAGTCGCCCAAGAACCGCTTCGTGGTGGCCACGGAGGTGGGGATCATCCACCGGCTGGCCAAGGAGGCGCCGGGCAAGAGCTTCGAGCCCGCCAACGCCGCCGCGGTGTGCCGGTACATGAAGATGATCACCCTCGAGAAACTGCGCGACTCCCTCCGGGACACCAAGCACGTTGTTTCCGTCCCCCCCGAAGTGGCGAGCCGGGCGCGGGAGGCCATCGAACGCATGGTGGCCATCTCCTGACGGCGCTTCGAAGAGCCGGGTGTCGGATTCGAACCGACGACATCTTCTTTACAAGAGAAGTGCTCTACCAGCTGAGCTAACCCGGCGGGGCCAGACAGGCCGGGCTCGGAAGGGCCCGAAGGAACGATAGTGCCGGCTCGGGCGGTGACCACCCTGGGTCGCCGTCACGTAGGATCCTTGAAGTGCACACGCCCGGCTGGCAGGCTTCCGCGGGATGCCACTCTCCGAGCGTGATCGGGCCGTCCTCGACCTGGAACGATCATGGTGGACGCTCGACGGGTCGAAGGAGGACGCCATCCGCGCCCACCTCGACCTTTCGCCCACCCGGTACTACCAAGTGTTGAACGGCCTGCTCGAGTCGCCGGAGGCCATCGCCTACGACCCGCTCGTGGTGCATCGGCTGCGGCGGCGGCGTGACCGCAGGCGCCGTGCCCGCTACGAGGGCCGTACCGCCGGCGGGCCACGCTCCCGATGAGTGACCTCATGGTGCTCAGCCTCCGAGTCCATGCCCTTCGGTGGAGGGCCTATCGGTGAACGGCCTCCCGGTGAACGCTGAGGTGCGGACGTGCCGCTGAAGCCGGGCCGTCATGCCGCCGGGGACGGTTCCTTCGGGCGCTCGGCCGGGATGGCCGCGGGCCGGGCGGCGGCGGTGCTGCTCGTTGCCGTGGTGATCGGGATCCTCCTCCTCAACAAGGTCGACGACCCGGAGCGCCAGGTCTCCGCCGGAGGCGGCGGCAACACCACGGAGGAAACCACCACCACGGTGGCCACGCCCGTGCCCACCACTCTTCCCGCCCGCCCACCGGCTGAGGTGAAGGTGCTGTCCGCCAACGGCACCAAGGTGAACGGTGCGGCCGGCAAGACACGAGACGCGCTGAAGGCGCTGGGTTACAACGTCTTGTCCCCGATCGAGACCAAGCGGCCGGTCGAAGCCAGCGTGGTGTTCTTCACCCCCGGCTTCGACCGGGAGGCTCAGACCGTGGCCCAGGCGCTGAAGCTGCAGCCCACCTCGGTGCAGCCGCTTCCCGCCGCCGACGCGCTGCCCGTCTCCGACCTTCGGGGGGCCAATGTCGTTGCCGTGGTCGGTCCCGACCTGGCCAAGCCGAGCGGGGCATCGAGCACCACCACCACGGACAAGAAGACGACGACCACGGTCAAGAGGGCAACGTCCACCACGTCCACCACGGGGTAGCAGGTAGCAAGACGGGGAGCCGGGCCCCGACGGTCGGATCCTCGGGTCGGGTTCTCAGCCCACCCGGCGAGTGACGGAACGGACCTCGACGGTGAGCGTGCCCGGGATGGGCGCCCCCGGCGTGCCGTCGGGCGGCAGCAGCATGACGCTGTAGGTCCCGTTGGTCAGGGCATCTACCGAGACGACCGATCCATCCTTCAGGTCGTAGGTGGTGGAGGCGTTCGTGTCCTGGGAACCCGACAGCTCGAGGTTGCTGCGCCGTTCCTGGGCGGTTCGCTTGACGGGCAGGCGGTAGTTGCTCACGACGGTGGCAACCTCCCGGCCGTCGATGACGCCCAGCTTGGCCAGGCGGCCCTGGCCGGCCAGGCGTGACACCTCCGGCGAGGCCAACTGGACGGGCTCGTCTATCGCCCACCGGGACCCGGGAGCGAGGGGCCTGTCGGGCGGGGCGCCGGCGGCGGCAGGGAAAATCTCCGAGAGCCCGAGACCTCCGAGAGCGCTTGCGGGAAGCCCTTCGATGCTCTGCACCTCGGCCAGCTGGGCAGCTCGATCGAGACGGACGACGAAGTTACGGGGCAGGCCGCCGAGCTCGCTGAGGCGTACCTGCACCCGGGTGCCGGTGGGATCGGCGTCAAGGACGGACTGCTCGGCCTCGAACACGTTGTTGGTCTGCGTCCTGCGGGGTGCCTCGTCGCCCACGGTGGCCACGGCTTCGGCCTGCACCTCGACACGGTAGATGTAGCGATTGCCGGGGCGGGGCTGGAACGAAAGGCGGACGGTGTCTTCCCGACACGCCGTCCCGATCAGGGCCAGGGTGGCGGCGACCACGAGGCCACGGCGGAGCGGCAGGAGCATGAACGAACGAGGCTACTTTGGCCGGCGCCTTGGCCACTAGCGTTCGCGCTGTGGACCACCAGGCTCAGGACTCGTCCGTGTGGGCGCCCTTCCTCGAAGACCCGCAACGAGCAGCGATCGTCACCGACTTCGACGGCACCCTGGCTCCCATCGTCGACGACCCGAGTGAGTCGCGTCCTCTTCCCGGCGCTGTCGACGTCCTGCATCGCCTGTCACATCGCTACGCACGGGTGGGCGTGGTGTCGGGCCGGCCGGCGGGCTTCATCGTCGAGCACCTGCGCGCGGCCGTGGACGGGAGCGACGAGCCTGGCCGGCGCGAGGAATCAGGGCAGTGCGAAGAGTCCGGTGATTGCAATGGTGTCGTGGTAGCCGGCCTCTACGGCCTGGAGAAGGCCCAAGTCTCGAGAACGCAGATTCCGGGAACCCAGAATCCGGGAGCGCAGGGCGGCGAGGTCACGCCTCATCCCGACGCCGAGGGATGGCGACAGGTCGTCGACGACGTGGTGGCCGCAGCCGAAGAGAACGCGCCCGACGGCGTGGTGGTGGAGGACAAGGGCCTGTCGGTCACGATCCACTACCGCGGCGCCCAGGAGCACGAGGGCTGGGTGAAGGAATGGGCGGAGGAGCGCGCCCGGGCCACCGGCCTGTCGGCGCACCCGGCCCGGATGTCCTACGAGCTGCGGCTACCCATCGAGTCCGACAAGGGAAGCGCCTTGACCGAGTTGGTGAGCGG
>Ga0208612_1000761_pt1 | contig 13596 bp, 17 predicted proteins | sample AntDryMetagUQ889_FD_188089 | JGI IMG/M metagenome (GOLD analysis project Ga0208612, IMG submission 188089) | Polar desert microbial communities from Antarctic Dry Valleys - UQ889 (SPAdes) | ecosystem: Environmental > Terrestrial > Soil > Desert | place: Antarctic Dry Valleys | collected 2008-12-31 | reverse complement strand
CCCCACGAGCTCGGGATGTGCCTGCCCGACGTGCGTCTCGACCCTCGAGACGAGCTCGTCGTCCGACTCCGCCCGCACCGTCTCACCGCACTCGCAGTTGATGACCCTGCCCATCTGTCCTCCTTCTTCGCAGTAACGACGATCATCTCCGACGCGGCTTAGCATGACCTTGGGAAAACCTTGGCGGACACCCGAATTCACCTCTGCGGGCGGCTCGTCGCACGAATCTCCGGGCGGCGGGTCGAAGGTCAACTGCCCGGCCACCAGGGGCGGCGCCTGTTCGCGTACCTCGTCCTCGAGCGCTCGCGGCCGGCGACGCGCGCGGAACTGACGGGCGCACTGTGGCCGGATGAGCAGCCGCTCGCGACGGACTCCGCTCTCTCGGCCCTGCTCTCGAAGCTCCGACGAGTCGCGCCTCTGGATCGCGGTGAGCTACGGCTCGACCTGCCGGGTGAGGCCTGGGTCGATGTCGAGGCGGCGCGCGAGGCACTCCATCGCTCCCAGGCAGCCGTGACGCGCTCGGACTGGGCGACTGCCTGGAGCGCAGGCCGCGTGACCCAGCACATCGCCGCCCGCGAGCTCCTCCCCGGCGAGGAGGCCCCGTGGATCGAGGAGCACCGCCGCGAGCTGGAGGAGCTGTACCTGCGCTCCCTGGAGCTGGTCGGACGCGCCGCCGTGGAGATCGGCGGTGGAGAGCTCGACACCGCAGACCGCAATGGTCGCCGGCTGATCTCGCGCGCGCCCTACCGGGAAAGCGGCTACCGGTTGCTGATGGAGGTGCTCTCGGCTCGCGGCGACGGTGCCGAAGCGTTGCTCGTGTACGACGAGCTGCGGCGGCGACTGCGCGACGAGCTCGGAATCGCCCCGAGCCCGCTCACTCAGACGGTCTACAAGCAGATCCTCATCTAGACAGAAGTCTCGACCATGCCAAGTGCGGCCAGCGCCTGCTTGGCGGCCGCCTGCTCGGCCTCCTTCTTCGAAGGCCCTGTCCCTCGGCCAAGCTCCTCACCGTCGATCACGGCCGCGCAGAGAAACCGACGGTCGTGGGGTGGCCCTTCGGCATCGAGCACGGAGTAGGAGACCTGCCGGCCCGACCTCGCGAGCGCCTCTTGCAGCTCGGTCTTGTGGTCGACGTGCGTCGTTCGCGCGTAGTCGATCCGGTCGGAGAAGGCAGCGACGATCGCTGCCTCGATCTTCTCGTAGCCGTGCTCGAGGAAGAGCGCGGCAATCGCCGCCTCGAGCAACGCCGCGCTCACGTTGCGGCTCTTGACGATCCTCGTGAGCTCGTCGGAGCCGAGTAGCTCCCGTGCCGCCTCGGCAAGACGCTCGCCCAGGCGCAGCTCGCGGGCCACGGCGGCGCAGCTCTGACGCGAGACGACATGGGAGCGAACCTTCGCCAGCCGCCCCTCGGACGCCTCGGGGTAGCGCTCGTACAGCTCCCGCGCGATCGCGAGCTCCAGGACGCTGTCCCCCAGGAACTCGAGCCGTTCGTACGAGGAGGCGCGGTCCGGCGCCCAGGAGGTGTGCGTGAATACGTGTTCGAGCCGTTCGAGTGGGAGCGCGTCGATCAGGCGGAGGAGCTCATCCGGGCCGCCCCCCGGCGCGCCGCTACGAGTGCGTGGAGACGTAGTCGACAGCCTGGCCGACGGTGGTGATCTTCTGCGCGTCCTCGTCCGAGATCTTGATCCCGAACTGGTCCTCGAGCTCCATGATCAGCTCGACGAGATCGAGCGAGTCGGCATCCAGATCTTCCTGGAACGAGGCCTCTTCGATGATCTCCGCCTCGTCGACGCCCAGCTGCTCACTCAAGACGTCCTTGACCCGCTCGAAGACTTCCTCACGCGACGCTGCCAAAATCGACCTCACTTGGTTCGGTGCCAATGGTTAAGGGTTAGAGCGCGCCGATCATACAGCGGCTGCGCGCTGGGGCAACCGTGCGGCCAGCCGGCCGACGACGTCGTGCTCGACCCCACGCGCGGCGAGGAGAATCGCGTTCGCGATCGCTCGACGGGAGGAATTGCCGTGCGCGATCACTGCGAGGCCGCGCAGGCCCAGCAGGTACGCGCCGCCGTAGGTCTCGGGGTCGAGCCGCGTTCGCAGGCGCCGCGCCGCGGGCCGGATCAGCACTCCACCCAGCTTCCCGCGCGGTGTGGCAGACATCTCCGCGCGGAGCGCGTCGAGCAGGGTCCTGATCGTTCCCTCGAGCAGCTTCAGCGCGATATTCCCCGTGAAGCCGTCGCAGACGATGACGTCGGCTGCGCCGGCGAGCAGCTCGCGGCTCTCGGCGTTGCCGCCGAAGTTGAGGTCGCTCGCGTCGAGCAGTGCGTGCGCCTCGATCGTGAGCTGGTTCCCCTTCTCCGGCTCCTCACCGATCGAGAGCAGACGCACCTTTGGCTTCGCGAGCTCGAGGATCTCCTGCGCGAAGACCGAGCCCATGTACCCGAATTGGAGCAGGTGCTCCGGGCGAGCGTCCGCGTTCGCACCGGAGTCGAGCAGCACCGAGGGCCCTCGCTGAGTCGGGATGGGGACGGCGATCGCGGGGCGCATGACGCCGGGCAGCCGGCGCAGGTGCAGGAGACCGGCCGCGAGCATGGCGCCCGTATTCCCCGCGGAGACCACTGCTTCCGCGCGGCCCTCGGAGACTGCGCGGCAGGCGACGACGAGCGAGGAGTCGGGCTTGCCGCGCACCGCGTCGGCCGGCTTCTCGTCCATCGCGATGCTGTCGGCCGCCTCCAGCAGTTCGAGGCCGCCCGTGTCGAGGCCGCCAGGCCCGACGAGGATGGGGGTCACGCCTTGACGCGCGGCGTCGAGCGCTCCCGCGACGATCTCGCCCGGGGCGCGGTCGCCGCCCATCGCATCGACCGCGATGCGGGTCACTGCGCTACGGGACGGGCGTGCGCAGCGGCTCGATCTCGCGGCCCTTGTACGTCTTGCACGTGGGGCAGACATGGTGCGGCCGCTTCGGCTGATGGCAGGTCGGGCACACGTTGACGCGCGGCGACTCGATGCCGTGCTGCGCCCGGCGCTTGTCGCGGCGTGCCTTCGAGGTCTTCTTCTTGGGGACTGCCATCGGCGGCTGCGGAGTATAGCCGCAGCTTCCTGGCACAGCGTTCTTGTGACAGGCATTCTTGGGCCGCGGGCGGCCCCTTTGAGATCTTCGCGCGATGAGCATCCGCTTCCGCGGATGCTCAGCTTGCGCCAACTAGAGCGCCATTTCTCGGGTCGGCGCGAAGCGCTCCAGGAAGCGACGATCGTGCGACACGACGACCGCCGTCCCGTCGTAGCCGTCGAGGGCCTCCTCGAGCTCCTCGATCGCCTCGAGATCGAGATGGTTCGTCGGCTCGTCGAGCACGAGGCAGTTGACCCCTCGTGCCTGCAGCTCGGCCAGCCGGGCCCGCGTGCGCTCGCCGGGCGACAGCGAGCGGGTCGGACGCAGGACGTGCTCCGCTCCCAGCCCGAACTTCGCGAGCAGAGTGCGCGCGTCCACTGCCGTAAGGCCCGTCGCCGAGCGGGTCGCGTCGAGCAGCGGCTCGCTTCCGCCGAGGCGTGTCTGCTCGAGCGAGCCGAGGACGGTGCTCCGGCCGAGCATCCGGCTGCCCGCGGCGAGCGGCAGGTCTCCGAGCAGCAGAGCGAGCAGCGTTGACTTGCCGCTGCCGTTGCGACCGGTAACTGCGAGGCGCTCTCCCGGCAGGAGGTCGAGGTCGAGCGGGCCGAGCTTGAACTGCCCGCGTTCGGCCACGGCCCCGACGAGGCGCACGACAAGGTCTCCCAGCCGCGCTCCGGAGCGCAGGGAGAGCTGCAGCTGCCAGGGCTCGAACGGCTTCTCCGGAAGAGCGTTGCGATCGAGCAGCTTCTCCGCCTGCCGCACTTTTGTCCGCAGCGCGTTCGTACCCCGGCGATCGGCGCCTCCCGACTTCTCCCCCAGACCGGCACCCAGCGTCCGGGCCTGCTCCCGTCGTGCGTTCAGCGACGCCTCCAGTTTGCGCCGGCGCTCCGCCGCCTCGGCGTAGGCGGCATACGCCGAACGACGCCGCAGGCTTCGTTCGGCCGCGTACTCGCTCCAGCCGCCCGCGAACTCGCGCAGCCCTGCGGTCCAAGGGTCGATCTCGGCAATGCTCGTCACGGTCTGGTCGAGAAACGCCCGGTCGTGGGAGACGACCGCAAGGCCACCGTCGAAGTTGGCAAGGAAGCGCTCGAGGCGCTCTAGCCCCTCGAAGTCCAGATCATTCGTGGGCTCGTCGAGGAGCAGCAGGTCGAACCGGGAGAGCAGGATTGCGGCGAGGCCAGCGCGCGCCGCTTCCCCGCCCGAGAGCGTCGCCGTCTCCCGCTCGAGCGGGACGGAGAGCCCGAGCTCGGCGCAGAGGGCGCGTCCCCTGACCTCGAAGTCGCCGCCGCCGAGAACGAGGAAGCGCTCGAGTGCGCCCGCGTAGGCGTCGCCATCCCAGGTCGTCGCGTGGCGCTCGACGTCGGCTTCCGCCGCTGCAACGCCGGTGCGGCGGCCAAGATAGTCAAGCAGTGTCTCTCCCGGCCGCCGGTCGTGCTCCTGCGGCAGGTAGCCGACACTCACGGTGGCCGGCGAGCGCTCGACGTGCCCGTCGTCCGGCGCTTCGAGGCCCGCGAGCAACCGCAGCAGCGTCGTCTTGCCCGCGCCGTTCCGGCCGACGACGCCCACCCGGGAGCGCGGGCCGAGCGTCAGGTCGACGCGGTCGAGCACGGTATGGGCGCCGAACGACTTGACGGCGCCGGCGAGCGAGACTCGCACGAATGAACCTCCTGGACGAGCGAGAACGGGCACCACCACCTTCGGAGAAGGAAGTGGGCGAGAGACGTCTGTGACTCGTCTAGTCCGTCATGGGAGGACGCCGAAGCGCCTGCCCTGATCGTACTACAGCCGCTCGCGCAGCTCCTCGAGGGCCGACCAGCGCGGGTCCGCGCCCTCATCCTCGTGCTCGTGGGGCTCGACGTTCAAGTCCTTGCCGCAGATCGTGCAGAGACCTGCACACGAAGGATCGTGCAGGATCTGGACGGGCAGCGCGAGGGCAATCGCGTCGCGTGCCCAGGCCGAGAGCTCGAGCTGATCGTCCACGACGTACTCGCTCCGCAGCTCGTCACCCGCACCGGGATCCGAGGCGTGGTACTCGCGCGCCTCGACATCGATATCGAGGTGCGAATCGGCGAGGCAGCGCATGCATGGGCCGTGCAGCCGCACACCGAAGGCGAGCTTCAGGTCGAGGCCTGTCGTGGCCTGCGTAACGCTCAGCGCCGCCTCGACCTCCTGCGGCACGGGTAGATAGCACTGGCCGCCGAGGTCGAACGGCTCGAGCTCGATCGAGACGGCGTCGCCGTGGCTCTCGCCGGAGCGCAGGCGGAGTCGACGGAGGGGGAAGCGAGTCATGCCGGGAGGGTACTCTCCGGCCTCGGATCAGAGGTAGCTCGGGTCCTCCTCGGGCTCTCTCAGGTCCACCTCGCGCGGGCCGATGCCTGCGACGACCGTCTCTTGTGAGCGCTCCTGCAAGCGCTCGCGGCCGCGCTTGACAGCGGTCAGGAACTTGTCGAGGTTGACCTCGAGTGTCGAGAGGATTCCGTCCGCCCAGTCCTCCATCTCGAGCCGCGTCTCACGGGCCTGGCGGCGCGCATCGTCGACGATCTCCTGCGCCTGCCGGTCGGCCAGCTTCACGATCTCGGTCTGTGAGGCCTCGCGCACGGCCTGCTCGCGTGCCTCGCCCAGAATCCGGTCGACCTCTCGTTTCGCCTCGGCGAGCATCTCCTGGCGCTCCTTGACGATCCACCGCGCCTGCTTGATCTCCTCGGGGATCGTCGCGCGCATCTGGTCGAGGACGTCGTAGATCTCCTCGCGGTCGATCCGCACCTGGTCGGTCAGGGGCACGGCCTTCGCGTTGTGCACGAGGTCGTCGAGCTTGTCGATGAGAACGAGTACGTCCATGGCGGTGAAGTCTACTCTCGCGGATTCTCGGGGGCGCCGGGCCTGCCGTTCGGGAACTTCTCCGCGAGGCGCCGCGCGACCGTGTCCGGGACCAGCTCGTCGACCTTTCCGCCGAAGACCGCGATCTCCTTCACGCCGCTCGAGGAGACGAAGCTGACCTGTGGGCTCGCCATCACGTAGACCGTCTCGATCTCCGGCGCGAGATGGCGGTTCAACTGGTTCATCTGGAACTCCCACTCGAAGTCCGAGATCACTCGTAGGCCCTTGACGATCACCTTCGCCTGCCAGCGGCGGGCGAACTCGACCACGAGCTCCGAGAACACGTCCACCTCGACGTTCTCGAGCTGCTCGAGCGCCTCCTGCAGAAACCCGACGCGCTCATCGAGGCTGAAGAGCGGCGTCTTGTGACGGGGGTTTCCCACGACGCCGACGACGACGCGGTCGAAGATCGCCGCCGCGCGCTCGATCACGTCGACGTGGCCCAGCGTGACCGGATCGTACGAGCCTGGACAGATAGCCGTAATCACGATGGATGCTCGAAGAGGGTGAGTCGGGCGGAACCGTATCGCCGTCCGGTGCGGTACGCGAACGGGAGCGACGGCTCGGTGCGCGAGCTCGTCTCCACCACCAGCAGGCCGTCGGGCGCGAGGATCCGCGGCAGTCGCGCGGCGAGCCGCGGCTCGAGTTCTTCCCATTGCTCGTACGGCGGGTCGACGAGCACGAGGTCGTAGCTGCGCGTCTCCTGCCTGAGTGTCCACACCGCGTCGGCACAGACAACGCGGGCCCCGGTCAACTGCAGTTTCTCGAGGTTCTCCGAGATCGTTCGGCACGCGGCCCGGTCGTGCTCGACGAACGTCGCGCTCGCAGCGCCGCGCGAGAGCGCCTCGAGGCCGAACGCGCCGGACCCGGCGAAGAGATCGAGAACCGCCGCGCCGTCGACCGGTCCGATCAGGTTGAAGGCCGCCTCGCGCACGCGGTCGCCGGTCGGGCGGGTTGCGATCCCGTTCGGCGCCGCGATCCGGGCTCCGCGATGCGTACCGGCGATGATCCTCATGCGCCCGGGCTCAGAACCTCGATACCGGCCGCCGCGGCTGCCTCGGCAAGACGGCGGTCGTACACCAGCATTTCTTTCACGCCGATCCTGAGCGCGCTGACGAAATGAATGGCGTCCAGCGCCCGCACGCGCGCAGACGAGTACGAGGCCGCCTCTTCGAGCAGATCGCGTGTGACGTCCACGAGCATGGTGGAGTCGAGCCGTCGGTGGGCTCGGCGCGCTGCAGCGGGCCCCGGCTCGGCGATCCGAACCGCACGAAGCACCTCGACGAGGGCGATCGCCGAGGTCGCAAGGCTCGCTCGGCGGCGGGTGAGCAGCTCCGTCAGGGCAGCGGTCTCCGGCTCCCGTACCAGCAGCTTCACGAGCGCCGACGCGTCGGCGTACAGCGGCGTATCAGTCCCCGCGGTCGTCAGCCAGCGCCTCGCTCGCCGACATCGGTCCGGTCTGGACGCCCGGCTCTGGGAGCGGATACGTCATCGGCCGCAGCGGCGGTCGCACCTTTCCCTCCGCAATCAGCTGGGCGAGCCGATCCTCGGGGTAGGGGACGATCATCGCGACCGGCTTACCGTCGTGCGTGACGGCGATCGACTCGCCGTTGCGCACCCGGCGGATCGTCTGCGTCAGCGTGTCGCGGAGCTCTCGAATGCCCAGCCGCCTCATTGTGACCACATGTTACCACACCGAGCAGGCAGCGCTTTAGTTGGACCCTTGACGCGTCAGGTGGCAGTCGATGACCGCTCAGGAAGTTCTCAGCAAACTTCCCCGAATTGCGTCAGTGGCATCGCAGGTCGAGGGGGGACTTCAGCGCTGGGTCGCAGAAGCGCGCCGCCGAGGCGCGTCATGGGCTGATGTCGGCGCGGCTCTTGAGATCTCGCGGCAGTCGGCTTGGGAGCGCTTCTCACACGGCGAGTCGGACGATTAGCCCGAGCCGACGCCGTGCTCGTCGAGGCATATTCCTGAGCGGGCCTACACGACTTGCGGACTCCGCCTCCGATCAGGACGACCGACCGTTCGGAATCGGCCCGCTATGACTCCCCGAGGCGCTCCGCCCCGCCGAGCAGAGCCTCGATCTCGGGCGCCATCGTCCCGAACGGAAGCGATCGCGCCGCCTCGCGCGCGGCCTCGAGCAGCTCGCGATCCTTCGTGATCCGGGCGAAGCGAAGGTCGGAGAGACCCGCCTGGCGCACGCCCAGCAGTTGCCCGCCCCCGCGAATCTCGAGGTCGCGCTCGGCGAGCTCGAACCCATCCGTGGAGGCGACCATAGCCTCGAGCCGCTCGCGGGCGCTGTCGGTGAGCTCGTCCTTCGAGCGCGAGATCAGGAGGCAGTACGACTGCTCACCGCCGCGACCTACTCGGCCCCGTAGCTGGTGGAGCTGGGCGAGGCCGAACCGATCCGCCTCCTGGACGATCATGATCGTCGCGTTCGGGACGTCCACGCCGACCTCGATTACGGTGGTAGCGACGAGGACGTCGAGCTCGCGAGACTTGAAGCGTGCCATCAGCTTGCGACGGTCGGGCGGCTTCAGGCGGCCGTGCATGCAACCGACGGCAAAACCCTTCAGCTCTCCCGCGCGAAGCCGCTCGGCTTCCTGCTCGGCCGCGCGGGCAACGGTGGTGGACGATTCCTCGATCAACGGGCACACGACGTAGGCCTGCCGGCCCTCAGCGAGGTGCGCGCGCAGGCGCGTGTAGGCGTCCGAGCTTCGCTCCTCGGTCACCCAGGCCGTCACGACCGGCTTGCGGGAGGCGGGTGGCTTCGCGATCTCCGAGACCGACAGGTCGCCATAGACCGTGAGCGCGAGCGTGCGCGGAATCGGCGTCGCCGTCATGTGCAGGACGTGCGGGCTGCGGCCTTCCGCGAGCGCGCTCCGCTGCTCGACCCCGAAGCGGTGCTGCTCGTCGACGACCGCCACTGCCAGGTCGCGGAACGTGAATCCCTCCTGGATCAGCGCGTGGGTACCGATCACGACATCGGCATCAGCGTCCGGCGATCGGATCGAGCCGGTGAAGAGCGCGCAGCTGACGCCGAGCTCGGCACAGATCGGCTCGACCGTGAGGAAGTGCTGCTCTGCGAGCGTCTCGGTGGGCGCCATCAGTGCTCCCTGCCTCCCCGCCTCGACGGCGCGGAGCAGGGCGTAGAGCGCGACGACGGTCTTTCCCGAGCCGACATCTCCCTGGAGGAGTCGCTGCATCGGCGTCGTCCGCGCGAGGTCGGCGTCAAGCTCACCGATTGCGCTCTCCTGGTGCTCGGTGAGCTCGAAGGGAAGCGCCTTGCGGTAGCGCTCGATCAGCTCACCGGCCCCGGGAAGCGCCACTGCGACCGCCCGCTCGCGCTCCGCGGCCCGACGAGCAAGAGCGAGCTGGAGCGTCAGGAGCTCGTCGAAGGCGAGGCGGCGCCGGCCTTCCTCCGCCTCCTCGAGCGAGCGGGGTTGGTGCAGCGCCACGAGGGCGTCGGCCTTCAGGGGGAGCCGTCGCTGTGCCTTCTCGGAAGCCGGCAACGGATCGGGATAGTCTCGGGCGTGCGGAAGCACGGCCGAGACCAGCTCGCGCAGTTTCGCCGCAGAAACCTCCTCGCTCGCGGGATAGACCGGAGCGAAGTCGGATGTCGCCGAGCCACCGTTCAGGTCGTAGGAGCGGACGGCGAACCCGTAGCGGTTCGGGGCGCCGCGAAGACGCACGTGCGTCCCGGGCCGCAGCTTCTCCTGCAGCCACGGCTGATTGAACCAGGTCGCGGAGATCTGGCCACTGCCGTCGCTGACCTGGGCGGTCAGGATCTGCAGGCGCCCCCGGCCGCGCCTCAGTGACGCCTGCAGCACCTCGCCTTCGATCAGCACCTCCTCCTCACCCTCCCAACCGAGGACAGAGAGCTCGGAGATCCGCCGGAGCGGCGCCGGTTCCTCGTACCGGCGCGGCCTGTGCAAGAGCAGGTCGCCGACACGCTCGAGCCCGAGCTTCGCGAGCCGCTTCTTCAGGGTCGGACCGACGCCCGGGATGGAGTCGACCGGCGCCTCGAGCCGCTCGCGCCGGAAGCGTGTGCGGGCCGGCGGCCACCGTTCGGGCGGGTCCACGGCGGCGAAACCGGTCAATACCCGGCTCATGGAGCGAGTATCGCAGTCGGTCCGGCTAGTGACCCGCGTCCTGGAACCAGAAGAAGCCGACCGTGCCGGGCCCCGCGTGTGTCCCGACGACGGCCCCGAGGGTGGTCACGAGCTCCACCTGGGCCGCCGGCCGTGTCGCGAGGACGCTCACACGCAGCTGCTCGGCAATCTCCGGTGCATCCGCGTGGGCGAAGGCGACATGGAGCTCCGGGGCGTCCGTCGTCGCGGCCTCGAACCGCTTGCGGAACTCCTCGAGCGCCTTCTGACGGCCCCGCACGCGTGTGAGCGGGACGACCTCCCCGTGTTCGATCGTCAGGATCGGCTTCACGTTCAGGAGGCTGCCCGCGAGGGCCCGCGCGCGGCCGATGCGCCCGCCCCTCGAGAGGAACTCGAGCGTGTCGACCGTGAACAAGAGCCGGGCGTTGGCGTGCCGCTTGTGCGCTTCGGCGAGCGCTTCGATCTCCTCGTCGTTCGTCCCCCGCTCGAGCAGCCTCTGGATTCCGAGGGCGAGCAGGGCGATGCCGACAGAGACCGACTCCGTATCGACGAGCCTGACGCGGTCCGAACCCTCTTCGCGGCCCGCGAGCGAGGCGCTCGCAAACGTGCCCGAGAGCTTCGAGGAGATGTGCAGCGAGTAGATGCGGTCGTAGTGACCAAGCTTCTCGTAGGTCGAGTGGAAGTCCTGCGGCGTCGGCTGGGAGGTGGTCGGCAGCGCCGGAGCCCCACGAAGTCGTCCGTAGAACTCGGCCGGCGCCAGTTCCTCGTAGTCGCGGAAGCTCTCCTCGCCGAAGCGGACGTAGAGCGGGACGACCCGCATGTTCTTGTAGCGCGCCGGAGCCTCCGGGAAGTCGGCCGTCGAGTCGAGCACGATTGCGGTGTTCTCGGGCGTCAGCGTCACGACGCTTCCTCGCCCGCGCCCCGGATTGCCGCCACGATCTCGTCCAGCTCCTGATCCTTTCGCAGGCACGCGGTGGCACCGGCGGCGCGGATCGCGTCGAGCTCACGCGGGCTCGCCGAGGCGGTCAGACACACGACCGCGATCTCAGGAAATGCCTCACGCACCGCGGCCGTCGCCTCGACTCCATCCATCCCCGGCAGCCGGAAGTCCATCACGACCACCTGCGGGGAGTGCTCTCGGCAGGCAACGACGACGGCAGTGCCCTCCGCGACGGCGCCCACGACCTCGATCCCAGCCTGCAACCCGAGGAGGAGCTCGAGCGCCTGACGAAAGACGTCGTTGTCCTCCACGAGCAGAACACGGAGGGGCTGGGTCCGGGCCTCCACGCCCGGCACCTTACGAGGTGAGAGCACTACTCGGCCGCGAGGAGCAGCGGGTAGTTCTGCTGCCCGCCGGGGTGGACGTCGAGCTCGACCCCGGGATGGAGCTCCTCGATCCGGCGCAAGATCTCGTCCAGCTCCGGCTCGTCTGCGCCCGTGAGCATCGTCAGCACGCCACGCCCGTTCGAAAGCAGCCGGGCGACCACCGCACACGTCACCTCCTGGAAGTCCTGCGACGATGCGACCGCCTTACCGTCAGCAAGACCGAGGTAGGCCCCCTTCTGGACGGCGACGCCGTCCAGCTCCACGTCCCGTGAGGCGATCGTGACCTCCCCGGTCGCGACGTCGTCGAGCGCCTCGGTCATGGCCGCCTCGTTCTCCTCGACCGTCAGCGAGGGGAGATAGCGCACGATCGCGGCGAGGCCCGCCTGGACGGAGCGCGACGGGACGACGCGGGCCGGCTTCGTCGCCAGCTTGACCGCCTGCTCGGCCGCAAGGATCACGTTTGGGTTGTTCGGCAGGACAAGCACCGCCGTGGCAGGCGTGGACTCGACGGCAGCGAGGATGTCCGCCGTCGATGGGTTCATCGTCTGCCCGCCTTCGACCACGCGGGCGACTCCGTAGCTCTCGAAGAGTCGCCGGTTGCCCGTGCCCGGGACGACAGCCACGACGCCCGTCTCCAGCGTGTGCTCGGGATCGGGCACGGCATCGAGAAGACGTTGCTCCCGTTGCTGGGTCTGTCTGTCCAGGGTTTGCCGGTGCATGTTCGCGATCTCCACACCCTCGAGCGTGCCGGCGGCCGTGGCGAGCGCGAGCGCCGCTCCGGGGTCATCGGTGTGGAGGTGCACCTTCAGGGTGCACGAGTCGCCCACCACGAGCAGGGAGTCACCGAGCCGATCGAGCCCGGTTTCAAGTGCGCTCGCATCCAGACCCTCACCTTCGACGACGAAGACGGTGCAGTAGCGGAACTCCGAGAGTTCCTGATGAGCCGCGTCGAAGCCGGACTCGTGAGCGTCGGCGACCGGCACGTCCGGAACGGGCTCGCCTGCGAGCGCGGCAACGAGGCCGCGGACTATTTCGAGCAGACCCGCACCGCCCGCGTCGACGACGCCCGCCTCGCGCAGGACCGGGAGCTGATCGGGCGTCCGCGCAAGCGCATCCTCTCCGCGCACGACGAGCGCCTTCAGGAACTCGATCGGCGCGAGCGCCTCGTTACGAGGATCCTCGCCCTCCTCCGCAAGCTCCCGGATGACCGACAGCATCGTTCCCTCGACCGGGCGGCGTACGGCTCGATAAGCGGCGTCGCTCGCCCCGCGAAACGCCCGTGCGATCCGCCGCGCATCCAGCTCACCGGGCGCTCCGAGCGCTTCGGCGGCGCCACGGAGGATCTGGGAGAAGATGACGCCTGAATTGCCACGAGCACCCATCAGCGCCGCCCGGGTGAGCTCCTTGGCCACCGCTGCCCGGTCCGAGGCGGTCGAGCTCTCGAGCGCCTCCACGATCGCACGCGCCGTCAGCGTCAGGTTGGTACCGGTGTCGCCGTCCGGCACGGGATAGACGTTGAGGTCGTCTATCCGCGTGCGGTTCGCCTCCAGCGTCTGGAGGGCTGCCCGTGCAAGCTCGCGTGCGCGATCGAGCTCCCTCACTCGCATGGGGGAACCCAGGGCTCCCCCATGAGCCCCCTCCTTCCCCGTTGCAGCGTGCAAGCGCGAAGAGACAGAGGCGTCATGCGGATCTCCGGACATCTTCGATGTGGACCTCGACTGCGGCGACCGGCAGGCCGGTCAACCGTTCCACCTCGTACGTGACGCGAGAACGAACGGTCGCAGCGACCTCGGCGAGGTTCAGCCCGTACTCCACAACGACGTGAAGGTCGATGGCAAGCGCCTCGCCCCGGCTGGACACACCGATCCCGTGCGTCAGCCGGTCACGCGTCACCAGGCGCTTGAGCCCCTTGCCCGCCATGCCGACGACCCCGTAGCACTCGGCGGCAGTATGGCCGACGATCTGGGCGATCGCGTCGCTCGCGATCGTGATCCCACCGAGCTCGGATGCGCGCGTTCGATGTCCGCCTTCCACGCGAGCTTAGACGCCGCCCACGTGCCGGAAGGTTGCTCGCTAGATGTAGGTCCCAAGAGCGTTGTTCCATCCGGTCCTCCTTGGAGGCTGGCGGTGTCGAAGCCAGCACCAAGGAGGAGTCCGGATGAGACTGCACGGTAACG
>Ga0208612_1000760_pt1 | contig 13606 bp, 17 predicted proteins | sample AntDryMetagUQ889_FD_188089 | JGI IMG/M metagenome (GOLD analysis project Ga0208612, IMG submission 188089) | Polar desert microbial communities from Antarctic Dry Valleys - UQ889 (SPAdes) | ecosystem: Environmental > Terrestrial > Soil > Desert | place: Antarctic Dry Valleys | collected 2008-12-31 | reverse complement strand
CGGGTCGCTCCCGCGCCACTCGTCCACCTCCTCCTTGGTGCGGTACTCCTCGGGGTCGGCCATCGAGTGGCCGCGGTAGCGGTAGGTCACGGCCTCCACGAGCTGCGGCGCGCGCTCGGCGCGCGCCTGCTCGAGCGCGGCGCTCACGCACGCGTGGGTGTCGAGCGCGTCCATGCCGTCGCAGCGGGTGCCCGGCACGCCGTAGCCGCCCGACTTGCGCGACAGGTCGGTCACCGCCGAGTGGCGCTCGAGCGCGGTGCCCATCCCGAACTGGTTGTTGATCACCATGAAGACGATCGGCAGGCTCCACAGCGCGGCGAGGTTCATCGTCTCGCCGAAGGTGCCCTGGTTGGTCGCGCCGTCGCCGAGCATGCACAGCGTGGCGTCCTCGGTCTCGCGGTAGTCGCTCGCGAGCGCGACGCCCGCGGCGAGCGGGAGGTTGCCGCCGACGATCCCGTAGCCACCGAGGAAGCGCCGCTCGAAGTCGAACAGGTGCATCGAGCCCCCGCGCCCGCCCGAGCAGCCATCGACCTTGCCAAACAGCTCCGCCATCACCACCTTCGGCTCGGTCCCGCGCGCGAGCGCCTGACCGTGCTCGCGGTAGGTGGAGAGCAGGTAGTCGCCGTCGTGCAGCGCCTGGGTGGCGCCGACGATCGTCGCCTCCTCGCCGATGCACAGGTGTAGGAAGCCGCCGATCTTCGCCTTCGCGTACATCTCGCCGGCGCGCTCCTCGAAGCGGCGGATGAGGAGCATCTTGGCGAGCACCTTCTCGCAGGTCTCGCGGTCGGGCAGCGGGCGAGGCTTGGCCTGCACACCGGTCTCCGCGGGGCTACGGCGGCGGCTCGCGTCCTTGGTCGCCATGCGGTCCCGACTCTAGCGCCAAGCGCCGGCGAGCCGAGCCCTGCCGCGGGCCGCCGGCATGTCGGTGGCTCACCTGGTGATGAGCAGCTTGCGCTGGCACGAGGAATCGGCGAGGACCCTGGGGTCGCTGGCGGGGGTAGACGGCGCGGACCTCGTGGAAGCCTGTCCGACCGCTCGTCCCGACGAGCCGTCAGCGAACTAGCGTGCCGTCAGGGCTGGCTGCGGGTCTGGGGGCGGTGTGCCCTCGGTGCTTGGCGACGGGTCGGCGGTGGTGATCGTTTCTCCGCGCAGCAGCTGGTAGGCCAGGGCTCCGAGCGCAGCGCCGGCGATGGGACCGGCGAGGTAGACCCAGAACTGGCTCCACTCGCCGGCGGCCAGGGCAGGGCCGAAGGAGCGGGCGGGGTTCATCGAGGCGCCGGTGACGGGCCCGCCGAAGAGGGCGTCGAGGGCGACGGTGCCGCCGATGGCGATCGCCGCGGCGGCTCCCACGGCGCGTGTGTCGGTGGCCATTGCGACGATGACGAACATCAGGAACGCCGTCAGCACGAGCTCGTAGACGAAGGCGCTGCCCGCAGCCACGGTGGGGACGGTGGCGCCGAGCTCGGCGGGCTGTTCGGGCCAGACGGCGAGCAGCAGGAGCGCGCCGGCGCTCGCCCCGCTCAGTTGCGCGACCACGTAGGCGACGGCGTCGCGGGGCGGGAAGTGGCGCGCCAGCGTGAACGCGATCGTGACCGCGGGATTGATGTGAGCGCCCGAGATGTGGCCGGTCGCGTAGATCATCACCATGATGATCAGCCCGAACACGAGCGACACGCCGACCGCGCCGAGCGCATCCTCGTACTCGGCGTCGGCCACGATCGCTCCGCAGCCGGCGAAGACGAGCGCGAACGCGGCGAGCCCCTCGGTCGCGGCACGCCGCCACAGGTGAAGCGAGCGATCCACGCGGCCCCGGGTTAGGCGGCGCTGAGCACGTCGCAGTGCTCCTGCTCGAGGCACGCGCGGGCGCGGCGGTTGGCGACCTGGGATCGGTGGGTGCATGCGAACAGGGCGTGCTTCATCGCTCTCCTCGGCTCATGCTGCGGCCACCAGGTTGTGGGCGTATTCGTCAGGCAGGCCGGCCGCCGCGACCTCGCGCGCGACCGACTCGGCGTCGTAGGCCACCCTTTCGATCTCGGCCACGACCCGACCGTCGTCGACTGCGAGGAGCGCGTAGGCGGCGCGGGGGTCGCCGTCCTTGGGCTTTCCGATCGAGCCGCAGTTCACGAACAGCACGCCGCCGTACTCGTGCACCCACGGCCGGTGGGTGTGCCCGAACACAAGCACGTCGCAGTCCGCGCCCGCCGCGATGCGCTCGAACGTGCGCGCGGGCTTGTCCTCGAAGAGGTACTCGTTGACCTTGCGCGGCGAGCCGTGCACGAGCCGCACCCGCTGCTCGCCGAGCTCGAAGCCGAGGTCGAACGGCAGGGCCAGCATGAAGTCCTTCGACTGCCGGTCGGTGTGCTCGAGCGTCCAGTCGACCGATCGCTGCCCGAGCTCTCTGTCGTGCGCGGTGACGTAGGCGCAGCCACAGTCTTCGAGGTCGCGCGCGATCGCGTAGTCGTAGTTGCCGTAGATCGTCGGGATCTCGCGCGCCTCGACCAGCCGGCAGACCTCGTTCGGGTGCGGCCCGTAGCCGACGAGGTCGCCGCCGCAGTAGAGGCGATCGACGCCGGCTTGGTCGATCGCCTCCAGCGCAGCCGCGAGGGCCGGCAGGTTGGCGTGGATGTCGGTGATGACCGCGACCCGGTCCACCCCTCCGAGTCTACGGATTGACACATCCCACTTCAATCGATATACATCCATATAGATGCCCGTCGATCTGGAGCTCGCACCGAAGCAGAAGCGCCGCGCCGGCGAGCCGTGTTGCGAGCCCGTCGTCTATCCCGACGTCGAGCGCCGCCAGGCCGAGCGGATGGCGGAGATCGCCAAGGCCATCGCCGACCCGGTGCGCCTCCAGCTCGTCGACGTGCTGCGCAAGCACGCCGGCAAGGTCTGCGTGTGCGAGCTGGTCCCGCTCTTCGACCTGTCCCAGCCGACCGTCTCGCACCACCTGAACGTGCTACGGCGCGCCGGTGTCGTTGACTCCGAGCGCCAGGGCCTGTGGGCCTACTACTACGTCCTGCCCGAAGCGCTGGAGGAGCTCTCGGCGTGGCTGACCTGATCGCGCGCATCGTCGTCGCACTCTTCGGCCGCAGCCAGCGCAGCCGCGACTTCGTGGCCGACTGCTGTCACCGCATCGAGGGCCGGCTCCGCGCAGGGCCCCCGACCAGCCGTCTCGAGGAGAGGAGCTGACCCGTGTCCGGTCCCAGCAACGAGATCCGCGACGCCGTCCGCGAGCGCTACGCGGACGCTGCGCAGTGCGTCACAGGCAGCGCCGGCGGCGACGGTTGCTGCGCCACCGCTGCCCTGTGCGACGCAGAGGCCGATGTCTTCGGCGCCGCGCTCTACGCGGCTGTGGACCGGGACGAGCTGCCCGACACGGCGACCTTGGCATCGCTTGGGTGCGGCAACCCGACCGCGGTCGCCGATCTGCGCGAGGGCGAGGTGGTGCTCGACCTCGGCTCGGGCGGCGGGATCGACGTGCTGCTCTCCGCCCGGCGGGTAGGGCCCACCGGGCTTGCCTACGGGCTCGACATGACCGACGAGATGCTCGACCTCGCCCGCGAGAACCAACGCAAGGCCGGGGTCGCGAACGTGCAGTGGCTGCGCGGGCACATCGAGCAGATCCCGCTCGATCCCGACTCGGTCGACGTGGTGATCTCCAACTGCGTCATCAACCTCTCAGCCGACAAGGCCCAGGTGCTGCTCGAAGGCGCCCGCGTCCTGCGCCCCGGCGGGCGATTCGCCGTCACCGACGTGGTCGCGGACGCGGACATGGACGCGAGCACCCGCGCCGAAATGCAGGCCTTCACCGGCTGCATCGCCGGCGCGCTCACCCGTGCCGAGTACGAGCACGCCCTCACCCACGCCGGCCTGGTCGACGTCGAGATCGAGGAGACCCACCGGGTCCACCGGCACGCCGGCTCGGCCATCATCCGCGCCCGCAAGCCCGACCCCGGCTGCTGCGAGACCGCCAGCCAGGCGGTCTGCTGCGAGCCCGCCGCCAAGGGCGACTGCTGCGACGCCGAAGCGACAGCTGGTGGAAGCTGCGGCTGCCGGGCGGCGTGACGAACGCCCCGATCTTGCCTCGCGCCACCAACGAAGGACCGCCGCCCCGTTCGACTACGCGCGCGCAGGCCCTCCACGCCCGAGCCCCCGCGGCGGTCGGTCAGCGGGGCGCTCGCGCCCGCAGTGCCACCGAGCGCCCGAGCAGACCCAGCGCGTGCCGTGCGCGCACGCTCGGAGCGAGCGCGGAGGCCGCGGCGGCCGGTCCGGCGGCGTCGCGCAGGATGCCCGTCATCTCCTCGACGGCGAAGCCGGCCATGGTCACGGCCTCGCGCAGACCCGCGCGGTTGAAGACGAACCACTCGAGCTGGCCGCGGCGCGCGTTGAGGCGGGCGAGCGGGGCCGGGAGCAGCGACAGCGGCGCGCTCACGGTCTCGATCACCAGCAGCCAGCCCCCGCGGCACACTCCTCGTAGCGCCTCGAGCGCGCGCAGCGGGTCGCGGAGCATCTGGAGCACGTAGCCCACGACCACGCAGTCGAACTCGCCGACGTCCTCAGGATCGAGGTCGTAGACGCTGCGGTCGAGATAGGTGGCACGCGAGCCGAGCACGCGCGCCGCCAGCTCGAAGCGCCTCCCGCGCAGCTCGTGCGCCGGCGTGGGGGCGGATGCCGCAGCGCTCCGCCCGCATGGGCTGTCCTGGCGCCGCGGGTCGACGAGATCCACCGCCACGACCTCGCTCGCCCCGCGACGCTCCAGCTCGAAGGCCCAGAACCCGTCCATCGTGCCGACGTCGAGGCAGCGCAGGCCGGCGAGCGAGCCGGGCCAGGGAACGCGGGCGGCCGTGGGGCGCAGGTCCCACCAGCCCGGCGTGAGTAGGCCCGGCGCGAGCTCGATCGCGTGCCACCAGTCCTCGGCGGCGACCCGCGAGCGCAGGCGCTCGAGCTCGGCCGCGGAGCGGCTCCCCCCGGCGGCGGAGCCCGCGCTCACCGCGGCGGGGGCTCCCAGCGCGACTGGGTCTCGGCGAAGGCCCCCTCGAGCCAGGCGTGCACGACCTGTGGCGTGAGGCGGTAGAGGGCCGCGCCGGTGTCGGACTCGAGCTCCCCGAAGCCCGCCTCGCCGGCGTCGATGGCGAACTTCTCGGCGTACGCGCCGAGCACCGGCTCGGCGATCGCCCGCTCGCGCACGATCTCGACCTCGCCCTCGAGGATCACGACGTCATCGGCCGATTCGAGGTGGGCGACGAGGTAGGGCGCGGCCGCCAGGTTGCGCCCCTTCTGTGAGTCCTGGCTCGTGCCAAACCAGAGCGAGCCCTCCCGCCAGACTCCCCACACCGGCCGGGCGTGCGGGCGCCCGTCGGGCCGGGTGGTGGAGAGCCAGTAGCTGCGCGAGTTGCGCAGGCGGCGCTCGACGTGGTCCCAGGAGAGCTTTGGTTCCTCGCCCATCTCAGTGTCGCGGCGATCAGCCGGTCGGGCTAGCGGGCGCGCGCAGCGCCCCGTCCGCGGGCTCCCACAGCTGCACGGGGTTGCCCTCGGGATCTGTGAGGTCGGCGAAGCGCCCGTTCGGATAGGTCTGCGGATCGAGCGCGGCCTCGATGCCCGCCCCGCGGAGCTGGGCGAGCATGGCATCGAGGTCGCGCACGCGGAAGTTGATCGCCCACTGCTGCTCGGGGCGCGTAAAGTACTCGGAGTCCTGCTCGAATGCGGCGAAGACGGTGGGGCCCTGCTGCTGCCACCAAGGCGGCTCGTCATAGGTGGGGGGCGGCGGGCTCACGCCGAGGTGCTCGGCGTACCAGTGCCCGAGCGCTGCCGGGTCGCGGGCGCGGAAGAAGACCCCGCCGATGCCCGTGACCCGCTCCATGCCGCGGGTCCTATCAGACCGGCGGCTTGCTCCCGCCGTTGCGCGCGGCCCCCGGGGTTTCGCCCCGCGGCCTCCCGGAGTCCGGGCGTTTCCCGGCTCCCCGTGCCCTACTTGACCGAGAGCAGGTCGATCGCGAAGACGAGCGTCTCGTTGGGCCCGATCGCGGGCGGCTGGCCCTGGGCGCCGTAGGCGAGCTCGGCGGGGATCGTGAGCTGGCGCCGACCGCCGGCCTTCATGCCCTCGAGCCCCTGGTCCCAGCCGGGGATGACCATGCCCCGGCCGAGCTCGAGCTCGAACGGCCCCCTGCCGAAGGAGGTGTCGAACTCCTCGCCGGTCGAGTAGGCGACGCCGACGTAGTTGACCGAGAGCTTGCTGCCCTTCTTGGCCGCCGCGCCCTTGCCCTCGACGATGTCCTCGATCTCGAGCTCGGTCGGCGGCGTGCCCCCCTCGGGGACCGTGATCGTCGGCTTCTTGCCGGGCTCGCCCGCGGTCTTGGGCATGCTCTCCGCCCCGGCCGGTGCCTCTGAGCCCTCGCCGGCGCTCTGCTCGGCCTGCTTCTGGAGATCGACGCTCGACTTGTCGGCCTCCTCCTCGCTGCAGCCGGCCGCGGCGAGCGAGAGCGCGGCGAGGGCGCAGGCTACGAGCTGGCGGGCGTGCATCAGCGGCGCATCCTAGGGAACGGCCCGCGACGGGCTCAAGCGAGCGCCGCCGCGGCGTTCTCGAGGCGATCGTCGCCCCAGAAGAGCTCGCCGCCGACCGCGACCGTCGGCACGCCCGCGACGCCGCGCTCGGCGGCGGCGTCGGTCGCACGCTCGAGGCGCGCCTTCACCGAGCGGCTCTCGATCGCCTTGAGCACGGCCTTCGGATGCAGCTCGCAGGCGGCGGCCGCGATCAGCACGTTGTCGGTCACGCTCAGGTCGCGGCCGGCGGCGAAGGCCTGGCGGAAGGCGGCGAGCGAGAACGCCACCGCGCGACCTGCCTGCTGGGCGAAGGTGGCGGCGCGCATCGCGGTGAGGCTGTCGCTGGGCCACGGCTCGGGCCAGCGCAGCGGCTGGAGGCCGTATCGCTTCACGCGACGCTCGATCTCGGCCATGCCCGCCTCGCGGTCGTCGGTGCTGCTCCACGAGGCCCCGCCGGCCTGCTGCCAGAGGCCGCCGAGGAGAATCGGCTGCCAGACAGGGACTATTGGGAGGATCTGGTGGATGCGCTCGGCGGCGAGGTAGGCGTAGGGGGAGCCGAGGTCGTAGTAGAAGGTCGGGCGGCTGCCCACCCGCTTCACAGGCGAGTGCGGCTTCGCGCCGGTGGGCGCGCGCGAGCTGGCCTGACTGACCGCCCCGCGTTGAGCACCTCAGCTGCAGCTCGACCTTAGCTTCGGCCCAGCACGGGTCATCAGCTCAGCCACGGTCATGACGGCAGGCGCAACTCCGTTCCCGCCATGATCAGGTCCGGGTCGCCGGTGCCAATCCGCTCCAGGTTGAGCTCCCAAAGGCGGTTGACGAGCTGCGCGACCTGCGCCGGCGTCGCCCGCTGTCCGAGCTCCCCCCGTGCGATTGACCAAAGCGATTGGCCAGGCCTGACGACATGGGTCCGCCCTACGCGCTCGGGCTGGACCGGGGCACCCCCGGCTGAGCGACCCGCGGCGGTTTGGGCGCTCGAGGACGACTCTGGGCGCGCCGGCGCACCGGCGGCGGGCGCCTTGGACCCGATGCCGGATTCGGGAGTGGCCACCGGCGCAACTCGATTGCGTTCTCCCGGCTTACGTCCGCCGCCGGGGGGGCGCTCGGGCGACTGCGACCTGCCTGGGCGCTCGCCTCTGGAAGGCGAGGGAGTCGCTGACGGATCGGCGGGCGTCCGGGGCCGCCTGGGGGTCGGGTCTCGGGTTCCTTCGGGACCAGCCGCCGGCGTTTCGGGGTTGCCACGACCGTCATTGGACGGCGGGGTACCCTGTGAAGGCGTCTCCTCGACTGGACGGCCCTCATTCTCGGGGGGTTGCTCACCCTCCTCCGGCAGGTCGCCATCGCCATGACCCTCCCCGTAGCCGGGGTCACGCTCGGACGGGGGTGGAGAGCCTCCCTCGTCAAGCGCGCCCTCCCTCTCGCTGTCCGGCTCGTCCGCAATCGCCGGCGTCGCTGGGATTGCGGAGGCGGCCAGTAGCCCCGCCACCAGCACGGATCGAGCGCGGAGCGAGAGAAGCGCATCGTCGGGTGGGGCCCCAACGAGCCGCTCGGCGCGGCAGACGGCACAAGCCGGATGGAAGGGGAGGTGGCCGTGGCTCCCCGACTGCCTGACGTGCGCGCTCAGCGACCTCACGAGCGCTCCTCTTCGGTCAGTTCAGCGGATCGACCACGCAGCGGAACGGCTTGCCGCCGGCGAAGGTGTCGGGGGTGATGCCAACCCGGCCGGTTTCGGTGGTCATAAAGAGTACGTTGAGCGGGTCGGTCGGGTCGGCCGCGGGGTAGATGTTCGCCGTGAGCTCGCCGCCCGGAGCCAGCACGATCTGCTCGTAGCTGATGGCCCCAAAGAGCTCTTGGTGGGTTGGGAGGCGTCGGCCGGGGGTCTCCCGGAAGCCGGTAGCCCGACAGTGATCTACCGCTGTCCCGTACGCGGCGGCCGGGCGCACCGCAGCCTCCGCGCATGTGCCCACGCTGGGCAAAGTGCCCGCAGGGCAGCGCACCAAGAGTCGCTCGGCAGTGACGCCATTGAGGTGCAGGGAATTGCGGGCCCGCGGCACGGTCCCAAGCCGCGACTCCTTGATCCGGGTCCCACCGAGGCTGTTTCGCTTGATGTCGCGGTAGGTGAGCGAGCCGTTCTTGACGTTGCTCCCGCTGATCGTCAGCGCGGCGTAGGAGGAGCCCCCGAGGGCGACAAAGACCGCCACGGTAGACATCAGGTTGGCGTAGGTGAGCTTGCTGCGGGTGCGCTTCATGGCCTGAACTCGACTCTTGGGCTCCTGGCTCCGGGCGACGTGGACAGTCTTGCAGGCAGCGGACCCTTTCCGAGGCAATCAGCCTAACCCGGCCCCCGCGGCGGGGCCACCGGCTCAGCCGGCGCACGGACGCCCCCTCACGGTGACGGACACCGTCCGCGAGCGGCCCGTCTCGAACGGGGAGCTGGCTTCCTTGGGCAGCCGCGCACGGAAGGCGAAGCGCGTCCGGCCGCACGTCCGCCGGAAGCGATAGCCAACCGCCCAGCGCCCGTTCGGGCCGGTCCGCGTGGTGCGGAAGGTCTGGAAGCGGCCGGAGAGCCGCACCTGGAGCTCGACGAGCTTGTTGGGGGCGGGCGCTCCGAGCCGGCCGCGAAAGGCGACCGCTTGTCCGTTCAGGACCCGACCGCGGCTCAGCCGGATCAAGCTGGCCGCGGGAACTCGCAGCGTCACCTCCCGCTGCGCCGGCAGGATCAGGCCGTTGCCGGCGTAGGCGAAGCGCAACGTGCGGGTCGAGCTGGCCCTGGCCGTGTAGCGGTAGCGGCCGCGACGGTCGGTCGCGACGACGCCCACCAGCCTCTCCGCATTGACGGGGGTGCGCGAGTAGACCTTCACCTGGGCGCCGCCGATCCCCTGGCCATCCCGATTCACGAGCGTGCCCATGACTTGCACCCGTCGCCCGAAGCGCACGCGGCGACTGCCATCGAGGACCGTCACCCGGCGGCGCACGGTGCGGCGCCGGCCACGACGACCGACCCTGCGGCGAACGATCTTCCTGCGCGCCACACCGGCGCGCATCTTCGACGCGATCCGAAGCGGCAGGTCGACCACCACCGGCTGGCCGTCCGCGCGGCGGTCGGTGGAGGCCTGGTTGCCGGCCTGGTCGGCAGCGTGCGACCGCAACGCGTACCTCCCTGGCGGGAACCGAGCGTCGTCGATCCGCGCCACGAGTCGATCTCCCTGCCGTTCTGTCGGGAGCGCCTGCCAGCTGCCCGAGCCGACGCGGCCGATCTCGATCGTGCCGCCCGCGAGCCCCGACACCCTGTCGGTGACCTTGACCGAGACATGGGTCGGGTCCGCGGCTTGAGGCGGCTCGAAGACCGGCTGGGGCGGCTCGGGGTCATAGCGCAGCGTCACCGGCACCGAGCCGTTGTCGGACTGTTGATTGCCCGCCGCATCCTCGCGCCAGATGATGGCGACGTACTCACCCGGCGACGGGACGTTGAGCCCGAGCCGGGCGATGCCTTCGCCGCCGGTCCGGCCAGAGGTGCACTCGCTCGTTCCGGACCGGCACAGGGTGTAGTGGGCAGCGGCGATCGGGGCGCGGTCGCCCTCCGGCGGATTGGCCCACGCGAGGGCGAAGTCGGCGGTGCGTCGCCACCCCTCACCACCCTCGGCAGCTACGTTGACCCGGGCAGGGGGCGTATTGTCCACTCGCGCCGCGACCGGCTGGGACTGGGCGGTGTTCCCGGCGCTGTCGGTAGCTTCGACCATCAATGGCTGGCTGCCTTCAGCGAGTGTGGTCGTGTCGACGCCAACCGCCGCGGGCCCGTTGGCACAGGGGACGAGTTGGGTGTAGTCACACGCTCGCGCAACGGGACCCCTCCGCTCCGGGCCAATAACGGCGCTTCCGTCCTTGACCCCAACATTGTCACTCGCCGTGTACTCCACGGCCTGATCGCCGCGCACCCAAGCCCCCGACGCGAGCGCTCCTCCGGTGATCTGGACGTTCGGCGGCGTGTAATCGACGATCTCGGCCGACGCCTTGGTGGTCCGCACATAGTTCTCGCCGCTGGCCGAGCACCCATCACGAGAGCGGCAGTCGACGCGCTGGACGAGGAGGTTGGGACCCCCCTGGTCGGTCCCCACCGGGTAGGAGGTCGGGCGAAGGTGGTGCGAGCGATGGGCGCCCGCATTGGGAGGACACTTGCGTGGCTTCCTGTTCTTGATCTCGTAACGCCCGACCTTGGGCCCCTCGGCGTAGATCTGGAGCGAATAGCCGCAATCGCGGCGGCGCAGGTCGCCCGACCACTCGTAGCGTTTGAAGTGAGCCCCGCGTGGGGCGACCATCGTGAGGATCGAGCGCGCCCGAAAGGCCACGCGTCCGGGCCGCGGCACGTTGCCCACGAGCAGGCCTCGCAGCCCATGACCCTGGGGGTTGCACGCCCGCCTGACCCTCATCCCACGCGTGGCGAAGTCTCCGAACGCCTGACTCGAGAAACCGGGCGCGGCGCCGCAGCTGCGGACGGTGTAGGTCCCGGCGGTCGCCACCTGAGCGACAGCAAGCCAGGCCGCGGTAAGCGAAACGGCGAGGACTGCGACCCTCCAGACCTGTGCACTGGGCATCCCTAACTCCTTTCGGCCGGGCGGCTCAGAAGTGGGCAAGCTTCCAAAGGGCCACCGCCCCAGGGGTGGCCGACGCTCGCCGGGCATCTCGCTCCTGCCTCTCCTCCGCTGTTCGTACGAACCATCTGTCCCCCCAAGGACCGAGAACCCCGTTATTCGCCCCCCGCCTCACCGCAATGCGCGGAAATTCCGACGTTGCCCGAGCCTAACCCGGCGGGACCCGCACGTCGACAAGGGCTGATGTTCTGCCCGCAAACTGCGGAAAACTCCTCCTCATCCGCTCGCGGGGGCATGCGCGGCCAGGGCAGCTAGCAGGCAGATCCCCGGGCGCGCCGCGGGCTGCGGCACAGCCCTCCCATGATGGCCCCCGGGGCGGGGGGAGGGGGCGCGCCCAGCACACAACCGAGCCACGGGAGCCGACGGATTCCCCACAACGACACGTCGCCCAGCAGAACCGCTACCTGCGAGCATTCGCGTACCAGACCGCGAGGCGGACCTGCCGATGCAGTTGGCGCAGCACTGGCCCAGTTTGGCCTTGTCGCGGGCCTCCCTCCCGAGCCCTCACCTCCGGCTCGGGTTCCGCCCCGGGCGGTAGAGCGGCCGTACGCGCCTCCCGTCAGCGACCCACCGCCGAGGGCCACCGATGAGCACAACCACACAGCAGATGACCGGCCAGCCGCACATCCTCGCCACACCACTGCGACGAAGGCGAGCGCCAGCTGATCGGCCAGCGCGTCGACGGGACCGACCGCCGCCCCGGCGGCCGCGCCTACCTCGTCGCGGAAGGGCTCGCCAAGATGAGCGAGCTCGACGCCCTCCTAACCGGAAGTTTTCGCGCGCATCCAGCCCGCCCGGCGCCGCAAGCCGTGACCGCCGGGGTCTACCGGCAACCGTGTCAGCACCCCTAGACTCCACACTGATGCGCACGTTGCGGATCCACTCAGACGACGAGCTCGCCGCGGCGGTCAGCCGCGTCGCCGCCGGCACCGAACGCGTGGCTATCGAGACCGACGACCGCGCCCGCGCGGTCGTCGTCTCGGCCGAGGACCTCGCGGCGCTCGAGCAGCTCGAGGACGCCGCCGACCTCGAGGCGGCCCGCCTGGCGCTCGCCGAAGACGGCGAGTCGATCCCGCTCGAGCGCATCGAAGACGAGCTGCGCGGCTAGCGCATGCCCTACATCGTCGAGCTGCGCCTGGCTGACGCGGCACAACGAAACGGCGACTGGGCGCTGGCCGCGGCTTTGACCTATCGCGGAGATGGCGTGCTCGTGGGCATCCCAGAACCGGTCAAGCTGGACGAAGAGTGGAGGCGCGCGCCACCGCTCTCGAACGGCGAACGCGGCGGCGATCAGCCGCAGCTCGGGTCGCCGTTCGCGACCAGCCAGGAGGCATAGCGTTCGACCCCAACCTGCCGACCTGCGGGTAGACGGGGGTCGTACCCTTCGGGTTGCTAGGCGCCGAGGCAGAGTCTTCCACCCGGCGCCGACCAGCGCTTGAGCCGGCCACACGAGTCGGAGCTTGGGCGGCTGTCCAATCCGCATGCTCGACGGATGAAGGTCCGTAACTTACCCTGCAAATCGCTGGGTTTGATTTACGTTTTACGCAAATGGGCTCGTAACTCGTAGTAGCCGACCTGCTACGCGGCGAACGTGACCACCGCCTGGTTCCCGCCTCTGCACGTGACCTTCTCCCCGGTCCGGACGCAGGCCATCGTGTAGGTCTGGCCGGTGACCGGGCTGTGGACGTCGATCTCGACCGAGTCGCCGGGCACGCCAAAGTACGCCTCCCGAACGTTCTTGGCGAACGGACACGACGTCTTGGGTCCGGCAAAGACGCCGCCGCCGCAGTCCTTGCCCTGCATTGGAACCTCCCGTTGTTGTTGACACCTCGTCCCAAACGAGCGAGGCCTGCCCGACGCTACCGCAATAGCGGTACCGCTATTGCGGTAATCGGGGGGTGGCATGTGGCGGGCCCGGCTCGCGTGGCCATGCCTTGGTGAAGGCGGCGCCGGCCCGGGCCGCAGCACGAGCTCGGCAGTCCCGCTTCTCACGACTCGATCAAGCTGCGGTGCCCAGTCAGTTACTCGAGGTCGAGGGCTGCGGCAGTTCGTTCGCCGTCCAGCAAGGCGGTGAGGGCTTGCTGGTCGAGCGGGCGGGCGAATAGGAACCCTTGGCCGAGGCGGCAGCCGAGGGCTTGCAGGGTGTCGCGTTGGCCGGGTAGCTCGATCCCTTCGGCGACCAGGCGTAGGTCGAGGCTGCCTGCGAGCTCGATGATCCTTCACCAGCGCTGGGTCGCCGGCGTCGTTGTCGAGCTCCTGCACGAACGGGCGGGCGATCTTGAGGATGTCGACGGGGAGGCGGCGCAGGTAGGCCAGCGGTATTGCGTTAGCGGGGTCCCGGCAGGATTTATGTCAACCGCGGTGAACGTGGGCTCCAATGGCCTGCGGCAGCCTGTTGGAGGCCGATCACCCTCGTG
>Ga0208612_1000759_pt1 | contig 13614 bp, 12 predicted proteins | sample AntDryMetagUQ889_FD_188089 | JGI IMG/M metagenome (GOLD analysis project Ga0208612, IMG submission 188089) | Polar desert microbial communities from Antarctic Dry Valleys - UQ889 (SPAdes) | ecosystem: Environmental > Terrestrial > Soil > Desert | place: Antarctic Dry Valleys | collected 2008-12-31 | reverse complement strand
GCCGGCAATCGCCTCTCCAGGGGACTCTGACAGGGCATGGATGCCCGGCGGGAAGAGGACATGGATGTCCGGTGCCCTGGGAGGCGATGCCGGTCGCGGCCCTTAGGGGTCCGCGAAGATCTCCGGGCCGCGCCCGTTTCCGTACCCCGGGAACTCGCCCTGGATCCAGCACGGCGCGAACCTCGCGTCCGGCGGGTTGCCCATGTTGACGCCGGCGACGGTTTGCCCGGGCAGAATCTCGTCCTCGTCGGGATCCTCGGAGGTGGGGCCGTAGTCCGTGTTCCGGCAGTCGAAGTTCGGGAAGATGCCGTTCTGCGCCGCTCCGGGAGCGTTCAGGACCCCGTCGGCCAAATAGCCGTGGCCGCGGTTGGTCGCCAGCCGCTTGGGCCAAATCGAGAGGGTCTCGGTGCTAACGATGGAAAGCTGGCGCAGGTAGTGCCGCGGAGCCGGGTCCCCCGGCAACCCCTCGACCGAGCCCGACAGGCCCACCCCAGGGCCGGCGAGGAAGTCGGCCACGGTGGCCTTCTGGTACCCGAGGTAGTCGATGATCGGGTTCAGGTTCGCCAGGAAGGGATCAAGCGCGTCCAGGACCGGGGCCAGGCCGTTCAGGAAGTCGCGCAGCGCCGGCAGGCCCCGCAAGGACACGCGCTCGAGGTCCTCCAGGTCGTAGAAAAGGTCGCGCAGCTCCGGCGAGAGCCGGCGCACGTCGGCCAGGGTCGGGCTGAGCTTGCGTGCCACCGGCATCAGTGCTTCCACGAGCGGGGTCGCGTTGCGCTGGAAGTCATCCAGGCGGATGAACGTCGCCCGTGACTCGCGCTCGAAGGTAGGCAGGATCTGGAAGATCTCCGCCAGCGCCGCATCCTCCGACGCGAGCGCGTCGAACGTGTTGCGCCCGCCCCGGATCGCGTTGGTCAGCTCGCCGCCGCGCTCCGACAGCGCCTCGAACGTGGTGCCGGTGTCGCGGATCACTCCGCGCAGGGCCACCTCCTGGCGCTCCAGAATGTCGAATACATCGGTTGCGTCGGTCAAGAACGGGGCCAGGTTCCCGAGGGCATCGTTGAAGTCGGCCCCGCGGTTGCGAATCGCGACGGCGGCGCTCTTCTGCCAGCGCTGGAAGGCCACGCGGGTCTCGTCGTCCAAGGCGTTGAAGATCTCGTCGATCTCCGTCGCCTCCTCCGTCTGCCCGACGCCGAGCGATCCCCCTTCCTCGAGGGCTTCGGCGCCCTCGGCCTCCGCGTCCGTGCCGGCGGCTTGCGCGCCAAGCGATACGGGTGCGGCACCGTCGGCCGGCTCGGTGCCGGGAGTAAGCTCGACGTAGGTCTCCCCCAAGAGCGTCTTCTGGCGGAGGATGGCCTTCGCGTCCTGTGAGATCGGGGCATACTGCGGCTGGATCTCGATCTCCGCCGCGGTGGTGTCCTTGCCGTTCAGGCGCTCCTCGATCGGCGCCAGCTCCAGAGCCTTCACCTTGCCGACGGAGACGCCCCCGATCCGCACGTCGGACTCGACCGCGAGCTGGGTGGCCTCCGGGAAGTAAGCGGTGATCCGGTAGCTCTTCGAGCCCAGCGGGGTGGGCCCGCCGAACGAGATCCACAAGAACAGCATCAGCAGGAAGCAGGAAACGGCGAAGCCGACCGCGATCAGGATCCGAACCGGGGATGGCGCGTGCTTCTGCATCAGCTCACCCCTACTCGCATCCCAGGCTGTCCAGCAGCGGGTCGGTGAATCCGGTGACCAACTGCGTCAGGGCACCCAGCTCCGGCGTCGGCGCGGCGATCAGCTCGCGCGCCTGAGCGCAGCCCATCGTCAGGTAGATCTTGCGGTAGAAGCCATTGCCGTCGGCGGCGGAGAAGGCGCTGGTCGAGTTGTGGCCGAGCCAGCTGAACCAGTAGAGGTATCCCTCGTTGCGCCCGGGCGTCCCCGAGGGCTCCGCGCCGCCGGGGTTTCTTGCCGCCATGTTGAAGAGGCGGTTCAGCTTCGACGAGAGCACCGTCAAGCGCGGCGACGCCCTGCCAAAGCGGTCAGCGGCCAGGCGCAGGTCCGGAATCGACTTGCGTGCCGTGCGCACGAAGGGCCGGATCTGATCCCTCAGCGCGGGGGTCGCTGCCTCCGCCAACGCGACGTTCGACGCGTTGAGCTCGTCCAGGTTGCGGGCAAAGGGCCGCAGGTCGTTGAAGGCCGGGCCCATGACCTGGGCGAAGGCCGAGAGATTCGTCAGCGTCGTCTCCGCCTGCTCGAGCGTGCCGGGGAGGAGCGCGATCGCCCGGCGCAGGTCCGGGTCGCGCTCGGCGATGGTTCCCAGCGCCTGGCGCGAGGAGCTGACCAGGCGGGTCAGCTCGCCCTCCGCCTGCCCGACCCTGGTCGTCAGCACATTGAAGCTGTGGATCAGATTCGCCATGTCAACCCTGCGCTTGGCGACCTGCTTGTTGAGCGCGCCGAGGTCGCGGTTGATCGGACCGAGGCTGCCCAGGAGCTTGCCGAGGTCCTCGCCGCGACCTTCCAGCCCCTTGCCGGCGCCGACTAGGAGCAGGCGCAGGTAGGAACGCGTGTCGGCATCGAGGGCGGCAAGGATCTCGTCCAGGTTCACGTCGGGTGCGGTGTTGGCCAGCGGGATCCGGTCGCCTTCCGCGAACTCACCGGACTCTTGAGTGCCCGGATCAAGATCGAAGAACATGTCCTTGAGACCGGTGGTCGGGCGCATCAGGACCGTCGCGTCGCGATAGACCGGGGTGAACTCGGGATCGATCGCGAAGGTGACGACGCCGATCCCGTCCTCGAGCTCCACCTGCTGGACATCGCCGATCCGCACCCCTGCGACGCGCACGGTCTGGCCCTGACCCGGGACTACGGCCTGCGCGGTCTCGAACTCGGCCTTCAACTCGAACGGCTTCTCCTCCAGGACGGGAATCCGCAGGCGCTGCTCCTGAAGGATGTAGTAGCTGAGCCCGGTCGCGATCACGAACAGGACCACGATCGAGATGATCTGGCTGACGTTGTCGGTGATTGCCCGGCGGTTCATCGCCCGACCTCCGGCAGCCCGTCGGCAGGGAGCCCGAGCCGAGCCATGACGCGGGTGGCCTGCTGCACGAGCCTTGGGTCAGCGGCCTCACCCAGCTCGGCAACCTGCCTGAGCACGTCCGAGTACCGCTCCAGCCTCTGCGCGCCGACGCCGCCCAGCGCCTCGGGCCCTTGGAGGCCGGCCGCCACCGGGCTCTGCGCCGGCGGGGCGCCGACCCCCGCCTGGAGGCTCGGCCGCTCCTGCCGTTCGCAGGGGGCGTTCGGCTTGAAGGCCGGTCGAGCGGAATCGGTGATCCTGGGCATCGCCCCCAGCAAGGGGAACGGGGTGAGGCCGAAGGTCTCGTCGGTTGCACCACCGAGCTGCGGGATCCTGACCAGGTTGGAGCCGCCGGCGCCCAGGACCCGCAGGTGCTGGCCGTTGGCGTCGCCCGAGCGGCTCTCCGCGGCGATCCCGGTGATGCCGTAGGAGGTTTCCTCGTAGGTGTGCCCGAATGCGTCGTGCGGATAGATGTTGAGCGGATCAACCGGCTCGACCTCGCTCTTCGACCAGGGGATGATGACCTCGTTGAAGCAGGAGGAGAGGGCGCGGGACTGCTCCAGGAAGCCCAGGTTGCCTTCGGCCAGATTGACCAGCTTGGGCACCGTCGGGCGCAGGTCCGCGACCAAGCCGCCCAGCTCGGATGGGCTCATCAATGCGCTGAGCTGGGCGAAGAACGGGCGCGAGGCGCGCAGGGCCGCGGGCGTCGAGCGCACTCCCGGCAGGGCTTCACGGGCGAACGCACGCAAGGACGGGAATGCCTTGTTCAGGTTGACGAACGCGGGCGTGCCCGCTGCCAGGGTGTCCGGCAGCTGCTCGACGGCGCGTGCCAGCGCCTCGTCCTCGGCGGCGAACGAGCCGGTGAAGGTCGCGAAGTTGGTAATCAGGTCGGATAGCTCGCGCTGATTCTTCGAGAGGCCTCCCAGCACCTTCTCGAGTCCCGCGATCGTGCCGGAGAGGTCGTGGGGCTCGGTCCCCAGGAACGCTTCGTTGACCACCGCGGTGTAGCGGTACGCGTCCGGCGAGGAGCGGTGCAGCTCGCGGAAGCCGTCGGCGCCACCATGGACCGTGAGGGCCTTGCCAAGCTCGAAGAGCAACGTCTGCAGGTCGCTGCGAACGTCCGATTGCAGCGTGCTCAGGACCTGGTCCAAGCCAACCGAGGAGGCCGTCTGGTTGACGGGGAACGCGTGGCCGCTTTCGATCGGCTCGGCGCTTGGGCTACCGGGCCGCAGCTCGATGAAGTAGTTGCCTTCCAGGAACAGGCGCGGCCGGATCTTGAGGCTCGCATCGGAGTGGACCGGCAGCGCGTCCTCCGTGATCTCCATCGTCACCGCGGCGGCCGCCTCGTCCGAGCCGTCGACCAGCTCGACGGCGGTCACCTTGCCGACGTTGACGCCCGCGATCCGGACTGGGGCGGTCGAGCGCAGGCTATGAGCGTTGCTGAACGTGGCCGTGACCTCGAAGCCCTTCGACCAGGGCAGGGACTTGGTGTACGCAAGGTACGAGCCCGCCGCGATCACCGCGACGATGATCAGCCCAACCGCCCAGTCGGACAGGCGCCGCCGGCGCTCCGCGGTCCTCATCGGCCCAGCCTCCTCCAGGTATCCGGCGCGCGTCCCGGAATCCTGGTGTCGACTTGGCTTCGCTTCTGGTCGGTGCCGTAGAACAGGGTCGTCGGCCCGCGCGATCCGGGCAGGTTGGAGACCCGGTTGGCAGGCGAGGAGCGCGGCTGGCCCGGAACCCGGATCTGGCCCAGCGGGTAACCGGCCTGGCCCGCCTGGCAGTCCGCGTTTCGCTGACCGGTGGGCTGATATGGATGCGTGTTCGTAAGCGGAACCTCGTAAGGCTTGAAGACCCCCGGATCGGTGAGGCCGGCTTTGCCGTTGGCGCCGATGCCCGAGTAGCCACCGAGGCCGCTTTCAGCAACCGCCGGGGCCGCGGGGAAGCGGGTCAGGGTCTGGCGGAAGGTGTGCCCGACCTGGTCGCGATCCGTCAGCCCGTTGGGCAGGAAGGTGAACCAGTAGTTCCAGTAGTTGCAGACGGTCTGCGCCGGAACCACGTATTCGGCAAGGGGCCGAGCCTCATCGAACGTGGTGGCGAGCCGATCGATCGCAACCTTGGTGGTGGGCTGGCGCACCAGCTGGTTCAGCTCCCGGAAGACGCCCTCGAGGCGGCGATTGACCTCCGGGCTGGTTCGCAGGACCGGGGTCCCGACCTCGATCGCCTCGTTGAGCGCGGGCAGGGCCGTCCGCAGGGCCCTGGCGCCGGGCCGCAACTCGTGCGAGACCAGCGCGAACTTGCGCAAGAACTCGCGCTGCGCAGGGAGCAGGCTGATCCCGGTCTCGAGCGTCGGGGGGCCCTCCTCGATCGTCTCCTGGAGCTTCGCCGGATCGGCCGTGATCGCCGCGAAGGCGATCGCCGCGAAGGCGAATTGCTCGGCCTGCTCGACCGCGACCGGCGCGATCAGCTCCTGCGTCCGCGCCAAGGCGGGGAAGAAGCGGTTAAAGCGCGTGGCCGGGTCGTTCAGAACCTCGGCGACGGGCTTCAGGACCTGAAAGAAGGGCGCCAGCGTCTGGAAAGTGTCGTTTAAGGACGCGCCGCGCGCCGCGAAGCCCCCGCCATAGCCCACTAGGTTGTCGCGGCCGGCCCGGCGGGTCCTGGCGTCGAAGGTGTTGTTGATCGAGTCGAACTCGTTTTGCGACTGGAAGCAGCCGTTCTTCGCGGGATCCTCTGACTCCTCGGAGAACTTCTCGGGGTCGACCGGGAGCGCGCAGATCTCGCCGTCGTCGAGGCCGTTGAAGACGAATCCCTCCGGTGCGTCGGAGCCCGTGCCACGCACAATCTCCAGATACTTGAGCCCGAAGGCCGAGCGGTAGCGGATCCTGAAGATCGAGTCCTTCGGAATCGGCGCCGCCGACTTGTCGAGCTTCAGGTTGAGCCGCGCCGAGACCGGCGCCACCGACGAATCGGGAGGCCCGTCGACCTGGGCGGTCAGGGCGGATTCTCCCTTCGTGACCGGCTCGATCGATTCGACGACGCCGACCCGCGTTCCGCCGATCCTGATCTCGTTGTTGTTGCCGACCCGGGCTCCGTTCGGAATGTCGACCGACACCTTGTAGACGGGCACGAAGGGCAGGCCCTGGTTGGCGTTATACGCCAGGAAGACAGTCACGATCGCGATCAGGGTCGTGACCGCGCCGACCAGCGTTGGCGATGAGGCGAGGACTTGTGCAGGGCTTCTATTCATGGCTTGAACAGGAAGTCGAGGAGGTCCTCTGCCGCCTTGTCGGCGCCGGCGCCGATTCCGCCCCTGCCGCCCTGCTTGCCAAGGCCGGATTGGCCGAGGACGCCGTCCGGCAGGTCGAGCAGGTCCTCGAGCTGCTCGCGGATGTCTTCAGGGGTCTGGGGCAGGCCGGGTCCCGCAGGGCCACCGCCCGGCTGGGCGCCCGGAGTGCCCGCATTCACGCCGGGCTTGCCCGCTTTGGCCCGCGCGCCGCCTCTCCGGGTTCCGGCGCCGCCGGGACTGCACAGTTCAGCCGCTGCCGCCGCCGGCTCCGTCCCGTCCGGGCAGACGGAGGGGTCGTATTTCGGAAGGTTGAGATCCTCGGTGATGCCCGGCTGGTTCGGCCCCAGCCAGCTCATACAGTCGGCCGCGTTCTCGAGGCTGATCTCGGTGGCCCCCGGCTGTAGCGGAACGTCGATCGCGCCCGTCGCCGGGTCACGACCGGAGGAGAAGGTTCCGCAGTCGCCTGTGTTGACCTCGTAAAGCCCGATGTGGAGCATGTGGCTCGCCTGGTCGAACTGGTTCAGGGCGAGCGCCTGGTAGTAGCCGTAGTTGAGAAGTCCCTCGAGGCCCGTGTAGCCCATCGTGTTGCGGGTGCCGGGCTCGGTCGAGGTGCGGTCGGTGACGTCGGCCACCCGCTCGTCGATCTCGACGGCCCGGCGGGGATCGTCGAGGTCACGCACCAGGTCGGCGAGGACCTCAGCCGTGACGGGCGCGTTGCGGCCCGCGCGCGCCAAGCTCGAGATGACCTCCTGGCCACGCATGCCCAAGGCGCGGCGGCCGACGTCGGCCGCGTCGCCAAGCGTCGTCAGGGCGCCCTCAGCCTCGCGGTTGAAGGGCGGCAGGCTGGTGGCCAGGCGATTCAATTCCGGCGCCGCGGCGCCAAGGTCGGTCAGAAGCGGCGTCTGCTCCCGCGCCAGGTGGTCGAGCTCAGCCAGCGTCGGCTCAAGCTCGGCCAGGAAGTCGTCGAGCCGCTCGAAGTTCTGGCCGACGTCATCGGAGCGCGTGTTCGAGATCGAGGCCAGGTCCTCGGCCTCGTCGATGAAGCGGACGACGTCCTCGCGCCGTTTCGCCAGCTCATCGATTACCTGGCGCGAGTCGCTTTGCAGGTCCCTGATCATATTGCGCTGCCGGGCCAGGGTGGCCGTCGCTCCCTGCAGCTCGGTCAGGGCCGGAGCCCCAAGGCGGATTGCCTCGTTCAGGGCGTCGGAGTTGCCGGCCAGACCGGTCCCGAACTCGTTGATCAGCAACCGCAGGCGATCCCTGAACGGATCACGCAAGGTGTTCTGGACCAGGTCCGGCTGCACGGTCTGGGTGACGCGGGAAGCCGGGATGGTGGCGCCGTCGGCGAGGGGCTGGCCGGCCGGCACGCAGTCGATGAAGTACTCGGCGATCAGGGACTGGGGCTCCGACGAGCAGGTCGTCTCGTCGCCCAGCACGGCCAGATCGCCTGACAGCTCGACCTCGACGACCGCCTGCTTGGCGGCGTTGAGGCCCAAGTCGGTGACGACGCCCGCGTTGACGCCCGCGACCCTGACCTCGGACTGGTCGACGATGCCGAAGGCGTTGTACATCTCGATCTTGTAGGTGCGAACGTCATCCGCGCCCGCTCCGGACGTCACGATCGAGGCCGCCACGAGGGCAATAGCCAGCGAGATCAGTGTGCCGATCCGCCTCATGGCCCGGGGATCACCTGACTGGGATCGCAGGACCCGCCTTCGCCGTCGGTCAGCTCGCCGTTGTCGGTGAACGGAATCGAGTCGTCGCCGGGGAAGGGGCGCTCGGCGGAGTTCGGGCAGCGGTTCGTGTAGCCCGTCGTTAGCGCGGCGAGCTGCTCGTCGGGGCCAAGGATGTCACCGGGGTCGGGAACCACCGGGAACGACGGGGTGAACGTGTTGAGGGTCAGCCCGACGCGGCCGACGCCGCCGAGCGCATCGGCGTAGCCCGAGTGGCTGAAGCCGTCGAACCAGCCGACCAGCTCCGGCGTGTAGGCGCGGAAGAAGGCGAGGCTCGTAAGCCCGTTCGTGAGCGAGCAGGTCGCTTCGCCGAAGGCGCCCTGGGTGAAGTCGTCGTCGGCGACGACCTCGAAGTCCTCCGGGTCCTCGCCCCCGGACCCGCAATCGGGTGACCCGGAGCCGATCGCGATCTTGCGCAGCTTCGGCTGCAGGCGCTGGAGCTCGATCAGGTCGTTGCCTGCCCCGCTGCGCTTGATGATCGCCCGCAGGTCCCGCACGGTCGGCACCGAGTTGCGAGCCAGCGAGCGAAGCTCGTCCAGGAAGGGGCTCAGCTCCTCGACGGCGGGCTTGGACGCGGTGATCAGGGGGTCGACGTCGTCGAGCGTCGCGCGGAGGTTCACGAACATCGTGTTCGCGTTACGCATGAAGTCGGGGAACAGCGCGATCCCGCGGGCCAGGAACTCCTTGCGGTCGCCGATCGCGGTCATCATCCGGTTCAGGTTCCCGACCAGGGCCGAGACGTCCGGGGCGCGGTCGGCGAGGGCGCCGGAGAACCGGGACGTGTCGACCAGGAAGTTCTCCAGGGTGCGGTCGTCCCGGCTCAGCTCGGCGAAGACGCGGCGCGACTGGTAGAGCAGCGGGTTCAGGTAGCGAAAGCCCTCGTTCGCGTCGCGCTCGACACCCTCGTACGAGCGGGCAAAGCCCTGGATCACGCGCTTGAAGTCGCGAACGGTGCGCTCGTTCAGCGTGTTGAAGATCTGGTCGATGTCGACCTCGGCGATCGTCTCCTCCTTGGTCAGGAGGCCGCCGTTTTCGATCTCGGGCGCGTCCGCATTCGCCGCGGGCACCGTCAGCTCGATCCGGCGCTGCGCGACGCTGGACAGCGATGTCCAGCGGACCTGCGCCACCGTCCCGCGCTTCAGCGGCGCGTAGTCGGAATCGATCGAGAAGTCGACCAGCGCCTGGCCATCGGGCCCGAGGTCGATCCGCTTGACCTTGCCCACCGGGACGCCGCCGATAACCACCTCGTTGCCCTGGACGAGCTGGCTCGCGTTCAAGAACTCGCCGGTTACCTGATACTCGTCGCCGCCAGAGAAAAGGACCAGGTAGACCAGCGCCGCGGCCAGCAGGCCCAGCACAACGGCCAGCGGGGCGCGGCTGCGCCCGTCATCTTGATCCTCACCGCTAGACCCCACGTCGCATCGAACCGTACTCGCCAGCAGGTACCCGGGTCAACCGACAACCGCGGCTGAACTACGACGGCCAGCCATCGACAAACAGGTCCAGTTGCAGCTCGGCGTCCGGGGCCGCGTACTTGGACAAGTCGGTGATGCCGGCCTCGGCCAGGACCTCGTCGTCGATGAAGGCGTTACCGGTGCACTCCCGGGGGTCGCGCTTCAGGACCTCGTAGGCGGCGTCGGCGTAGATGTCGGGCGTGCGCGAGCGGGCGATCGCCTGATCACCGCCCAGCAGGTTCTTGACCGCGGCGGTCGCGATCAGGGTGCGCGGCCACAGGCAGTTGGCGCCGATCCCGGGCTCGTCGGACGCGAGGCCGAGGGTCAGCATCGTCATCCCCATCTTCGACAGGGTGTACGCCGAATGCCCCTTGAGCCACTTCGGGTCTGCCGAGAGCGGCGGCGAGAGGGTCAGGACGTGCGCGTGGTCGGAAGCCCGCAGGTGCTCCAGCGCCGCCTTGGTCAGGACGAAGGTGCCGCGGGCGTTGATCGTCTGCATCAGGTCGAAGCGCTTGACCTCGAGCTGCGCCATCGGCGCCAGGTTGATGGCGCTGGCGTTGTTGACGACGATGTCGATGCCGCCGAAGCGCTCGGCGGCCTGCGCGACGGCGGCCACGACCTGGGCGTCGTCGCGGACGTCACCGACGATCGGAAGCGCCTTGCCGCCCGCCTCCTCGATCTCCTCGGCGGCGGTAAAGACGGTGCCCGGAAGCTTCGGATGCGGCTCCGCCGTCTTCGCGATCAGGGCCACGTTGGCCCCGTCCGCGGCGATCCGCTTGGCGATCGCGAGGCCGATTCCGCGGCTCCCGCCAGACATGATTGCGGTGCGCCCCGCCAGGGGTCCGCTGGTGGCTTCAGGCATCGGGGCAGCCTATCCGGACGATGCCGGAAGGCTTCGGGTGGTAAGTTTCCAGACGTAAACGACCAGGCAAATGGAGCTTGGTCATCGTGCTTGCGCATCCGTTTCGGTACTCGGTTTCTTTTGCAATCGACCTGAAGGGTCGCTAGCCACGCAATAGAAAGGCCGAGAATGGCTACTGGAACAGTTAAGTGGTTCAACGACGAGAAGGGCTTCGGGTTCATCAGCCCGGAGGACGGCTCGAAGGACCTGTTCGTGCATCAGAGCGCGATCAACGGCGGACACCGTCTGAACGAGGGCGACAAGGTCTCGTTCGACGCCGAGGCGGGCGACAAGGGTCCCCGCGCGGTCAACGTCCAAGCCGCTTAGTCTCTGAAACCGCGCGCTCGCCGGGCTCCGCGTGATGCGGTCCCGGCGGGCAGTCGCGGCTAACCTCCTCATCTTGAGGCGGAGTGAAGCGAAGACGAAGTCCGCGGTCGTTGAGGCCGATCTCACCGCCGCGATCGGTGACGAGGTGCTGACGGACGTCGGCGACGGGATCACTCTCTGTCACCAGTCGTTCGGTAACCCTGCCGACCCGCCCATGCTGATGATCATGGGCCTGGGCATGCAGATGATTGCCTGGCACGACGAATTCTGCTCCGAGCTCGCGAATCGCGGCTTCCACGCGGTGCGCTTCGACAACCGCGACATGGGGCGCTCCACCCACCATCCCTCCAGGCCGCCGGGGCTCCGGCACCTGGCGCTCCGCCGCGCCGCGCGGGGCTCATACTCTCTTGATGACATGGCGGCCGACGCCCGGCGCCTAGTCGACGCCCTGGGCCTGGGGCCGGTCCACGTCGTCGGCGCTTCGATGGGCGGGATGATCGCCCAACTGCTCGCCATCCACCACGCTGATGTGGTTCGCTCGCTGACCTCGATCATGTCGACCACCGGGGGCATGCTCGTCGGTCAACCCTCACCTGGAATCGTCCGCCAGCTGCTCCGGCGACCACCGACGGGGCGCGAGCAGATCGCAGCCCACGCGGAGCGCCTGTTCCGCGTAATCGGTTCGCCGGAGCCCCACTTCGACGGGCGGGCGATTCGCCAGCAGGCGCTTCGCAGCTTCGACCGCGGGTTCAACCCGGCCGGCTCGGCCCGGCATATGGGAGCCGTGGTGACCGCGCGGAGCCGCGCCCGGGAGCTCGCCCAGGTCAAAGCGCCGACCACGGTGATCCACGGCAAGCTGGACAGGCTGGTACCGATCTCCGGGGGCCGGGCCACGGCAAGGGCGATCCCCGGTGCCAAGCTCGTGGAAATCGACGGCATGGGACACGACATGCCGCGCGCGATGTGGCCGCAGATCCTGGACGCGATCGAGGCGAACGCGAGATCTGACGACGATGCCGCTGTGGAATGATCGCCGCCGTGGCCCCCCGCTCACAACTCGACCTGCTGATAAACGCGCTCGTCCTGACCCGCAAGGCTTCGAACGCGGTCGACACGGCCCTCGGGCTGCCTGCCTCGGACCGGGCCCAGCTTGACGAGAACCTGGACAAGGTGCGCAGCGACCTTGGCCGGCTCTTAAACCAGGTGGGCGCGGCGATTCCCGGCGCCGGCGTCTTGGGCCGCCGGCCTGAAGTCCGCACCGCCGCGGGCGTGGTCGAATTCCTTGCCCGCCAGGGCGCAGCCCAACTTGGCGCAGTCGCGAGCGTGGCCGACACGCTGCGCTCCGGCGGGGACTCCCGCACCCTCGCGCAGAAGATTCACCGGCAGCTCTCCGAAAACGGAGTTGCAAGCCGTGAAGAGCTGGCCCAGACGCTCGGCCTGGAACCACGCTCACCGCAGTTTCAGGAAGCTCTTGAGCGCGCCCTTGGCAGTGGCCTCGCCGAGTGGTACGCGCCCAACGTCTTCGGGATCCCGCGCCGGGAGCTCGAGAACTTGGCTGACTCCCAGCCGCCACCTGACGCCGACGCCGAGCCCATGCCCGCGCAGCAGGACTTACGCGCCGCGGTGACGGAGCTGGAGGGCTCCCTGGCGGACCTCTCGGCATCGCTGCGTGAGACCGAAGCCGACCCGGAGTAAGTTCACGCGAGTCGTGTACAGTGAAGTACCACCGGGTATTTCACTGTGCCAAGCTCCCCCACGATTTCAGCCAAGCCACTCCCGCGGGGCCCTCATCATCTCAGTCGTGATGAGGTCGCCGAGTCGCAGCGCGCCCGCCTGCTCACCGCGTTCACGTCACTCCTGGCGGAGGGTGGCTATGCCGCAGTGACAATCGGCAGCCTGGCCGAGCGCGCCGGCGTCTCGCGCGGTGCCTTCTACTCCCTGTTCGACGACAAGGAGGACTGCCTGCTGGCCGCGTACGCGGGCTTCGCGGCCAACCTGCTGGCCGCCATGACCACGGACGTGGCTGCTGACCCCGACTGGGAAACGTTCGTCGCCGAGACGCTCGGCGCGTATCTGAGCGGCCTCGAGGGCGACCGAGTCGCGGCACGGGCGTTCATCGTCGAGATGGACAGCGCCGGCAAGGTCGCGCGCGCCCGGCGCCGCGAGGCATCGCATGGATTCGCGGCCATGCTGGCTGAGCGCCACGCGTTGATGCGCAAGCGCAATCCCGCTTTGGGCGAGCTTCCGGAGAGCGCGTTCCGCGGCCTCGTCTTCGGTGTCCGTGAACTGATCCGTGAGGAGCTCGAGCGCCAGGACGAGCGGGCGCTAACCGGCCTGATGCCGGAGATCCTGACCTGGGCCACCGCGATGATCGCCGGAGCACCCCGCGATGCTTAGGCGTTTCGCGCTCCTGGCCCTCGGCGCTGCGCTCCTCGCAGTCCCCACCGCCAACGCGCAGGTTCCGGCGCCCGATGACGATCCCTTCTACAAGGCGCCCCGCCAGCTGATGAGGTGCGGCGCGGCGCCATCCTGCGCTCCCGCCCGGTCGACCTGACGGCGCTCGGGCTGCCGTTGCCGTTCCGTTCCTGGCAGATCCTCTACCGGACGAACGACACGCACGGCGAGCCGGTAGCGACTGTCGCCACCGTGATCCTCCCGCTCGATGGAGCGCCGGGGCCGCGCCCCCTGCTGTCCTTCCAGCCGGCCGAGGACAGCCTGACCCGCAGCTGCGCATCGTCGTATGAGTTGCGCGAGGGCGACAATCCGGAGCTTGCCTCGATGGCGCTGGGACTGCTGCGCGGATGGGCGGTCGTCGTCTCCGATTATGAGGGCCCGCAGTCACAGTGGATCGCCAGCCGGAT
>Ga0208612_1000758_pt1 | contig 13627 bp, 10 predicted proteins | sample AntDryMetagUQ889_FD_188089 | JGI IMG/M metagenome (GOLD analysis project Ga0208612, IMG submission 188089) | Polar desert microbial communities from Antarctic Dry Valleys - UQ889 (SPAdes) | ecosystem: Environmental > Terrestrial > Soil > Desert | place: Antarctic Dry Valleys | collected 2008-12-31 | reverse complement strand
TGGGATGGCGCTCCCGGCAACGGTGTGCTGCCATCCCACGGCGGGCTCTCCGCCACCTGCACGGTGACCTTCGCTTACGCGGGTGTCTCCGCGCAGGACTTCGGACGCTATCCCCTGAGCCGGACGGAGCGATTCGCCCCGTCCCCGCACGTTGACGCGGCCCCGTTCTCGAAGGTCACTTCATGGACGTGGAGCGGGGTGTCTCCTGCCGCGTCACCTTCGGCGGGGCCGCGTGAGCGTGCGCTAGACGGTCGCTACGGCGCTGCCGAGCAGTTGTCGGAACATCGCTTCGTCGTCGTCGCGGTGGTTCCACTTCCAGACCCACTCATTCAAGTAGCCGATCAGCCACCGACGCGAAATCGAATGGTGCGTGCCTCGCACGTCCGTTTTGAAGTGCCCGAAAAATCCGTCCAGGGTCTGCGTATGAACGTCGCCATCAACGTAGACGCTTGCCTTGTGGCGGATGCGGCGGTGGTAATAGCCGACCTTCCCAAGCCGGTCATACGCCTTCCACTCGTCCGTGAAGATCATCGAGCCGGGAAGCACGTACTCGCGGGTCTTGTCCATGAGGGTCGTGGTCTGACTATTCGGTACGACGGCTGCCCGGATGCGACCCCCACGCTCAACGGCCCCGTAGACGACGGCCCGCGTCTTGTAGGTATAGGGCCGCTGCTCAGGCCGCTCGGCAGCGGCCCTACGACGGTCGGCGTTCCGCAGCTTCCCGCCGATGAACGTCTCGTCCACTTCGACCTCGCCGGACAGCGGCTCGGTGTCCTGCTCCATGAGGACGGTCCGAATCCGGTTCAGCATCCGCCACGCGGTCTTGTAGTTGCACCCAAGCTCGCGCTCAAGCTGCTTCGCCGCGATCCCGCAGCGGGAGCTAGAGACGAGGAACATCGCGTAGAACCACTGCGCCAGGGAGATCGAGGACTTCTCAAAGATCGTCCCTGCGGTCGGGTGGATGTGGTGCCCGCAGCCGGTGCAAGTCCAGGACTGGCGGCGCTGCTTCGTCGCGTACCGCTTGAAGGTGCGCTCCGTGTCACATTTCGGGCAGTGCGCGTGCTCGCCATCGGGCGAGAACCGCGTGCGCCACAGGTACTCCAAGCAGGCGGCGTCGTCAGGGAACTCCGCCATAAACTCGCGGAGCGAATAGAGCGACTGCGACGACTTGACGCGCTGCGGATTCTGTCGGTTCGCGGGAGGCATTTTGTACCTCTCAGTGTATAAACCTCATCGGACGACACGCGGTGCCCCACGCTGCTTCACGTTGCCGCTTCAAGTCGTTAGGCTCGTAGGCATGGACATTAGGACTGAGGTCCAGAGGAACCCCGTGGCTGACGAAGTCTCTGCTCTTGTTGCTGTCGTTAGACCAATTCTGACCGGGCTGCTCTGGGGGCTGAAAGAGGATGTCGTCGCGGAGGTCGGTACACGCGAGGACGTGAAGTTGAAGATGCTTCCGAGACTTCGCAGACCTGGCGACGGCGACTGCGGAATCTGCTTCGAGTACGCGATCCATGACGCGATGCGCCGCGGCGACCAGGCAGTTGTAGAACGTGTTGATGCTGCCTTGAAACTCTGCAATGTTCCGGGTGCATCGCCTGATTCAATTCTGTTTGCCGTCGAGAAGACGGGCTCTGAGCAATTCATCGACACCGCGCGGGAGCTTGTGACCGAGGAATCGCGCATCCTGTCCGGTACCAGGGGGCAACCGGCGAAGCTCTATAAGCACATCGAGGGTATTGCTCAGGCCTTTCGTCGGCCGACTGCGCGCGCTGCTCTGCCCTGGAGTATCAGCGGTCTTTGGAAAGCTGATCTGTTTCTCGGAACGACCGACTCGGATCGATGGGTCGGCACGAGCGTCAAGATCAATCCGGATCGTCTTGAGGGCGCTCGCGGACTGCGGGTTGGAATCGTGCCTGCGAGCCATACCGAAACGGACGCCCCGTACAAGGACGACCGCCGCAACCTCGTCGTGTGCCCGCTTCTTCACGACGGAAATTTCATGCAGGTCTTCTATGAGGGTTGGCAGATCGTGCAGGCATTCCTCACCGCCGACGCCCACTTGCCGACGGAGGCGGCACTCCCGCGTCCGCCAATGCGCGAAGTAGCGCGGATGCTGGCGGATCGGCGCGAGTATCCGGTCATCGAGGTTCACGACGCTCTAATCGCCTTCTCGCAACCGCATTTACTTGAGACGCGGGAGCACCGGGCGAATCTGGTTATCACACGCGGTGACTCAGTCGAGGTCCAATCCGTGCTCGCGCCCCAGGCCTCGGCGATTCCCGATGTTTAGTGTGGCCGCTTCTACAGAGAACGGCCATTTGCCGTTACAACTTGTAACTTGGCGTCCGCCTAGGCCGCGTCGACCTTGATCACGTTGGTCGAACCGGGAATGTTCACCGCGGTCCCGGCGGTGAGGACGACGCGGTCTCCGCTGTCCACGATTCCGGCGTCGCGGGCGGTCTCGATCGACCGGCGCCACAGGTCGTCGACGTCGCTCGACTCGGGAATCTCGAGCGGGGTGACGCCCCACTCGATCGCCATGTGCTGAAGCGAGGTCACGACGTGTGTGAGCGCGACGATCGGTCTGCGCGGGCGGAGTCGCGCGACGGCCGAGGCCGTCCGACCGGTGAAGGTGGGCACGAGGATCGCCTTTGCCCCGAGAGCTTCCGCGAGATCGCAGGCGGCGTTCGACATCGCACGGCCGACCGTGGGCGCTTCGGCTGCCCCTGGGAGCTGGTGGCGGTACCCGAGGCTGGGCTCGACGGCGAGAGCGATCTGGGCCATGGTCTCAACCGCCTCTACCGGGTACTCGCCGATGGCGGTCTCCGCGGAGAGCATCACCGCCGAGGTTCCGTCGAGGATCGCATTCGCGACGTCGGAGGCCTCCGCGCGAGTCGGCTCCGGACGATGCACCATCGACTCCAGCATCTGGGTCGCCGTGATCGCCGGCTTTCCGCGCTCGAGGGCAGCGAGGATGATGCGCTTCTGCAGGAGCGGCACGTCCGCCGCGCCCACCTCGACGCCGAGGTCGCCCCGGGCGATCATCACCGCGTCGGCCTCGTCGAGGATTTCGTCGATCGCCGCGACCGCCTCCTGCAGCTCGATCTTCGCGATCACCCACGCCTGCGAGCCGGCCGTCTCGAGCTTGGCACGGAGCGCGGCCACGTCTGCGCGCGAGCGGACGAAGGACTGGGCGACGTAGTCGACCCCGAGCCCGAGTGCGAAGTCGAGATCCTGGAGGTCCTTCTCGGTGAGCGAGGGAACCGGCAGCGGGACGCCCGGGACGTTGACGCCCTTGTGTGGCTCGACGATGCCGCCGGTGATCACGCGGCACATGGCACGGTTGCCCTCGACCCGCTCGACGCGAAGCCGCACGTGCCCGTCATCGACGAGCACGTCCTGTTCGGGAGCGAGCACCGAGCCGAGAACGGCCGGCGCGACAGGAAGGTCGTCGACTCGCGCCGAGCCCTCGTCGGCGACGACGACGCTGTCGCCGACTTCGAGCTCGACCGGCCCGGACAGCTCGCCGATCCGGAGCTTCGGTCCCTGAAGATCCGCGATCAGCGCCAGGGGTCTCCCGACCTCTGCCTGGGCCTCCCGCACGAGCCTGGCGCTCGTGCCGTGATCCGAGTGGGAGCCGTGCGAGAAGTTGAGGCGCGCGCCGTCCATTCCGGCCTCGATCAGCCGCAAGATCGCCTCGCCGCCCGCCGACGCAGGGCCGATCGTCGCGACGATCTTCGTCCTTCGGTCGAAGGGAACCATCGTGCTCAGGCTACAAGCGCCGGAAGACGCTCAACCATGCGCCTGTGGACTAATCGGCACGGACTTGTCGCCCTTACAGTGCCAGGCACTGTAAGGACCGGCTCGAGGCCCGCTCGTCGGCGCCGATCTCAACCGCGCTGCCGCCGAAACGCGGCCCAACCTGGGTATACCGCTCTCTCTCCCAGCTCTTCCTCGATTCGAAGGAGCTGGTTGTACTTCGCGACGCGGTCGGTCCGCGACGGGGCTCCGGTCTTGATCTGGCCCGCGTTCACGGCCACCGCCAGGTCGGCGATCGTCGTATCCTCCGTCTCGCCGGAGCGGTGGGAGATCACCGTCGCGTACCCAGCCGCCGTCGCGACCTCGATCGTCTCCAGCGCCTCGGTCAGCGTCCCGATCTGGTTGACCTTGACGAGAATCGCGTTCCCCACACCTTCGGCGATCCCTCGCCGCAAAAACTCGTCGTTCGTCACGAAGAGGTCGTCGCCGACGAGCTGGACGGTGCTGCCCAGCTTCTCGGTCAGCGCGCGCCAGTCGTCCCAAGCGTTCTCATCGAGGCCGTCCTCGATCGAGACGAGCGGATAGCGCTTCGCCAGCGAGGCGTAGAGGTCGATCATCGCCTCGGGCTCGAGCGTGCGCCCCTCGCCCGGCAGCTCATAGCGCCCCTCGTGGAAGATCTCGCTCGCGGCCGGGTCGAGCGCGATCCCGATCTGCTCGCGATGACCCGCACGCTCGGCTGCTTCGAGGATCGCCCTGATCGCCTGCTCGGTCGACTCGAGGTCGGGCGCGAAGCCCCCTTCGTCCCCCACACCGGTCGCAAGCCCGCGCTCATGCAGGACGGCCTTCAGGTGATGGAAGACCTCAGTCCCCATGCGCAGTCCCTCGCCGTACGTCTCCGCTCCCGCCGGGACGATCATGAACTCTTGGAGGTCGAGCCGGTTCTGGGCATGGGCGCCGCCGTTGATCACGTTCATGAGCGGAACCGGCAACGTGCACGCGCTGTCCCCACCGAGCCAGCGATAGAGCGGGAGCTCGGCGTGGTCCGCGGCGGCTTTCGCGGCGGCGAGCGAGCAGCCGAGGACGGCATTCGCGCCGAGCCTGCTCTTCCCGCGGGTTCCGTCCAGATCGACGAGGGTGCGATCGAGCGTTGCCTGGTCGGCGGCGTCGAGACCGGACAAGGCTTCCGCCATCTCCCCGTTGACGTTGGACACGGCGTTCAGAACACCCTTGCCCAGGTACGCCGCCGGATCGCCGTCCCGGATCTCTACCGCTTCGTGCTCGCCCGTCGATGCGCCGGATGGCACCGCTGCGCGGCCGAGCGCTCCCGAGGCGAGGCGGATCTCGACCTCGACGGTCGGATTGCCGCGCGAGTCGAGGATCTGGCGGCCGCGCACGTCGACGATGGCGGTCAATGCAGTTCCTTCTTCGCGCGCTCGTAGTACGCATCCTGGCGCTCGAGGTCGAGGCTTGACCAGTCGTCGCCCCCTTCGCCCGAGAGCTCGGCTGCCCGCTCCACCCGCTCCCGGAAACGACATGCGGTCGCCCGCAGCGCGAGCTCCGGATCCACGTTCAGCCGACGCGCGACGTTGACGACCGTGAACAGCACGTCGCCAACCTCGGAGAAGACCTCGGCGTCGGGCTCGGTCTCCGCCCGCGGCTCTCCTGCTCGTTCCATTGCCCGAGCCAGCTCCTCGAGCTCCTCGTTCACCTTGCGAAGCGGCCCGGCGAGATCGGGCCAGTCGAAGCCAGAGGTCGCGGCGCGGCGCTGCACCTTGCGCGCCTCGAGGAGGGCGGGGAGCGAGGCGGGGACGTCGTGGAAGATTCCTTCCCGCCCTTCCTGCTCGGACTTGATCTGCTCCCACCGCTCGCGCACTCGCCCGGCCGTCGAGGCGTCGGCGTCCCCGAAGACATGGGGGTGCCGCCGGACGAGCTTCTCGTGCACTCCGCGGGCGACGGACTCGAGGTCGCCCGCTCCGCGCTCCTCCAGTAGCAGCGACAGGAAATACACCTGAAAGAGGAGGTCGCCGAGCTCGCCTCGGAGCCCTTCGTCGTCCCCCGCGACGGCAGCATCCGCGACCTCGTAGGCCTCTTCGAGCGTGTGCGGCACGATCGTCAGCGCCGTCTGCTCCCGATCCCAGGGGCAGTCGCGACGGAGCTGTCGCGTCAACTCCTGGAGGTCGAGAAGCGCCTCCGCGAGGCTCACAACTCGAACCCTAACTTGTTGGCGCAAGATCGAAATCGCTAGCGCGGATTTCGATCGCGCGAAGGGCGGAAGACCCCTTTATGTGGAGCCCGAGATCGCGGACTCGTCGGGGTGTGAAGTCGATTGCGCCGCTGATCCTCAGAAAGCGCGATCGCACGACGATCACTGAACCGGCCGGAACGGCTCGGTTGGCATAACGTCTAGCTTGGGTCAGTCTCGGTCTCGGTGGTCGTGGCGTCCGGGATCTCGGGAGGCTCGAAACCGGCCGCGTAGCTGACCTTGCCGTCGTACTTGTCCTTCAGATCCTCGACCCACGTCGTCATGAACGTCGTCTTCTTCTCCTGGAGCAACGTGGTGCGAATCGACGCGCGAACCTTCGCAATCGGCGTCGTGGTCGCCTTCTTCACGGGGGAGAGTGCCTCGATGACGTGGTAGCCGTAGGTCGTCTTCACCGGCCTGGAGAGCGCACCCTGCTCGAGCTCGAACGCGGTCTTGTCGAACTCGGGAACCGTCTGGCCCCGCGTGATCGACAGCTTGCCGCCGTTGTCCTTGACGCTCGGGTCGTCGGAGTTCTCCTTTGCGAGCGCGTCGAAGTCGCCGCCATCCTGCAGCGCTCGGTAGATCCGATCCGCTTCGACCTTGCTCTTGGCGAAGTCGACCTCGTCGCCACCCTTCTTCTCCGAGATCAGGATATGCCTGACTTCCCGAGACTCGGGCGATCCGTACTGGGCCTGGTTCTGCTGGTAGTACGCGAGGATCTCGGCGTCCTCCACCTTGACGTCCTTCGTCACGGCGTCGAAGAGCTTCTGGGACAGAACGGAGGTGCGGAGTGTGTCCCTCAACGCCTCTTCGGTGAAGCCCTGCTCCTGCAATGCCTTCTCGAACGCGTCGCGTTTCCCGCCGAAGCGCGTCTTCAGGAATTCCTCGACTTCTTTGTCGACGTCCGCGTCGGTGACCGTGATGCCGCGCTCGTCGGCCTCCATCTCGAACTCCTCGCGTTGGACGAGGAACGTGACGTACTGGGTCTGGATGTTCTGGTACTCGGGCGTTCCGACCTTCGGAAACTCCTGCTTTCCCGCGGCGTACGCCTTCTTCGCGCGCTCGATCAGCTCGTCGAGCTCGCCGCGGGAGACTTCGGTGCCGTCGACCACGGCCACCGCTCCGTCCGGGACCTCGCCGCTACCGCCGCCGCCGCACGCAGAAGCGAACATCGCGAGAGCGAGGCCGAGGACGACGAGAAGGAGACGCGACTGCTTCATGCGCGGTTTCTTATAGCCGAGGTGGTGTTAGGCAGACGTTGTGGACTGTTCGGGAACGGGGTCATAGCGGTTCGCTCGGCGGTGTGCTGAGCCAAGAAAAAGGCCGCGAGTCAGGCGGCCAAGCGAGCATCGACTATAGCATCGGGCAGCCCCAGAGCCCCCTTCAGCGTTTCGACCCGCAGAGACACCTCGCGCTTCTCGGTCGAGTAGACGACGGTCGGGACGACGACCCTGAGCGCCTGGAACTCCACCGAACCGAGGGTCAACGGACCGACGGTCGCCCGGCCGCCGCGGTAGACGAGGTAGTCGGCGCCGAGCCGGGCGAGCTTCAGCTTCGCCTCTTGGATCGCGAACAGGTTCTGCACGGGCTCGGGCACCGGTCCGTAGCGGTCCTCGGTGACAGAGACGAGCTCGCGCAGCTCGTCCTCGTCCTCGACGAGCGCGATCCGGCGGTGCAGGTCGATCTTGAGCGCTTCGGCCGCGACGTAGGACGCCGGGACATACGCGTCGACCCGCGCGTCGACCCGAACCGGCCGCGCCGCGACGCGACGCTCTCCGGAAAGCTCGGCGACGGCCTCGTTCAGCATCTCGACGTAGAGCTCGAAGCCGAGCGCCGCGACGTGGCCGGACTGCTCGGCTCCCAGAAGGTCGCCGGCGCCGCGGATCTCGAGGTCGCGCATCGCGATCTGGAAGCCCGCTCCGAGCTCGCTGTGGTCGGCGAGCGTCGCCAACCGGGCTCTGGCTTCGGGGCTGAGCTCCGACGCCACGGGGTAGAAGAGGTACGCGTAGGCGTGCACATCCGAGCGGCCCACTCGGCCTCGAATCTGGTAGAGCTGGGCCAGCCCGAGCGCATCCGCCCGCTCGACGATCAGCGTATTGGCCTGCGGGATGTCTATCCCCGATTCGATGATCGTCGTGGAGACGAGCACGTCCGCGTCGCCGGCGAGAAAGGCGTGCATCCGCTCCTCGAGATCGCGCTCGGACATCTGGCCGTGGGCTACCAGGAAGCGGAGCTCGGGACAGAGCTGCTGCAGCTTCTCGGCCGCCTCGTCGATCGACTCCACGCGGTTGTGGAGGTAGAACGACTGACCGCCGCGCGCGTGCTCGCGCTGGAGCGAAGTCCTGACGAGCTCCTCGTCGTACTCGCCGACGGTGGTCCGAATCGGGTGGCGGCCGGCGGGAGGCGTCTCGATGATCGAGATGTCACGTAGGCCCGAGAGCGACATGTGCAGGGTTCGCGGAATCGGTGTCGCCGAGAGCGCCAGCACGTCGACCTCCAGCCGAAGCGAGCGCAAAAGCTCCTTCTGGGCCACGCCGAAGCGTTGCTCCTCGTCGAGGATGACGAGTCCGAGCTCTTTCGGGATCACATCGCGGGAGAGGACGCGGTGCGTCCCGACCAGCACCTCCACCTTTCCCTCACCGAACTCCCTCAGAATCTGCTTCTGGTCGGCTCGAGTCCGGAAGCGGGAGACCATCTCCACGCGCACCGGGAAGTCGCGGTAGCGTTCGCGAAACGTGTTCCAGTGCTGCTCGGCGAGAATCGTCGTCGGGCAGAGGACGAGCGTCTGCTTTCCGTTCAACGCGGCTGCGAACGCCGCGCGCACCGCGACCTCCGTCTTCCCGAAGCCGACATCCCCGCAGACGAGCCGGTCCATGGGCCTCGGCGCCTCGAGATCCTCCTTGACCGCCTCGATCGCCTGCAGCTGGTCGTCGGTCTCCCGGTACGGGAACGAGGCCTCCAGGCGTTCGAGCCAGTCCTGGTTCAGGTCGAACGCGACTCCGGGCGCTTGCTGGCGACGCGCGTAGAGGGCGAGCAGCTCGCCGGCGAGCTCACGTACCGATTCGCGCGCGCGACTCTTCAGGTTCTGCCAGGCCTTGCCGCCGAGCTTCGAGAGCGCCGGTGCGCCGGCGTCGGCGCCGATGTAGCGGCTGACCTTGGGAAGCTGCTCGTGCGGGACATAGAGCCGGTCTTCGCCTCGAAACGCGAGGTACAGGTAGTCGCGGGTGACATCCGCGACTTCTTTCGTCTCGAAGCCGAGGAGGCGGCCGACCCCATGGTCCTCGTGCACGACGTAGTCGCCGCTGCGCAGGTCCGCAAACGACTGGAGCGCTCGACCGAGGCGCGCGTCCGCCCGCGGCGGGCGCTTGCGAAAGACCTGGACGTCGGGGAGAAGCGCGATACCGAGGTCTCGCCAGACGAACCCTCGGCGCGCGGGGCTGACGACGAATTGCAAGGTGGGATCCGCAGGGAGCGGGCTCCCCTCCTCCACGACGTCCGCCTCGACCCTCCGCAGCAGTCGCTGGGTGCGCAGCGCCTCGCCGCGATGCGGAAAGGCGACGAGGACGCGGCGCCCCTGCCGAAGCATTCCCGCAAGCTCCGTCTCGGCCTCGGCGAGCCCGCGCGCTGCGATGGCCGGACGCTGCGCCTCGAAGGAGTGGGTTTGGGCGTGCGGGAACGGGTCGAGCGCGGCCGCGTTGTCCACCCTGAGCGGCTCGAGCCCCTCCTCTTCCCACAGTCGCCGAAGGTCCTCCGGCTGCCAAACGAGATCCGGCGGTCGGTTCAGCGGAGGAACGAGATCGCCCGGAATCGCCGCCTCGTCGCCGACGAGCGCGAGGTCGACGAGATCTTGCCGACGCTCGGCGGCCGGGTAGATCACCGCCCGGGCCACGGGGTGGAGAGTACGCTGGGTGAACGGCGAGAACGCCCGGATCTGCTCGATGTCGTCTCCGAAGAACTCGATGCGAAGCGGCTCGCGCCCGGTGCTAGGGAACACGTCGACGAGCCCTCCGCGCACCGCGATCTGTCCACGCTCATCGACGCGTTCAGCCCGCTCGTATCCGGCTAGCGCAAGCGCCTCTACCAGCGAGTCGAGGCCGATCTCGCCTTCCGGGCGGATCTCGATCGGTGTGGGGCGCGCATCCTCCGGAGGGAGGCGTTCGGCGAGAGCCCGTGCCGAGGCGCAGACGAGGCCGCCTCGCGCGAGGACGTCGAGCGCTCGCGCTCGTTCGCCGACGAGGTGCGCCGGCGGGTCGAGCCCCGAACCGAGCTGAACGCCGCGGCTCGGAAGAAGCGCCACGTGCGCCGGATCGGCGTACCAGGAGACAGCCTCTGCCGCGTCGCGCGCCTGCTCGTCCTCGGGAAGGAGGCAGAGGAGCGCTCTGCCGAGGGTTCCGTGGAGTGCTGCCAGCACGAGGGGGAGCCCCGGTTCCGACACGCGCGCGGCGGCCGGGAAGTCGTTCGCAAACGCACGAAACCCCTCGCTCTCGGCGAGCTCGGCCACGAGTCCGTGAAGCGGCGAAACCGGCTGGTCCATGCGTCTGGCGGGAACGGGGTCCCGTGCGCCCATCGTAGCCGGGTGCTCGCGTCAGTCGGAGGCTGTCCCGCTCAGCCAGACGAGGGGCTCCTCCGCTCCGGCGAAGCCATGCCGGTGGTAGAAGCTCACGCTCTCCTCGCTCGGCCACACGACGAGAAGCTCGACGTCTTCTTCCCTAGCCCACTCCTTCGTCGCCTCGAGGACGCGGCCGCCCAGACCGCGGTTTCGGTGCTTCCGTACCGTGTAGACATTCGTCAGGTAGCCGAGCCAGCGGTGCCCCGCCGTCGGTCGCGGGATCTTGTCGACCAGGCCGACGAACGCGTGCGAGACGATCTCACCGTCCACTTCGGCGACCCAGACAACCCAGCCGCCGTCGTTCAGCCCGCTGCCCACGATCTCGAGGAAGGCCGAGTCGAAGTCTTCACGCGGGGATGCAATCGGACCGTCCTCGAGCGTGAACTCGCAGCGGAGCCGTGCGAGCGCGGCGAGATCCCGACTCGTCGCCCGGCGAATCACCGCCTCAGCCATTTCGGGAACCGTACGTCGGTGCCGTGACCCCGTGCATCAGTGGACCTCGTGCATCAGCGGCGCGGCCCGTGCCGCCCCCGCAGGCGCTCGCGCTGCCCACAAGCGCCCCCAGGGCCACTCCCGTGTCCCTACTGACACGGTATCGACGATCCCGTCACGCATGGATAACGGGATCGCGTCAATACGGCGTCAGTTGAAGCGCTGCTGCGTAGCGGTCAGGCCATCGGCGAGGACGCTCTCGACCGCGTCGGCCGCGGACGACAAGATCTTCTCCACATCGTCCTCGGGACTGAACGGCGACAACACGTAGTCCGCGACCGGCCGAGGATCGCCGCGCTCCGGCCTACCCACGCCAACCCTCAGCCGCAGGAAATCCGCGGTGCCGAGGATCTGCGCGATCGAGCGGAGCCCGTTGTGGCCCGCGAGCCCTCCGCCGGCCCGCGCCTGCAGCCGCCCGACCTCGAGATCGACGTCGTCGTGGATGACGAGCACGTTCTCCGGCAGGACCTTGAAGAACCGCGCAGCCGCGGAAATCGAGCGACCCGAGTCGTTCATGTACGTCTCCGGCTCGAGCAGCGCTACGCGCGCGTCGCCTATCCGCGTTTCGGCAAGGCGCCCGCTGAACTTGGAGCGGAACGACCCGCCGTGTCGACGAGCGAGCTCTTCGACGACCATCCAGCCGACGTTGTGGCGATCACGGGCATGCTCGCGTCCAGGATTACCGAGCCCTGCGATGAGCAGGTCGAGCGTCGAGGCGGACTCGCCCCGACGAAACAGGCGCACCGCGGATTACTCCTCTTGGGCAGGGGAAGGGTCGGAAGCCTCGTCGGCTTCGCCCGCCTCTTCAGCGCCTTCCTCAGGCTCCTCGCCCTCTTCGAGAGCTTCGGCCTCGGCAGCAGCAGCCGCTTCGGCCTCCTCGAGCTCGGCGAAGCCGCGCGACATCGCGACCGTCACGATCACCGTCTCGTGCAGGTCGTCGAGCAACGTGACCCCATCAGGCACCGAGATGTCCTCGAGTCGGAGGACGTCGCCGATGTCCATCGCTGTCACATCCACGTCGATGTGCTCGGGCACGTCCATCGGAAGCGCCTCGACCTGAAGCTCGCGCGAGACGAGCGAGACGACACCGCCCGCTTTGGCTCCGACCGCTTCGCCGACGAGCTGGACGACGACCGACGCCTGGATGGGCTGGTCGAGCCGCACCTCGCGCAGGTCGATGTGGGTGATCTTTCCGCGCACGGGATCCTGCTGATACTCGGCCAGGATCGACGGGTGGACAGTCGTCTGGCCCTCGAGCACCACGTCGAGGATCGCGTGCAAGCCCGAAGGACCCGTCATCGCCGTCCGCAGGTCTCGTTCCGGGACGGAGATGGCGCGCGCGTGGCCCTTCCCGTAGAGCACGCCGGGGATGACGCCCTGGTTGCGCAGGCGCCGAGCATGCCGCGAGCCGCGCTCACCGTCCTCGCGCTCGCGCACTTCCAGCTTGATCCTGTCTCCAGACATCGGCGGCGGATTGTAGCGGCCGCTCCCTATGGCTCGATGTGAAGCAACGAAGGGCTAGCGACGAGGACAGCGAGACGCTCGATCACCACAATGCGCGACGTGAAGGCAGCGTTCGCCTCAATCGTCTCCTGGTCGCGATGCTCCTCGTACTCCTGCTCGGCGCCACTGGGAATCCGGGGTGGCCGTTTCGTCGCGCTGCTGGCCACGGCTCTGCTGTCGATCGCGTTCGCAGTTGTCGCTGTTGTCGCATCTACTGGTTCAGACCTCGGTAGCAGGCGAAGATTGACGATCCTCGTGCTCGCTCTGCCAGTGCTCCTCGCCTTCATGCTCGCGATCGTCGCAATGGTGAATGCGTTCGACGACGCCTTCAACTAACCGCGCGTCGGCCCGGATTGCGGGCGCCAACTCGCTAAAAGAGCTGGTTCTCCCCGCCGAAGATCGCAGAGACGGAGTCGTCGCGAAAGACGTTCATGATCGTCTCGGCCAGCAGACCGGAGACGGTCAGCACGGTCAGGTTCGGGGGTCGCGTGCGTGGATCGATCGGCACGGTGTCGGTCACGAGGATCCCGGTGATGTCGCTGTCCGCGAAGCGATGCAGGGCGCCGTCGCAGAAGAGACCGTGGGTCGCGAACACCCAGACGTCGGTGGCCCCGTGCTCCTTGAGCGCGGCGACGTTCGCGAGGAGCGTCCCTCCGGTCATGATCACGTCGTCGCCGACGATCGCAACCTTGTCGCGGACACGCCCCGCGATCTCGGTGACCGAGACCTCGTCGTGGGCCGGCCGGGTCTTGTGCATGATCGCGAAGTCGGCGTCGATCATCTCCGCGAACCGGACCGCGAGCCGCGCCCGCCCAGCATCCGGGGAGACCGAGACCACCCCGGAGCCGGTCAGCCCGAGGTCGCGGAAGTGGCGCGCGAAGAGCGGCAATGCCGTCATGTGGTCGACCGGGATCGTGAAGAACCCCTGGATCTGCCCCGCGTGCAGGTCCATCGTCAACACGCGGTCGGCGCCGGCGAGCTGGAGCATGTCGGCGATGAGACGCGCCGAGATCGGCTCC
>Ga0208612_1000757_pt1 | contig 13636 bp, 10 predicted proteins | sample AntDryMetagUQ889_FD_188089 | JGI IMG/M metagenome (GOLD analysis project Ga0208612, IMG submission 188089) | Polar desert microbial communities from Antarctic Dry Valleys - UQ889 (SPAdes) | ecosystem: Environmental > Terrestrial > Soil > Desert | place: Antarctic Dry Valleys | collected 2008-12-31 | reverse complement strand
AACCATCGTCACGATCGAAGCCAACTCCGCTTGGGTTGTGATCCTCGTCGTCTCCCTGGTGACGCTGCCCGCAGCTCTTTTGCTCCGACGCTTGATCGACAAGCCGGGCGCGTTGTCTTCCTCGCTGCTGCTCGGACTTCCGCTTGGCTTGCCCCTCATCGCGGCGGCCTTCTTCCAGAAGGGCGTGCTTCCCGAGGTGTCGGTCCTGCGTCCCCTCGATCCCAAGTTGTTCGAGAGCTCCGACTGGAACCTGCTGCACCTTCTGTTCATGTCGGACGGGCAGGGAAAGGGACTGGTCCCCTACGTCTTCTCCGGCGCTCCCGGCCGTTGGCTCTTGCTTCTAGGCGCCGGTTTCAGCTCCTTCATGCTCCTGCGCCGTTTGGCGGGAACGCTCGCGCTTCGTCGTTTGTCGACGCGCTGCAGCCAGGCGCATCCTGACCACGACGCGGCCCTGTTGCAGCGCGTCGCCGGGCTGTCCCGGGAAGCGAAGCTCAAGCGGCCGCCGGTGCTGATGTTCCTTCCTCCCGAAGTGCCCGGCGCCTTCGTGGCGGGGATCGGTCGCCGGCCGCGCATCCTGATCTCCCCACAGTTGGTTGACGAGCTCAGTGACGACGAGCTTGACGGGATCTTGGCCCACGAGATAGCGCACCTCGCCGCGCAGGACGTGCGCGTGATGGTCGTCGGTGGCCTGTTGCGCGACCTGGTTGCTTGGAACCCCGTAGCGCACGTCGCTCTGCGCCGCCTCGTCTCCGAGCGCGAGTTCGAAGCCGACCGGTTTGCTGCTTCGCTCACGGGAAAGCCCTTGGCCGTGGCGTCGAGCCTTTTGAAGATGTGCGAGTTGATGAAGCGGCATTCGCGCCTGCGACCCCAGCCCGGGGTCGCGTTCATGCGCCGGAGTGGACCTCTTAAGCGTCGTGTCGCGCACCTTCTGGCGCTGGCCGATGGGCGGATCGCCACCACGTCGACCAGCAGGCTCCCCTATATCGCGGCCTCGTGTCTCGCCGCAGTGATGGGTCTTCAGGTCGGCGCGCAGGTGGCCAAGCAGGCCGACTTCGCGATCGTCTGGGATGCGCCCGACACCCACAGCGTGCCGCTCTGGTCGCACGACCGCAATGTCCAGACACAGAAGGCGCGTGGGGCCAAGGGAGCGGTGAGCGGGAAGACGGACGAGGGCGCTCGTCGGGTATCGGCGAAGACGTTCCCCGCCGGTCGCTACCCGGTCTTCGGCCATGGCTACGCTCTACGGGAGCAAGACTTCAAACGCTGGATGAAGACCATGGCGCTGTGGGCCAAACGCAAGGGTCTGCCCGTGCGAACGCTCAGGGCGGAAGTGGCCCAGAGCTGGAGGGCAGTGCCAGTCTTCGATGCGCCCGCTATGGGGCCCTTCGGTCTCTATCGAATCGATCTCCTCCTAGATCGAGCGTTGCCGGGCCCGCAGCCATAGAAGGTCCCGATCTGCAACTCGGCTCGGTGTCAGCAAGCACGTTCGGGACTTCCGGAAAAGCAACACCTAGCTCGGTGCCGAACAGTTGCCTAGCGCGTCTGAGGGCGGCGCATGCGCCGTTTCTTCTGGTACTACTACGGTGGTAGCATCGGCCGATTCGCCGTGAGCAGAGGCTCGGCGTCGAAAACAGGAGGGGAAATGCGACGAACGAAACGATTGTCGCTCTTGGCTCTACTTCTCGTGCTCGCCTTGGTCGCGGCAGCGTGCGCTGGGGAGGATGGGGGAACGGATACCGAGCAACCGGAGACCGGTGAAGCTACCGGTGGCGAGTTCTCTGTGCAGATCTGCGAGCCCCAGTTCCTGCAGCCGGGCAACACTCAGGAGACCTGTGGTTCTCAGGTCCTCCAGGCCCTCTTCGACCCCTTGGTCGAGTTCGACCCCGAGACCGCCGAGCCCTCCAACGACGTCGCCGAGTCGATCGAGTCCGAGGACCTTCAGACGTGGACGGTCACTATCAACGAGGGCTACACCTGGCACAACGGTGAGCCCCTGATTGCCAAGAACTATGTCGACGCGTGGAACTGGGTGGCCTATGGGCCGAATGCGGCACTGAACAACTACTTCTTCGCCAACATCGAGGGCTACGACGACCTGAACAACACGGTCGATCCGTGTACCGAGGATAAGAGCAAGTGCGCTGAGGGAGAGACACCCGACGAGCCCGACAACGAAGACATTCCTGCCCCCAAGGCCGAGACCCTTACCGGACTTGAGGTGGTCGACGAGAGAAGCTTCACCGTCACGCTGTCTGAGCCCTTTAGTCAGTTCCCACTGACCGTTGGTTACGGTGCTTTCTACCCGCTGCCCGAGGCCTTCTTCGAAGACCCGGACGCGTACAACCAGGCACCGATCGGTCAGGGTCCTTACGAGATGGACGGCAAGTGGAAGCACGACCAGTTCATCAAGGTCAAGAAGTTCGCGGACTACGCTGGCGACGAGCCGAACGCCGACGCGATCGAGTTCCCGATCTATGCGGACATCAACACCGCCTACACCGACCTTCTGGCGGGCAACCTCGACATCACCGACACGATCCCGACCGAGGTACTCGCTCAGGCGCCTCAGGAGTTAGGCGAGGGCTTCCAGAGTGTTCCTAGCTCTTACTTCGGGTACATCGGGTTCCCGCTGTACGAGGAGCCGTGGGACAAGCTCGAGCTCCGTCAGGCCATGTCGATGGCGATGGACCGCGAAGCCATCACGACCGCGATCTTCCAAGGCACCTATACGCCGGCCAAGTCGATCATTTCTCCGGTGGTGCCCGGCTTCCGCGAGGACGCCTGTGGCGACATCTGTGAGTTCAACCCCGAAGAGGCTAAGCGTCTTTGGGACGAGAACGGTGGCCCGGACGAGATCACGCTGTGGTTCAACAACGACGGCGGTCACGAAGAGTGGATTGAGGCGTACTCCAACCAGGTCCGCGAGACGCTGGGTGTGAAGGTCAAGTTCGAGTCGCTGGCCTTCACGGAGTACCTGACCCTGCAGGACGGGCACAAGCTCACCGGTCCGTACCGTGGCGCCTGGGTGTTCGACTACCCGAGCCCACAGAACTACCTCGAGCCCATCTTCAGCTGTGGTGGTTCGTCGCAGGAGTTCGGATACGAGGACGCCGGTTGTGAAGAGGCGACCGAGTTGATCGAGGAGGGCAACGCAACCGAGAACCTCGACGACGCGATCGCTCTCTACCAGCAGGCGGAGGACAAGATCCTCGAGGACCTGCCGGCCTTCCCGACCTGGTTCGCCGTGACGAACGCCGGTCACAACACAGAGACGGTGGAGAATGTCGTGATCGACGTCTTCAGCTTCGTACGCCTCGAGGACGTCCGGGTTATCGGCGGAGACGCCTAAGCAGCAGCAAAGAATCGAATAGCATCCTCAGGAACGGCCGGCCGGCGCGCTGGCCGTTCCTCGTTTTAAGGAGATGAGCCGTGGGGCGGTACTTCATTAGACGGGTCCTGGAGGTCATCCCTGTGTTCTTCGGTGCGACCTTCCTCATCTTTGCCATGGTCTTCGCGTTGCCCGGTGACCCAGTTCGAGCGCTGGCCGGAGAGAAACCGCTGTCGCCTTCGGTACTAAATGCGTTTCGCGAGGAATACCACCTCAATGATCCGCTAATCGTTCAGTATGGCCACTACATCGGAGGCTTGGTCCAGGGTGACTTCGGACAGACCTTCCAGGGCGAGCCGGTCATCGACATCATGAAAGAAAAGTTCCCGATCACCGCGAAGCTGGCTTTCTTCGCCTTCCTCTTTGAAGCGATCCTCGGGATCCTGGCCGGACTGCTCGCGGGGCTGCGGAGGGGCTCCTTCGTAGACAACCTGGTGCTCGTGTCGACTATCACCGTGGTGTCTGTTCCCGTGTTCGTTCTCGGCTTCCTCGCGCAGTTGCTCTTGGGTGCCCAGCTGAAGTGGTTCCCGATCGCAGGCATCCAGAACGGCACGAAGAGCTACTTCTTGCCGGCGATGGTCCTGGGCTCCCTGTCACTCTGCTACGTCGCGCGACTCTTGCGGACCAGTCTGGGCGAGAACCTGCGGGCGGATTACGTCCGCACCGCCACCGCGAAAGGACTGTCGCGCCTGCGCGTGGTCGGGCGGCACACGCTGCGGAACTCGTTGATCCCCGTGATCACCTTTCTGGCGGTCGACCTAGGGTTCTTGATGGGGGGCGCCATCGTGACGGAGACGATCTTCAACATGCCGGGCATCGGACGCGAGGTCTTCCTGGCGGTCCGAGGTCAAGAGGGAGCGCTGGTGGTCGGGATCGTCACGGCGGGTGTGTTGATCTTCATGTTCGCGAACCTGTTGGTCGACCTTTTGTACGCCGTTCTCGACCCGCGCATCAGATTATGACTGACAAAGAACGCAGACTCAACGAGCCTGGATCGACGCCCCTCCAGGGCGAGGGGGTAGAGCTTCCGATCCTGGACGAGCCGTCGCCGGAAACGATCGATCAAGGACCGCAGTTGTCCGGTCCAGATCCCGCCGGCCCGGGCGCTCAGGTCACGGCTGCCGCCGGCGATACGCCGATCCATCAGGCGAGCCTGTGGGGTGATGCCTGGAAGCAGCTTCGACGGAATCCTTTCTTCATCCTCCCGATGTTGTTTCTCGTCATCTTCACCGTGATGGCCGTGGCACCGCAGCTCTTCACGGACCAGGACCCCAGGGCACCAGGTGCATGCAACGTGCGCAACAACATCGTCGACGGCAAGCTGTTGATCAGGGGCCCTGTCGAGGGGCATCCGTTCGGCTTCGACGTCCAGGGATGCGACTACTACAGCCGGGTGATCTACGGGACCCGTGTCTCTCTCACGATCGGTTTGTTAACGGTCTTTTTGTCGTCCTTGATCGCCGTCGGCCTGGGAGCGGTTTCGGGGTTCTACGGCGGATGGATCGACGGATTGATAGCGCGCTTCGCGGACATCATCTTCGCGATCCCATTGGTCTTGGGCGGCATCATCGTGCTGAACACGATGGACAGCCGCGGTGTCCCGCAAGTGAGCCTTGCTCTGCTGTTGTTCATCTGGCCCACGACCATGCGTCTGATGCGTTCGTCGGTATTGAGCGTCAAAGAGATGGACTACGTGGCCGCAGCGCGGGCTCTGGGTGCTAGCGACTGGAGGATCGTCCGTCGGCACATCCTCCCCAACGGTCTTGCGCCGGTCATCGTGTACGGCACGATCACCGTTGGCATCATCATCGCGGTGGAGGCGACTTTGTCGTTCCTTGGTGTCGGGTTACAGCTACCGGCGATCTCGTGGGGTCTGATGATCTCCGGCGCCCAGTACCGCATCCTCGAATACCCACACCTGCTCTTCTTCCCGGCCGCGTTCTTGGTCGTCCTCGTGTTCAGCTTCATCCTGCTCGGGGACGCGCTCCGCGACGCCCTGGACCCGAGGCTCCGCTGATGACGCAGGAGACCGGCGTCAAGTACGAGACCCGGGAGCGTGATTACGAGGGTCATCTCCTAGAGATCGAGGACCTGGCTGTCGAGTTCCGCACCCCATACGGGGTCGTGAACGCGGTGAACGGGATCAGCTACACGCTCGACCCAGGAGAGACGTTGGCGATCCTTGGTGAGTCCGGATCGGGCAAGAGCGTCAGTGCCCAGGCGATCATGGGGATCATCGACACGCCCCCGGGGTTCATCACGCGAGGGTCCATCCGCTACAAGGGTCGCGATCTGCTGACCCTTCCGGAATCGGAGCGCCGTGCGGTGCGCGGCCGCGAGATCTCGATGATCTTCCAGGACGCGCTTACAGCGCTGAACCCGGTATTCACCGTCGGTTGGCAGATCGGTGAGATGTTCCGCGTTCACCGGGGAGCGTCCAAGGCCGAGGCGAAGCGGAAGGCCATCGAGCTGATGGACCGTGTACGCATCCCTTCTGCCAAGGACCGGGTGAACGACTATCCACACCAGTTCTCAGGCGGTATGCGTCAGCGCGTGATGATCGCGATGGCTCTCTCCCTCGATCCGGACATCGTGATCGCCGACGAGCCCACCACCGCTCTCGACGTGACCGTGCAGGCGCAGATCATGGAACTGCTGCATGAGCTGCAAGCGGAGACGGGGATGGGCCTGATCCTCATCACTCACGACCTCGGTGTCGTGGCGGACGTCTCGGACCGTTTGGCCGTGATGTACGCAGGAAGGATCGTGGAAACGGGCAACGTCTACGACATCTACGGGAACCCCGCACACCCTTACACCGAAGGCCTCATGGCTTCTATCCCCCGCATCGACCAGAAGGGTGAGGACCTCAACCCGATCAAGGGCGCCCCGCCGAACCTGATGCGGATCCCACCGGGGTGCCCGTTCCATCCTCGCTGCCCCTACGTGCGGCAGCGCTGTGTCGAAGAGCTGCCGCCGCTCTACGAGGTAACCGCACACAGGCGCAGCGCGTGTCATTACTGGCAAGAGGTCATCTCTACGAAGGAGCCGGCGCGTGACTGATGCACCTGTCGAGCTGCAGGATCGTCCCGCCGGTCGCGGCGAGCCCATCCTTAGCGTTCGCAATCTCGTCAAGCACTTTCCCCTCACGCAAGGCGTGCTCTTCAAGAAAGCGATCGGCGCGGTGCAAGCGGTGTCTGATGTCAGCTTCGACCTCTACCCCGGCGAGACGCTTGGGCTGGTCGGCGAGTCAGGCTGCGGGAAGTCGACGACCGCGAAGCTGTTGCTCCGCTTGGAGAAGGCGACCTCGGGGCAGGCGTTCTACAAGGGCCGGGACATCTTCACGATGAAGAAGAAGGAGCTGCGAACGCTGCGCCGCAACATCCAGATCGTGTTTCAGGATCCCTACGCGTCTCTGAACCCCAGGATGACCGTCGGCGACATCATCTCGGAAGCGTGGGAGATCCATAAGGGCGTCATCCCGAAAGGCGAACGCGGTCAGAAGACGCAGGAGTTGCTCGAGGTCGTCGGCCTGGACCCGGGCCATACCAACCGGTACCCGCACCAGTTCTCCGGAGGTCAGCGCCAGCGCATCGGCGTGGCTCGCGCTCTGGCTCTGAATCCCGAGATCATCATCTTGGACGAGCCCGTTTCCGCCCTGGACGTCTCGGTGCAAGCCCAGGTCGTGAACCTGCTCGAGAAGCTGCAGAACGAGTTCGGGCTCTCTTACATCTTCATCGCCCACGACCTCTCGGTCGTCCGTCACATCTCCGACCGCGTGGCGGTCATGTACCTCGGTAGGATCGCCGAGATCGGGACGCAGGAAGACGTGTACGAGAAGCCGTCGATGCCCTACACGCAGGCCCTGCTGTCCGCGGTCCCCGTCCCCGACCCCCGGGCGCGCGACCGGAAGAAGCGCATCATGCTCCAGGGCGATGTCCCGAGCCCGGCCAACCCCCCGTCGGGTTGCCGCTTCCGCACCCGCTGCTGGAAGGCGCAAGACATCTGCGCCGAAGAGGTTCCCGCTCTCATCGACAGGGGGCAGGGCCACCCCGCGGCCTGCCACTTCGCCGAGATCGAGAAGGTCGTCGTCGACGTCGAGAGCGCCTGAAGGTCCAACTACAAACGTAGTAGCCCAGGCCCCGGAACGCCCCTATACTGCTCGCCGTCGTCTCTATCGCTCTCTCCGGGGGGGAAATAATGCGTAAACGGCTCCGACTGATAGCCGCCTTTGCTCTCATCGCCTTGATGACTGCCGCCTGTGCGGGAGCAACCGATGGGGGGGATGGGGGCGACACCGGCGAGGGTGGAAACGAGGCCTCTGCAACCCTGACCTTCGGAACCTCTGCCGACCCGGTGGTCCTGGACCCGGCGCTCGTTTCCGACGGCGAGTCCCTGCGCGTCAGCGACCAGATCTACGAGGGCCTTGTCACCCTCGAGCCCGGGACCACAGAGGTCGTGCCTGGTCTGGCCGAGGAGCTCCCCGAGATCTCCGAGGACGGCAAGTCCTACACGTTCACACTGCGCGAGGGCGTGAAGTTCCACGACGGTACGGACTTCAATGCAGAGGCGGTCTGCTTCAACTTCGACCGCTGGTACAACTTCGAGGGCTCGTTCCAGAACGCCGACGCGAGTTACTACTACCAAACCGTTTTCGGCTACGGCGGTTTCGCATCGAAGCCCGGTAGTCCGGACAGTTCGAACTACGAAAGCTGCGAGGCCACCGACGAGTCCACGGTCGTCCTGAACATCAAGACGCCCTCTACCTCGCTCCTTGCTGCTCTGACGTTGACCGCTCTGACGATCGCCAGCCCCGCGGCTCTCGAGGAGTACGAAGCCGACAAGGGCCGCGTCGATGCAGAGGGTCTGTTCCGTCCGACCGGTACCTTCTCGACCGAGCACCCGACCGGCACCGGTCCCTTCAAGTTCAACGAGTGGATCCGCGGTGAGCGTCTCGTGCTCGAGCGCAACGAGGATTATTGGAATGCAGAAGAGCAAACGGGCAACGTCCAGACGCTGATCTTCCAGCCGATCCCCGACCCGGCCGCGCGTCTGCAAGCTCTGCAGGCCGGCGAGATCCAAGGCTTCGACCTGGTCGACCCACAGGACTACGAGACGATCGAGGGCGACGAGAACCTCGAGCTTCTGAACCGCCCGGCCTTCAACGTCGGTTACGTGGGCTTCAACCAGGCTGTCAAGCCCTTCGACGACCCTGCCGTTCGTCAGGCGTTTGCTCACGCGATCGATCGTCAAGAGGTCGTGGATGCCTTCTACGCAGGCCAGGGTGAAGTGGCCACGCAGTTCATGCCGCCCGAGCTCCCCGGCTACGCCGACGATGTGACCGAGTACGAATACGACCCCGAGAAGGCGAAGCAGATCCTCACCGATGCTGGGTTCGATCTTCCGGTCGAGATCCAGTTCGCTTACCCGACCGACGTCGAGCGTCCGTACATGCCGGACCCGCAGGCCAACTTCGAGGCGATGGTGCAGGACCTCGAGGAGTGCTGTTTCACCGTGCAGCAAGATTCCGCTACGTGGAGCCCCGACTACCTAGGGAAGGTCGACACGGGGAAGTACGGCGCCTACCTTCTGGGATGGACCGGTGACTTCGCAGACCCCGACAACTTCATCGGGACGTTCTTCCAGGACGAGCAGCCTGCCTGGGCCCACGGCAACAAAGAGATCTCCGACGCGCTAGACGCAGCCGAGACCGAGACTGACCTGGACGCTCGCGACGAGCTTTATCAGGAGGCCAACCGCCTCATCATGGAGGAGCTTCCGGGCATCCCCTACGTGCACACCAAGCCGGGCCTGGCGTTCACCGCCAACGTCACCGGCTACCTGCCAAGCCCCGTTTCTTTGGAGCCGTTCTCCATCGTCACGGTTGAGGAGTAGCGAAGTAAGCGGGCGGGGTGCCATGAACACCCCGCCCGCTGAACCGCCCCTGATCGCTAACGACTGATGCTCCAGTTCGCCCTTCGGCGGCTGCTCTTGACGATCCCGATCCTGATCGGGTTGTCCATCATCGTCTTCGTCTTCGTCCGGTCCCTCCCCGGCGGTCCGGCGATCGCGCTGTTGGGTGAACGCGCTACAGAGGAATCACTGGAGCAGATCGAGAAGACGTTGGGCTTAGACCAACCCGTGCACGTGCAGTACTTCAGGTACATGAACAACGTGCTGCACGGGGACCTCGGCAACAGCGTCGTTACCAGGCAACCCGTGGCCGACGAGATCAAGCGGCAGTTCCCGGCCACGGTGGAGCTGGGACTGGCCGCGATGCTCTTCGCGATCTTGGTGGGCGTGCCTCTGGGCTTCATCGCGGCGAAGCGATATCAAGGGGTGTTAGACCAGTCGAGCCTGGTGCTTTCTCTGATCGGGGTGAGTTTCCCCGTGTTCTTCCTCGCGCTGTTGTTGAAGTACGTGTTCGCCGTGAAACTAGGCTGGCTTCCTACGATCGGACGATTGACGGTGACGCAAGACCTCGCGCACCCCACGAATCTGTACGTTCTCGACGCGATCCTGACCGGCAACTGGCCCGCGCTGTCCGACGCGCTCAAGCACCTGGTGCTTCCGGCGATAGCGCTCGGGACGATCCCTCTGGCGATCGTTGCTCGCATCACCCGGGCCGCCACCCTTGACGTGATCAGCGAGGACTACGTGCGGACCGCACGGGCCAAAGGTCTCGAGCGGACGGTGATCGATCGTAGACACATCCTTCGCAACGCCCTACTTCCCGTTGTGACGGTTATCGGACTTCAGACGGGGCTGTTGCTTACTGGAGCCGTGCTGACGGAGACGATCTTTGCCTGGCCTGGGGTAGGACGCATGATCCTGCAAGCCATCCAGTTCCGCGATTACGCGATCTTGCAGGGTGGGATCTTGTTCTTCGCCTTCGTCATCGTGTTCGTCAACCTCTTGGTGGACATGTCGTATGGGTTCTTGAACCCCAGGATCAGGGTGCGATGAGTCTCGCCGAGGCAGAAGCCGCGGTGCTGAGGACCGATGAGCCGTCGGGCCTTTGGAAGGACGCTTTCGACCGATTCAAGCGCAACCCCGCAGCTCTCGTGGGTGCGTTGTTGATCTTGACCTTCATCCTGATCGCCGTGTTCGCCCCAGTTATCGCGACCCACGACCCCCACGCGCAGGTGGGAAATCTGAGCGCCAACCCGGAGGGCCCGGGTGACGGACACATCATGGGATTGGACAAGCAAGGCCGGGACTACTTCTCACGTGTCGTCTACGGCACGCGCCTGTCGCTCTTGGTCGGACTCGTCTCGGTGGCCGTTGGACTCAGCCTGGGTGTGCTGTTGGGGTCGCTCGCGGGCTATCTAGGCGGCTGGGTCGACGTCGTGATCATGCGGTTCATGGACATCATGTTGTCCATCCCGGGTCTCTTGCTCGCCATCGGGATCGTCGCTGCATTGGGTCGCGGGCTCGTTCAGATCATGGTCGCGGTGGGGATCGTGAATGTCCCCGTGTTCGCGCGCCTGCTACGTGCCGCCATCCTGGGGCAGATGGACTCGGACTATGTGTTGGCGGGCCGATCTGTCGGAGTAGGAGGATGGCGTCTCCTCGGTCGCCACATCCTGCCCAACTCGATAGCTCCCGTCATCGTTCAGGCAACCCTCGCCATGGCCACGGCGATCATCGACGTCGCGGGATTGAGCTTCTTGGGACTAGGGCCTGCAAATCCCTCGTTCCCCGAATGGGGCAAGATGCTCGCCGACAGCGCGAGCCGGCTCGAGCAAGGCGTCCACCTCGTGTTCTTCCCGGGCATCGCGATCGTGCTGAGCGTGCTGGGATTGAACCTCGTTGGAGACGGGCTGCGCGAGGCGATCGATCCTCGGTTGAAGACGTGACGCAACCACTGCTCTCCGTACGCGACCTCGAGGTCAAGTTCTTCACGCGGCGCGCCACGATCCACCCGGTCAACGGGATCTCCTTCGATCTGAACCCGGGTGACACCTTGGGCATCGTCGGCGAGTCCGGCTGCGGCAAGAGCGTGTCGTCGCTCGCGCTGATGGGGATCTTGGGCAAGACCGGCAAGGTGACGGGCGGCGAGGTCATCTTCGAAGAGCGCGATCTGTTGAAGCTGAGCAACGCCCAGATGCGCTCGGTGCGCGGCCGCCAGATCGCGATGATCTTCCAAGACCCGATGACCTCTTTGAATCCCGTCCTCACCATCGGGCGTCAGATCACCGAGGTGCTCAGGACCCATCTTCAGATGGACAAGGAGGCGGCGCGGAAGGAAGCCGCCACCTTGCTGGATCGCGTCGGCATCCCCTCGGCCGCTGATCGCCTTGGGGATTATCCGCATCAGTTCTCCGGCGGCATGCGCCAGCGGGTGATGATCGCCATGGCCATCGCTTGTCACCCGCGGGTTCTGATCGCCGACGAGCCCACCACCGCTCTCGACGTGACTATCCAGGCTCAGATCCTGGACCTGCTGCGGAGCCTTGTGGCCGAGGAAGAGATGGCCCTTGTCCTGATCACGCACGACCTCGGCGTCGTCGCCGGGGTGTGTGAGCGTACGAACGTGATGTACGCGGGCAGGTTCGTGGAGACGGGGACCACCCGGGATCTGTTCGAGAGACCACAGCATCCCTACACCTTGGGATTGCTGCGCTCGGTTCCCCGGCTGGATCGGCCCAAGACAGCGCGACTCGAAACGATCAAGGGAAGCCCCCGCGACCAGACTCAGATCCTGACCGGGTGCTCGTTCGCGCCGCGATGTGCGTACGCTACGGACGAATCGTGGGCGGAGACCCCCCTGTTGCGAGAGATCGCGCCGGGTCACCGGGTGGCGTGCTGGAACCCGGTCTCGACGTCGGTACCCGCCGGAAGCGCCGAGCAGGGGGGCCATTCGTGAGCACGCCGGAGTCGGCTGCAGCACAGCCCACCTCGGACCGGAAGGACCTCGTCCGGGTCGAGGAACTGAAGGTCTACTTCCCCGTGCGCGACGGGGTCGTCATCAATCGCAAGGTCGGCGACATCAAAGCCGTAGACGGCGTCAGCTTCGAGATCCGCAGGGGGGAGACCTTGGGCTTGGTGGGCGAGTCCGGGTGCGGGAAGACCACGGTCGGCCGCGCGATCCTGCGCCTCTACAAGCCCACCGAGGGCCACATCTATTTCGAGGACGTCGACGTCGCGACCATCTCGGACAAGGAGATGCGCAAGCTCAGAAGACGCATGCAGATGGTCTTCCAAGACCCCTATTCGTCGCTCAATCCCCGTCAGAACGTCGAGAACATCATCACCGAGCCGATGCTGGTGCACGCGATCGCCGACCGCAAAGAAGCCAGTGAGAAAGCTCGAGAGCTGTTGGAGATCGTCGGATTGCCGAAGGACTCGACATCTCGCTACCCACATGAATTTTCTGGGGGCCAACGCCAGAGGATCGGGCTCGCCCGGGCCTTGTCGCTGAACCCGGATCTCATCGTCGCCGATGAACCGGTTTCCGCGCTGGATGTCTCGATCCAGGCCCAGGCTCTCAACCTCCTTCAAGACCTCCAGGGCCAATTCGAGCTCACCTATCTGTTCATCGCTCACGACCTCGCCGTCGTGAGGCATCTCTCCCACCGCATCGCGGTGATGTATCTCGGCAGGATCATGGAGGTCGCCCCCGCGGATGACCTCTATGCCGCGCCCCTGCATCCCTACACGATCGCTCTTTTGTCGGCCGTGCCGATCCCCGATCCCGCGGTCGAGTCCCGTCGGCAGCGGGTGTTGCTTCCGGGAGACCTCCCTTCGCCGCGCAATCCGCCCTCGGGTTGTCGCTTCCACACGCGCTGCCCGTTCGCCCAGACCGAGCGCTGCCCCGACGAGGTCCCTGCGTTGCGCTTGCTACAGCCCGATCACCTCGTGGCGTGTCACTACGCCGAGGAGATCCGAGACGGGAAGATCGAGGCGCGTCCGCCTGAAGAGGCGGGCGTCGAGGTCCCGCGCGACCCTCAACCGGTCTAGCTCGTGACCTTTTCGATCGTTGCGTTCGATCCCAACGCGTCACCGTCACCCGAGTGGGGCGTTGCGGTTGCGTCGAAGTTCCTCGCTGTCGGATCTTGTGTCGGGTGGGCCCGGGCAGGCGTGGGCGCCGTAGCAACCCAGGCCCTGGCCAACGTCACCTACGGCCCTGAAGGATTAGACCTCCTGGCAGGAGACGCAGAGGCGGATTCGGTCGTCGCGACGCTCACCCAGCGGGATGAGGGCAGCGCGCATCGCCAGCTCGGTGTCGTGGATGCCGAAGGCAGA
>Ga0208612_1000756_pt1 | contig 13638 bp, 11 predicted proteins | sample AntDryMetagUQ889_FD_188089 | JGI IMG/M metagenome (GOLD analysis project Ga0208612, IMG submission 188089) | Polar desert microbial communities from Antarctic Dry Valleys - UQ889 (SPAdes) | ecosystem: Environmental > Terrestrial > Soil > Desert | place: Antarctic Dry Valleys | collected 2008-12-31 | reverse complement strand
GCGACCTGCTTGCCGCGCTGCGCCGCCTCGGTGAGCGCGCGGACGATCGCGGTATCGCCCGACGTCCGGTACAGCGTCGTCTTGATGGCGAGCACGTCCGGATCGGTCGCGGCGGCGTCGAAGAATCGCTCGACGCTCGCCGTGAAGGAGTCGAAGGGATGGTGGACCAGCACGTCACCATCGCTGATCGCGTCGAAGATGGAGCGCATTTCATCCCCGAGCTCCGGCGGTACCCGCGGCGAGTGCGGTGGGTAGCGCAGCTTCGGGCGGTCCCAGTCAGCGAACGAGTAGAGGTCGCCGAGATCGAGCAGCCGGCCGGAAGGGTGGACAGCGGGCTCCGCGAGATCGGCCGTGTCGCCGCGGCGGTCCTGGTTCAGCTCGTCGAGGAGCAGGCGTTGCAGATGCTCGGGCATGTCGTCCTGGATCTCCAGACGGACCACCTCGCCGAAGCGGCGCCGGAAGACCTCCTCCTGCATCGCCTCGAGCAGATCCTCCGGCTCCTCGACGGTGGCGAGATCGATGTCCGAGTACCGCGTGACGCGGAATGACCACCAGCCGAGGATCGACATACCCGGGAACAGCACGCCGAGGTGCCGGCCGATCACCTGCTCGACGGGTATGACCTCGGAGCCATCCCCGACGGGGATCCAGCGCGGGATGCTCTTCGGGACCTTCACACGCGCGAAGTGCGGCGTGCCGCGAACCGGGTCGCGCAGCTCGACCGCGAGCGAGAGCGACAGGTTCGAGATATAGGGGAATGGGTGGGATGGGTCCACAGCGAGCGGCGTGAGGACGGGGAAGATCGCCGAATCGAACAGGTCGTCCACAGCGGCCCAGTGGTCCCCTCGCACGTCCGACGCGCCCAGGACACGCGACCCCTGGTCCGCGAGCGCCGGCAGCAGCTCCTCCTCGAGACAGGCGATCTGCCGCCTGACCATGTCGCGGACGCGCGCGTCGATGAGCTCCACCTGCTCCCGCGCGGTCATGCCGTCCGTGGATACCCGGCCCACATGGGCCGCCATCTGCCGCCGCAGTCCGGCGACGCGCACCATGTAGAACTCGTCCAGGTTGGAGCTGAGGATCGCGATGAACCGCAGCCGCTCGAGCAGCGGCGTCCGCTCATCCGTGGCCTCGTGGAGCACACGCTCGTTGAAGTCGAGCCAGCTGAGCTCACGATTGAGGAAGAGGGAGTTGGTCGCGGTCAGCGTCACGGATGGCCCCTCAGCGCGATGGATCGAGTATCTCCGGACGAGCCGCACTCGAACGTGTCCATCGCCATGCTAACGCGATGCTCACCTGGGCTTCACCGTCCGCTCACAGTGACACGCGGCCGCGCCCGAAGCGCCGCCCGGCTGCCTACTACGTAGCCGCAAGGCGCAGTAGCAGGACGGTCACGGCGACGCGAAGCGGCGCTGGGACCACCTACTCGTGCGTCCGGTCGGTGTCGGCGTCGGCCCGGCGCTGACGCCCGGCGGTGGTCGTGACCGATGGTCGCAGCAGCATGATCCCGGCGAGGCTGATCGCCACACCCACGAGGCCTATGCCGAGGCTTGTGAGATCCAACGCGCCCAGCGGGACCGACATCTCCTCCCGGATGGTCAGCTGCGCCCGTGAACATGCCGGATGCGTGCGGTGAGGAGTCGGTGTGCCGGAGCGGCGACCGCCGGGACGGGTCGGCTAGTCTCCCGGGATGCCCGACCGCCTGCCGGCGCTCAGCTTCTTCTTCCCCGCGTACAACGAGGAGGAGAACGTCGAAGCGGTCGTTGCCGAGGCGCTCGCGACCCTCCCGCGGTTCGCCGACCGCTTCGAGATCGTCGTCGTCGACGACGGCAGCCGCGACCGCACTCCGGAGCTCGCAGACGCGCTGGCTGCAGCGGATCCGCGCGTGCGCGTCATCCACCACAGCCCGAACCGCGGGTACGGCGGCGCGGTCCGTTCGGGCCTCGCGAGCGCGCGCATGCCGTTCGTGTTCTTCACCGATGGCGATAGGCAGTTCCGGCTCGACGATCTGGGGCTTCTCATCTCGCGGATCGACGATGCCGACGCCGTCGTCGGCTACCGCATCAAGCGGAGCGACCCGAGGGCACGCCTCGTCATCGCCTGGGTGTACAAGCACGTCCTCCGCACGGTCTTCGGCGCGGGCTTCCGCGACGTCGACTGCGCGTTCAAGCTGATCCGGACCGAGCTCTTCCGGCGTGTGCCGCTCTCGCGCGTCCGGTCCGACGGTGCGTTCTTCTCCGCCGAGCTGCTGCTCACGCTGCGGGCGGCCGGCGCGCGGATCCGGCAGGTGGGGGTGCCGCACTACCCTCGCGTGGCGGGCATCGCAGCGGGCGCCGCGCCGCGGGTCGTCGCCAGGACGCTGCGCGACCTCACACTCCTGCGCGCGCGACTCTGGATCTCGCGGTAGGCGCCGCCGTTCGCCGGATGGCCCGCGCAGCTCCCGTGCGGCAGGCTTAACGCCGCTCGAGTCGCCAGATATCGGCGTGCGATTCCCGCCGGCGGATGAGTCGCGCGCGGCCACGATCGATCAGCACGACCGCCGGTCGGGTGTGGTGGTTGTAGTTCGATGCCATCGCCACGGAGTACGCGCCCGACGCCGGGATCGCGATCGTCTCACCCGGCACCGGATCGGGCAGGCGAACCTCGCGGATCAGGATGTCCCCGCTCTCGCAGTACTTTCCCGCCACGGCGACCTCGCCTCCGGTCGCGCCCGCGCGCTCCGCGACGACTGCGTCGTAGCGCGCGTCGTAGAGCGCCGGGCGGATGTTGTCGCCCATGCCGCCGTCGACGCTCACGAACGTGCGCACGCCCGGCACGCGCTTGGTCGCCACGACGCAGTACAGCGCGACCGCAGCCCGGCCGACGAGGGCGCGGCCCGGCTCGCAATACACCGTGGCCCGCTCGACCGTCGTCTCCGCGCGGATCGGCGCGGTCACCGCTTCCGCGTAGGCGCGCACATCGAGGACGCGATCGTCCGCGCGCAGCCGGATGCCGAGCCCCCCGCCGACCGCGACCTCACGGACCGTCACACCCGTCGCCTCACGTACGTCCCGGGCGAGCGTCGCGAGCGCGGCGCCGAGCTCGCGGTAGCGCTCCGCCTCGTGCAGCTGCGTGCCGAGGTGCGCGTGGATGCCGATCAGGCGAAGGCCACGCGTCCGGCTGATCCGTCGGGCCTGGTCGAGCGCGTCTCCCGTCGAGATCGACGCGCCGAACTTGCTGTCGAGCGTGCCGGTGCGGAGGTACGTGTGGGTGTCCACATCGATGCCTGGTGACACCCGCAGCCACACCGAGACCGTCCCGCCTCGGCGGATGAGCGCCGCGAGGCGGTCAACCTCTTCGGCGCCATCGATGACCACACGACCGATGCCCGCCCGCAGGGCGCCGCGCAGCTCCTCGTCGGTCTTCGCGTTGCCGTGGAGCTGCATCCTCGACGGCGCGAAACCGGCGCGCTTCGCCGCGAGCAGCTCGCCGAGCGACACGACGCTCGCGTCGGCGCGGGCGCTCGCGAGGAGTGCCGCCACGCCGAGCAACGGGCACGCCTTCATTGCGTACGAGATGCGCACCGGCCCGAGCCCGCGGAAGGCGGCCTTCTGCTCGCGGTACGCCTGCCGGACCGTTGCCGCGTCGTACACGTACAGCGGGGTGCCGTAGCGCCGGGCGAGTGCCGCCGCGTCGATCCCGCCCAGGCGCAGCCGTCCCTTCCGATCGACCTCGGCGCCGACCGGCCAGTGGCCTGCGAGCGCGGCGACGCTATCCGACAGAGGGATCGTCGGGAAGCGTGTTGATGAACTGCTTGAAGATCGAGAGATCGTCGTCGGCGGCGCTGAGGTCGGCGTCGGGACGGAGCGCGGACCGGTCGAGGACCGCATCGGCCACGAGAATGCGCGCGTCACAGCGGAGCGCGAGCGCGATCGCGTCGGACGCGCGCGAGTCGATCTCGACCTCGCGCTCGCCGGCCTGGATGAAGATGCTTCCGTGGAAGACCCCGTTGCCATCGCCACTCTCCACCAGATCGCGGACGACCACGCGTGTGATCTCGACGCCGAGCTTCGCGAGGATGTCGATCATGAGGTCGTGCGTGAGCGGTCGGTCCGGGTGGATACCGGCGAGCTGCGTCGCGATGCTGGCCGCCTGGTCGGCGCCGATCCAGATCGGCAGATAGCGGTCAGAGTCCTTCGGTTGGAGCATCACGACGTGCTGCCCGGTCAGGGTATGGACGCGAACGGACTCGACGACGCACTGGATGAGCACGGAGGAAACTATCGCACGCGCGTGCGCCGGGCGGTGGGTCGGATGACCGCAAGCAGCGCGATGCCGGCGAAGAAACCGACGACGTGTGCGAAGAACGCGACCCGCGAAGCGGCCTCCACCTGGGTCATCCGGAGCTCGGCCAGACCCGAGAGGACCTGCACCACGATCCAGAGCCCGATGACGACGATCGCCGGCAGTTGGACGATCGTGATGAAGAGCCCGAGGAAGATGAGCGTCCGCACGCGCGACCCCGGGAAGAGGAACAGGTACGCGCCGAGCACGCCGGCGACGGCTCCGGACGCGCCGACCATCGGTGCCGGAGCGATGAGGCCCTGGCCGACCGCGGCCGCGATCCCGGAGAGCGCGTAGAAGAGCAGGTACGGGGCAGAGCCCAGCCGGTCCTCGACGTTGTCACCGAAGATCCAGAGATAGAGGATGTTGCCGATCACGTGAAGCCAGCCGCCGTGCAGGAACATGTGCGTGATGAGCGGTATCACGAGCTCCGGTCGCGGGCTCCCGGAGGCGATCGCGCCGCTGAACGCGCTCCAGTCGAAGGCGTATCGCGAGTAGAGCGCCTCGAGCGCCTGCGGGTCGCGAGTGAGGCTCCACGTGTACAGCCACACCGCGAGATTCAGCAGCAGGAGGATGCGGTTCACGACCGGCGTACGCCCGGGCGGGTTCGAGTCGGAGAGCGGAATCACCTGCTGATGGACGTGACGGCGAGCTTCCCGCCGTGGACCGTGTATGCGAGCTCGCGGCCCTCCGACACGTAGAACGCGGCCGCAGGCGGCAGATCGGCGGGCAGCGCGAACCGCGCGGTCTCGCGGCCGTCCCGCGTCATCCGCACGACCCGCCTGCCCTCCGCGTCGAGGAGATACAGGGAGCTCTGCGACTCCAGCGCCTGGATGGCCGCTGGACGAGCCGGCTCACCCTCCCATCGCGCGGTGAAGTCGAGTCGGGACGCCGCGGTCGCGAGACCCTGGCGTCGCAGCCGCAGCACCTCGCCGGTGACCGTCACGATCCACACATCACCGTCGACCGCTACCGAGCGCGCCGCATTCGGCGCGAGAGGCGTCGCGATGAAGGGCACGGCGGCGCCGAACCGGCCGGCGCGGTCGGGTTCGTGCTTCCAGAGCTGGCCACTCACGGAGTCGAGCACGTAGAGGTTGCCCACGAACATGGCGAACCCGGTCACCGACTTCCACCTGTCGCTGTCCGGCGGCGTGACCTCGACCACCGCGTTGCCCTCCGCCTTCCAGACGCGACGCTGATCGTCGATCGCGTATACGACGTCCTCGATCACGGCGACCGCCACAGGAGCCCCGACGCTGCGCTGGCCCTTCTGGAGCACCACGCTGGTCTCGATCGGGTCGCCGAAGATACGCCAGAGGCGGCCGGCACCGGGGTCCGCCGCATAGATCCCGTTCCCGGTCGCGGCGAGCTGTCGCGGCTTCGCGTCTGCCGCGATGCGGGCGAGGTCGATGCCCACGTCCGAGAGCCGGTCGACGAGGTTCGCGATCTCCGTGCGAAACGCAGCGAGCCGCTGTTCCTCGGCGGCGGCCGAGCGCGAGAGTTGCTCCACACGCTCCGCCGCCGAGGCGAGCCGCTGCTTCGCCCGCTCGCGATCGGGTACCTGCTGGGTCATGAGCCGTCGCGCGGACGCGATGTCCTCCTCGACGCCAAGCGCCGCGCTGCGGTAGTCCGCGAAAACCTGGTTCGCCTGGTAGTCACGAAGGACGATGCCGGCGATCCCGATGCTGATCACGAGCAGCGCCGCGGCGAACATCGTCGTCAGGAGCCGCTGACGAGCGACCCGCTGGCGAGCCGTGTCGGGCGCGCGTGGGAGCGACGCACCCCGCATTGGTACGGGCTCGAGCCCGATCGCGACGCTCTTCGTCACCGCCGTGGGCGTCGCAGGTGCGGCCGTGGCCCTCACGCCGGCCGCGACCCGTGGACGCCGGCGCCACACCCAGTCGAGCCCTGTGCGGATGGTCTCGGCGGCCGAGACCTCAGCCGTCATGACCTGCGCGGGGGCGGACGCGACGCGGGCCGCCGCCCCTCTCGCATGGGTCATCTCGACGAGCAGCACGGCATCGCTGCCCGTCAGGCCTTCGGCGACGAAGCGGTTGTGTAGGTGCTCCGCGGCAGCGCGCGGGTGCAGCGACACGACGGCGCTCTTGAGTGCTTCGGCGCCGAGACCCTCGACGAGCCCGCCGGACGCGAGAACGAGCGTGTCGCCGGTCTCGATCTTCTGCCGCCAGATCGGCGGAAGCAGATCGGGGTCTGCGCCCAGCGAGGTCGCCTGACGCGTCGTGGTGCGGTGGACGAAATCCGCGAGCTCCCCCGGCTCCTCACCGGGGAGGAAGAGCCGGGCGTGCCGGACCAGGAACACCTGGCTGGCGCCGATCCGGGCCGCATATGCCTCGCCGCCCACGAAGACGGCACACGCGCAGTGGAGGAGCGGCGCGGCGCGGACCTCCTTGAGGCGTTGTGCCGCGCGCAGGTTCGCGCTCCGCAGCGCCTTGCGGAGCGATGCCTCGATGCCAGCCGAGAGGTCGGCGTAGTACCCGTCGCGTGTGAGCTGCGCGAGCTCGCTCGCGAGCGCGAGCGCTGCCGGGCTGCCGGAGGGAGCCTCGCTGAGGAAGTAGAAGCGCCCCTTCGTCCGCAGTGCCGCGCCGATCTCGGGCTCGTGGACCAGGATGACGTCCGAGCCGCGCCGCACGTCGGCAGTGCTGCCGACCTTCGTCGCGAAGCTGGCCTGCTTCATCGCGACCGAGTCTAGATTCGCGTCAGCGGGGCGGGAGGACGCTCCGGGGGTCGATCGCCTCGGTGCCGCGGCGGACAACGAAGTGCAGGTGCGGGCCCGTGGTCACGCCGGTCATGCCGATCGCGCCGAGGTGGTCGCCTGGCTCGACAAGGTCGCCAACGCGCACGGATGGCCGCAGAGCGGCGTCGTCGAGGTGGCCGTACAGCGTGACGATGCCGCCTTCGTGCGCGACTATCACGATCATCGCGCCGTCGGACAGGTGGCCCACGAAAGCCACCCGACCGGCTGCGGCCACGAGAACGGGCGTGCCGAGCGGCGCGGCGATATCGATGCCGTCATGGAAGTGGGCATAGGCGACGCCCTGGTACGTCGCGCCGGGCTCGAGCGCGAGCGAGCTCGGGCCGAACTCCTGGGTCACCACGCCGCGTGTCGGCCACAGGACGCGGTCGGCACGCGGCAGCGCCACGCCCGTGCGCTGCGCGATCTCGGCCATGAGGCCCAGCGACTCCTCATGCGCACGTGCGATCTCCCCGGCGAGGTCCTTCAGCACCTCGACCTCCACGCGGCTCACGGCACGGCCGGTCTTCGCGGCCTCGGCGAGCCTGGTGGCCCGCCCGATGAGCTTCGCGATCCTGGCGTCCTTGGCCCCGAGCGTCTCGGTGAGTGCCCGGAGCTCCGCCTCCGTCGCGACGAGGCTGTCGCGCAATCGCGTTTGCTCGGCAGCGAGCGTGCGGAGCTCGATGAGCAGTGTTTGCTCGTGGCTGGTGATCGCGGCCAGCGACTCGTTGTGCTTCACCGCGTCGACCACGGAGCCGGTCTCCAGCAGCACCTGCAGCGTGCTCGTGCGTGATTGGCGGTAGGCCAGCTGCAGCACGCGAGCGAGGAGCATCCGCCGCTCGCTCTCGCGCGCGCGAAGCGTGCCGAGTGTCGTCTCGAGAGCGGCCCGCTCCACGACGACCGCGGCGAGCCGCTCGTCGATGTAGCGGCGCTCGACCTCAGCCTGCATGACCACGATCTCCAGCCGTTCGAGGAGCGACGCGGCGGCGATCCGGGACTGCGCGGCCTCGATCTCCGCAGGCGACAGCGTCGGCGCCGGCGACGCCGTGGGTGATGCGGTCGGTGACCCTGTCACGACAGCCGTCGGCGTTGACGTCACGGTCGGGCTCGAGGTTGGCGCGGGTGTCCGCGTCGTGGATGGCACGGGAGATGGTGTGGGAGAGAGTGTGGGGGATGGAGACGGACTCGGATCGTCTGCACGTGCGGCGGTCGCCGACGTGAGCACGAGGATGAGCGCGAGCACGACGGCGGGCAGGAGCGATCTCGTCACGGACCCTTGATGGTGTCATGCGCCGCGTCGCAAACCGCCGCCGCCATTGAGATGTCGATCAGCTCACGGACGTTCTGGCGCTCGTTCGCCTGGTACAGAGCGGATCCGGCGGACCCCGCTGGCCGGCGGCAGCCGCCGGACGAGCTCACGCTCGCGCAGCCGTATCTCGGCCGCCCAGTGCGCCGTTGGGACGGCGACGACGAGAGTGTGGCCCTCCACGCGGATCGCGCGGGTGTGCTCCGCGTCGGTGCCGAGCACGTCGCGGGCAACCAGCCACCACGCCTCGACGGCATCCGCGCGGGCGAGCTCCTGCTCCAGGCCAAGGGCGCGCAGCACCCGCTGCACCGCGCTCCCGAGCGGCCTCATGGCGCGAGCGGGATCTGGACGAGGTGTGCGCCGGCGACCACCGAGGGCGGCAGCCCGGCGGGAAGCGCGGCAGTGAGCAGCGTTTGCGCGTCGGGGGGGAGCGCGGCGACCAGCGCCTCGCGACGTGCTGGATCGAGCTCCGAGAGGACGTCGTCCAGCACGAAGATCGGTGGATCTCCCGTGCGATCGCGCAGCCACTCTGCCTCGGCGAGCTTCAGCGCGAGCACCGCGCTGCGTTGCTCGCCACGCGAGGCGAACGCTGAGAGCGGGCGTCCTTCTCCGGTCACACTCAGATCCTCGCGATGCGGACCGACGAGTGTGGTCCCACGCCAGAGCTCCCGGTCGCGCTTCTCACGCACCAGCGCCTGGAAACGCTGCTCGCGCTCCTCGACGGTGCGGCCACCCGCCTGCGCGACGTACGCGAGCGCCGTGCCGCCCGCACCGGCGAAACGGCTCGCGGCCGCGTCGAAGGCCGGGATCAGCTCGTCCACAGCATGCTGGCGACGGAGCGAGATCCGCGCCGCGAGGCGGCACAGCTCGCTATCCCAGAAGGCGGTTTCCGCCACGGGCACGAAGTCGTCCATCTCTTCGGCGTCGCGGCGGGCGGCCGCGGCGCGTAGCAGAGCGTTCCGCTGCTCGAGCACGCGTGTGTATTCGCGGGTGTCGGCGCGGTGCCCGCGATCGACCTGTCCGATCATCGCGTCGAGGTAGCGACGCCGCGCCGCTGGAGCGGCCGTCAGCAGCTCGACGTCTTCGGGAAAGAACGCGACCACGACGATCTCGCCGAGTGCGTCCTCGGCCCGCCTTCCAGCTCCGTTGATGAGGTACCGTCGCGGCCGGCGTCGCTCTTCAGGCGCCGGCGAGAAAAGGAGGACCTCGACGCGCTTCGTCTCGATCGACGGCGGTCCGCCAGGGTCCGGCCCAGCCGTCCCCGGTCGGCGGTAGGCCCGCTCCACTGTCGCGGATGCGCGGGCGAGCGTCGCGCCCCAGCGCACGAGCTCGGGGTCCTCACGCGCGCGTGGCGAATCCCCGCGTGCGAGAAGATGTATCGCCTCGAGGAGATTGGTCTTCCCTTGGCCGTTCGGACCGACGAAGGCGGTCACGCCGGGACGGAGCTCGAGGCGCGCGTGCTCGTAGCTGCGGAAGTCTTCCAGCACGAGCTCTGTAACGCGCATCCTCAGGCGGGGCCGGGCTTTGCCCGGCTGAAGCCGCAGGGGTCCCCAGGAGCGGAGCAGACGATCCCCCCGCAGGTCATGGGGCTAGCTCGGTATGCGGAGCGGCATCACCACATGAAGGTAGCTTTCGTCGCCGACCACCTTGAGGACGCCGGGCGCAAGTGGTCCGCCTAGCTCGAGCGTGATCTCAGGGGCCGTCAGTGAGCCGAGCGCCTCTGAGACGAAGCGCGAGTTGAATGCGATGGTCGTGGCCTGGCCATCGACAGTCGCGTCGACGCGGCCCGTCTGATCGCCGACCTCGGCCGCGGTGGCACTGATCACAAGCGGCGCTTCGTGTGAGGGATCGACCTGGAAACGCACGATGTTCGCCGCGTCGCGTGCGAAGAATGATGCCAACCGCGTCGCGTTCAGCAGCTCCTCGCGCTGGACGACAACGCGCGTTTGCGGCGCAGCCGATGGGATCACTTGCTTGTAGTTGGGGAATTGCCCTTCGATGATCCGGGACACGATGTCAGCCTCATTCGTGTGGAAGATCACCTGGCTCTTGTTCGGCGTCACGAAGACGTCGACTGGTTCATCGACGTCACCGAGCACTCGCTCGAGCTCCATGTAGCTACGGGCCGGCACGATCACCTCTATCGGGTCCTCCAAGCGCTCAAGGACACGACCATGCCGGACCGAGAGGCGATAAGGGTCCGCGGCAGCCATAGTGATCATGTCGCCGGCGATGGTCGTAAGGACACCCGTAAGCACGGGACGGCTGTCGTCGGTCGCCGCGACGAATGCGACCTCACGGATCATCCGTCGGAGCGTTCCTTGTGCGATACGGGTGGTCGGTTTCTCTGGGATCGCGGGAATGATCGGAAACTCCTCCGCGTCAAGGCCCTTCATGTTCGCTTCGTGCTGACCGCTCTTGAGATGCAGGGTCTTTGTGCGCACATTCAGCGAAAGCTCGATGTTCCCCGCGGGAAGGTTGTTCACGAAGTCGGTGAAGAGCCGTGCCGGCACCGTGATCGCGCCGTCGTCTTCGACCTTCGCCGGGACCCAGCAATTCACACCGATCTCCAGATTCGTCGCGGTGAGCTTCAGGCGACCCGCGTCGGTTCGCAGCAGCACGTTGCTCAGGATCGGGAGCGTGCCGCGGCTGGATACCGCGCGCCCAACGATCTGCAGTCCTCGCGCTAGGTTCTCTTGGAGACAGGTGACTTTCACGCAACCCTCCCCGCTAAGTGGGTATTGGAGATGTAGGTACTCCGTCGTAGTCGTAGTAGTGGTGTGGACTATGGCGTTTCGTGCTCGGATCGTGCTCAGCACCACTGTGGACAGGGCCGGGAGGGCCAGCGGACACTGCTGGAGGGGCGGGGTTCGAATGTCCGCAAGAGTGACACTCGGGCATCCTTGTAACGCTCCTGCGGCCATGCTGTCCACAAAGCGGCCACCTTATCCACAGCGAAGAGGCCCTTATCCACACATATGTACGGTGTGTGTGCTCGACGGGGGCACCGGGCGATCGCCTCAGTCGGCGTATAGGAGCTCCCGGAGCGCGCTGATGTCCCGCCGGAAGTCATCGTTCTCGGCGAGCTCCCGCTCGATCTTCTCGCAGCCGTGTAGGACTGTCGAGTGGTCTCGCCCCCCGAGCGCCTCGCCGATGCGCATGAGTGGCGCCTCGGTCTCCTCCCGCATCAGGAACATCGCGATCTGTCGCGGTGTGACGATCTGGCGGTCGCGCGCCTTGCCCCGGAGCTGCTCCACGGGAACGTTGTAGTACTTCGCCACAGCCTCGACGATCTTCTCGGGGGAGAGCGACTGGCGACGCGGGTTGTACAGCAGGTTCTGCAGCATGGTCTGCGCGAGATCCGCGGTGATCGGCACGGCGTTGAGGGTCGCGTAGGCGACGAGCCGGGTCAGCGCACCCTCGAGCTCGCGGATGTTCGAGACGATCCGTTGTGCGAGGAAGTCGATCACGAGCGGCGGCACCGCGACACTCTGCGCCTCGGCCTTCGCGCGCAGGATCGCGATCCTGGTCTCGAGGTCGGGTGCGGAGATGTCCGCCGCCAAGCCCCATTCGAATCGCGAGCGCAGGCGATCCTCGAGCTGCGGGATCGCCTTCGGCGGTCGGTCGCTCGAGAGGACGATCTGTTTCCCTTCCTCGTGGATCGCGTTGAAGGTGTGGAAGAACTCTTCCTGAGTTCCTTCCTTGCCGGCGATGAACTGGATGTCGTCAATCAGCAGGACGTCGATACGTCGGTACCGCTCGCGGAACTCTTCGCTCTTTTGGGTGCGGATCGCGTTGATGAACTCGTTCGTGAACTTCTCGCTCGTCGCGTAGACGACCCGCTTCTTCGGATGGCGCGCGAGGACGGCGTGGCCGATGGCATGCATCAGGTGCGTCTTGCCAAGACCAGACCCGCCATACACGAAGAGCGGGTTGTACGAGTGGCCCGGACGCTCCGCGACGGAGAGCGCGGCGGCGTGCGCGAGGCGATTATTCGAACCAACGACAAAGGTCGCGAAGGTATACCGCGGGATGAGTGCCGGAGCGGGCTGGGTGTGTCCAGAATGGCCGTCGCGGCCGCTGCCGCCGGCGCCTGGCGTACGCCCCGTCGGGGCCGGCGCGCGCCCTGGCGGCACCCCGGCGGTCGAGGTCACGAAGCGCACGTCGACCGTGCGGCCGACCAGGTGCTGAAGGGCGGTGCGGACCTGTCCGCGGTACTTGTTCTCCAGCCACTCACGCGCGAACGCGTTCGGGACCCCTATGAGGAAGACATCGTCCTCTTCGGACAGGATCGCCGTGTCCTTGAACCACGTGTCGTAGTTCGCTCGCGAGAGTCCGACCTGTAGCTCACCGAGGGCGGTCACCCACAAGTGCTTCAGATCAAGCCTCGCGTCGGTGTTGTCTCCCGCGCGCGCGCTGACTCCCCGATCGGACGCCACAGACGCTCCCCATTCCCGCAAGACATGACCACACCGACAACGCCGGATCGCGCGTGACGGAACGCAATGCGAGTCTCGCCTGTCACGTGTACCGCAGTGGAAGCCCGCGCACTATACCTCCGGCGGAGCGCACGCGGGAAGTGGACGGGGTGCTGCATAGACCACGCACCGATACCCTGCGAGGTACGCGCCGGCTGGTAGACTTCTCCCACAGGCAGCGGCTGCCGTCCGTCCGGAAGCGAACCTCCATGGGCGAACGAAGAAGGGGAGCTCGATCGTGAAGCGCACGTATCAGCCGAAGACGCGCAGGCGCGCGCGCGTCCATGGTTTCCGCGCGCGCATGAAGACGACCGGGGGACGCAGGGTCCTCGCGGCCCGTCGCGCGCGTGGACGCAAACGTCTCACCGTCGCCTAGCACGAGAGTGGTCGACGCCGCACGCCTGCGGCACACCAAGGACATCACGTCGGTCCGAGCGAACGGGCTCGCGCGAAGCGACAAGCACCTCAGCATTCGCGCTCGCCCGAACACGATCGGTGTCGTACGGGTCGCTGTCTCGGCGACCCGCGATCTCCGGACGGCGGTCCGGCGGAACCGCGCGCGTCGGCGGCTGCGTGAGGCGGTCCGCCAGGAGCTCCGTTCCCGCGTTTCGGCGCCCGGGATGGACCTCGTGATCGCCGCACGGCGACCGGCCCTGGACGCGTCGGGCGCGGAGCTGCGCGCGAGCGTGTGCCGCATGCTGGACGCGGTCACCGGCTCGTGAGGCGGCTCGTGCTCGGAGCGCTGCGCGCGTACAAACGGGACGTGAGTCCGCTCCTTC
>Ga0208612_1000755_pt1 | contig 13642 bp, 12 predicted proteins | sample AntDryMetagUQ889_FD_188089 | JGI IMG/M metagenome (GOLD analysis project Ga0208612, IMG submission 188089) | Polar desert microbial communities from Antarctic Dry Valleys - UQ889 (SPAdes) | ecosystem: Environmental > Terrestrial > Soil > Desert | place: Antarctic Dry Valleys | collected 2008-12-31 | reverse complement strand
GAGCCCGGCCATGCCGGCGAGCTCGCGGGCGAACCCCTCGACCTTGGACCGGTCGCGCACGCTGGCTACCAGCCGCGCGGCCTCGCGCATCGCGTCGACCCGCCCGTCGGCACGGTCGAGGTCATACCGCTCGAGGATGTTCTTGAGCACGAAGCGGTAGAGCGGGATGCGCCGCGCGACCAGCTCGCGGACCGCGGCGTCGCCCTTGGACAGGCGCAGGTCGCACGGGTCCAGCCCGTCCGGCTCGATCGCGACGTCCTTGAGGGTCTTCGCGCCAACCTCGGAGAGGTCCCGGAGGCTTGTCCTGATCTCCGGGCGGAGGATCCGGAGTGCCTGGTCGAGCGTCACATAGTTCGTCGTCTGCGCGATCGGGATCGTGTCGCCCTCCTCGAGGACCGGCGCGCTCGGGCTGCCCGGCGAGACGTCCACGAAGTTCGAGCCCTCGAACAACGTGTGTGGGCGCATGTCGACCCGGGCGTCGGAGTGCAGCACGTGGTCCTCGGAGAGAATGAGCTCGACGCGGACGTCGTCGCCTTCACGCTCGACGTCTCCGATAGCGCCCACCTTGACCCCGGCAATCCTCACGTCGCGGTCGATCTGCCCGAGCCCCTGAGCCGAGTCGAACTCAGCCCAGTAGGTGTATTCGTCAGCGAACGGGTTGGGTTTCGTGACCCCGAGGAAGATGGCCAGGACACCGACGAGGATCGTGGCGATCCCCGCGATCCGCTTGGCTGCAACGGACGTCAGCTGCATGGGTTCCCCGGATCCTCTTCGTCGTCCTGCGCCTCGCCCGGGTCGGGGATTGGGTTGAGGCAGCGGTGCGGAGTAACTACGGGCACAACGCGGCCGGCCGGCGCGCCGGCAGCGATCCCCTCCTCTGAGGGGTGGCTCGTCGCGTTGGAAAGGCGCCGGCCCGCCTGGGCGATCTCGGGCTCATACGGCTCGACCGTCGCCTTGAGGAGGCGCAGGTCGTCGTTCAGCGGGCCGAGCGCCGTCATCGTCGGGAAGAGGCCGAAGATGACGGGCCGCGCCGCCGCCAGGACGGGATCGGCGACCTCGGTGAGCGCTTCGACGTCGGCGCGAAGCGAATCGCCGAGGTTGAACAGCTCGACCAGGGCCGGAAGGCGGTCGGAGACTGACTCGAACGTCGGCTCCAGCTCCCTCGCCAGCGCAGCGGAGTCCTCCAGGAGGGGATCGGCGAGCGGCGCCGTCCGGAGGAACTGGTCCTCGAAGGGGCGTAGGAGCTGGAGCACGCGCCGGAGCTCAGTTTCGCGCCCCGCCACGGTCCGAAGCGTCGTTGAGCCCGACCCGATCAGGCCCTTCACGTCGTCGGGCCTTCGGCCACGCAGGCCATCGGTCGTGTTGGCGGCGCCCGCGATCGAGTCGGCAAGAGCGCCGTCGTCGCTCGTCACGGCCTCGAGCTGAGAGCGGAGGCGGCTCGCGGTGCCGTCAAGGTCCTCGAGGGCTGCGTTTACCTCGTCGCCGCGACCAGCGACGCCGTAGCCCGCGTTGACAACGGTCTTTCGAAGCGACTCGCGCGCTTCGGAGTCAAAGAGCTGGACGACCTCGAGCAGGTCCGTGCCGGAGGCGGCGGGCGCGCCGATCGCATCGCCGCTTGCGAGCTCGTCCGTCGATTTGCCCGGCAGGAGCTCCAGGTACGTCTCGTAGACGATCGAGTGCACCCGGACGTAGGCCTCGGTGTCGTCCGGCAGGGGGCGGAATTCGGTCTTCGTGATGTTGGCGGTGACCGTGGTGCCGCCCTCTTCGCGGTCGGGCTCGACTTCCGAGATGAGGCCGGCAAGCTTGCCGCCGACGCGCACCGCCTGTCCCGTGCGGACTGTCGGCGCGTCGGCCGGGAGGTTCACCTTCAACTCGTACTTCGATTGGAACGGTGGGCCGGTGGTCGAGATGAACGCGATGTAGCCCAGGAACGCTCCGACGCCGAGGACCGCGAGCCCGAGGAGCGTCTTGTGGCTGTCGAGCCGCGAGGTGACCCGGTCAATCCCCGCGCTGAGGCGTGCTTTCGGAGACCGGCCGCTCATGGCTTGAAGAGGAAGTCGAGGATGTCGCGGGTTGCCCTGGCGCCCGGCCTTCCGGAGCGCCTCGGCTCCGGGCTCCCAAGCCCGGTTTCGGGGACGGCGAGGGGCGGGTCTCCGACCAGGTCGTCTAGGTCCACACCGAGCGGGTCGCGGGGATCGAGCGGCAGGCCGGGCACCTCCGGCGGCGAGGCTTCGGCGCCCGGGCTTCGCCTGGCTTCGCGCTCGCCCTCGCGATTACGGGCCGCAGCCGATCCACCGCTCAGGCCCGCGTCGCGGCGGCGAGGTCCGAGGACAGAGGTCAGGCAGCCCGGCTCGACCGGTACGCCGAACATCGTGCAGTTGAGGACCGCCGAGATCCGCACGAAGTTCCGGTTCTCGTGGTCGGCCGGGTACCCCGGCTGGTTCCCGGGCTCGACGGCAACGGCGCCGAGCCCTGCGCGGTCGAGGGTGCCGGGTCCGACCCCGCCCGAGTCGTCACCGAAGAGCGCCTTGATCGTGTTGTCGTCGCCAAGGACCCCCGTAAGGAGGTTCGACGCCGCCGGCGCGAGGTCGAACGGCCCCGTTACGACGCGGGACGGATCCGCCTTGATGGTGGGCGCACCCGACCTGAGGAGCCTTCGCGTCAACTCGATCGTCGGGGCCGAGCGGTCAAGGACGGCCTCGGTGTCGTCGAGGAACCCGGGCGCGGCGTCGATCACGGCGGCCAGCTCTGGGGCGCGTGCCTCGACATCTCGCGCAAGCGGCAGGCCGGCCTCGGCGGCATTCGCTAAAGCGCCCATCGTCGTGCGCGCCTGCACGATCGTCTCGGGCAGCCGCTCGAGCCCGGCGTCGAGCCCGTCCGACTCGCTCGCCGTCGCGACGAGCGTCGTCTCGAGGCCGTCGATCAGCTCGGCAAGCTCGGTTCGCTTCGAAGCCGCCTGCGACGTGACGTTCTCGGCGTCCTCGATCACGGCGCGAAGCGCGGCGTTCTGGCTCTGCACCTCTGCGAACGCTTCGTTCGCCGCCTCCATCGCCGGCCGCAGCTCGAGCGCGGCGGCGTTCACGTCGTCGCCTCGCTGGTCGAGCGCGCGCGAGAGCTCGAGGAGGACAAGCTTCACCCCCGTCCGCTCCGAGGGGCCGAAGGCGTTCAGGAGATCGTCGAAGCGGGGCGCCGAGAGCGTTGCCTTGCACGGCGCTGTGGGCGATTCGGCGCCGCACTCGATGGTCGGTTTTCCATCGACCTCTCGGAGCGGCTTGCCGGAGTCACCCGGCTCGAAGGCGACGTAGCTGTCGCCCGTCGTGTCCTGCTGGCGGATCGCCGCGGTCGCGTCACTCGACGGCTCCTCGATCGACTCGTCCAAGACCAGCGTGACCCGGGCGAGCCCGTCCTCGGTCACCTCGACGGAGCCGACCGAGCCCGCGATCGCACCGTCGACCCTGACGAACATGCCCTCGAGGATCGGGAACGCGTCCTCGAACTCGGCCACGACCTCGCCAGTCCCGACCGCGGGGCGCGACGTCACGTAGAGAACGGCGGAGATGCCCACGAGAAGCGCGCCGCAGATGACGGCCATGGTCTTGGCAACGATGTCGGGCACTAGGGGTTCCTCACGCGGGAGCCGCCGGCGTCGATGAAGCTGTCCTCGAAGTCCCGCCAGGGGTCGCAACCCAAAGCGCCCGGCAGGCGCACGAATGGAAGCTCGAGGCGCCCGGGCGTGCATTCGTCGGCGCCAATCGTTCCGCCCGCCTGGGTCGAGGGAGGCAGGCCCTCCTGTCCGTTGCCCGAAGCGACTGAAAGGACGTGGCCGACCCGGTCATAAGAGCCCGTGGCGGCGCCGAAGTTCTGGAACGCGGCGATGATCTCGGGCGCGTAGACGCGAATCTCCTGGCCAAGCGGCAAGAGACCCCTGTCCGAGACGTCCAGGAGGAGGTCCGTAACTGGCAGGGCAGCGTCGATCACCTCGTCGAACTTGCGAAGGTCGGAAGGCCCCCGATCGACGAGCTTTCGCGTCTCTTCGAGGAACGGGCCGGTCGCGTCGGTCGCCTCGGGCAAAAGGCGGACGAGCGGGGTCAGCTCAGTGACCGCGGGCCTCAGCCCTCGCACGAACTCCCGCACGTTCGGGGTCGCGACCGAGAGGCGGTCGAGGAGCCGCCTGCCGCCGGCGATCGCGGGGCCAAGAGCGCGAGCGCTCTCGGCAAGCTCCGCCTGGCGGTTGCCGGTGGTCTGGAGCAAGAGTGCCGTCTGGTCCGCCACGTCGCCGAGGTCCTCAGGACTCGACGCGAGCGCCGAGACGACCCGCTGCCCCTCCGAGATCAGGGTACGAAGCGCCGCGCCATCCTCGTTCACCTGCTTGAGCAGAAGGCCCGCTTCGGTCACGGCCTCGGCGCTGAAGTCGAGCGTGCGGTCGAAGTCCGGGCCGCGACCCTTGATCGCCTTGTCCAGGCCGGTCAGCATCGCCTTGACGTCGGCGCGCGTCGACGGGTCCAGCGTTTGGACCGCGAGGTCGAAGTTCACGGGCTGGTCGGTGTCGTCGCCGGTGAGCGTCGTTCCCTCAACGATCTCTGGCTTCGAGACGTCCCCTTCGGTCAGCTCGATCGCGCGATTGACGGCGCCGACGTTCGAGCCGAGCCGGATGTCGGCAGTGGCGCCCTCGTGGAGCTTGAAATCGTCCTTGACGGTGAAGGTGACGACGGGCACGTCGTCTTCGCTCAGCTCGACCGATGTGACCTCACCCACAGGCACCGCGCCGGCGCGCACTTCGCCGCCCGGGATCAGGCCGCGCACGTCGTCGAACTCGGCCTTCATCTCATACGAGCCGCGCGACGCGCTGGTGAGCGCCCAGACGAGCGCGAAGGCGAAGATTACGAGCGCGGAGACGACGACAACGCGGGCGCCGTACGGGCCGATGCGGTTGGTCAGAACGCTCATGCGATCGGCAATCGCGGGTCGAAGCCCCAGAACAGGAACGTCATCGTCATGTTGAGGATCGTCACCAGGATCAGGTTCACGGCCATCGACTGCGCCGTGGCCGTCCCGACCTCTACCGGACCACCGCTGACGCGGTAGCCGAAGAAGAGCGCCACAAGGACCACCGTGGCCGTGATCACCATCCCCTTGATCACCGAGTAGATGATGTCGGTGAGGTTCGTGACGGTGTAGAAGACGAACTCCCAGGTGCCCTGCGAGAGCGTGCCCGAGCGGACGTAGGACCCGATCCAGGCGGCACCCTCAGCCGCACCCAGCGAGATGAGGTAGCAAATGGGCATCACGATCATCGCCGCGAGCATCCGGGTCGAGACGAGGTAGACGATCGCGGGAACGCCCATCGTCTCCATCGCGTCCACTTCCTCGTTCACTCGCATCGCGCCGATCTGCGAGACGATGCCGCCGCCCACCTTCGCCGCGACGATGAAGCCGAAGATGAACGGCACGATCTCGCGGTTCACGCAAAACGACGAGAAGAGCGGGCCGACGATGCTCGCTCCGACGGCCTGGCCGATCGCCTCGGCCGCTATGCCGCAACTCGCCCCGGCGATGAACGAGATGAAGACGATCACGAGGACGCTTCCCGCGACCAGGAGGCCGATCTGGCGGAGCACCTCCGCGGTGTAGTCGGGCAGCTTGCGAAAGCCGCCGAGGCCCCTCAGGACAAAGCTCGCGAAGGCTCCGGTGGCGTCTATTACCGGTAGGTGGCCCGGCCGCTCGAGCGCCTCCTTGATCCGGTCAGGGGCTCTGGGCTTGTACTCGTCCCGAAGCCTCATCTTCCCCTGCTCGCTCATCCGCCGAAGTTCACCTCGGGAAAGAACGCCTGGAAGAGCTGGGTGTAGACAAGCGTGACCACGCCGATCACGACGAGACAGGCGACCACCGATTCGTTCACCGCCTTACCGACGCCTTCCGCGCCGCCGCCGACCTGAAGGCCCTTGTACGAGGCGACGATGCCGATAATCGCGCCGAAGAGCGTCAGCTTGACGACGCTCCCCCACAGGTCGATGAAGTTGGTGAGCGAGAGAAGCTGGCTGAAGAACGCCTCGATCGTCGCGTCGTAGAGGAAGACGGCTGCTGCGAAGGTGCCCGCAATGCCCGCCCAGAAGGTGAGGAGGGCGAGCACCGGCATCCACAGGCAAAGGCCCGCGACGCGCGGCAGGATCAGGTTGCGGACCGGGTTTATGCCGAGGATCTCGAGCGCCTCGATCTCCTGGCGGATTATCCGCGCGCCCAGCTCAGCCGTGATCGTGGCCCCGATCGTCCCCGCGACGATCGCAGCCGTGAGCAATGGGCCCAGTTCGCGCAGGAAAGCGACCGGCGCAGCCGAGGAGATGCGATCGATCGCGCCGAACGAGGCCGCGATCGAGCCGCCCTGGATGCCGATCGTCGAAAAGCCGACGACGAACGAGACGACGGCCGCGGGCACCAGCGTGACCTTGAAGGCAAAGACGTACTGGCGGACGAACTCAGTGCGCCAGCTCAGGCCGGGCGAGACGAGCTGCGCGGCGGTTTTGATTCCCAGTGCCGCGGCGCCGCCGGCGTTCTGGATCCACGACCCCGGCGGCACATCCTCGCGCGCGAGCGCCTTCCGGAGCCCGCCGAGCGGGCGCGGGCTGGCGCGGCCCGTCATGCTCCAGGCCCCATGACTGAAGCGCCGCGCTCAGAGCAGACGGAGAAGGCGATGGGCCTCGCCACGCTCGCAGTGGTCGTCTTCTGCGCAGCCAGCGGCACCGGCGTCGGCGTCTTCTTCCAGGCGCCGGAGATCGGCGGGATCGTTGGCGGGATCGTCGGGATCGTCATCGGTCTGGTCGTCCTCCCCGGCCTCATGCGCGACTTCTCAGACTAAGCGCGCGATCCGGCCCGAAAGACACTCCTCCTCGCCCGCGAAGCTATCGCTATTGGCGCCGTCTCGCGCCACCAGTCACAAGCGCGGTCATCCTGCGAGCCAGGCGGCCTCCTCACGGCCAAGCGCGGTGGTCGGATCATCCCCGTAGAGCCACTCCTTCGTGATGTCGAGCCAGCGGTTCTCGGCCTCGAGCTGGCCAAGCAGCCCGATCAAGAGCATGACCGCTCGCATCAGGACGAGGTGCTCGGCCGGCAGCGTGAGCGACTCGAACCCTTCGGTGCCTCGGAGTTGCGTGTAGCTCCGCATCATCTCGCCCGTCCGCGTGGCGTCGACGGCAAGGGGCTCGTCGACGAAGATCCAGCCGAAGATGGTCTCGTAGGCCTCCAGGAAGGGCCCGGCCAGCGCCGGATTCGGCTCGAGCGCGCCCAGCGAGACGAGCTCGGCGAGGAGGGCCTCGGCATCGCGGTCGTGCGTCGCCTTCGTCGTCGCCTTGAGGCTTGCGACCTCCAGCGACGAGAGGCGCTTGAAGAACCCGAAGTCGATGAAGGCAACGCGTCCCTCGGGCATGAAGAGTGAGTTCCCAGGGTGCGGATCGCCGTTCAAAAGGGTGTGGCGGAGCGGTCCGTTCACGTAAAAGCGGACGAGGATCTCTCCGATCCGGTTTCGCTCGTCCTGGGGCCGGTCCTTGACCTGGGCGAATCGCTCGCCCTCGACGAACTCGGAGACGATCACCCGCTCACGGCTTGCGTCGGTGATCGCGTCGGGCACGTGGACAAAGGGGTGGCCGCGGTAGGCGCGCGACATCGCTCGCTGGTTCTGGGCCTCGAGCTCGTAGTCGAGCTCCTCAGCGATCCGCTCGCGGAGCTCGTCGGCGATCGCGGCGGTATCGATCCCCGGCGCGATGACGTTCAAGAGCTTCAGGCCGAGCCGGAGGTTCTTCATGTCGGCCTGGATTGCCTCGGTGATGCCCGGGTACTGGATCTTGACGGCCACGTCGCGGCCGTCCGGAAGGGTCGCGCGGTGAACCTGCCCGATGGAGGCGGCAGCGGTCGGCTCGGGGTCGATGTCGGCAAACACCTTGCTGAGCGGCTGGCCGAGGTCGGCCTCGGCGACCTTTCGGATCGCGTCGAAGGAAACGGGCTCGGCCGAGTGCTGAAGCGAAGCCAGGATCTCCTGCATCTCGGGTCGTAGCTCCTCGGGTACGAGGCCGAGATCGACGGCCGAAAGGGTCTGGCCGACCTTCATCGCGGCTCCCCTCATGCCGCCGAGGACCTTCACCAGCTGGTGCGCCGCCTTGATCTGCTGGCGGTTCGCGGCCTCTCGGCGCTTCTCTGAGCCGCTGCGATTGGCGACGGCACGACCACCGACCGTTCGCGCCGCCACTCCCGCGGCCGCGCCGGTCATCGTGACCGCCCGGCGAATGCGGGACCCTCTTACCTCGTCAGCCAAGGCCCCAGACCCCCCGGGGCGCGACTACGAGCTCCGCTCCTCGACCTTCTTGACGAGGTCGTCGTAGGCCTCGGGCATAGACTTTTTCATCCGCGAGAGTTCCCAGTGCTCGATCTTGATCAGGCGGATGTCGGAGGTCGAGGTGACGGTCGCGGTCCGCTCGGAATGCTCGAGCAGGCCCTGCTCGCCGAAGATGTCGCCCTCTCCGAGGTCGGCGACGTGCTCGTCGCCTCGCTCAACCTTGGCCGAGCCCTCTTCGATCGCGTAAAAGTGGTTGGAGAACCCGCCTTCCTTCACGATCTCCTTGCCCTCGGGCCATTCCTCGGAGGTTGCAAAGGGAGCGATCTTTTGGAGCGCCTCATCGGGCACTTCCTTGAAGAGCGGGATTCGCTTGAGCTGGCTTACGTCCAAGGGGATGCCTCCGGTCGACAGGGTCGGGTAAGCGGGAACCTAACCGATCGTGACGGATGAGGCGTGGCCGCAAGCGGCGTGCGAACCCCACCCTGCCGCAGGCCCCGACGCACTGCGAATAGCACCACGGCGCGCAGGCCGCGTACTGACCGATTGGTCAGTTACGATCGCGCTCGTGAGCACGGCTCCCCCGCCAAGCCGCGTCAGCGCGAACCCGGTCGAACGGATCGCCGCTGATATCTGGGTCCAGCGAAGAGCCCGCGGCCAGTTCCCGCCCGGGCCGCGGGACTTCAGCCTCGCACGGACCCGCACCTTCACCCATGACCCGCTTTCGATCCTCTTGCCGCTCGAGCGTGAGCACGGCCCGATCTTCTCGCTGCGCCTTTTGCACACGCAGGCGATCTTCATGCTCGGCCCCGAGGCGAATACCTACGTCACGGTCAAGCACCCCAAGAAGTTCCACTGGCGAGAGTCAAGCTTCGGCGACCTGATCCCGCTCCTCGGCGATGGTCTGCTCACGATCGACGGCGCGTATCACGACCGCGCCCGGAGAATCATGATGCCGGCGTTTCACCGCGAGCACATCATCGCCTCGATCGACGTGATGTTCGAAGAGGCGAACGCCGCGCTTGCCGGCTGGCAACCGGGGCAGCGGGTCGACGTCTATGAGTGGACACGTAACCTGGCGATGCGGATCGCTATGCGCGCCCTGCTCGGCCTCGACCCTGACGATCGCGGCCGCGGCGAGGCGGCTGCCAAGCACTTCGAGCGCGCGCTGTCCTACTACGGCACCGACTACGTCCTCCGGATGCTTCGCGGGCCCGGCTCGCCTTGGTGGAGGATGCACCGCTCGCGGAAGATCCTCGACGAGATCCTCTTCGAAGAGATCCGCAGTCGACGGGCCCACCCCCGGCCGGAATCCTTCGACATCCTGGGCCTCCTGCTCGAAGCGACCGACGAGGACGGCTCGAAGCTCTCAGATCAGGAGGTCCGCGACCAAGCGATCACGCTGATGTTCGCTGGGCACGACACGACGACCTCGACGGTGTCCTTCCTGCTCTACGAGCTGGCCCGCCACCCCTCAGAGCTCGCGAAGTTGGTGGCCGAGCAAGATGACGTCCTGGGCGGGTCGTCCCCGGACGCCATGGCGCTCGAGAAGGCGCTCCCCCGGCTCGAGATGGTGATGGACGAGACGCTTCGCCTCTACCCCCCGGCGTGGATCGGGCCGCGGCGGGCCATGGAGGACTACGAGTTCGCAGGGCACACGGTCAAGAAGGGGAGCTACGTCCACTACTGCTCGTGGGCCAGCCACCGGCTGCCGCACGTATTCGAGAATCCCGAGGCGTTCGTTCCCGAGCGCTTCACGCGCGAGCGGAAGACAGCCCTGCCGCGCGGCGCCTACATTCCGTTCGGCGGCGGCTCGCGCATCTGCGTCGGCAAGCGGTTCGGACAGACCGAGGTCAAGGCGATCGCTACCGCGGTCCTCCAGCGCTTCCGTCTCGAGCTGGTCCCGGGCAGCTCGATGCGCGTGAGGCAGATGCCGACGCTGAGCCCGGAGGGCGGGCTAGAGATGGTGGTTCGCGAGCGCTGAGGCAAGACTCGTTGTGATCCAGTGGCTGCGCGGGCGAGTACTGTATATATGGAACCCATCGTCGCAGCCATAACCGGGAACAGCCTCATCCTTCTCGGGGTCCTAATCGTTTTCGTCTTCGCTCTAGCGTTCGGCCTCTATAACGCCAGGGGGAGCGGCATCTCTCTCACGCCGAGCGCTAAAGGCAGAGGCACTGCCGGCGCAGTCGGTTCCTCCGAGCCCGATGCCAAGGATCAGGGGCAAGGCTCGGCGACCGGCTCAGACTCCTATGGAGGCAGCGACCCCCAGCATGGGTCGAAGTAGCTCGGACGCGGGCTCTGACCGAACCCCCGCGGGGTTCGGTCAGAGGGCGTTCCGCTCCATGCGCTGGGGACTGATCCGCACCACGTCCCAGGCGAGCGCGGCCTTCTCCAGCAACCAGATGAGCCGCGCCGAGGGATCGAGCTGGTAGCGCCCGAGCCCGTGGCACGCGGAGGTCGGAAAGCGTGGTGGTTGTTGTGCCACGCCTCGCCGGAAGTAGGCAGCGCGAGCCAGGCAAGATTTCACGATGGTCGTTCGCGAGCGCTGGATCGGCCGCACGTCTAGGGTGGCACCAAGATGGGATTCATCCAGCCGTCACCGCCGCAGGTGGACATGGAGGAGTGGAGGCAGCTTCCACATCTCGCGCGCCTCAAGCCGCTCGTCCAGGACTGGGGCGTAAACGGCTTCGGCACCCCTTACGTCGTCTACCTCCTCTACATCGTGAAGCTGGTCGTCTATTCGTTGGGCGCGCTGCTTGTGATCTCGACGACGTCCGGGCTTGGCGGCCTCGGCGACTTCTCGGATTGGTGGACCGAGCCGATCGTCTGGCAAAAGCTCGCGGTCTGGACGCTTCTTTGGGAGATCATCGGCCTCGGGTGCGGATCGATGCCGCTCACCTTTCGCTTCAGCCCGATGATCGGCGGCATCCTCTATTGGCTTCGGCCGGGCACGGTTCGCCTGCCCCCCTGGCCGGACAAGGTTCCGCTGACCAAGGGGACGACCCGCACGATCCTGGACGTCGCCCTCTACGCCGGCGTCCTCGCGAGCGGGCTCTACCTGCTCTTGGCCGACGGCGAAGCGGTCGCGGGTCTCGCGGCCGGCCGGCTCGATCCGGTCGCAATCGGCGTGCTGCTCTTGCTTCTCGGCCTACTCGGCCTTCGCGACAAGGTCTCGTTCCTCGGCGCGCGGGTCGAGGTCTACGGCTTCTTACTAGTCGTCTTCCTCTTCCCGATCTCCAACCTGATCGTCGCCTCCCAGATCGTCCTCTTTTGCATCTGGTGGGGTGCCGCGGCGTCGAAGCTCAACCGCCACTTCCCCTTCGTCGTCTCGGTGATGATCTCGAACACGCCGTGGAACAAGTCTCAGACGGCCAAGAAGCGTCTATGGGAGAGCCACCCCGAGGACATGCGCCCGTCGACCGTCTCGGCGTTCGCTGCGCACCTCGGCACGGTGATGGAGTTCTCACTTCCGCTTCTCCTCCTCGTCACCAGCGGCGGCACGGTCGCCGCGCTCGCCGTCGTTGGGATGATCATCTTCCACGTTCACATCACCTCGACGTTCCCGCTTGCCGTTCCCCTGGAATGGAACCTCTTCATGATCTTCGGGATCCTCTATCTCTTTGCCGAGAACGGGGCGGTGCCGTTCTCGACGCTCGACGACCCGCTCCTGATCGCGCTCCTCCTTCTGATCGGCGTCGGGATGCCGGTGCTCGGCAACTTCCGGCCCGACCTCGTTTCCTTCCTGCCGTCCATGCGCTATTACGCCGGCAACTGGGCGACCTCGCAGTGGCTCTTTCTTAAGGGTTCGATGGCCGAGGAGAAGCTCGACGAGACGATCATCAAGCCGGCGCCGGTGGTGGTGCGCCAGCTCTCCGAGTTCTATGACGACCGCGACCTGGCCGAGTTGATGCTGGCCTCGGGCCTCGGCTTTCGCTCGATGCACTCGCACGGACGGGCGCTGAACGGCCTGATCCACCGCGCCGTCGACGATCTCTCGGCCTACCACGTGCGCGAGGGCGAGCTGGTCTCCGGCGTTGTCAACGGCTGGAACTTCGGTGACGGTCACTTTCACTCCGAGCAGCTTCTCGAGGCGGTCCAGGAACGGTGTGACTTTAAGCCGGGCGAGGTGCGCGTGGTCGCGATCGAATCGCAGCCCGCCCACATCCAGCGCCAGCACTACCGGATCCTCGACGCGGCGACGGGCCTGGTCGAGGAGGGCTGGGTGAACGTCTCGGACATGGTCGAGCGGCTGCCGTGGCTCGACGGCTCGGCCAACCCCGAGTTCCCGGTCGAGGTGATCGGGTCGGGTGCTGTTGAGCGGGTAACCGCACCGGCATGAGCGATGCATGGGTTGTCGGCGCTGGCCCGAACGGCCTCGCCGGCGCGGTCGAGCTTCAACGGAGCGGTCTGAGCGTCACCGTGCTCGAGGCCGCCGAGGAGATCGGAGGCGGCACGCGCACGTCCGAGCTCACGGTGCCGGGTGTCCTCCACGACCACTGCTCGGCCGTTCACCCGATGGCGACCGCGTCGCCCTTCATGCGATCGCTCGACCTCGAGCGGCACGGCCTCGAATGGCGCTGGCCCCAAGTCGACCTCGCGCACCCACTCGACGACGGCACGGCCGCAGTCATGGTTCGCTCGATCGAGACGACCGCCCAGGGGCTGGGGCCGGATGGCGCCGCTTGGAAGCGGCTCTTCGGCGGGCCGTCCAAGAAGTTCGAGTCGCTCCTGCCGGACCTCATGCAGCCGATGCTCCACGTGCCACGCCATCCGCTTCGCCTGACGCGGTTCGGAGTGCCGGCGCTGGCGCCGGCAACCCTCGTCGCGAAGGCCTGGAAGGGCGAGCACGCGAAAGCGCTCTTCGGAGGGGTCGCGGCGCATGCGTTCAGCCCCTTGACGATGCCGCTCTCGTCGTCAGTTGGCATGGCGCTCACCTGTGCAGGCCACGCCTTCGGCTGGCCGGTCGCGCGCGGTGGCTCGCGCGCAATCACGGACGCGCTTGCGGCGGAGCTCTCAGGGCGAGGCGGCACGATCGAGACCGGCCGGCGGGTCGATTCGCTTGACGAGTTGCCTCGCGGCGACGTCGTCCTTCTCGACCTGTCCCCCGCCCGCGTCATCGACGTCGCGGGCCCGCGGCTCGACGCCCGGGTCGCGCGTGCGTACCGGCGCTACAAGCACGGTCCTGGCGCGTTCAAGGTGGACTTCGCTGTCGAGGGCGGCGTGCCGTGGCAAGACGAGGCGTGTCGAAGGGCGGGCACCGTCCACGCAGTGGGCTCGTTCGCGGAAACAGTTGAAGCCGAGGCAGACACCAACCGGGGG
>Ga0208612_1000754_pt1 | contig 13669 bp, 10 predicted proteins | sample AntDryMetagUQ889_FD_188089 | JGI IMG/M metagenome (GOLD analysis project Ga0208612, IMG submission 188089) | Polar desert microbial communities from Antarctic Dry Valleys - UQ889 (SPAdes) | ecosystem: Environmental > Terrestrial > Soil > Desert | place: Antarctic Dry Valleys | collected 2008-12-31 | reverse complement strand
GCAACACCGTTGACCCGCTGACCATGATCGACGAGATCGGAGCCGATGCGCTCCGCTTCGCGCTCGTCGCCGGCTCGTCGGCGGGGAGCGACATCAAGCTCACCCGCGCCAAGCTCGACGGCGGCAGGAACTTCAGCACCAAGCTGTGGAATGCGGCGCGGTTCGTCCTCGCCACACGCCCCGACGCCGCCGACCCCGGTGCCGGCGAGTCGCTGCCTGTCCGCTGGATCCGGTCGAGATTGGCCGATGCGACGGAGCGGGCGACCCGGCAGCTCGATGCGCTCGACCTCGGCGGCTACGCCGCCACGGTGCACGAGGTCGCCTGGAGCGACTACTGCGACTGGTTCCTCGAGATGGCCAAGGTCGACCTGCGGCGCGCGGATGCCACGCCCGCCGAGCGCCTGGCGACGTGGCGCGCCGCGGCCGACGGACTCGCCGTGGTCCTGCGGCTGCTCCATCCGCTCATGCCCTTCATTACCGAGGAGCTGTGGCACGCGCTCGCCGAGGCCGAGCCGGAGCTGACCGCGAACGAGCCGCTCCTCATCCGTGCGGCCTGGCCCGCGGCGGCCGAGCGCGACATGGCCGCGGAGTCGGCCTTCGCTGACCTCTCGGCGCTCATCCGCGCCGTCCGCAACCTGCGAACCGAGGCGAAGACGCCGGCCGCGGCCTGGTCCGGCCTGGTGATCGACGCGTCCGAGGGAGCCGCCGTGGAGTCGCTCCAGGCGGGCCTCGCCTACGTGGAGGCACTCGCGCGCGCTCGGCCCATCGAGCTCGGTGGCGGCGGCCAGCGGCCGGAGCTCGTCGCGGCCACGCCGTTCGGCGCGGCGTGGCTTCGTGCCGACGCGGCGACGGAGGCCGTGGTCGGCGCTCGTCGCGCGACGCAGCTTGCCGAGGTGGAGCAGAACCTCGAGCGGCTGCGCCGGCTGCTCGCCGACGATGCATTCATCGGGCGCGCTCCGGCAGGGGTCGTGGACCGCGAGCGCGCCCGCCTCGCGGAGCTCGAGGAGCGACGGCGCCAGCTGCTGGCGGAGGCGTAGGGTCGCCGACCGGCAGGACGCGCATGGCCCCATCGGGCCATAGCGGTAGGGGTGCGACCGGCGCGACAATCCGTCTCCGATCAACCGAAAGGGCCGAGTTGTCCATCTCATTCCTGCGCCGCAAAAAGAACGACCCCGAGCCACTTCCGCCGCCTCCCGCGGTAAAGGACGTGGACGCGAGCGAGTATTCCGCGCGCCTGACGCTCATGGGCCGCAGCAGCGACGCGCTGCGGATGGCCGCCGGACCAGCGGCTGCGGCGGCCCTGCCGTCGACGGTCGAGTCCTTCACCGAGGGCCGCGTCGAGGTCATCGAGCCGCTGCCGCTGGACCTCGCCGACGCGAGCCCGGCGATGGAGCGGTTCACGGAGCTTCAGCAGTGGGTCGTCGCTCGTCGCGACGTCGGTCCGGTGGGCCGTCACGCGCTCTGGGTGCTCGAGCAGATCGACGCGCTTGACATGACGGTCGACACCTTTTACTGCGCGCTGCTTCACGGTGAGACGGACACGGGCGGCTACCCGGAGTACCAGGCGATCGTCGGCGGCCTCGCGTCGCACTGGGACGAGCTCTCCGGTGAGCTCATCGTACGGGCCGTGGTCGGCTGGGGTGGCAAGGGCCTGCGCGGCGACACGGATCGCATCGGCCAGAAGTTGCTGAGCACACTGCACGCGAACCTCATCGCCTCCGGGCACGCGCTCGGCCCGGCGGAGGCGCGGCTGCCGCTGGTCGGCGAGCGAACCGGCCTGAGCTGCATGCACTGCGGGTTCCAGGCAGGCACGGTGAGTGCCATGTACTGCCCGCGCTGCGGCATGCGCATGAGCCGCACCGGATAGGCTCGCGCCGGCGGCACTGGTACTAATGGGGTAGTCCCCCAGCGCCCGAGTCCCATTGCCCGTTGGTGGGGTCAGTCGGAGACTGGTGATGTCCGTGCCGGACCACCGTCCCACCCGAAGGAATGCAATGAAGCGACCCGTGATCCTGCTTGCGCTCTCCGGCGAGAGCGCCGCATATGTCGATGCGCTCCAGCGCGCCGGCTTTGATCCGGTCGATCCCGATGCCCTCGAGGTGACCGGGCGAAACGCTGACCTCGGCGTGATCGACTGCGAGCTGGATACGGCGATGGTCAAGTACCTGTACGACGTCCTGCACGTCGACCCGGCCATCCCGACGCTGCTGCTCCTGGGCGAGAGCTCACACCTCGGCCCCGGCATCGGTGGCGTCGGCGACGAGGTCGCCATCAAGCCGCTGCTCCCCGAGGCGCTCGTCTACCGCCTCCAGGCCCTCCTCATCCGCACCGGCCGAACGCTGCCGACCGAGTCGGGCACCTGGGCCGATGAGGGCGGGCTGGCATCCAGCGCAATCGCCGGCGAGGGTCGCGTCATCAGCGTCTTCGCGCCGAAGGGCGGGGTTGGAAAGACCACCATCTCGATCAACATGGCCGTGGCGCTGCGACTCCAGACCCGTGCGGAGGTCCTGCTGTTCGATGCCGACGTCGGCGTCGGAAACGTCACCTCGGCGCTGGACGTGCCCGAACGCCTGGGCCTCGCGGACCTCGCCGACAGCCCCCCAGCGAATGGACCGATACCGCCTTCGACCACGCCGTCAGCATCCATGCCGAGTCGGGGCTGCGCGTCCTGACCTGGGGCACCAGCCCGTCACAGTCGATCCCGACCGAGCTCCTGCTCGCGGCACTTCGCTGGGCCCGCGGGCACCACTCATACGTGATCGTCGATAACCATCCCGGCTACGACGAGCGAACGATGTCCATGCTCGCGGTCGCGAACGAGATCTTCCTCGTCGTCACCCCGAAAGTCGGGTCGATCCGCAACAGCTCGCAGTTCCTCGAGCTCGCGCGCGAGATCGGCCTGGCGGGCATCGTCCGCGTCATCGTCAACCGCGCGAACCACGGGATTCGCGTTGACGACCTGTCCGCCTCGCTCGACATGCCGATAGCGGCCACCGTCATGAGCAACGGCCCCAGGGCGGTGGTTGCCGCGAACCAGGGGCGCCCCATCATCACCATGTTCCCCCGCGAGAAGATCGCCGACGACCTTCATCGCGTTGCTCGGCTCGTCTCGCAGCCCGAGGACGCCACCGACACCGCGCCGGTGCGTCGCAACTGGTGGGCGCGTCTGCGGCCGGGCACACAGGAGGCCTGAGCCCCGACTCCGGTCCACGTGCCATGATTCGGGCCCGTGCCGACCTATGACTACGAGTGCCGCTCATGCGGCACCGTCATCGAATTGATCCACTCGATGCTCGAGGCCGGGCCGTCCACCTGCGAGAAGTGCGGTGGCGAGCTGCGTCGCGTCCTCTTCCCCGCCGGGATCATCTTCAAGGGCTCCGGCTTCTACCGAAACGACTCGCGCGCCGGCACCGCGGGATCCAGCGGCGGGACCTCTGGGGAGGCGCCGAAGTCGAAGTCGGATTCGGCCGCGACGGGGTCGGGCTCGGCCAGCGCGGGGTCGGGCTCGGCCAGCGATGGCAAGGCCGGTTCCACGTCGAGCGAGGCCGGCGGATCGACCAGCGAGCCGAAGGGCTCGAGCTCAGAGAAAACCTAGGCGGACTGCGCCTGGCGCTCTCCGCATCGACGGCAGAACCGAGCGTTCGCCGAGAGGGCGAGCCCGCATCCGCCGCAGCTCTGCACGGTGACGCCCGCGCCGTCCACCTCGCGGGCCGATGCCTCCCACACCCCCTGTCGGATGGCGGCCCCCGTCGCCTCGCGATTCGAGACCGTGGCGCCGCGAGACCGGTACGGCTGGGCGTCGGAGCCTTCGGTGGACGCCTGGGCGTCGCTCGGCTGGCTCGCATCGTCGAGGCCCAGCAGCTCGAGCTGCGCCCGACGTGCGGCGACATCGTGATCGTCCGCCTGGGCGGCGACGCGGACCGCGGGTGGCGCCGACGGCGCGGCGTGCGGCACGCTTCTCGGACCCCGGATGATCCGATCGCGCATGGGCCCGCTGCGGCGCGGGACCGCCTGCACCGGCTGCTCGGTGGTCGGCATCCACTGGGGCTCTGCGGCGTCGGCCGGGTCGGGCTCGGGCTCGGGCTCGGGCTCGGGCTCCAGTTCCGCCTCCGGCTCCTCCTCGTGCGCGGCGGCGATCGGGGTCGGCTCGAATTCGGCTGCGGAGGGCTCGCTCCACTCGTCGGCATCGCGGTCGGCCATGAGGGGCTCTTCGTCCGGCAGGGCGGCGGCGGCCACCGGCACGGGGCCGGTCTCGTCGGGATCCCACGCCATGACGCGCAGCGGAGGCCGCTCGGCCGCCTCGGGTGGCGCTTCCTCGATGGGCTCCGCCACGAGCACCGGCTCGGGCTCCACCTCCTCGTCGACTGCGACGATGGCGGGCGGGACCTCGAGGGGCGCATCGTCGCGCATCGGCTCGGCAGGCACCTCGACGAACGCCGGCGGTGCCGTTTCGCCGTTGCTCGAGACGGGGTAGACCTCGTGATCGGCCTGCGGCCAGCTCTCCGCGGCCATGGTGGTTGCGACGGGGTGATCGAAGACGGGGACTGCGGTGGGCGCCGGCGCGTCGGTCGCGGGCGTCGTGAGGGAGGCGGCGATGCGATCGGCGAGGTCGTCAACGCCGATCACCGGAGCGCAGGTGCGGCACCTGCCGGCCTGGACGTTCCAGCAGTCGTTGCAGGTGTACTGGCGGCAGTCGATGCACAGGTGGATCGAGGCGTGGAATGCGTCGAGCTGCGCCGCGGCGACGACGGACTCCTGGGCCTGCATACCCTCGCGCATCGCCTCGGAGAGCGCGTCGCTTCCGCCGATGTAGGTGCGCAGGCCGCCGATGAATCCGCGGGTCTTGCGCAGCGGGCCGAGGCCGCTGGGCGCACGGAGCTCCTGGCGCGTGCCACATCGTTCGCAGAAGGTCGCGGTCAGGCTGGCTGACACGGGCAGTTCACTCGCACTCTCATCGGGGGTCAGTACCGGCTTCGAGCATAGGCGCCGGAGGGGCCCGGCCACATCGGCGCATTGGTACCGAAGTCGCGGACGTTCGTACCCCGCGTGCTAGGATCGGCCGCCATGGGGATCCTCTCGCGCGTCGAGTCCTTCCTCGAGCGCTTCCTCGAGGCCCCGGCCGGTCGGCTCGGCGCGTCCATCCAACCGGTGAGCCTCGCGAAGCGCATCGAGCGCGCGATGGACACGAACAAGACGTATCGCGACGGGGGAGTGATCGTCCCGAACCACTTCGAGCTGCATCTCCATCCGCGTGACTTTCGCGCCTTCGCGTCGTACCGCGGCTCCCTGGAGGACGATCTCGCCCATGGCGTCATGGCGCGCGCGCGCCGCGAGCAATACACCCTGGTGGCCCGCCCGCGCGTCCGGATCCTGACCGATGACGCCACGCGACGCGGGGAGATTCGGGTGGCTGCCAACGTCGTCGACGAGCGAGGCCGGCCGACCCAGCAGTCGGAGCCGCTGCCGACAGGCTCGGACACCATGGTCTTCGACCGCCCCGCGGCCGGGACGGCGCCGGACTCCGCGCGGCGCGCCTACCTGCTGGTGAGCACGCGCGGCAGCCGCCCCGTCCAGTTCGACCTGGGCGGCCCGTTGATCGGCATCGGGCGGGCGAGCGACAACGACGTCATCCTGGATGACCCGATGGTCAGCCGCCATCACTGCCAGCTCAAGCTCCAGCATGGCGCCTACAGCTTCGCCGACCTCGGCAGCAGCAACGGGTCCTCGGTGAACGGGCAGCCCGTGAGCCAGATCGCGCTCGGCCCGGGTGACGTCATCCAGATCGGCGACACCGAGGTCGAATTCCAGGTGCGCCAGTGACGGGCGACATCCTGCGCATCCTGCTTCTCATCCTCCAGCTCGGGTTCGTGGCCCTCCTCTACGTCATCCTCCTGCGCTTCGCCGGCACGCTCCTGCGCGACCTGCGCAGCGCCGAGCAGGTGCAGCTCGCCTCGCGCTCGGGGATCGGCCGCCTTTCGGTCCTCGAGTCGCCGGAGAACGAGCCGCCGGCCGACACCACCATCGCCCTCGGCCCCATCAACTCCATCGGGCGCAACGTGAACAACACCATCTACGTCGAGGACGACTTCGTGAGCACGAATCACGCGATGCTCACCTTCCGCGGTCGCAGCTGGTTCGTCGAGGACCAGGGAAGCACCAACGGCACCTACGTGAACGGCCACCGCATCGACCGGCCGGTCGCGCTCAGCTTCGGCGATGAGCTCATGGTCGGCCGCGTTCGCATGCGGCTGGACCGATAGCTTTCCGACCGGTGCGCATCACGTGGCGCGGCGCGGAGCTTCGGCTGCTGCTGCCGATCCTGGCGGCTGTCCCGCTGGGCTTCGCGATCACGAACATCGCCCTGACCAACACGCTCGATCCCGGCTCGCTCCAGCTGGCGATCGGCTTCGTGGCTCTGTTCGGTGCAGCGCACGTCGCGCTGGTCGCCTTCGGTCACCGCGGCGACCAGCTCATCCTGCCCGCGGCCGGGGCGATGGGCGGCCTGGGGCTCATCATGCTCAACCGCCTGCCGCAGGACCTCGCCGGGACGAGCGCCTTCGGTGTGCAGCTGGGCATGGCCGAGACGCAGCTCCTGTGGTTCGCGGTGGGCCTGGTGATCATGGTTGGCGTGGCCGTCGGCCTGCGCGACGACGGCGTGCTGCGCCACTACAAGTACTCGTGGGCAGCCATCGGCATCGGGCTGCTGGCCGCGACCCTGCTGCTGGGCTACGAGGTCAACGGCGCGAGGCTGTGGATCGACCTCGGCCCGGTGAGCGTCCAGCCGGGCGAGCCGTTGAAGATCGTGCTGGTCATCTTCATCGCCGCGTACCTTGCCGAGACGCGGACGCTGCTCACCAGTGCGTCGGTTCGCATCGGGCCGGTGCACATCCCGCCGCTTCCGTACTTCCTGCCGATGCTCGTGCTGTTCGGGGCGGTGATGCTCATCGTCGTGCGGCTCAACGACCTCGGCACCGCGCTCCTGTTCTTCGGCACCTTCCTCACCATGCTGTTCGTGGCCACCGGCCGGCGCAGCTACGTGCTCATCGGCCTGCTCCTGTTCATCGCGGGCGCCTTCGTGGCCTATCGGCTCTTCGGCCACGTGCAGGACCGCGTGGACGTCTGGTGGGACCCCTTCGCCGATCCGCTCGGCCGCGGGTTCCAGCCGGTACGCGCCCTGTATGCCCTGGGCCGCGGCGGCCTCTTCGGCGAGGGGCTCGGGCAGGGGCTCGTGACGCTCGGCACGGGTCTGACCATCCCGTACGTCCACACCGACTTCATCTTCACCGCCATCGCGGAGGAGCTGGGACTGCTCGGCGCCTTCGCGCTGCTGGGCTTCGCCGTGGTCTTCGTGTTCCGTGGCCTGCGCATCGCCGCCCTGGCCCGTGACGACTTCGGGGCGCTGCTGGCGGTGGGGCTGACGGCCAGCCTGGGGCTCCAGACGCTGATCATCATCGGCGGCAACACCAAGCTGATCCCACTCACCGGCATCACTCTGCCGTTCGTGAGCTACGGCGGATCCAGCGTCGTGGCGAGCTTCGCCATGATCGGGCTGCTGCTGTCCATCAGCCACCGGAGCGCCACCGGCTCGGACACGGGCCAGACCTCCTCGTGATCGCCACCAACGTCCGCAGGCTCGCGCTCTACCTGATGGTCGCCTTCGCGGGGGTGTCGGCGTCACTGGTCTGGTGGCAGGTGGTTGAGGCGCCGCAGCTGGCCACGCGGGGCGACAACCCCGAGGTGCTGGCCGCTCGCCGCACGCTGCTGCGCGGGACGATCTTCGACGCCAGCGGGCAGGTGCTGGCCTCGTCGGCGCTCGTCAACGGGCTGTCGGTGCGCACCTATGCCGATACCGCCTTCACGCACGTCATCGGCTACGCGAGCCATCGGTTCGGCACCACCGGCGTCGAGGCGGCCTTCGAGGACCTGCTGGTCGGACAGACCGATCCGAACCCGCTGCGAGATCTCATCCGCGACGTGCTCGATCGGCAGCCGCAGCCTCGCGACCTGACGCTGACCATCGACCGGCGCCTCCAGGACTTCGCGGCCGCGCAGCTCGGTGGCAATCCCGGCGCTGTCGTGGCGCTGGACCCGATCTCCGGCGAGGTGCTGGCCATGGTGTCCACGCCGACCTTCGACGCCACTCCCATCTCCGGCGACCCCGACCAGGCGCAGGGGCCGATGGACGCGCTGCGCGGCGACGCCACCGAGCCGCTGCTCCCGCGTGCCCGCCAGGGACAGTACGTGCCGGGCTCGATCCTCAAGGTGCTCACCACCGCGGCCGCGCTCGACGCCGGCGTGATCACCCCGCAGACCACGTTCGCCGACCAGCCGCAGCAGGAGATCGACGGCTTCGTGGTCGACGGCTTCACGATCCGCGAGCACGACCTCGGCAGCGTCCAGCCCGCCCTGTGGGCGCTCTCCGAGGCGCTCCAGGTCTCGAGCAACATCTACTTCGCTCACGTCGCCCTCGAGCTGGGCGGCGACATCTTCCTCGAGTACGCGCGGCGCTTCGGCTTCTGCCACTCGCTCGAGGTCGGCCCCGCGAACCGCGCCCTGGGCGTCGCGGCGAGCTACCTGACGAGTCCGGCGGAGGCCGAATGCGGCCCGTTCGAGGGCGATGTGCAGCTCGCCAGCACCGGGTTCGGCCAGGGGGATGCGGTGGTGACGCCGGTCCAGATGGCGCTCTTGGCATCCGCCATCGCCGGTGGCGGGGTCCTGCCCCACCCGTACGTGGTGAGCGACGTCCGTGCGCACTCGGAGACCGGAGAGCGGAGCGAGACGGTGATCGACTCGTTTGGATCTCGGGGCGGCACGCGCGTCATCAGCACGGAGACGGCCGCTGCCACGCGCGCCGCCATGGTCGACGGCGTGAACGGCGACCTGGGGCGCCTGTTCGCGGGGCAGGCGGACGTCACGCTCTACGGCATCAGCGGTGGCGATCTCGCGGCGGGCAAGACGGGCACCGCGCAGCTCGGCGGCGAGGGGGCGCCGCACTCGTGGTTCATCGGCTTCGCGCCCGGGCAGGAGGGGGCGACGCCCGAGATCGCGGTCGCCGTGCTGGTGGAGCGCGGTGGCTCGGGTTCGGGTCTCGCGGCACCCATCGGCGGCCGGATCATGGCCGAGTGGCTGCGCCTCAACGAGCAGGGGTGAGTCGCTCCATTTGGTGCACCGGGCGCAACAGCGGAGAACGGACGCCCCGCGTGTGACGTCCCGCGTACCTCCTGGTGGGCACTGAACCGCCAGAGGGGCGCTGCGCTATTGTTCAGAGCGACCCAGCCCGAGTGAATTCCCGCCCGCCAGGGCGCTGATAGGGGAGACGACCACCTTCGTGAATAACGTCCAGGGGCCGGCGGAGCGCGTGATCGCCAGTGTCGAACGTGTGATCGTCGGCAAGCACGCGGAGGTGCGTACCGCGCTCGTGGCGCTGCTGTGCGAGGGTCACATCCTCATCGAGGACGTTCCCGGCGTCGGCAAGACGATGCTCGCCAAGGCGCTGAGCCAGTCCATCGGCTGTGAGTTCCGCCGCATCCAGTTCACGCCGGACCTGCTGCCCTCGGACGTGACGGGACTGTCGATCTTCAACCAGAAGACGACCGAGTTCGAGTTCCGACCGGGGCCGATCATGGCCCAGGTGGTGCTGGCCGATGAGATCAACCGGGCGACGCCGAAGACGCAGAGCGCGCTGCTCGAGTGCATGGAGGAGCGGCAGGCGACCATCGACGGCATCACCTACCCGATGCCCTCTCCCTTCCTCGTCATCGCCACCCAGAACCCGATCGAGTACGAGGGCACCTTCGCCCTTCCCGAAGCGCAGCTCGACCGCTTCATGCTCCGGCTGCGCCTGGGCTACCCGAAGCCGATGGAGGAGCTCGTCATCCTCGACGAGCAGAAGCGACGGCACCCGCTCGCCGACGTCACCCAGGTCCTTGGCCTCGAGGAGCTGCGCTCGATGCAGTCCGCCATCAAGGAGGTCTACGTGGACCAGGCGGTGGCGGAGTACATCGTGCGGCTGGTGCACGCCACCCGCGAGCATCCTGACGTGTACCTGGGCGCGTCGCCGCGCGGCAGCCTCAACCTGTATCGCGCCGGCCAGGCATTCGCGGCGCTGGCCGGACGGGACTACGTGATCCCCGACGACGTCAAGCAGCTCGCGGTGGCCGTGCTCTCGCATCGGCTGATCGTGAAGAGCCAGGCCTCCCTGCGCGAGGTGGACCCCGAGCAGATCGTGCGCGAGATCCTGGCTTCGGTGCCGGTCGCCGCGGCCGCCGAGGTGACCTCGGAGACGCCGCAGACTCGCATCGGCTAGCTCGCGATGGGACTCCTCAATCGCAACCTGCGTGTGCTCTTCCTGGCGGTGGCGCTCGTCATCGCCGCGTTCAGCACCGGGATCAGCTTCCTCTTCTTTCTCCTCTACCTCTTCGCGGCGATCGGCATCGGCTCGTGGCTCTACGCGCGTCGCGGCCTGCACGGCGTCCGAGCCGACTACCGCGTCCTCAATCCGCGCACGCACGTCGGCGAGGTGCTCCAGGCGATGTACCGCATCGAGAACCACGATCGCTGGCCAAAGCCGTGGCTCGAGACCTGGAACGAGTCCACGCTGCCGACTGGGCTGCCGGGCCGCGTTATCGGCGTTCCCGGCCGCGGGACGCGCCAGTGGCTGGCGAAGGTGACGCTGACCCGCCGGGGCAGCTTCCGGCTCGGGCCCTTGCGCGTGCGGACCGGCGACCCGTTCGGCCTGTTCAGCAGCGAGATGACCGTCAGCCAGCCCTCGAGCGTGGTCGTCTTCCCCGAGGTGGTGCCGCTGCCGCACTGGCGCCTGCCGCCCTCGCCTGTGGACGGCACCACGCGCGTCAAGCGCCGCTACGAGGCCGCCACGCCACTCGTCGCCGGCGTCCGCCCGTACACCCACGGTGACGCCATCAACCGCATCCACTGGCTCTCCAGTGCGCGGCACGGCGAGCTGCTGGTGAAGGAGTTCGACCTCGAGCAGGCGGCCGACCTGTGGATCCTGCTCGACCTCGACCGCGCGGTCCACGCCGGCATCGGGACCGATGCATCCGTCGAGACCGCGGTGACCATCACGGCCTCGATCGCGCTGCGCACGCTGGCCGACAACCGCTCGGTGGCGATGACCGCGTCGGCGCGGCGCCTCCAGCTCCACCAGCCCGATCGCGGCCCGCGCGTCGAGCAGAAGCTGCTCCACCTGCTCGCCAACGTCCAGCCCGATGGGACGAACCCGCTCGCCGAGGTCATCAACGCCACGCTGCCGCAGCTGCGCCGCGGGACGACGCTCTGCATCGTGACCGGGTCCACCGACCGCACCTGGGTGCGCAGCCTCGCGACGCTCCGCAGACGGGGCGTGGCGGCCCTCGTCATCCTGCTCGACCGCGCGTCGTTCATCGGCGTGGAGCCCGACGACCGCGCGCGCGTCGAGCTCGCCGCCGTGCGCCACGCGCTCGCGGAGTACGACGTCGAGCACCGCCTCGTGCGACGCGGCGACGCGATCGCCGACGCGATCGGCGGGAGGGCGCGGGCGCGTGGCTGACCTCCGCGATCGCGTGCTCTACCCTCCCGCCGGGTGGCTGAGCCTGGGGCTGGTGGCGGCCATGGCCCTCGCGCTGGCGTGGTCGGTCCAGGGCGCCGCGTGGCTGCCGCAGCTCGACTACCTTGCGCCGCTCGCGCTGTACGCCGTGCTCGTCGGGGCCATCCTGGGCGTCCTGCCGGCCAGCATCGTCATCACGCTGCCGGTCGGTGCGCTCATCGGCGGGCTCATGGTGCTGTGGTCCGTCGGCGGCGAGTACTTTCCCGAGCTCACCTTTGCCGGGCAGATCTTCGCCCTGCGAGACGAGCTGGCGACCTGGATCCTGGTGGTGCTGCGAACCGGGTATCCAGCGGAGCTGTCGCCGTACGCCATCGGCCTTGGCGCGCTCATGTGGGTGACCGCCTTCATGGCGTCCTACGCGGTCTATCGCCACAACCGGGTGCTCGACGCCATCGTGCTGCTCGGCGCGGCCCTCATCACGAACATGTCCGCCACCTTCACCGACCTGTTCGGCCACCTCCTGCTGTTCGTGGCGGCAGCACTCCTCCTCTGGCTGCGCGCGTCACTGGTCAACCGGCAGGAGGGCTGGCAGCAGCGGCGGGTCAACGAGAACCTGGAGGTCCCCGCCGCCATCCTGCGGTCCGGGATCCTGTTCGCGACCGCCAGCGTTCTGCTCGCCTGGGCACTCACCAGCGTGGCGGTGGCGGCGCCGCTGACGAACGCGTGGCACGGCTTCGACGGGGTCTGGTCCGACATTCGCGACCAGTTCGACGGCGTCTTCGGCTCGCTGACCAACCCGCAGTCGCGCATCACCGGCAACAGTTTCGGGTCGAGCTTCACCGTGTCCGGCTCGTGGGTCAGCAACGACGACGAGGCGCTGCGCGTGGCTGCCTCGAGGCCGCTCTACATGCGAACCGCCACCTACGATAGGTACACCGGCCAGGGCTGGGAGCGGACGGACGGGGCACAGCGCGAGGTGGCCGCCGGCGAGCGGCTCTTCCTGACACCGACGCCCGAGTGGCCGACCGTGGCGGCGGCAGTGACCGTGGAGACGATCACGGTCGAGATGCTCAAGACCATCGGCCGCAACCTGTTCACCGCGGGATCCCCGCTGACGATCTTCGCGCCGACCGTAGTGCAGGAGAGCGGCGGCCAGCCCGTCCTTGGTGGCATCAGCTCGGCCAGCGCGCTCGCCCCAGGGGAGGCGTACCAGCTCAACGTTGCCATCTCCGACGCGACGGAGGCTGAGCTCGAGGCGGCCGGAACGGACTATCCCGAGGCGGTGACCGCGCTCTACCTCGACGACTCCGGCGCGACGGATCGGGTGCGCGCGCTGGCGGCCGAGATCACGGACGGGCAGGCAAACCCGTACCGCCGGGCCCAGGCCCTGGCTCGCTACCTGTCCAGCGACCGGAGCTTCACCTACTCCACCACCCCGCCGGAACGGGCGCCAGGTGAGGACCTCGTCGAGTTCTTCCTGTTCGACGATCAGGGGCGCATCGGCTACTGCCAGCACTACGCCAGCGCCATGGTCGTCATGGCCCGCTCCCTGGGCCTTCCGGCGCGCGTCGCCGTCGGCTTCGCCCCGGGGGAGGTTGGGGAAGACGGCACGTACCTCGTTCGCGAGGCGAACGCCCACGCCTGGGCGGAGATCTACTTCCCCGACTACGGATGGCAGATCTTCGAGGCCACCAAGTCGATCGATCCCGGTTTCACCCGTGCCAGCGGCGATCCTGCACTGAACCGGAGGCCGTCGCTCGTCGGCATCGATCCGCTCTTCGAGCTCGAGCCGGGTGCGGACGGGCTCGTGTCGCCGATCAGCTCACTTCCCTCGTTCCAGCCGGTCCCCGGTGCTATCGACCCCACGCTCGGCGAGCCGCTGACCGCCGAGGATGCCCGGGGAGGCAACGCGCTCATCATCCTGACGATCGTCGGCGTCCTCGGCCTCGCCGCATGGATGCGCGTGCGCTACATGCGGCACCGATGGCGGATGATGCCGGCGGGCGATCGAGCGTGGCAGCAGCTCACCCTCGCCGCGGGACGCGCCGGCGTGGGCCCCCGTCCGTCCGAGACGATCTACGAGTACGCCGGCTGGCTCGAGGAGCAGCTGCCCAGGCAGCACGAGCC
>Ga0208612_1000753_pt1 | contig 13669 bp, 14 predicted proteins | sample AntDryMetagUQ889_FD_188089 | JGI IMG/M metagenome (GOLD analysis project Ga0208612, IMG submission 188089) | Polar desert microbial communities from Antarctic Dry Valleys - UQ889 (SPAdes) | ecosystem: Environmental > Terrestrial > Soil > Desert | place: Antarctic Dry Valleys | collected 2008-12-31 | reverse complement strand
CTTCCCGCGCGACCGCGCGAGCCGCCTATTCGGGCCGGTCGGGGACGCTCTCCGGGCGGGTGCCGAGGGTCACGTCGACGTCCATCTCGTCGCCGTCGCGGATTACTCCAAGCGTCACTTCCTCGCCGGGATCCTTCCGCGAGATGATGCGCGGCAGGTCCGCCTCGGTCACAATCTCCTCGCCTTCGACCGAGACGATGATGTCGCCACCGACGGTGTAGGGAAGCGCCTGGAAGTCGATCTCCTGGTCGCCCGCTTCGATCCCGGCCTTCGCGGCAGGGCTGTCAGGCTGAACCTCTTCGACGATCGCGCCGGACTCGGCGTTCACATCGAGCTCCTCGGCGAGCTGCGGGAAGAGCGGGCGCGTGCCCACGCCGATGTAGGCGTACTCGACCTCGCCGTCCTCACGAAGCTGCTCGACCGAGCGCGTGACGAGGTCGACCGGGACCGCGAAGCCGACGCCCTGGTTTCCGCCGGAAGTCGTGTCGATCTGCTGGTTCACGCCGACGACCCGCCCCTCGGAATCGAGTAATGGGCCACCCGAGTTGCCAGGGTTGATCGAGGCGTCGGTCTGGATCGCCCCGTCGATCTGGAAGGTGGTGAGCGAGGGGATCGAGCGGTCGAGCTGTGAGACGAAGCCGACCGAGAGCGACTGGCGCTCGCCGAACGGGCTGCCGATCGCCGCCACCTGCTCGCCGACCTCCACGTCCTCGATCTCCGCCAGCTCGACGGGCTGGATGTCGAGGCCTTCGGGGTCGACCTTCAAGAGCGCGAGGTCTGCGAAGGGGTCGAAGCCGAGGACCTCTGCCGCGACTTGGTTTCGGTCGGGGAACTGGACGTAGACCTCGTCAGCCTGGTTGATCTCGGGGATCTCGGACTGTCCGTCGCCCACCCCTTGCGCGTCGGTGACGACGTGCGCGTTGGTGACGATCTCGCCGTCGTCGGAGATGACGAAGCCTGAGCCCTGGCCGGCCTGAGGAAGCCCGCCACCCGGAGGCTCATCCTCGCCGGGGGGAAGGATGCCCTCGGGAATGTTGCCGCCACCTCCGCCTCCGCCGCCCCCGCCGAACACGGAGAGAACCGTCACCACGCCGGGCGAGGCACGGTCGTAGACGGCCTGCGCGTCGAAGTCCGAGCCATTGCCGATGGGCTCGCCGCCGCCGTCGTCCGTCTGCCCGGTCTGGTCGGTGACGGTGGTCGTCGGACCGCCGTCCTCGTCTGAGCCGCAGCCGGCAACGAGGCCGACAAAGAGAAGCATCGCGGCAAGGAGTGCCGCCACGCGCGCCCTCATGCGGGCACCTCGGTCGAGGCGGGCAGGCTGAGGACGAACTCTGTGCGCCCGGTCCTGGCCGCGAGGCTGACGCTTCCGCCCATCAGGCGGGATAGGTCGCGAGCGATCGAGAGCCCGAGGCCGGAGCCTGAGACCTCGTCTCCGGTGACGAAGCGCTCGAAAACTCGCGCGGCTACGTCCTTGTCGATTCCGGGGCCGTTGTCGGCAACGGTGAGGGTTGGCTCCCCCTGCTGGAGCTTGGCAGTCACTGTGATCCTTGTCTTCGGAGGCGTGTGCGAAAGCGCGTTGTTGATGAGGATACGGATTATTTGCCGAACTCTTTGAGGATCACCTAAAGCTTCGACCGGAGTGGAACCCGGCACGTCTATGCGGGATGAGTGGCTTTCGGCCTCCGGGCCGAACTCGGCCGCGATCGACTCGGCAAGCTCGTGGAGGTCGATCCGCTCTGCGTTCACGTGGAGGGCGTCGGCGTCGAGCTTCGAGAGATCGAGGAGGTCGGTGGTCAGCTTCGTCAGGCGCTCGATCTGCTCGCGCATGGTCGCCACGAACTCCGCGCGAGCGGCCGGGTCCGGGTCGTCCTCGTCGATCAGCTCGACAAATCCGCCCAGCGAGAAGATCGGTGTGCGGAGCTCATGGGACGCGTTGGCGATGAATTCCTTGCGCGCGTCGTCCAGGCGGGCAAGGCGCTGGCGCATCTCGTCGAGCGTCCTGGCGAGCTGCCCGACCTCGTCGTCCGAGTCGACGGGGATCGGCGTCGAGAGGTCGCCGTCGGCCACCTTCTCTGCCGCGGCCTCGAGTCGTCGAAGGCGCCCCGAGTGGGCGCGCGCGGCCATAAAGCCCGCGACCAGGGCCGCCGCAAGGGCGATCAAGCCCGCGATCAGGATCTGGCGCTTGATCAGGCTCACGTTGTCGTCGACGTCGTCGAGCGGCGAGGAAAGAACCGCGACCCAGCGGACCTCGTCGGCCAGCGAAATGGGCACCGCGGTCTCGCCGAGGCGCTCCCCTCCGACCCGCTCCACGGCAGTTGCCGCGCTGCCGCGCTCGAGCGCTATGGTCGCGGCCGGGTAGTTCGCCTCGAGGGCGGTGCGCTCGACCTGGGAGTCCGCGACCACGAAGGCGGGACTCGAGCCCTGGGAGTCGCTACGGACGCCGAGGACGGTCAGTCGGGCGCCTCCGGTGCGCTGAGAGATGCGAAGGACCACCTGCTGGAGCTCCTCCTGGGAGAGGCCCTTGTCGATGACCCCCGCCAGGTCTGCGGCCGGCTCGGCCGCCGCGTCGCTCAACGAGCGGAGGCGCTCGGCGCTGAGGCTCGAGGAGAGCTGCGGGACGACGTAGAGGTAGATGAAGCCGATCGCGGCCGCGGTGATGATCGAAAACAAGGCAACCAGCTGACTGCGGACGGAGCCGAAGATCGACGTCATCTAGATCACCTAGGCATCTGATTCGCGGAACCGATACCCGACGCCGCGCACTGTGAAGAGGTGCTCGGGGCTCGACGGGTCTGCCTCGACCTTCTCGCGCAGATGCCTGATGTGGACGTCAATCGTCCGCGGGTCGCGGTACTTCGAGTCGCCCCAAAGCCGACCGAGGAGTACCTCGCGCGTGAACACCCGGCCTGGCGAGCCGGCCAGCGCGGTGAGAACCTCGAACTCGACGTAGGTGAGCGTGACGTCCTCGCCCCGGGCCTTGACGGCGCGGCGCTCGAGGTCGATCTCCAAGTCGCCGGCCACGATCGGCTCGGAGATCGAGACCCTGCCACCCATCTCGGCCCGGCGGAGCGCTGCGCGAACGCGGCTTCTGAACTCCCGCACCGAGAAGGGCTTCGTGATGTAGTCGTCCGCGCCCATCTCGAGGCCGACGACCTTGTCGATCTCATCGTCCTTTGCCGTGAGCATGATGATCGGCACCTGGCTGCGAGTGCGGAGCCGCCGGCAGACCTCGATGCCGTCGATCTTCGGCAGCATGATGTCGAGCACGACGAGGTCGAATCTCGTCTCGGCGAAGCGGTCGAGCGCCTGCCGGCCGTCGGACGCTGTGACGACGTCGTAGCCGTCCTTGCGAAGGGGATATGCGAGGAGCGTCTGGACGGACGGCTCATCGTCGACGAGCAGAATGCGCGACGCCGCGGGCTCAGCCATTCACCACGATCCTCCTCATGCTGGTAAGGGTACGCCTAGCTTGGCCGACCTTCGCCTCTACCGACTCGCCTTCGCACCGGCTCTCGCAGCGCTTGTGGTGCTTGCTTTTTCCCTGCAAGGTGTGCCCGATCCTGTCGAGCCGCCACCCGGAACGCTCGAGTTCGACGCCGCAGGCGCCGCCAAGTCGGCCCGAGACGTCCTTGCGCTAGGCGACGAGCGCGGGCCCGGGAGCCCAGCCGACGACGCGGCCGCCGACCTCGTCGCCGAGCGCTTCGGCTCTGTCGTGTCGGGCGCGCTCGGGGAGCAGAATCTGGAGAGCAGCGTCGAGGGAGAGGACGCCGAGCTCCGGAACGTCCTCCTGACGCTCTCGGGCACGTCGGACCACGCCATCGTCGTCCTCGCCGGGCGAGACTCGCGCGAGGGAGAAGGCGCTCCTTCGAGCGCCGCGGCGACGGGGGTGCTCTTAGAGCTGGTCGACTCGCTCGCCGTCGCCGAGCGAAACCGGACCCTGATCCTGGCCTCGACCAGCGGAGCGAGCGCAGAGGGCCAGGGCGCGCGGGAGCTGATCGAGGGCCTTCCGGACCGCGCGATCGTTGACGCGGTGGTGGTGATCTCCCAGCCCGGCTTCGACGAGCCGTTCGAGCCGCACCTCGTCATGTCGGGAGGCGAGTCGAGCCCCCCGGTAGGGCTCGCCCGGACGGCCGAGGACATCGTGCGCGACAGGACGATGCTGGCACCCGGGAAGATCGGGACGCTCGGCCAGATTGCCCGGTACGCGATCCCCGCTGCCTCGGGCGAGCAGGCGGGCCTGATCGCTGACGGCCTCGACGCGATCGCGATCTCTTCGGCGGGCGAGCTGCCCCTCTCGGGCTCGGAGGCCACGCGCGAGCGCCTCGACCCGGCCACGCTCGAGCGCTTTGGTCCGGCGTTCCTGGCGCTGATCACGGCGCTCGATTCCGCCTCATCCCCTCCCGAGAGCGGGCCGGAGGGATTTCTATGGGCCGGGGACAATCTGCTCCCTGGGTGGAGCGTGACCCTGGTCGTTGCGGCCCTTCTTCTTCCGCCCTTCGCGGTTGCCGCAAGCGTCCTCGCCCGCGCCCGCCGGAACGGCGCTGATCCCCGGCGCTCTTTGGGCTGGGCGCTCGAGTGGTGGCTGCCGGCGCTTGTCTTCTGCCTCGGGCTCTACGGGCTGTCGGTGCTCGGCGCCGTACCGGCGAGCGGAGTGCCCTACGACCCGGCGCGCTACGAGCTGGGGCTCGCGGGCATCATCGTTTTGGTCCTTCTCCTCGCCCTCGCGTGGTGGCTTTGGTGGGTGCTCGCACTCCGGCGCATACCCAGCAGGTCGGGCCCGATGGCCGCCGGAGGCGCTGCGGGCCTGAGCGCCGTGGCGGCTTGTGCGCTCGTCTGGCTCGCCAATCCCTACCTGGCGCTCGTGCTCCTGCCGCTCGTGCACGTCGTGGCCGTCTTCGGGGCCGGCGAGACGCGACGATCGCGACTCGCGGTTCTGACCGTCGCCGTGGCCGCGATCCCGCTCCTGGGCTCGATCGTCTACGTAGCGTCAACGCTCGATTGGGGCGTCTCCGCGCCGTGGCAGCTCGCCGTCCTCATGGCGGGCGGCGGCATCGGTCCGGTCGAGGCGATTGCCGGAGCCTTCGTCCTCGCATCCGTGGCTGCGGTCGCCAGGGCCGCGATGGCCACGGTAAGTGCAACTTGAAGCGAGTTTGCCCAAACCGGGAGAAACCGGGGTCGACCCCTCATAGCCCTTAGGGGGCAGCCCCGGACGTGCGTCGGATGGACGTTCGTTCGATCTTCCGCGGATTGCCAGGCGCCGATGCCTGGTACGAAGCCGAAGCTCAGCGTCCTTCCCCAAAGTCAAAGACATTGACCCAAAACAACACACCCCCCCACGAGGATCCAACCATGACCAACCTCAAGTCAAGAGTCTCCGGACAGGAGTACAGCGTCGACTCGAACCTGGTCGCAGCAGAGATTCTTCGCAAGCTGCGAATGATCAGGTGGGCCCGCCACGAGCTCGTGAGCGGACCTGGTCGAACCCCCCGGCCGAAACTTCGCGGCCTGTAGGGCCGCGCAGGACCACACCCTCCCCGTCCGCGACCCGGCCGACAAGCGCCGGGTCGCAGGCGGTTCTCAGAACGGCCTCGAGCGCTTCGTCCAGGCGCTCCTGGGGCACCGCCGCCAAGAGCTCGTAGTCCTCGCCGCCTGAAACGGCGAACTCGAGCGGGTCTTCGTCCGCGGCCTTTGCAACGGCCGCGACGCCTATGTCCACGGAGGCTTCGCTGAGCTCGAGCTCGATCCGGACGCCGCTCGCTCGAGCCAGATGCGCCGCGTCTGCGCCGAGGCCGTCGGAGACGTCGATCATCGCCCTCGCACCCGCTCGCGCCAGGGCCAGCCCGGCGTCCAGCAGCGCGCGAGGGCGGAATTGGCGCTCTCGCAGCGCTTCGGCTATCCCAGGCTCGACGCCAAACGCAAGCTCTCCTCCTTCCAGCAGCGCCAAGCCGGCCGCGGCGCCGCCCACCGGACCGGTCAAAAGAAGCGCGTCGCCAGGCTCAGCGCCAGCCCGGGTCACGAGCGAATCCGCATCCGGGGCATGGCCGACCACCGTCAGGGCAACGAAGAGCACCGGCGAGCCGACCACGTCTCCGCCCGCCACAACGACCCCGTGGGTTGCCGCAACAGCGCCCAGGCCATCGGCGATGCCGAGAAGCTCCGCCTCCTCCAGATCCGCGGGCAGACCCAGCTGCACGTAGGCCTCCCCCGGCTCCGCTCCCATCGCGGCCAGGTCGGACAGAGCCACGGCAAGGGCCTTATGCCCGATTGCCTCCGGCGGATAGGTCGATCGCCTGAAGTGGACCCCGTCGACGATCGCGTCCACGGACGTCGCGGTCGCGCCGCCGGGATCGGTGACCGCGGCGTCATCGCCCGAGCCAACCACGACGCGGCTACCCGCGTTCACTCCCGCCGCCTCAAGACGCTCCCGGAGCAGCGCGATCAGATCGAACTCGTCAAGCACGCTCCCAGAATAAGCCCGGCTACGTTCTCTCCATGCGCTGGCTGGTCTTGGCAGGCTCCTTCGTCTTCGCCTACCTGGCGTTGTTTCCGGGTGGCCTCGTCATCTCCACGATCGATCCGGCGTGCTCCGGCCCCGATTGCGACCAGCCGCTCGGCCAGGACATTCTGCTGGGCATCCTCTACGGCATCTGCTTCTTGGCCGTGGTGGGCTGCTCGGTGGCGATGGCCCGCTACTTCTTCCGGACCACGGTTCGAGGCGAGCTCCTGATCCGCCGCGCGCTGATCGCGGCCCTGATTGCAGTCGGGGTGACCCTCCTCGCTCAGTTCGCGCTGACGTTCCCGTTCGCGGCGCTCTTCACCCTGGGGGTGGGAGGCGCCGTCTACGGAACGCTGCGCTTCCTGAACGTGCCCGAGCCTGCCCCGGAGCCGCCGCCAGACGTCTCATCGAACGGGCACGGCAAGCTGAACGGCCACCCCGGCTAGAGGGAGGGCCTAGGGGGTCGCGCCGCCGCCGCCGCCGTCACCCGTGTCGGGCGCGGGCTCCTCGTCGGGCAGATCCACGTCTTCGCCCGTGCCGGGCATGTACGCGTCGTCGTCGAAACCGTCGCCGTCCGCGTCGGTCACTTCGGGGGTCGTGGTCGTATCGGTCGAGTCGATGATGTCCGATTCCGAGGCTGCGTACCCGGTGGTCGAGCTCGAAAGGTCGGCGGGATCCTTGGGCTCGGGGAAGTCGTCACACGGCTTGGCCGCGGCCACGTTCATGTAGTCCTGCCAGATCGGTGCGGCGAGCGTGCCGCCGTAGCCGGGCATCGGCGTGCGGTCGTTCGGGTTGCCCATCCACACAGCGGTCGAGACCTCAGGCGTGTAGCCGACGAACCAAACGTCGGCCTGGCCCTCGGTGGTACCGGTCTTGCCGGACGCGGGGCAGCCAATCCCGAGGCCCGCAGCGGTGCCGTACTCGAGCGCGCCCTTCATGACGTCGGCGACCGTGTAGGCCACGCCGTCTGAGAACGCTCGCTTGCCGGTGCCGGGATCGATCTCCTCGACGTCGCCGTTCGGGAACTCGACGCGGTTGATGGCCGTTGGGTCGTGGTGGACGCCGCCGTTGGCGAGGGTGGCGTAGGCGTTCGACATCTCGAGCACCGAGACGCTCGCGGTGCCGAGCACCTCCGCCGGGACGTCCAGCGTCTCCGAAGTGATCCCCATGCGGTGCGCGACATCGTTCATCGCCTCCGGGCCGATGTCGATGACGAGCTGCGCGAACACGGTGTTAATCGAGTTCGCGGTGGCGTTACGGAGCGTCGACGACTTGCCGGCTCCGCCGCTGACTGGCCAGGGCGGGCAGCCGGTGCAGGGGCTGAGAGTGATCGAGCTCGGCGCCGGATAGGTGGTCGTGTCGGGGTCCCAGCCCATCTCGACGGCCGCGGTCAGGGCGAAGGGCTTATAGGAGGATCCGGGCTGGCGCCGTCCCTGAGCCGCGAGGTTGAACTCGTTGTCCTCATAGCTGGACGACGAGGCCATGGCCCTGATCTCGCCGGTGCGCGTGTTGGTCGAGACCAGCGCAGAGGCCGCGCCCGTGGGGATGAAGTTGTTCTCGATCGCGGTCTCGGCGGCGTCCTGGAGGTTCGGCTCGAGCGTCGTGTAGACCTCGAGGCCTCCTTCGCGTGCCGTATTGGTGCCGTAGCGGTCGATCAGCTCCTGCTGGACGTAGTCGAAGAAGTAGCGGTACTTGAACTGGTCGTACTTCAAGCCGCGCTCGAGCCCGAGCCCGGCGTTGCTCCACTTCGCATGCTCCGCGGGCTTGATTTTCCCCTGGCCGAGCATGGCGTCAAGGACGAGGTTTCGGCGCTTCAACGCCGCGTCGGGACTGGTGAACGGGTTGTACTGAGACGGCGCCTGGGGCAAGCCGGCGAGGAGCGCAGCTTCGCCGAGGTTCAAGTCCTCGATCTCCTTGTTGAAGTAGATCTGCGCCGCGGCTTTGACGCCTACCGCGGTGTCGCCGGAGTTGGTTCCGTAGGTGGCGGTGTTCAGGTACTTCTCGAGGATCTCGTCCTTCGTGAACTTCTCCTCGAACTCCATCGACCACTTGGCCTCGGTCAGCTTTCGCTCGAGCGTGTCCTCGGGCTTTTTGATGTAGAGGTTGCGGACGAGCTGCTGCGTGATCGTCGAGGCACCCTGCTCGATCTCGCCCGCCTCGACGTTCTCCACCGTGGCGCGCACGATCGCCGAGAAGTCGACGCCTTCATGCTCGTAGAAGTTCTCGTCCTCGATCGCGATCGTCGCCTGCTGGAGGACCTTCGGGATCGCCTTCAGGTTGGCCCGCTCGGAGATGATGTCCGCATCGATGTACCCGAGGAGCGAGCCGTCGGCGGCGTAGACCACGGAGTTCTCACCGGGCTCGATGGGCTTTTTACCGTCGATCGACCCGGCATCGTCCCACATACCGTAGACCCAGCCCGCAGCGGCGCCGGCGGCAATTCCGATCACGACCAGGACCAGTCCGAATCCCAGCAGGATCTTCTTACCGACGGAGCCGTTCGAGCGCTCGTGGCGCTTTCGTGCTCGTGAAGACATAGCTAGCTAAATCAGGGTAACGAGGTCAGAGTTCCCGCAGATCACCTTGGTGGCTCCGTGCCGAGGGCCGTTACACGGCCACCAAGGTCTATTCGCCGTCGGTGCCGAGCAGTCCTGCGCTGAACAGGAGCTGGTGGGCGCGCTCTCGCAGGGCCGCTTCCTCGCCCGAGACGCCCGTTCGAGCGGTCCCGTGCGGGCCTTTGATCAGAAGGCGGACGCCGTCCGGGGTGATCTCGGCCGTCTCGATATGCGACGCCTCGAGCGGTGCGAGCGCAGCACGGGCACGCCCGACGTCGCCGTCGGACGGGAGCCAAACCGAGGCGGAGACCGGGGCGTTCTGATCGCCCGTCGAGAGGTTGTAAACGATGTTTGTGACCACCTGCTCGTTCGGGACGATCATGAGCCTTCCGTCGCCCGTATCGATATAGGTGTAGGAAAGGGTGAGGTCGTCGACGCGCCCCGTCTCCTCGTCGAGTGTGATCGTGTCGCCGATCCGGATCGGCTGGGTGATCGCCAAGAGGATCCCCGCCAGCGGATTGGCCAGGACCTGGCGGGCCGCGAGTCCGAGGATGATTCCGAGCACGGCGCTCGACGCCAAGAGCCCGGTCGCAATCTTCCCCAGCTGCGTGAACTGGCTCAAGGCCAGACCGATCCCCAAGATCACGATCGTTACGAAGACGAGTCGGCGAACGACGCGAAGGCGCGTGGCCGCGGCGCGCGATACGCCCGCCTCCGACACCTGCCCGGCCAGGCGCCCACCGCGGGCGAGGACGACACGATCGACCAGGTACGCGAACAGGATCGCGACGGCGATGGTGATGATCGCGCCCAGGAGGTCGCTGTCTATTCCAAGGAAGGCTTCGTTCATGTGAATGACGATCCTGACAAACCCAAGCCTGCCAAGCTTGGGCGCCGCATGCCCGGCACGCCGACAACCTCGACCCGCGCGGTGCTCCTCGACGCGCTTGGAACGCTCGTCGAGCTCGAGCCCCCCTGGGTGCACCTCGCGCCCCAGCTAGAGATGGAGCCGGCCGACGTCGCCCCCGCGGTCAGGGCCGAGATGGACTTCTATAAGGAGCACGCGCACGAGGGCCGAGACGAGGAGTCCCTCGCCGCCCTTCGCAAGCGCTGCGCCGACATCCTCTCCTGGGAGCTCGACCGCGAGGTCTCGGTCGAGACGATGCTCGCCGCAATCCGCTTCCGCGCCTTCGACGACGCGCGGCCCACGCTCGATTCCCTTCGCAAGTCCGGCATGCGCCTCATCTGTGTATCCAACTGGGACGCCTCTCTGCCCGAGGTCCTGGTCAGGTGCGGGCTCGGCGACGCGCTGGATGGCATCGTCACTTCCGCGAAAAGCGGACACAAGAAGCCCGACCCGGCGATCTTCCTGGCGGCTCTGGAGCTTGCGGGCTGCGGCACCGACGAGGCGATCCACGTCGGCGACACGGTCGCCGAAGACATTGCCGGCGCAGCGGCTGCCGGCATCCGGGCGCTTCACCTCGATCGCTCGGGCGGCGGTGACATCTCCTCGCTTTCCGAGGTCGCGGGCGCGGTGAGCGGTGGCTGAGCTCGACTCGGTCGGACCGCCGAACTCCCCGCCGGGGCCGTTCGGCCAACCCGACAAGAGGCGGCCGTGGTCGCCCCTCGAGCAGACCGACGCCATGGTCGGCTTCATCGCCGTGTTCGTGGGCGTCACCATCCTCGGCGGGATCGTGCTCGCGCTGATAAGCGGTGAACCGGACCGAACGCTCGTCTCCCTGGTGCCCCAGGGCCTCGTGTTCATCGGAGTGCCGCTGGTGATCGCGTCGTGGCGCACTCGCTCGCACCCGTGGCGCGCCGTCGGATTCCTCCCGTTCAAGGGAACAGACCTGTGGCTTGTGGCGGTGGCAATGGGCGTCCAGATCGGTGTCACGGTGCTCTTTGGCCTGCTCTTTTTCACGCCCGAGCAGGACACGCTGGTCGATGACGTCAACTTCAACGAGACGACTGTTGCCGCGCTCGCCGCGATCTTCTTGATCGTGATCGCTGCGCCCATCACCGAGGAGACCCTCTTCCGCGGCCTCTTTTTCGGCGCACTCAGGACCCGCGCGCCCTTCTGGGTCGCGGCTGGGGCCTCGGGGCTCCTCTTCGGCGCCGTCCATCTGACGACGGGCGATGTCGCGGTTGCCGGGCTCCTCACCCTCTTCGGCGTGATCCTCGCCTGGCTCTACGAGCAAACCGGCTCGCTCGGCCCGCCGATCCTCCTGCACATGGCGAACAACGCGATTGCGATCATTCCGTTGCTTTCGTGACAAGGGGTGCGCAATCGCGTTGTTCGAAGTGCCACAATCACGACCATGATTCGCTTCGCCTCCGTCCTCACCCTTTCGCTCGCGCTCTCCCTCGCCCCCGCCGCCCTCGCCGACGAGCGCCAAGGCACGCCCAAGGGCGCGAAGGTGAAGATCGAGCTGAAGCACGTGAACGGCAACAAGGCTCACGTGAACTCGAAGATCCTGGGGATCGGCTACGTGCGGCCCTTCGTGCCCCGGCAGAGGGTGAAGGTCTGGGTCGCTAGAGCCGCCAAGAAAGTAACCGTCAAGCGCCAGGTCATCAAGCAGGTCCCGGGAAAGAACCAGGGCACCTTCCAGATCCGCTCGGACCGGTTGCTGGAGGACGGGACCTATCGGGTGCGCGCCCGCAAGAAGAACTCGCCAGAGCAGAAGGCCTTCCATGCCGAGTCGAGGGGGATCGGCATCAGGTACCCCGATCTCGATCCGGGGATGAAGTCAAACGACGTCGAGCTCTTCAACGATCTCCTCCAGAAGGAGGGCTACTACACCTCGAACGGCAGGAGCTACGACGCTGGGACGGAGCGCGCGGTCCTCGCCTACCGCAAGGTGAACGGCATGGAGCGCATCTACAACGCGACGCCGGACATGTTCAAGAAGCTCGCGAGCGGCAAGGGCGGTTACGACCTTCGCTACCCCGGTAAGGGCAAGCACGTGGAGACCGACCTGTCGCGCCAGGTGATGGTGCTGGCAAACCACGGCAAGCCCCAGCACACCTTCCACATCTCGTCCGGGACACGGGCGACGCCAACGATCCAGGGCCACCACGTCTTCACGCGAAAGCAGTACGGGACCAACTCCAACGGCATGGTGCACTCGGTCTACTTCGGCCCGACCAACCGCGGCTACGCGACGCACGGCTACAAGTCGGTGCCTAACTTCCCCGCAAGCCACGGGTGCCTTCGCAACCCGATCCCGAACTCGCTCTTTATCTACAACTGGATCTCGCTCGGCGACGACATCTACGTCTACCCGTAGATCTCAACCATCTAGAGTCGCGCCCGACTTGGATTCAGACCTCGAAAGCGCGAAGGCGACGCTTGTCGCCGAGCTCCGTAAGCACGCCCTGATCCTGGGCGAGGTGACGCTCTCGAGCGGTGGGACGGCGCAGTATTACGTCGACGCCCGCCGCGCGATCATGCGCCCCGCCGGGTTCCGCGCGGCCGGCGAGTTGATCGCGGCGGCGGCGGTCGAAGCCGGCGCGGTGGCGGTCGGCGGCCCGGTGATGGCCGCGATCCCGCTCGCTTGCGCGGCGATCGCCGTTCCGGGCGGCGACGACCTCGTTGGCTTCTTCGTTCGCAAGGAGCGAAAGCAGCACGGGCTCCAGCGCTGGGTCGAAGGGCCCGTCTCAGAAGGCGCGAGAGTCCTCGTGGTCGAGGACACGGTTACGACCGGCGGCTCGACCGTCTCGGCGATCGAGCGCATCCGCCAAGAAGGGCTCGACATCGCGGGGACCCTCTGCGTAGTCGATCGCCTGGCCGGCGGCGGCGACGCGATCGCGGCTGCTGCGGACGCGCCCTTCAGGGCGCTCACGACGATCGACGACGTCTACCCGGACCGCCCCGACCGCTAGCCCCGCATCAGGCTGCTAGAGCGGCGGGCGGGTGCGAAGCGTCGAGATCGCTTCGAGTGCCTGCTTGACCTCGGCGCCGGTGTCCTCCTCGGCGTTATCGGCAATCACCGCCGTGACCACCGCGGCGCCTCCGCGCTCGAGCACGATCACGCTCACGCCTTGGCGCACGCCGGTCTTCCGGGCGGTGCCTTCGGCCTCGGCGATCGCTGCGTCGTAGAGGTGCTCGAACTCCTCGGGCTCGCCGGCGTCGAGTGGTTCCTCGTAGCCGGGCAAAAGCTCTGCGGTCTGGACGGCGAAGTCCTCGGGCGCTCCCCTGAGCGCGTCGTCCGTGCGGTCGATCGTGATCGTGGCTGAGACCAGGCCGTCGGGCGCGGTGAGAGTCGAAGTTGCGCCCCTTGCCTTCGCGGTCCAGCCAGGCGGGCGGCCGAAGACGATGCCGCCGTCGCGGTTCAGGAACTGCTCGTAGCCCCTAGGCAGGTCCGGCAGCTTGTCCACGGTCTCCTCCTGGCGCTCGACCGAGGCAGAGTTGCCCTCGTCGTCAGAACCGCAACCGCCCACGACCATGCCGCCGACGGCGAGAAAAATCAGTGCGCGAATCCGCATGAAACGCCCCGACCAGGATTCGAACCTGGGGCCTACTCCTTAGGAGGGAGTCGCTCTATCCAGCTGAGCTATCGGGGCCGGGGGTCCAGTTTACGCTTGGCTATGCGGGTTCCTCCATGTGTGAACGCTCGAA
>Ga0208612_1000751_pt1 | contig 13739 bp, 16 predicted proteins | sample AntDryMetagUQ889_FD_188089 | JGI IMG/M metagenome (GOLD analysis project Ga0208612, IMG submission 188089) | Polar desert microbial communities from Antarctic Dry Valleys - UQ889 (SPAdes) | ecosystem: Environmental > Terrestrial > Soil > Desert | place: Antarctic Dry Valleys | collected 2008-12-31 | reverse complement strand
GCACCCAGAGCGCGTGGCCCTGGGCGAGGAGGACGACGAACAGCGTCAGCGAGGCCGCGCCGGTGATCAGGGCTACCTTGGGCGGCACGCGCTCGAGCCGCAGCGGCGACGGCCGCCCTGCGGGCGCCGCTTGAAGCTCGGTGGCTCCTTGCCGGCTTCGTCCGAACCAGGCCGCCGAGACGGCCAGCGCGTCGACGGCGAGGACGATGCCCCCGCCGGCCAGAGCCATCGTCCAGTACTGCGTGATGTATTGCCGCGGCAGTAGCGGGCTGAAGATCGGACCGATGACCTCCACGGTCCCGTCCGGCCTGTAGAAGGACTGTACCCCCCCACCCAGCGAGGGTGAGATGACCGGAACGTCCATCACCAGGTAGGCCAGAAGGGCCACCACGGCCGCCGCCAGGGCAGCCAGCACGAGCGGACGCGAAGCGCTCAGGCTGGCGGAGCGTCGACGCAAGGCGATCGTCGCGTTCATCCGGGACGAAAGCTTAGGGTTTGGGGCGCCGAGCCGCAAAGCGGGTGGCGCCCCGTGTCAGCGGGCGCTCCTTCCTGTCCTGGCGGCAGGACGACGAGCTCGCGCCCGGGTTCTGATGGTCGACCACCCCCTGCGTCCGGGCAGGGCGAGGCGCCGCCGGTCGGGTCGGTCGGAAACCGTCTCCGTAGGCTCGCCTGGGTCTTCGACCTCGGCGAGTCGGCGGTGCAGGCGGTCGCGCAGCTCGTCGGGGGAGTACTCGTGGTGGGACCGTCGCTTGCGGGCGATCACCACGCCGGTAGCGGCCACGCCGGCAAGACCGGCGAGTCCGACGAGCTTCCAGGGCAGGCGCATGGCTTCCGCGTAGGTTAGGTCCGATGAAGGATCCGGCGCTGTCTCTCCAGGATGCCGTGGCCGCTGCCTCGACCGGCGACGTGTGGCTGTTTCGCGGCAAGACCCTGGCCGACCGGGCGATCCGAGCCGCCACCAACAGCCCGATCAACCACGTCGGCATGGTCGTCGCTCTCGATGACCTTCCCCCGCTGCTCTGGCACGCCGAGCTCGGTCGCTCGCTTCCCGACGTCTGGACCGGAGAGCACCAGCGCGGAGTCCAACTCCACCTGCTCGCCGAGGCAGTTACGACGTGGAACGAGCGCTACGGGCAGCGGGCGTGGGTGCGCCAGCTCGAGGGCGCGCTCGAGCGCCACCACGAGGACCGGCTCATGGAGATCATCGACCGCTTCGACGGCCGGCCGTTCCCCACCACGCTCGGCCTCCTCCGGCAGTGGGCCAACGGGCGGTTTCGCCGCTCGTCGTCGCTCGAGACGGTCTACTGCGCCGAGCTCGTCGCAACGACCTACCAGCACATGGGCCTGCTCCCCGCCCGGCGACCAGCGAGCTGGTATGACCCCGGGCGGTTCTGGAGCGGCGACCGGATCGAGCTCGTAGCGCCGTTCGCCCTCGCCGGCGAGATCGCGGTGCACCCTGCGCGGGCAGGAGGGGAGATCGCCTGATCACCCCTCCGGGCGGCTGCGGGTAGCCGTCCGGGTTGCGAGGATTGCCGGCTGAAGGCTGCTTCGGTTCCAGATCGAGCCCGCCTCAGCTCTCGCCCTTGCACCTCCCCCAAGGGAAGGGCCTAGGGTCTCTCTCAGGATGGCTGCCGGGAACGAGGGACGCTGGAGGGTCGGCGAGCTCGCATCAGCGACCGGGCTGACGGTCCGGGCCCTTCACCACTACGACAGGCTCGGCCTGCTCGAGCCGGCCGAGCGGACGACATCGGGCCATCGACTCTACGCCGAGGGGGACGTGCGACGGCTCTACCGGATCGTCACGCTGCGGCAGCTCGGGCTGCGCCTCGACGAGATCGCCTCCGTGCTCGATCACGGGGAACCCGGCATCGCCGAGACCGTTCGCCGCCACCTCGGTCGCGTGGAGCGAGACCTCGAGGATCAGCAGCGGCTCCGTGACCGGCTCATCGGGATCGTCGAGACCCTCGAACGCTCGCGCGAGCCGTCCGTAGACCAGTTCATCAACGCCATGGAGGCAATGACCGTGCTCGCCGACGTCGCAGAGATCGCTCGCATCCTCGGGATCAGCCGCCAGCGGGCGACGGAGCTGGTCGAGTCTGCGCCTGGCTTTCCCCATCCGAGGAGGAGCGGTGCCGGGCGACCGGCATGGGCTCGCCGCGAGGTCGAGACCTGGGCAGCCACCCATCCCGACCGCGGACCAGCGTGGAGAAGGCCCACGGCTTCCCGCGCTGGGGGCTCCTCCGCTTCAGTGCTCGCCATCATGAGTCTGGCTGGGGACCAGTGCCGGGAGCTTGGGCACGATTGGATCGGCGATGAGCACCTGCTCCTTGCGCTCCTTCATCCAGACTGCCCGGGAGCCGCGCGAGAAGCACTCGAGGCATTTGGCCTCACCTTCGAAGCGGTCCGCCGCGCGGTCAGCGAGAGCGTCGGCGACCCGCCCGCTGAAGGTTTCAACGGGGCGTTCCTTTCGAGGAGCACTCAGTACGTGCTTCAGCGGAGCAACCTCAAGGCCGTCGAGCTGCGCGACGAGCAGGTGAGCGGCGAGCACGTGCTGCTCTCGCTCCTGGGCGCGCCAGAAGGCAGCCGCGCCCTCGGCCTGCTCGCGGACGAGGAAATCGTCCCCGCAGAGCTCGCGCAGCACGCGATCACCCGCACCGACCGCGGTCGACCAGGCTCGAAACGAACCGACGACGCTCCGCCCCTCTCCCGCCCGGTTCACGCGGCCGACGTGGCTCGCATCCTCGGAGTCGTTCGCAGAAGGGTGGCGGAGCTCGCCGCGTCGGCCACAGACTTCCCTCGCTCCGAGATGACGGTGCACGGGTATCGGGTGTGGTCTCGGTCGGCCGTCGAATCGTGGGGCGTCGCCCATCCCGATCGGGGGCCTGCGCTCAGCAGGCTCGAGCCGCCCGTCCCAGGGGGCGTGGGGCGCGGCACGGAACGGATCCTCGACATCGCCAAAGCAGAGGCGAAGCAGCTCAACCACGGCTGGGTCGGCCGCGATCACCTCTTCCTGGCGCTCCTTCACCCCGGCTGCCCGGGCGAGGCGGGGGCGGTCCTCGAATCGCTCGGGCTGACGCTCGAGAACCTGCGCCGGAGCTACGTCGAATCGATGGGCGACCCCCACGAGCCCCACGATCGCGAGCCCGTGATCCCGCCGGGGACCTACCAAGTGCTGGAGCAGGCCACGCTCACGGCAATCGAGCTCGAGGACGAGGAGGTGACCGGCGCTCACATCCTCGTAGCGCTGACACAGGATTGGGAGGAGGGTTCCCTGCCACTCTGCGCCGTTCTTCCGGAGGTCCGCGCCACGGCGCTGCACGAGCGTCTGATGGCGAAGACCGAAGGGATGATGCCCGCTTCGGAGCCATCTGCGCCGAGACCGCGTCTTCGGGAGTCGGCCGTGCGCCTGGCACACCCGCCCGAGCCCGAGCTCGCCCCCTCGCCCGCCGGCCATGATCCCCGCCGCCGCAGGCCGTGGGGTTCGGCCGTCTTCGAAATCCCCGGAAAGCCTTGGACGCCCGCAAACGGCCAGTACTGCATCGACCGCGACGGCTACGCGGTGCTGACCACCGACGGACAGCCCGTGGGCTCGCTGCAGGATAAGGAAGGGAAGACCGTACTCGACGAGGACGGCAACGGGATCCTCACGGCGGTCGAGGTTCCGGACGGCTCCGAGGTCCGTCACTGGGAAACGTCCTAGTTCCACTCGGGCCGTTCACGTTCGGGGACAGCGCCGGGCCTCCGGCTCGGTCACAGGCTCCATACTCGCAAGCGTGCCCGCCGAGGAATGGACGACCGCCGAGCATGTCCGTCGGTATCTCTGCCGGGCGGACGAGGTACCGCGCCGCGCCGAGGGAGAGAGCGTCCTGCTCGAGCACGTTCCGCGCGACGCTCGTCGCATCCTCGACCTCGGGACGGGCGACGGCCGTCTGCTCGCCCTTCTGCAGATCGACCGCCCCGAAATGCTCGGTGTGGGTCTTGACTTCTCCGACCTCATGCTCAGGGCGGCACGCGATCGCTTCGCGGACGAGGACCGCGTCGAGGTCGTGGAGCACGACCTCGCCAAACCGCTGCCCGCGCTCGGGCACTTCGACGCCGTCGTTTCGTCAATGGCCATCCACCATCTCGAGCACGAGCGAAAGCGCTCGCTCTATGGCGAGGTCTTCGCGCTGCTCGAGCCCGGCGGGGTATTCGCGAACTTCGAACATGTGGCTTCGCCAACCCATCGGCTGCACCTGGCGTTCTTCGCGGCGATCGACGAGCCGCTCGAGCATGAAGATCCGTCTGACCGGCTACTCGACGTGGAGAGTCAGCTCGTGTGGCTGCGCGAACTCGGTTTCGACGACGTCGACTGCTACTGGAAGTGGCTCGAAATGGCCCTCCTCGTCGGCGTCAAGCCGGCGGAGATGGGGTAGCCGCAGCCTTCGACTTCCTCATCGTCCAGCACTACGTGGCGGCCAAGGCGCGGCTCAGCAGATCGGCCTTGGCCGCCGCCAGAAGCCGTGGCTAGTGCCTTCCAGCCTTGGGGTCGGGCCTTCCGTCGGGGCGAACGAAGGTCATGCGGGCAGGCTGGGTTGCGTTGGACGGGCGATGGCCATACCTTTCGCCGTCCTGATATCCCGCAGAGCCCGGCAAGGACGGGTCGCCTTGAGGTGCGGTTCGCGGCCCGAAATTTCCGCCCTGGGGTGCGCTGCTCTTCTTGTTCCAAAAGGCCATTCGGTTCGGCTCCTTTCGGTCAGATCCTGACCGTTTCTCCTGGCGGCCGTGTGCAGCTGCACACGGCCGATGCGCGGCAATCGAGTACATGTGTATACCCGGGAAGCCTTCCACTCAGACTTAAGTGTCTTTGCCATGCCGTCGCAGTCTCACGAGGCCCGGCTTCGGCGGAAGACACGGGCTCCGCCGTGGAAGCGAGAAACCGGGCGGGGTTCCCGGTGGCGTTCTGCATCGAGGGCGAGCGCGAAGCTGGTGACCGAAGCCCAGTGCCGGTGCCTGCTCTCGGTCAGTTTTCGAGGCTTCGGCCGATCGGGGCACGAGAACGGGCAGACAGCGACCTTGGCGCCGGATGTCAGGGGGAAAGAGCTTGTCCCGTTCGACCCCGAACCCGGCGTCGGGCACAGGGGACGGCGGGCCCGACAAGGCCCGCGACAAGCAGCGTTCGATTGGCTAGGAGCCGGCCTCAGCCAGTGATCCTGATCTGCCGCTTGACCGTGCGCTTGTTGCCGGCGGCGTCGCTGGCCACGATCGTCACCCGTGCGGTGGAGCGCCGGCCGCTGCGCAACCCCTGCTTGACCGCCTTGATCGTCTTCTTGCCCAGAGGCAGCTTCAGGGTGACCTTCGTGCCGGCCTTGGCCTTGGCCTTGATCGAGGCCAGGCGATAGGTCTTGGCCTTACTTCCGCCGTTCCCGGCGGCCCGAGAAGTGGAGCCCAGCGCCGGCCGTGCGACGGTTCCGCTCGCCGCCACTGTCGCGGCCTCGTCGGTGCGGACGTTGACGGACACGAAGCCTTGGCCGACGCTCTGGGCAAGCTTGCCGCCGAGCGTGACCACCGGCGGAGTGACGTCCTTACGAAGTGCCTGCTCTTGAGCACGTTCTGACGTTCCCGGCGAATCCTCGCGGTAGCCAGGAATTGACAGCGATCCGCCCTTGGATGTTGGGGGAAATGTTGGGGCGCGCGTGATGAAGGGGTCACCAGCCCGCCGGGCCCTCGCGCGCCACGCGTAGCGGTCAGGCTGGGCTGGCGTCGTGCCAGGTCTGAACGCCGCGCTTGAAAAGTCAGTCCATCGGAGGATCGAGCTCGGCCCGATCGACCTCGAACCCAGCGTAGAAGACTCCGAGCTTGCGCTGCAACTGGCGCGCGCCCTCGTACGCGAGCTGCGTGATGCGGTTGCCCTCGATGAAGTCGTGGTGGACGGTCACCGGGTAGTAGAGGAGGGCGACGCTCTCGGGCAGCTCATCATCCGGCGTCGCAGGCAGGTACATGTAGTTCGCAAACCGGTCCCGCTGGCGGAGGTCCGCGGCCTGATCGTCGCGCAGGAAACCGTCCAGGACGACCTGCACCAACGGCCGAACGACGACGAGCGTGCGGACCGGATGCGCGTAGCCCGACGCCCCCTGCGCGCTCATCGCGCACGTCGGCGTGATGAGCATGACTGGGCCGAAGTCGAGCGGGCCGGAGAGAAATCGACGCTTCCCCACCGCCAGCCAGCCTTCCGGCTCTCGGGGGTCCGCATGCTCCTCCTCCTCCTCGTCGATCTCATTGAGGACAGTCGGGTACCCCAGCGGAACGTCGCGGAAGAGATCGCCCTGGCTGAGGAGTTCGGTGCGGTCGTGCCCGTAATACTCGTCGTCGGCGGGGCGGTGCTCGGCCACACGGCCAAGCTATCGCCGGGATCGGCGGTCTCTACACCCAGGCGTCGCGCCCGACGGCCCGACCGCCGGCCGGTCGAACGACCGGTGCCTCCTCGGCCGGAGCGGCCGCCTCACGCATCTCGCGCGCGAGCCGATCGACCTCGGCGACATCCAGGCGGCGGAAACCCGACCCGGGAAGGCGCGTCGCGCGAAGGATCCCGCGGTCGACCCAGTTGCGAATCGTGTTCTCGTGGACGCCCAACCGACGGGCGGCCTCCCGGACGTTGAGCTGTGGAGCTGCGGTGCTCATAGAACCCCCATCGGTCGCGGCCACCACGCTAGCGCGACTTGTGGACTTTGTCTACTTTGTCGCCTTGTGGTTCGGCGCGGCTGAAGATCGGTGGTGTGACCGTTGTACACCGTGCATCTAGTACTGCTCCGTTAGTTCAGGGTGGTCCGCGGAGTGGTGAGTTGGGCGGCAGCCGCCTGCGGCAGACCGGGCAGGTGCCGTTCCAGCAGGCGAGCAGGGTCTGGAGCTCGCGTAGCAGCTGGAAGAGCGTCAGGCTGCCGCCCTGGTTGGCGGGCGCCTTCGTCGCTCCAGGGTCAGGAAGGCGTGGGCGACGGAGACGAGCGTGGTGTGGTGGTGCCAGCCGCGGTATGAGCGGCCTTCGAAGTGGTCGAGGCCGAGGGCGTCTTTGAGCTCGCGGTAGTCGTGCTCGATGCGCCACCTGAGCTTGGCCAGGCGTACCAGGTCGCGCAGCGCAGTAGCGGCGGGGAGGTTGGAGAGCCAGTACTTGGACGGCTCGTCTTGGTCTGAGGGCCACTCGCAGATCAGCCAGCGCACCGCCAGCTCGGTGCCGGCTTGGTGGGCGGCGCGACGCAGCTCGATGTTGGCCGGGCGCACTCTGAGCGCCAGGAAGCGCGAATGCATCGCTCCGCGCGAGCCCTCCCGCCAGGTGATCCCCACGGCCGCTTGCTTGCCGGCGGCCAGCGCCAGCTCGCGCAGCGACGAGGGCGCCTGGCGATAGCGCGCGGCCGGCGGGCGGCCGCGGCCCTCATAGACGGGTTGCTCGGGCGCCACCTCCTCGCCATAGGCCGAGGTGGTGCCCTTGACGTCGAGCATGTAGCTGACCTCGCGCTCCTCCAGGGCGCTGCGCAGCTCGGTGACATCACCGTAGGCACCGTCGCCCAGCACCACCGGCGGATCGAGGCCCCAGCCGCGCAGCTCGTCGATCATCTCAAGCGCCAGCCGCCACTTCTCGGTGTGGCGCACATCATCGGGCAGATGCGCCCTGGCGCGCCGCTCCCGGTTCCACTCGCCCTCCTCGTCCCACTCCCGGGGGATAAACAGGCGCCAGTCAAGCGGGCAGGACGCCTGCTCTGAGGCCGCGTTGATCGACACCCCCAGCTGGCAGTTTCCGACCTTGCCCAGCGCGCCGCAGTACTGACGCGCGACCCCGACTGACATCTTGCCCTGCTTAGGAAAACCGGTGTCGTCGATGATCCACGCCTCCGGCACGAGCTCGTCGCACATCCGCCGCGCCAACGCCGCCCTGACCGGCTTCCAGTCCCACGGCGACTGGTTGACGAACTGCTGCAGACACTGCTCATCACCATCCTCAAGACGGGCGGCCATCGGCTCGATCGACTTGCGCTTGCCATCGAGCATCAACCCCCGCAGATAGACCGCACCCCACTTGCGCTGCTCACAGCGCCCCATCGCGTCCTCGAACATCTCCGCCGCGAACGCCTCCAGACGCCCGCGCACCCGCCCCAACCGCCCAGCCGACAGACCAGCCACCGCCGCCATCGTTCCCCCTCAGCCGACGTTATGCCAACCAAGGATTCGCCCACACCCAAGCAGACTCCTGCCCGAACTAACGGAGCAGTACTAGCCACTTGCCCCGGATAAACCCTGGGCAGTGAAACGGCCGCGCCTGGGTGTGGGCGCGGCCGTTTCGGTGTTGGGGTGTGCCCGTGTGGGCGGGCGATTTCGATGGTGTCAGGGGGTGCGGATGGCGAGCGTGTCGAGGTTGTAGGTCAGGATCGTCCAGCCGGTCCAGGTCTGTGCGCCGTCATGGCCCTTGAGTCGTGATCGCTTGAGCCCGTAGCCGCGTTTGAGGTGGCTGATGCGGCCCTCGATGCCGGTGCGGTAGCGCGCTCTGCGTTTGCGGGTGCGGCGTGAGCCGGGTTCGTGGCGGCCTGAGAGCTGGATCTGTTCGGGCGCCAGGGCGGGGAGCGCTTCGAGCGTGGGTCCGGTCTGGAAGCCGCCATCGCCGACCAGCTCGCGCGGGTGCAGGCCGGCCGCTTGCAGCTCTGTGGCCGTGGTGGGCAGCAGCCGGTTCTCGGCCGGGTTGCCCAGTTCCGTGGCGGCGGGCAGCACGAACCCGCGCGCTCCGCGGCGGGTGTTCTCGGTCACCTCGCAGATCTGGGCGACGTAGCCGAACTCGGTCGGCTTGCCCAGCTTGCCCTTGCGGATCGGCCTGGCGTCGGGGTCTGAGATCGAGACGAGCCGGTCGCGGATCTTCAACCCACGTGCGCGCCGGCTGATCTGCTCGGTGACCTTCTCGCAACGGCCGGCGAGCTGCTCCAGCTTGACCGCCGCTGCCAGCTTGGCCCGCGCCCCGCGGCCGCGGGCCGCCTTGCGGGCCTGGGCGGCGAGCCGCCGCGCCTCGCGCGCCGACCGCGCGATCTGGGCGCCCGCCTTGGAGTTGAGCTCGATCACCTGTTCCTTGGCCTGGCCGGTGCGCCGCGAAAGCGTCCGCGAGATCGTCCGCACCGTCCGCCCGACCGACCGCGACCGGTCGCGCACTTTCGCGGTCGCGCTCTTGACCATGCCGGCCAGCTTGCGGCCCTCGCGCGCGAGCGCCCGAGTGCCCGCCAGCGCGAGCATCGCGTCTGAGGGGTAGCGGATGTCGGCCTCGATCACCGTCGAATCGACCCTCACCGCCCTGCCCGTGAACCTGGTCTCGCGCTGGGCCTTGGCGATCACAAGCCGGGTGATCTCGTTCACCGTCTCGGCCCCCAGCCGCCTGGTGAGCTTGCGCACCGTCGACTCGTCGGGCACCCGCCGATCGATCGCGATCAGACAGAACCGGCGCAGATGCAACGAGTCCGACACCTCCCTGACCAGCGTCTCGTAGCCCCAGCCAGTGCGCTGCTTGACCACCATCAACCGCACATAGGTGGCCATCGCGATCGTCGGCCGCCCATGACCGGCCGCCGACCGGCCCGATGCCTCGGCCTCGGCCTGCCAGTGCGCGCTGATCGGCGCGAGCAGCTCCAGATCGCCCAACAGCCGATCGATCCGCGCGAGATCCTCCGGCAGCTCGCGCACCCCAACCGCCAGCACCTCGTCCCACAACGACTCCACCTGCCCCGCCGCCAAGCGCAACATACCCACCCCTCAAATCGCCCACAAACACACCCATTTGCAGGCAAATCATCCCAACCAGGCCAGACAGAACCAGCCCAGCACGCGACGACTATTTCCGGGGCAAGTAGCCAGCGCGGTGGTTGACATCGCTTGGTGGTGGTGGGAGGCTCGCTTACCCAAGGCAAGCGACGGGAGGGAGTTGCGATGAGTGGACTCGAGGGCAAGAGCTTTGACTCCCCGGACGAGGTGCGGGAGTTCAAGGCAAACGGCCGGGTCGAGCTTGTCGAGCTCGACAGCGGGATGGTCGGCAAGGGCACCTTTGAGCCCGGGTGGAAGTGGTCGCAGGACGTCAAGCCGCTCGCGGGAACCGACAGCTGCCAGGTCGCTCATGTCGGTTACGTGCTGTCGGGTCGGATGACGGTGCGCATGGACGACGGCAACGAGCGCGAGTACGGCCCGGGCGAAGCGTTCAACATGCCGCCGGGCCATGACGCGTGGACCGAAGGTGACGAGGCGTGCGTGCTGATCGACTTCGGCGGGTTAAAGGGATACGCCCAACAGGCCGGCTAAGACAAATCTTGGGGTTGCGCGCGGCGCGCACCAACCTCCGATCCAAGGGAGCGCGCATGCGAATGATGATGAAGGTCAAGATGGACACCGAGGCCGGGAGCCATGGGATCGCGGACGGGTCGCTACCAAAACTTCTCGCAGAGATGATGGGGCGTCTGCAGCCAGAGGCCGCGTACTTCGGGCCCGACGGCGGGGTCAGGACAGCGTTCATCGTCTTCGATCTAAAAGACACCTCGGACATTCCATCGATTTCGGAGCCGCTCTTTGCCGGACCCAAGGCGACGATCGAAATGTTTCCCGTGATGAACCAAGAGGACCTCCAGAAGGGACTCCAGCAAATCGCCGGCGGCGGATAGCAGGGGCATCGGCTTGGGCGAGCGGCCGTCGCTGCTTCAAATTCAGTCGCCCCGATGTTTGAGAGCCGCTGGGACAACGGGCTCTCAAACCTGCGGGCGGGGCAGAGAGCCGACGAGGCTTAGACCACGGCTCCTTCGAGGTCCTTGAGCCCTTGGCGGATTCCGTCGCGCAGCTCGGAGGAGTCTTCGTGGCTGTGGACCGCAACGGCGTGCTGAACCGCGGCCTCCACGACCTCGTCCTCGGAGTCCGCGGCGATGGCAACCGTGCAGTTGCTCTCGCTGGGCATCTCCCGACAGTCGACGTACTTGCGAGCCATTTGGTCGCTCCCTTCGGTCGCTGGATTCAGCTTCCTCTGATGAGGGACGCGAGTCAACACCCCGTCGCCTAGGGGCACTTTGCGGGGTCCGCCACGGCGTAGTACCGCCGTAGTACCGACTGCTGTTTCTCATGCGTCCACGAAGTCCACAGGCTGGGACGTGCGGGACGCGTGGGACGCGACCGGTCGCATCGACACACACTCGGCGTCGGCTGGGGGCCGAGCGGTCGCTGGTTCAAATCCAGTCGCCCCGATCCGCGCTTCGCTCAGGCCAACGGGTCGCGAGATCGAAGACCGCGATCCTTCCATCGCGCGAAGTCATGATCACGGCTGCAAAGCTCCAGGCCGTGTTCGATCGCGATGGCCGCCAAGTGGGCATCGGTCACCAGGCGCGCGGACGGTTGCGTGTCGAGCAGGCCTTTGAGGAGCTCCAGGTGGCGCGGACCCGGTTCGGGGGTCCAGGTGCAAGGCCGTGAGAACCAGGAGCCGACGATCGCGAGGGCCTCGCCGATGGGCAGGGGCCGCTCCCAAGCCCGTGGTTGGCCGGCGACTCGTACGAAGCCCGTGATCGCCGCCCAAGGCAGCCCGACTCTGGCGGTCGCCGAGAGGTGGTCCTGCAGCCAGGAGCGCGCGGCGTGATGGTCGCGTGCCGCGGTCATAGTGGCGTCGACGAGCAGGTTCACGTCGACGAGGATCACGCTCGGCGCCCCAAGGCACGGGCGTCGTCCTCGTCGTCGAGGAGCTCCTTGAGCGCACGCGGGTCGGTGATCAGAGCGCGCCCGGGATCGAAGGTCGGAAGCTCGTACGCCTCGCCTCCTCGCGCTGCGCCGGCCCGGTCGTCTGCGGCAAGCCCCGCACGGAGGAGATCGTTCACTTCTCGCCGCAGTCCAGTCCCTCGTTCGGCGCGGCGGCGCTCAAGCGCCGCCGCCACATCGTCGTCGATCGTCAGCGTCGTCCGCATCGATGGAGCATACCGACAGCATCACGACATCAGCATGCTGATGCAGCCCGGTCTGCTCGCGACCGGTTCCGTCAGAGTCACCCGCCCCCGGCGCCGGCAGCGTGACCCCGCAGGGAAGAGCGGTGGCGCGGGTCCGCGTACCGCCGGACGACTGCATCCCGCCCCGCCTCGATGTACGCTTCCACCCTGTCCACCCGGGGAGTCCTGTCAGAGGGCTGAGAGGGCGCGCTGTGCGCCGACCCGCCGAACCTGATCCGGGTCATTCCGGCGAAGGGAGAGATATGCCGCACCGCACGAAGTTCGGGTCCGACACTCTGTGCAAGACGCAGATGCACTTGGCCCGGCAAGGGGTCGTATCGCCCGAGATGGCACGCGTCGCCGAACGCGAGGATCTCCCCGGCGAGCTGATCCGCGACGAAGTGGCTCGAGGCCGGATGATCATTCCGTCGAACGTTCATCACGTCGCGCTCGATCCCATGGCGATCGGGTTGAAGGCTCGCGTCAAGGTCAACTCCAATATCGGCAACTCGCCGACCAGCTCGTCGCTGGACGAGGAGGTCGAGAAGCTCCACCTGTCCGAGCGGTGGGGCGCCGACACGGTGATGGACCTCTCGACGGGCAAGCGGATCGACGAGACCCGTCAGGCGATCCTCGACGTCTCGACCGTGCCGATCGGCACCGTGCCCATCTACCAGGCGCTCGAACGAGTGAAGGCGGTCGAGGATCTGACCGCTGAGCTGCTGCTCGACAACATCGAGCATCAGGCGAGGCAGGGGGTGGACTACATGACGATCCACGCCGGGGTCCGGCTCGAGCACCTTCCGCTCTGCCAGCACCGGACCACCGGCATCGTCTCCCGCGGCGGCGGCCTGCTCGCCCGCTGGATGGTCCACCACAAGCAGGAGAACCCGCTCTACGAGCGGTTCGACGACGTGGTCGAGATCTGCCGCCGCTATGACGTCTCGATCTCGCTCGGGGATGGCCTGCGCCCCGGTTCCATCGCCGATGCCTCGGATCCCGCGCAGTTCGCCGAGCTGGAGACGCTTGGCGAGCTGACGCTGCGGGCGTGGGAGCGCGACGTGCAGGTGATGGTGGAAGGCCCCGGCCACATCCCGCTGGATCAGTTGGAGATGAATGTCCGCAAGCAGCAGGACATCTGCCACGAAGCGCCCTTCTACACGCTCGGACCGCTCGTGACGGACATCGCCCCCGGCTATGACCACATCACCTCCGCGATCGGCGCGGCGGTCGTCGGCTGGCACGGTACGTCGATGCTCTGTTACGTCACACCCAAGGAGCATCTCGGGCTGCCGAACGCCGAGGATGTGAAGCAGGGCCTGATCGCGTATCGGATCGCCGCCCACGCCGCTGACCTCGCTCGGGGCAACAAGCAGGCCGCAGCGTGGGATCGGGAGCTGTCCCAGGCGCGGTTCAGCTTCGACTGGCGGCGACAGTTCGAGCTCTCGCTCGACCCTGAGACGGCTCAGGCGATGCACGACGAGACGCTCAGCGACGACTACTTCAAGACAGCGGAGTTCTGCTCCATGTGCGGACCTAAGTACTGCCCGATGCACAACTTCAAGGACATCGACTGGGGGGACATCCGCGCCGTCGTAGCCGACCGAAAGCGCGACCGTCTGGCGGGCTCCGCCGTGTCGCGCTCACGGTGATCCGGGTTCCTTCGGTAAACGAATAGGGCTGCAATGTCGTCAAAGGAGACACCGGACGACGAAGGCGCGGGCATACTTTCGGGCCTGCTCGCCCCTCTGCGCCTGCCCGAGCGAGCGTTAGCGGCGCTCGAGGCCCTGG
>Ga0208612_1000750_pt1 | contig 13740 bp, 12 predicted proteins | sample AntDryMetagUQ889_FD_188089 | JGI IMG/M metagenome (GOLD analysis project Ga0208612, IMG submission 188089) | Polar desert microbial communities from Antarctic Dry Valleys - UQ889 (SPAdes) | ecosystem: Environmental > Terrestrial > Soil > Desert | place: Antarctic Dry Valleys | collected 2008-12-31 | reverse complement strand
GAGCCGCTCGAGCTGCTCGGCGTCCTCGGCTCCTGCGTCGCGGTCGCGGCGGCGCTGGTGACCCGCGACCGCCGCCTGCGGGTTGCGGCCCTGGCCCTGGCCCTGACCGTGGCGCCGCTGCTGGTGCTCGGCGACGTCTGGAACGAGCCCCGGGTGGTCGACTTCCGCGAGAGCCCGGCCCAGGTCACGGGCGCGCTGGTGCTCGCTGCGGTCTCGGTGGCGGCGCTCGCCACCGCCTTCCGCCGCTGGCCGGAGGCCTTCGCGATCGCTGCCTTTGCGACGCTGCCGCTGCGCGTGCCGATCGAGATCGGCGGCGAGACGGCGAACCTGCTGGTGCCGCTTTACGCCGTGATCGCCGGGGGCGTCGTCTCGCTGGCGCTGGCTGCGCGCCGCGGCGAGGCCCGTGCCACACCACCCTCCGCAGCCGCCGGCCCGCAGCGCTGGCTGATCTACGCGCTCGCCTCGACCCTGCTCCTCTACGCGATCCAGACGTCGTACTCCGAGGACGTCTCCAATGCGATCGAAAACATCGGCTTCTTCCTGGTCCCGTTCGCGGCCCTCTTCTGCCTGCTGCAGGAGGTCGAATGGCGCCCACGGCTGCTCGGCCGGGTGCTGATCGCGGTCGCCGCGGTCGCCGCCGCCTGCTCGGCCGTCGCGATCTACCAGTGGCTCTCCCGCGACCTCTTCCTCAACCCCGAGCTCTTCGACGCCAACCAGCTGCACGTCTACTTCCGGGTCAACTCGATCTTCTACGACCCCAACATCCTCGGCCGCTACCTGGCGCTGGCGATCACCGCGATCGGTGCCTACATCTCCTGGAACGACGACCGCCGCGTGCTCGCCGCGGCGCTCGCGACCGGCGCGCTGCTGCTCGCCGCGACCACCCTCTCCTTCTCGATCACCAGCTTCGCGGCCGTGCTCGCCGGCCTCGGCATGGTCGCGGTGCTGCGCTGGGCCTGGCGCGGGGCCGCGGTCGCCGCGGCGATCGGGCTGGTCTGCCTGCTGGCGCTGATCCTCGCCGGGGGCCCGCCGAACAGCGACATCCAGAGCGACCGTGGGATCGACAGCGGCCGCAGCGACCTGATCGCGGGCGGGATCGATCTCGCGCAGGCGCGACCGCTCGCCGGCTGGGGCTCGGGCTCATTCGGCGCCGCCTTCGTCCAGGAGGAGGATTCCGAGGCGCGTTCGGCGGTCTCACACTCGGAGCCGATCACGGTGGCCGCCGAGCAGGGGGCGATCGGCCTCGTCGTCTACATCGCCTTCGTGGTCTTCGCCCTGGCGACGCTGCTCGGCGCCCGCGCCGGCGCCTCGCCCGTGCGGACCACCGTCGCCGCCTGCTTCGTCGCCATCTTCGTGCACAGCCTCGGTTACGCCGGGTTCATCATCGACCCGGCGACCTGGGCGCTCCTCGGCCTCGGCGTCGCCCTGCGGCGGAGTCCGCCCGAGGCCTCGGCGACCATGGCCTCGTAAGTGTTCGAGTACCTGCGCCGCCTCGCCACCACCGGTGCCGCCTACACGGCTTCGAGCGTGTTCTCGAAGCTGATCGCGGTCTTCCTGCTGCCGCTCTACACGGCGTACCTGACCCCGGCCGACTACGGCGCCGCCGAGGTGATGCTCGCCTCGCTCGTCGCCGCCAGCATCCTGATTCGCTTCGGGGTGATCGAGGCGCTGCTGCGCTTCTACTACCTCGCCGGCGAGCAACCGCGGCGGGTCGTCGCCACCGGCTTCGCCTCGCTGTTCTGGACGGCGACCGCCGGAGCCGTCGTCGGCATGGCGCTGGCGGAGCCGATCTCGCGCCTGCTGCTGGATCGCCCCGACGCCGGCCTCGCCCGGCTCGCCGTGCTCGGGCTGTGGACGCTGACGCTCTGGGAGTACGTGCTCACGTTGCTGCGCCTCGACGAGCGCGCCCGCGCCTACTTCGCGATCACCGTGATCAACGTGATCGTCACGATCCCGTTCACGGTCTGGTTGGTGGCGGTCGAAGAGCAGGGCGCCTCCGGGATCCTGCTCGGCACCTTCGGCACCGGGGCGATCTTCCTCGCCTGGCGCCTCTGGCAGGAGCGCCGCCGCCTCTCCTTCGTACCCGAGCTGCCGCTGCTGCGGCGGATGCTGCGCTTCGGGCTGCCGACGATGCCGGCCGAGCTCACCCTCTACTCGCTCAACTTCATCGACCGAATCCTGATCGTGCGCCTCGCCGGCCTCGCCGAGGCAGGTCTCTATGCGCTGGCGATCAAGTTCGCCCAGGGGATCAACGTGATCGCCCGCGGCTTCCAGCTCGCCTTCCCACCGCTCGCCTACTCGATCGCCGACGACGACGAGGCGCGTCGCGCCTATAGCCTGATCGTCACCTGGTTCGCGGCGATCTGCGCCTTCAGCGTCGCCGGCCTGTGGCTGCTCTCGCGCTGGATCGTCGACCTGCTGGCGGCGCCGGAGTACTTCCAGGCCTACGAGGCGATCGGGCTGCTCGCCACCGGGGTCTCGCTGTACGCGCTCTACCTGGTGCTGGTGGTCATCCTCGGGCGCACCGGGCGCACCGAGTTCAACCTGCCGGCGACCGCCGCGGGGACCGTGGTCAACATCGGGCTCAACCTGGTGCTGATCCCGCCGCTCGGGATCGTCGGAGCCGGGATCGCGCTGGTCGCCTCCTACCTGGTGGTACTGGTGGCGATGTACGTGCTCACCCAGCGCCTCTTCCCGGTTGCCTACGAGTGGGGGCGCCTGGCTCTGCTGGTCTCGGCGACCGCCGCGCTGGTCGCCGCCGGCGAGCTGCTGCTGCCGACCTCCGGGCTCGACGGCTTCGCCGCCCGAGCGGCGCTGTGGATGGCGCTGCCGCTGCTGCTCTGGGTCTCGGGCTTCCTCAGCGCCGCCGAGCGCGCCGGACTGCGGACCATGCTGAGCCCGGCCGCGGTCCGCCGGCGCCTGCGCGAGATCGCCTCGGCGCCGGCTCAGCGTCAGTCGGATCAGGACGCCGCCACGGGTTATGCGCCCGAGGTCCACGAGCAGGCTGCTCGCGACGAAGACCGGATCTAGGCTCCGCGCCGGTCGCGAGCTGGATTCGCATCGGCGTCGTGCCTCAGCGGCTCGCCAGCAGCCGGCGGTTATGGGCAGCGGCTGCTTCGCGCATCCCCGGCGAGGACCACGGGCGCAGCGCCTTGCGGGCGTGCAGCCAGTAGCGCCGTGGGTCGTGGCGCGGCAGCGCCAGCGCGGCGAGCGCCCGCGGCAGGTAGCTCCAGGCGCCGAGCAGCCGCGCCAGCGCCGCCAGCGGCCGTGAGTGGTGCTTGCGCATGTAGAGGTCGCGGCCGCGGTGAAACTCGACGATTCGCCGCTCCGAGGCGCGCCTGTCGGTGGCGAGCTGCTCGTGATGCACGGCCTGCGCGCCGGGGACGTGCAGGATCGACCAACCGGCGTCGTGCAGGCGCTTGCAGAAGTCGGTCTCGTCGGAGTAGACGAAGAACGCAGGGTCGAGGAACCCGACCTCGACAGCGGCTCGGCGACGCACCAGCATCGCCGAGGACTGCACCCAGCCGACCTTGCGGGTCTCGGTGCCGCCGCTCTCGGTGGTCAGCAGCCGGTGCAGGAAGAGCGCCCCGGCGACCGCGGTCACCAAGCCCGGCAGCCGCCAGGCGCAATGCAGTGGCCTGCCCTCGGGATCGAGCAGCAGCGCACCGGCCGCCGCGGCCTTGGGGTCGGCTTCTAGCGTGGCCAGCAGCGCCGCGGTCGCGCCCGGGCGCAGCTCGGCGTCCTCGTTGAGCAGCAGGCAGTGCTCGCCGCGGGCCTCGCGCAGCAGCAGCGAGTCGTTCTCGGCCTTGCCGACCCGGCGGTCGCGCACGATCACCGTGGTCGCGTCGCCGAGGGCGCCCGAGCGCGTCGCCCAGGCGCGGGCCTCGTCCGGGGAGCCGTCGCCGGAGGCGTTGTCGAGGACCAGCACCTCCGCCTCCACCGCCTCGGGGTGGGTGCGCGCGATCGCTTCGAGGCAGGCGATCAGGTCGTCGCGACCGTCGGTGTTGACCACGCAGTAGGAGAGTTTCACCGCGGCAACGCTAGCGAGGGCCCCGGCACGCGAGAATCGCCCCCGTGCGAATCCGGATCGTCGACCCGCCGGCGTACACGCCGCCCTATGACCGCTCGCTGAGCGCGGCGCTGGCCCGCGGCGGCGCCGAGGTCGAGCTGGTCACCAGCCCGTTCGTCCACGGCGAGGTCCCCGCGGCGGTTGGCTACACGGTGAGCGAGTCCTTCTACCGCCGCTCCGGCCGCGCCGGCCTGCCGGCCCCGCTGCGGCGCGCCGGCCGCGCCTCAGAGCACCTCGTCGACATGCTCAGCCTGCGCCGCGACGGCGCCGCCGACCTCACCCACTACCAGTGGCTGACGGTTCCGGCGCTCGACTCCCTCTTGATCAGCCGCCGCTCGCCCCGGGTGCTGACCCCGCACGGGTGGCTGCGCCGCGAGGCCTGGCGCGAGCGCCCCGGGCGCGGCTGGCGCCGCCTGCTGGACACGATGGACGCGATCGTCGCCCTCTCCGAGTACGGCGCCGCGCGGCTGACCGACTCCGCGGGGGTCCCCGCCGAGCGCGTCCACGTGATCCCCCACGGGGCTTTCGACTACCTCACCCGGATCAGCGATCCGGCGCCGCTGCCGCCCGAGCTGGCCGGCGCCGAGGGACCGGTGATCCTCGCCTTCGGCCTGGTGCGGCCGTACAAGGGCGTCGACCTGCTGGTCGATGCGATGCGCGAGCTCGAGGGGGCCGAGCTCTGGATAGTCGGCCGCCCGCTCGGCGTCGATCTCGGCTTGCTCCGCGCCCGCGCGGCCGCGACCGGGGCGCGGGTCCGCTTCGTCTCGCGCTTCGTCGCCGATCGGGAGATCCCGTCGATCTTCGAGCGCGCCGACATCGTCGCGCTGCCGTACCGCGACGCCGAGCAGTCGGGCGTGCTCTACACGGCGCTCGCCTTCGGCAAGCCGATCGTGGTCAGCGATGTCGGTGGCTTTCCCGAGATCGCCGCGCGCGGCGCCGCGCGGCTGGTCTCCTCGGGCCTGGTCGCGCCGCTGGCCGCCGCCCTCGGCGAGTTGATCGCCGATCCGCAGGCGCGAGCGGCGCTTGGCGCCGCCGCCGCGGCCGCCGCCGCGGGCCCCTACTCCTGGGATCGGGTCGCGGCCGAGCATCTGACCCTCTACCGGCAGCTCTCGGGGAGCTGAGCCCGCCCGATGGTCGCGGTCGAGATCGTCTTCTGGGTCGCGGCGGGCCTGCTCGTCTACACCCACCTCGGTTACCTCCTGGTGCTGCGGGCGCTGGTCGCGCTGCGCGGCGGCCGCTCGAGCCCCACCGGAGCCGCTGCCCCCGCCGCCGATCCGCCGCTGGTCTCGCTGGTGATCGCCGCCCACGACGAGCAGCAGACGATCGAGGCGACCGTGCTCGGCGCCCTGGCGCTCGACTACCCGCGCGAGCGCCTCGAGGTGATCGTCGCCTCCGACGGCTCGACCGATGGCACGGTCGAGCTCGCCGAGCGGGCTGGCGCCGATCTCGTCCTCGAGCTGCCGCGCGGCGGCAAGGTCACGGCGCTCAACGCCGCGGTCGAGCGCGCCTCGGGCGAGCTGCTCGCCTTCGCCGACGCCAACGCGCGCTGGCGCCCCGACGCCCTCCGCCACCTGGTCGCGCGCTTCGCCGACCCGCGGGTCGGCTACGTCTGCGGCCAGGTCCACTTCGAGAGCGCCGAGGGCGACAACCAGGAGGGGCTCTACTGGCGCTATGAGATGGCGGTCCGCGAGCTCGAGTCACAGCTCGCCGGGGTCACCGGCGGCAACGGGGCGATCAACGCCGTGCGTCGCGATGCCTTCGTCTTCCTGCCGCCGCAGCGCGGCCACGACATCACCATGCCCTTCACCCTGGTCAAGCGCGGCTGGCGCGCCGTCTTCGAGCCCGCGGCCGAGGCGGTCGAGCGGATGGCGGCGACGATCGACGACGAGTTCGGCCGCAAGCGCAGGATGATGGCCGGCGCCTGGGGCACGATGCTGACCGGCGGCATGCTCTCCCCGCGCGGCTACGGGCCGCTGTACTCGCTCGAGATCGTCTCGCACCGCCTGCTGCGCTACGCCTCGCCACTGCTTCACCTGATCGCCCTAGCCGCCAACCTCGCGCTGCTCGGGGAGGGCCGCGTCTACACGCTCACCCTGGTGCTGCAGCTGGGCCTGGTGGCGGCGGCGGCGCTGGCCGGCGTGCTGCCCCTGGCGCCCTTTCGGGTGGCGCGCTACTACCTCGCCGTCACCGCTGCCAGCGCCGTCGGCCTCTGGGACTTCATCCGCGGCGGCGTCCCGCTCACCTGGGAGAAGGCGGCGGGCACGCGATGAGCACGAGCACGGTTGGGCTTCCCCGCGCGCTCGAGCTGGCGATCGCGCTCGCCGTCCTGGCCCTCGCCGCGCCGCTGCTGGCGCTCGCCGCGATTGCGATCAAGCTCGATTCGCGGGGGCCGGTGATCTACCGCGCCCGCCGGGTCGGCCGCGCCGGCGTGGAGTTCGAGCTCTACAAGCTGCGCACCATGCATGGCGGCAACGACCCGGTCGGGGTCGGCGCTCCGGTGCTGGCCGGCGACGCCCGGGTCACTCGGGTGGGCGGCCTGCTGCGCCGCTTCTCCCTCGACGAGATCCCCAACCTGGTCAACGTGGTCCGCGGCGAGATGGCCGTGGTCGGCCCTCGGCCCACCCTGGCGGCGCAGGTGGCCGACTACACGCCGCGGCAGCGCCGCCGGCTCGAGGTCAAGCCCGGGATCACCGGCTGGGCCCAGGTCAACGGCCGCGCCGAGATCCCCTGGGAGGAGCGGATCGAGCTCGATCTCGAGTACGTCGAGCGGCGTTCGCTCGCCCTCGACCTGCGCATCCTCGCCCGCACGGCGCAGCTGCTGCTCACCGGGCGGGGCCTCTACGGGTAATGTGGCCGCCTCGCTCGGGCCGGCTGCCCCGCTGCGGGTAGATTCTTCGAATCGACGACTTCGATCTCGGCACGCGCGTAGTCCACGCCGGCCTTCCAGCGCCCCAGCAGGGCGCTCCGATTCTCCCCGGGCCGACCTTCGCCGCGCCGTTTCATCTCAGCGGGGACCCGGGGCAAGCGCCGTACTTCTACGGGCGCCACGACAACCCGACGTGGACCCGCTACGAGCGCGCCCTGGGCGAGCTCGAGGACGCCGAGGCGGTCGTCTTCGCCTCCGGCATGGCCGCGCTCGCGGCGGTGATGCTGCCGCACCTCGAGCCCGGCGACGTGCTCGTCGTTCCGTCGGACGGCTACTTCCTCACCCGGACCTTGGCATCGGGGTATCTGGCGAAGCGGGGTGTGGAGGTCCGCGAGCTGCCGACCGCGGGCGATGGACTCGACGAGGCGCTCGCCGGGAGCCGGCTCGCCTTGGTCGAGACGCCGAGCAACCCGGGGCTCGACGTCTGCGATCTCGTCGCATTCGCCGAGGCGGCCCACGCGGCAGGCGCGCTGGTTGCGGTCGATAACACGACAGCGACGCCGCTCGGCCAGCGGCCGCTCGACCTCGGCGCGGACTTCTCGGTCGCCGCCGACACCAAGGGCTTGACCGGCCACAGTGATCTGGTGCTCGGACACGTCGCCGTTCGCGAGCCCGCGCACGCGGAAGCGCTGCGGACCTGGCGCACTCAGACCGGCGCGATCCCCGGGCCGCTCGAGACCTGGCTCGCCCACCGGTCGCTGGGCACGCTCGACGTGCGCTTCGAGCGCCAGTGCGCGACCGCGCTCGCGCTCGCGCGCCTGCTCGCTGATCGCCCCGACGTAAGCCGTGTGCGCTACCCCGGCCTCGAGGACGACCCCGCGCACGAGATCGCCGGGCGCCAGATGCGTCGGTTCGGTCAGGTGGTGAGCTTCGAGCTTGCCGACCGCGAGCGGGCGGAGGCGTTCCTGACTTCGTGTCGGCTCGTTGCCGAGGCGACCAGCTTCGGGGGGCTGCACTCGACGGCCGAGCGGCGCGCCCGTTGGGGTGGCGACGCGGTCTCCGAGGGCTTCATCCGGTTCAGCGTCGGCTGCGAGCGGGCCGAGGATCTGCTCGGCGATGTCGAGCTGGCGCTCGACGCCTCGAGTTCGGCGTAGCCCGCCTGCGCGAGGCCCTCGCAGCAATCGCCGCAGACGCTAACTTCCGAGCCGATGAGCCGGCGCAGCAAGGCGACCGTCACCCTGCGGGCTTTTCGCCCCGGCGACGCCGACGCAGTGCATCGCTGGTTCAACGAAGAGCGGGTCACCGCCGACCTGGTCGGCAGCCGCGACGACTTCTCCGCCGAGGCGGCCGCGGGCTGGGTCGAGCGGGCGATGCAGACGGCCGAGGACCGCAAGTGGGCGATCAGCATCGACGGCGACGACGAGGCGGTCGGCTTCGTCGCCCTGTTCGGCCTCGACCGCCAACTCGGCCCCGAGCTCGCGGTGCTCGTCGGCGAGCCCTCGGCCTGGGGCAAGGGCGTCGCCCGCGAGGCCGAGCGCCAGGCCTGCATCCACGCCTTCTCAGACCACGGCGCCCACCGCATCCACGCCGAGATCCCGGCGAGCAATGCAGCTGCCCAGAAGGTCGTCACCTTCCTCGGCTTTCGCTGCGAGGGCGTCATGCGCGCGGCGATCCGCCGCGGCGATCAGCGCATCGACAACCAGGTCTGGGGTCTGCTGCCCGAGGACTTCACCGGGTGGGATCGATAGCCACGGCGGAGCTGCTCGCCGACCGTGGCGCCGCAGCGACCGCCGACGAGCTGTTTCGCAGCCCAGCGTTCCTCGAGGCCGAGGGGGCGACCCACACCCTGCGGCTGAGCTCGCCCGGTCGCACCGCCCAGGTGCCGCTGATCGTTCGCGAGATCGATGGCTCCGAGCTCCTGGACGCGGTCTCGCCGTACGGCTATCCGGGCGCGACGATCGAGGGCGCGGGCGCGGTGGCGGTCGCGGCCGAGGTCGACTGGTCGCAGACGGGCCTGGTCAGCGTCTTCGCCCGTGAGCGCCTGCTCGGCGAGCCCTGGCTCGGGGGTGCCGGCGAGCGTTCCTCGGTGCTCGTCCACGATCCCGCCCGCCCTCGCCGCATCCGCCCGCGGCTGGCCGAGCAGATTCGCGCCAACCAGCGCGGTGGCTGGTCGGTGCAGGTGAAGCCGGGCCCGGACTCGGCGGTCGCCGACCGCGACGTCTTCGCCGCCGCCTATGCCGAGACCATGCGTCGCGCCGAGGCGGCGGAGCGCTACTTCTTCGAGCGCGAGTACCTCGACGCGGTGCTCTCCTTCGAGCGCAGCTGGCTGCTCCTGGCTCGGCGTGACGGGCAGCCGGGCGCCGCCGCGATCGCCGGGGTCAGCGACGGCGTCCTCCACTACTACCTCGGCGGCACCGCCGACTCGGCGCGGGCCGAGTCACCGTTCAAGAACGTGGTCGTGGCGATGCTCGACCTCGCCGACGAGCTGGCGCTGCAGCTCAACCTGGGCGGCGGCCTCAGCCCGGGCGACGGGCTCGAGGCGTTCAAGCGCGGTTTCGCCAACGGCGAGCTCCCCTTTCGCACCCACGAGCTGGTCTGCGATGCGCCCGCGTATCGCCGGCTGGCCGGCGGCCCGGCCGCGCAGGGCGGGTACTTCCCCGCCTACCGCGCTCCCTGAGCCGCGCCGCCGCGGCGGGGGACGTCCCCGGTGCCGCCCGTCGGCGGCGGGACGGTCGCCGGCGGCGTCACCCCACCGGAGTCATCGATGCGTTCCTGGGTCAGGCGACGCAGCCTCGGCAACCCGTCCTCGAGCGCGGCGCCGGGGCACTCGGTCAGCCCGATCGCCCCGTGGCCGATCACCAGGTCGGTTCGCACCCGGCGGCCGGCGGCGTAACGGCTGGCCTCTCCGCCGGCCGAGAGCAGGGTGGTCTTGCCGCGGGCGCTGAGCCCGTGGCGCGCGAGCTTCCAGGCGAGGTAGGAGATGGTCGCGCGCCGCGCCGCCGCCATCATCGGCTGGGAGGTGTGGGTGCCGATCGAGGCGATCCCTGTGGTCTGCGCGTTGAAGCCCTGCGCGTGGGCGCCGACCACTGCCTTGGTGAGGCCGCCGGCGCGGCCCTCGTAGAGGTTGCCGAAGCGGTCGACCAGCGCGTTGTAGCCGATGTCGTTCCAGCCGTTGCCGTTGCGGTGATAGCGGCAGATGCCGAGCACGATCGCCGGGGCCTCGGCCTCGGTGTAATCGCTCGCGGTCACCGTGTGGTGGACGGCTGCCGCCTTGATCCGGCCGAACTCGGGCTTGGTGCGCGGCGCACAGCCGCCGGTCTCCTGATCGGCGCCCCAGCTGGCCCGCGGGATGATCCCCGGACGGGTCGGCGCGGCGCTCGCTTCCGCGGCAAAGGTGCCCGAGGCCGAGATGAAGGCGGAGTTGATCGCCCCCCGCAGGCCGCTCAAGAGCCCGCCGACCGCGGTCGTCGTCCCCGAGACGTTGACGTAATGGAGCGTCCCCTCGGGTCGCCAGCCTCGGGTCCGCAACTGGACCTCCTCGGCGCCGCCGAAGTACACGGGGTCGCCGTTGCCAGTCTCGATCCACTCGCTCCAGGCGCCGTCGGTGTCGCGGGCACGGAGCTCGACCTCGCGCAGCTCGCCGGCGAGCCCGACCAGGTCGAAGGTCTCCGGCGCCGCGACGGGCGGCGTGCGGAAGCTCACCGCTCCCTCGGCCTTCGAGTGCGCGCCGGCGTGCGTCGGCCTGCTGCTCGGCGCCGCGACCGCCTCAGCCGCCGGCAGCGCCTGCTGGAAGTCGACCGCCTCGGGCAGATAGGGCTGCGCGGAGAGCGCCGGCGCGGCGACGTAGCCGCAGGCCACGGCCACCGCCGCCAGCAGCAGGTGTCTGAATCTTAGTCGCACTCTGGTCAAACCAACACGCGCGAATCGAGATGGATTCGCCGCCCCGAGGGTATGTGCGCCGCTGCGGGGGTGATGCCCGCGACGGCCTCGTGGGCGCTAACCCTCGTCCGGGATCACGACCGGGACCGCCTCCGGGCCCTGGCCGCGGTAGGTGTCGCGAAAGTCGCGAATCGCGTCGATCGTGGCGGCACCCTCGTACTGCTCGCAGCCGATCATCTGCGTCCAGGCCGTCGCCGCGACCTCGTAGGGCATCTCCGGGTTCGGGAACAGCAGCATCCCGTCGAAGTCCTCGTCGAAGAGGCCCTTGAGCTCCAGCTGCTCCTCCTCGGAGAGCTCGGGCGAGTACTGGATCGCGATCCGGCCGTGCTCGAGCCCGTGGAGCGAGTAGATCGGGTCGGGGTACTCGCCATAGGCGCCGTCGGCGAGCTGCTCGGGCCAGTGGTCGCCCGAGGTCGGCGGATCGGTCTCGTACTCGGGAGCGTCGCCGCGCTTGGTCAGGTGGGTGTTGCCCTCCTCCTCGAGATCGAGCATCAGCTCGCAGCCGGCCTGCTCCGCCGCCGCGGCCAGATCGCCCTGGGCCAGCGCCGCAGGCACCGTTCCCTCGCGCCCGTCGGGGCTGTAGTCGTGCAGGACTCCGCTCTGGGTCTCGATGTGGGCGGCGGCCGCGATCTCCTCGCCGTCGACCGTCTGTCCGTCGGCCGAGTCGCCGCCGCTGCTCGCGACCACGATCACGATTCCGACGACCACCGCGAGGGCGAGGGCGCCGGCGACGATATAGCCGATGATCAGCCGGCGACGCGCGCCCGCCGCCTCGCGCCGCTCGGCCGCGAGACGCTCGGTGCGCCGCTGCTCGCGCTCTTCCCTGCTCGCCATGAGGCCGCCAGCGTAGCGGAGAAGCTTCAGCGAATCTCAAGCTCCGGGGGCCGCTGATCGGCCCCTGGATCGCCGCTGAGCGGGTGTTTCTCGTCCCTAGCGGGCGGCGCCCGCCGCTGTCTCCCGGGGCTCGCCGGCGTAGGTCTCGTCGATGAAGGCGGCGAGCTCGCCGTCGAGGCGCCCGGGGTTGAGCCGCCACTCGAAGATCGACTCGGCGTTCACCAGCCGCGCCTGGGTCATCTCCTCGACCAGCATGTCGGAGTCGGTGAACGGGTGCAGCGGGTCGGCCGGGTGGCCGATCACCAGTGCCGGCAGGCCGATCAGCTCGCGCTCCTCGCGCGGGGGTGCCGTGCGCCCGAAGAGCAGCCCTTGGAGCACCGCCTCGGAGGCCTCCGGCGGGCGCCGCGTCCAGTCGAGCATGATGTCGACCAGGTAGTTGGAGCGCGGCACCTGGTTGGCGAGCGCCGCGGTCAGCCGGAGCACGGGCTTGCCGACCCGCAGGGCCACCAGGATCGGCAGGAAGATCAGCCCGGCGGCGACCAGAGCGTTGTCGAGCACCGGCATCTCGATGAACAGACCGCGCGCAGCCTTCGGATGGCGGGTCGCCATCTCGAGCGCGGCGTTGGCGCCCAGTGAGGTTCCGCCGACGATTGGCCGGTCGAGCTCGAGCTGCTCGATCAGCGCCGCGATCTGGTCGGCGAACGCGGACATGCTGTAGGCGCGCATGTCGAAGGGCATGTCGGAGCTGCCGTGGCCGAGCAGGTCGACCGTGATCACGCGAAAACCGCGCGAGGCCATCTCCGGGGCGAGCTGGTCGTACATGTGGCGGTTCATCAGCAACCCGTGCGTGAGCACGAGCACCCGGTCACCCTCGCCGTAGTCGGCATAGGCGATTCGCCGGCCCTGATAGCGGAAGCTGCCCTCGGTGGCCATCATCGCCTCGCGATCCTAGCGCCGCTTTCGGCCGCGCCCGGCGGCGGATCGCTAGGCGCGGGCGGCGGGCGCCGAGCTGGGATCGGGGGCCCGCTCCCACGGCCGCGAGGCCCGCAGCGCCGCGAGCACCGCGCGGGTCCCCGGCGCGCGGTTGAGCGCGTAGAAGTGGATCCCGGGCGCCCCGGCGGCCAGCAGCTCCTCGCACTGGCGAGCGGCGAAGGCAACTCCGAGCAGGGCCTCGGCCTCGGGATCGCCGCCGAGCTCGGACATCGCCGCGTTCAGCTCCTCGGGGATCGAGGCGTCGCAGAGGTCGCAGATCCGTGCCACCTGGCCGAAGCTGGCGATCGGGATCACGCCCGGGATGATCGGCACCCGGATGCCGGCGTGACGGGCCGCGGCGACGAAGTCGAAGTAGGCCTGGTTGTCGAAGAACAGCTGCGTGATCAGGAACTTGGCGCCGGCAGCCACCTTGGTCTTCAGGTAGGCGAGGTCAGCCTCCGGGCTCTCGGCCTCGGGATGGACCTCCGGGAAGCAGGCGCCGCCGATCGCGAACTCATAGGACCCGCCGATGAAGTCGGTGAGCTCGGCGGCGCTCGCGAGCCCGTCGGCGGGCGCCGCGAAGGCGGTCTCGCCGCGGGGCGGATCGCCGCGCAGCGCGAGCACGTTCTCGACCCCGATCTCGGCGAAGCGGTCGAGGATCGAGCGCAGCCCCTCGCGGGTCTCGCCGACGCAGCTGAGGTGGGCCATCACCTCGATCCCGTGCTCGGAGCGGACCCGCTGCGCGATCTCGACGGTGCCGTCGCGGGTGGCGCCGCCGGCGCCGTAGGTGACGGAGACGTAATCGGGCTCCAGCGGCTTCAGCGCCTCGACCGTCTCGAACAGCAGCTGGAACCCGGTCGGCGTCTTCGGCGGAAACAGCTCGACCGAGAAAACCGGCCTCTTGTTGGCGAGCAGCTCGTCGATCCTCATCGCGGCAGGATGGTAGAGGCGGCGGCCAGGCTCGCTGCGGCCCCCTCTCGCTCCTCGTTGGGCTGACGCTCGCTCCAAGCCCGAAGCCGCGGGCATCGATCGAGTCAGTGAGCGAGCAGGAGCGGCCGAG
>Ga0208612_1000749_pt1 | contig 13743 bp, 13 predicted proteins | sample AntDryMetagUQ889_FD_188089 | JGI IMG/M metagenome (GOLD analysis project Ga0208612, IMG submission 188089) | Polar desert microbial communities from Antarctic Dry Valleys - UQ889 (SPAdes) | ecosystem: Environmental > Terrestrial > Soil > Desert | place: Antarctic Dry Valleys | collected 2008-12-31 | reverse complement strand
TCGAAGCGGCCCGTGTGGCGCTCGGGTACCGCGGGCGGCGGCGTGCCCTCCACCGCCTCGGACGGCCAGCGCAGAAGCCCGCGGCGATAGATCAGCACCTGAGCGATGCTGGCCGCCACGGCCCAGAGCACCACCAAACCGACGGTCACCGCCAGCGTGGCGGTCTGCCCGAGCTCGATCCCGAACCAGCCCGCCAGGTTCTCGTAGGCGCCCGAGTAGGCATCGAGCCCTCCGGTGATCACGAAGATGAAGAAGGCGACGCCGATCGCGTTGGAGAGCACACGGATCAACCCGCACACCGCCACCTGCGCGGCCACGCCCCACTCGCGGGCGTGCAGCCCGCCGAGCAGGGGCGCGCTGAGGGCCTGGGTGAGGGGGACGCCGAAGCGCGCCGGCCCCATGATCGCCACGGTCTCCAGCATGGCCGCCAGCGACGCGCCGTAGCCCTGGCGATAGCCGTGGCGCTGGGCCACGCGGGCCAGCGCCGTGCCGCCGGCCAGCGCGACCAGGAAGCCGCCCGAGGGGACGGCGCGCGAGGCCAGGAAGGAGACGGTGGCCACGTGGGCGGGGCCGGCGGTGTCCGCGTCGGCGGCCCGGGACGCCCCGTCGGAGGCGGTAGCGCTTGCGGGCACGCTGGCTAGCCTAGAGAGGCAGATGTCCGAGTCCGCCGAGCGCTTCCCCCTGTTTCCCCTCGGGATGGTCCTGCTGCCCGAAGAGGTGGTCCCCCTGCACATCTTCGAGGAGCGCTACCAGACGATGATCGGGTTGTGCCTGGAGGAGGAGACGGAGTTCGGGGTCGTCTGGACCGGCGAGGACGGCCTGCGCGACGTGGGCTGCGCGGCCGAGGTGGCGCAGCTGATCGAGCGCATGGAGGACGGACGGATGAACATCCTCGTGCGGGGCACGCGCCCGTTTCGGTTGACGCGACGGATCGAGGACATGCCCTACCCGGCGGGTGACGTCGAGTGGCTCGAGCAGGAGGACGAGAGGGACGAGGATGCCGCCGCGGGAGCGCGCCGCGCCTACGCCGACCTGGTCGAGCAGGTGACCGACTCCCGCCCGAGCGAGGGCGACCTGGGCGCGCTGGACGCCTACGGAATGGCCGCCACGATCGCCTTCGACCTCTCCGACAAGCAGGAGCTGCTCGAGCTGCGCTCAGAGGATGACCGCATGGCGCGGCTGGCCGAGCTGTGCGCGACGGCGATGAAGCGCCTGGCGCGCTCGCAGGAGGCCTCCGAGCGCGCCAGCTCCAACGGCAAGGTCCACCACTAGCGGGCGACGTCGTGCAGGTCACCGACGCGCGGGGCCTCAAGTGCCCGATGCCGCTGGTCATGGCCAAGACGGCCATGGAGGCCCTTCCCCCGGATCAGGACCTGCTGGTGATGGCCACAGACCCCGAAGCCGCGATCGACCTGGCCGCCTGGGCCCACGAGCAGGGCCTGGCGCTCAGCGAGCGCGAGGCGGGCGGGTGGACGGAGTTCGTGCTGAGCCGCCCAAGCAGGTAATCGCTCTCAGCGGTAGGAGCGCAGCCCGGTCGTCGACCGGGCGAGCACCGCACCGAGGCTCTCACTCCACGACGATGGCCACGCCCCCACGCCGTGGGTCCCCGCCGCCGCTGACCGCGCCCTGCGCCGTGCGCACCACCGCCTGCACCCCGCCGAAGTAGAGGTTTCGCTCGCGCCACTGACGCAGGTCCCAACCCCGCTCCTGCAGGGCGTCCAGGGCCACGGGATCCACGCCGGGCTCGGCGTCGAGAAGCGCGCCCTCCACGTGCAGGCGCGGCGAGTCCACCGCGGCCTGGGCGTCCAAGCCCCCGTCCACGACGGCCGTCACGGTCTGCACGATCGCCGAGCGGATCCGGTTGGAGCCGGCCGACCCCAGCGCCATCTCCGGGCGCCCGTCGCGCAGCACCACGGTCGGCGACATCATGCTGGGCACCCGCTCACCCGGGGGGTGGCGATGAAAGCCCGCCGGGTTCAGGTCCTCCTCCCCCAGCATGTTGTTCAGGTGCATGCCGGTGCCGGGCACTACCACCCCCGAGCAGGAGCCGTTGGAGCAGGTGACCGTGGCGCAGCCGCCGTCGGCATCCATCACGGAGACGTGCGTGGTCGAGCCCAGCCGGGAGCCGATCTCGCCCGCCACGGCGTCGAGCTTGACCGGGTCCAAGAAGCGGTCGACGTACCCGTCGTCGTGCAGCCCTTGGAGGAAGTCGAGGTCGCGGGCACGATTGGTCGAGGCGATCGCCTCCGCGAGCGCGGCGGTGTCGCCCGGCCGGTTGATGCGCTCCAACAGCTCCAACGCGTCGGCGATCAGGATCCCGCCCGACGACGGCGGCGGATTGGTGAGCACCTCGCGCCCCCTGAAGGTCGCCCGCGCGGGCTCGCGCTCCACGACCTCGTACGCGGCCAGGTCGTCGCGGGTGAGCAGGCCCCCGCGTTCGAGGACCCAGTCGCTGATCGCGTCCGCCACGTCGCCCTCGTGGAGGAATCCGGGGCCTTCGTCGCCCAGCCGCTCGAGCAGGTCAGCCAGCTCGGGCATGCGCAGGTGCTCGCCCGCCCGCGCCGGTCGCCCGAGGGGCTCGTACAGGTCCGCGCCCTCCGGCGTGGAGCGAAAGATCGGCCCGAGGATCTGCAGCAGGTACTCCTGGATCGGCGTGATCTCCACGCCGTCGCGCGCAGCCCGGGCGGCGGGGGCGGTCAGGTCGCCCAGAGCGACCGTACCGAAGCGCTCGAGCGCTCGGCTCAGCCCGGCGGTGGTGCCGTAGACGCCGCAGGAGGAGGCCCCGACGTTGAAGATCTGGATCGCCTCGGGCGAGAACGCGACCTCGATCGGCCGGAGCGGTACGGGCGTTGGCTCGACGAGCCCGCGGCCCGGAGCCCCGACGAAGAAGTCGAGCAGGTGGCTCTCCCCCTCCGGTGAGGTGACGAGCATGAATCCGCCCGCTCCGGGACCCGTGAGCGGGGACTCGGCGGCAAAGGACATGAGCACGGCAGCCACCGCGGCATCTACCGCGTTGCCTCCCACCCGCAGCGCATCGGCTCCCGCCGCGGCGGTTAGCGGATGGCCGGCTGCGACGACGCCTCGCACGGCTCGCGAAACTACTGACCGTGACCCAGCCGCGGGTACAGCCCTGGACGCTGAAGCGGACGGTGCAGCGGAAGCCCGCCGGGGGGGTCGTCAGTCGAGGCCGCCTACCGGCGCGGCATGAACTCCGGCACGTCGAAGTCGTCCAGCGCAGCGGTGACCCGCTCGCGCCGGGGCGCCGTGCGGGCGACCCTCTCGCGCGGGGGCGTCGTGCGGGTGACCCGCGGCTCGTGGTCGGCGTCGGTCGCGGCGGGGCGCGACTCGCGCCGGGGCGCCGGCATGTCGCCGTAGCCCGTGGCCACGACGGTGATCCACACCTCGTCCTGGAGCTTCTCGTCGACCATGGCGCCGAAGATGATGTTGGCGTCGGGGTGCGCGGCCTCCGCGACGGCCTTGGCCGCCTCGTTGACCTCCCACAGGGATAGGTCGTTGCCGCCGGTGATCGACAGCAGGATGGACTGTGCCCCGTTCACCGAGGTCTCCAGCAGCGGCGACTCGACGGCGCTTGTGGCCGCGTCCAGGGCCCGGGACTCGCCGGTCCCCATGCCGATCCCCAGCAGGGCATTGCCGGCCTGGTGCATGATCGTGCGAACGTCGGCGAAGTCGAGGTTGATCAGACCGGGAAGCGCTATCAGGTCCGATATGCCCTGCACGCCCTGACGCAGGACGTCGTCGGCCACCCGGAAGGCGTCCACCATCGACGTCTTCTTGTCGAGCACCGACAGCAGGCGCGCGTTGGGAATCGTGATCAGCGTGTCGACCTCGCCCGAGAGCTCCTCGATCCCGCGCTCGGCCTGAGCGCCGCGGCGGGCACCCTCGAACCCGAACGGCTTGGTCACGATGCCCACCGTCAGCGCCCCGACCTCGCGGGAGATGCGCGCCACCACGGGCGCCGCACCCGTGCCCGTGCCGCCACCGGCGCCGGCCGTGATGAAGATCATGTCCGCGCCCTTGAGCAGGGCCTTGAGCTCGTCGTACTGCTCGAGCGCCGCCTTGCGGCCCAGGTCGGGCTCGGCGCCAGCTCCCAGCCCACGCGTGGACTCGTTGCCGATGTGGATGCGAGTCGGGGCGCTGGACTGCTCCAGCGACTGGACGTCTGTGTTGACCGCGATGAACTCCACGCCCGCCACCTGGGCCTCGATCATGCGATCGACGGCGTTTACCCCGGCTCCGCCGACGCCGACCACGCGCAACAGCGGCTCGCGGTGCAGCGGCGACTCCGGCTGGTGAACCTCCTCGGCCTCCGGCGGGCGCCGCGGCTCGGGGTGGCGCTCCATGATGTTCTCGGGGATGTCGGGGGAGAAGACCGACCGCAGCCGCTCCTCGGGCGTGGGAATGCCTTCGTAGCGAGACGTCGGGCGCTCCTGAGGGGTCGGCGGCTCCTCGCGGGCCGGCCGTGACTCGGGTCTGCGGCCCTCGGAGGCAGGCTCGCGACCGGACGGCTCGGGCTGCTGGGCCGCGGGCTTGAACTCGCGGCGCGGCTCGGGGGCGCGCGGCTCGGGGGCGCGCTCCACGGGCTCGCGGGCGGTCTCGTGCTCCGTCCCCTCGGCGTCCTCCTCCTCGGTTGACCGGAAGAGCGCGGCCAGGGGCCCCTCCCTCATGCTCGCGCGCTTACCGCTTGCCATTTCCGAGGACCTCCTTAGCGAGCTGGCGGTAGGCGTAGGCAGCCTTTCCGTCAGGTTCGTACTTGAGCACGGACATTCCCTTCACCGGCGCCTCCGCGAACCGCACCGTCTTGGTGATTCGCGACGCGAACACCCGGTCGCCGAAGTTCTCCTCCAGGATCTCGATCGCCTCCTTGGCGTGCACCGTCCTGCTGTCGACCAGCGTAGGCAGGATTCCCTCGATTTCAACGTCGGGATTCAGGTTCTCGCGGATCATGGACAAAGTGTTCTGCAGCTGCACCAGCCCCCTCATGGACAGATACTCGCACTGCACGGGGACGATCACCTTGTCGGAGGCCGTCAGGGCGTTGATCGTGAGCAGCCCGAGGCTCGGCGGAGTGTCGATGCAGATGAAGTCGTAGTCCTCCTTGATGGGGCGCAGCGCCTTCTCCAGCGACCGCTCACGGCCGATCTTGGTGGACATGGCGATCTCGGCTCCGGCCAGGTCGATCGACGCGCACGCCACGTCGACCTCGCGCTTGCGGATGACCTCGCGGATCGACATGTCGTGGACGAGCACGTCGTACATCGACACGTCGAGCGAGTCGGGGTCGATCCCCTGGCTCATGGTGAGGTTGCCCTGCGGATCGAGGTCGATGCACAGCGCCCGGTGGCCGCTCTCCACGAACGCGGCAGCCAGGTTCAGGGTCGTGGTGGTCTTGGCGACCCCACCCTTCTGATTGGTGAAGGCGATGACCTTGGCCTCTGACGTCACTTGCGCCTCCGACGGTTCGGCCTAGATGTGGCTGGCTTGGGCATTACGCATTGCCTATTCGCATAAGCGCGGTGAAGTCCTTCCGGGCGACAGGTAGTCCGGGGTAGTCCGGGCGGATCGTGCGCGCGTAGGGTCTCCACGATGAGCGGCGTGCTCGAACACAGGCTGGTCTATGTGACCGGCAAGGGCGGCGTGGGCAAGACGACCGTGGCGGCCGCCATGGGTCTGGCCGGGGCGCGCGCCGGCCGGCGCACCGTCGTGTGCGAGGTGGCCGAGCAGGAACGGATCACCGGCATCTTCGGCAGTGCCCCCGCCGGGTTCTCCGAGACCGCGGTGACCGAGAACCTGTCCGCATTCTCCATCAACCCCGAATCCGCGAAGGAGGAGTGGCTGCGCGACCAGCTGCGGTCCGGCCGGCTGGCCGGGATGCTCAACAACTCGAGGATCTTCCAGTACCTGACCGCCGCCGCCCCCGGCCTCGACGAGCTGGTGACCCTGGGAAAGATCTGGGAGCTGGCCCAGCTGCAGCGGCGCAGGAAGGCAGACCGGCCCTACGACCTGACGATCGTCGATGCCCCGGCCACCGGCCACGGCGTGGCGATGCTGCGCTCGCCGCGCACCTATGCCGACATCGCCAAGGTCGGCCCGATCCGCAAGCACGCCGACCTGATCGGCTCGTTCATGACCGATCCGGCCACCACGGCCGTCGTGGCTGTCGCATTGGCCGAGGAGATGCCGGTCAACGAGACGATCGAGCTGCAGGAGCGCCTGGCCGGGGAGCTGGACGTCCAGCTGGCCGCCGTGCTGGTCAACGCGGTCCTGCCCGAGCGCTTCGACAGCGCCGAGGCCGAGCAGCTCACCCGGGTCGGCGCCAACGGCGAGGCGGGCGGGCGGGCATCCCGGGAAGCCGTGGCCACCGCACTGGCCTCCTACGACCGCGCCAAGCGCCAACGCGCGCAGGTCGGGCGGCTGCGCCGCGGCGTGGACGCCCCGGTGCTGACCCTTCCCTTCATCCTCTCCCCCGAGGTCGGCCGCGAGGGGCTCGACCTGCTGGCGACCGAGATCGGGCGCAAGCTGTGAGCACCCCGCCACGGGGCACAGGCGGCGTCGAGGAGCTGATCCGGCGCAAGCGCGTGGTCATCTGCGCCGGCTCGGGCGGGGTGGGCAAGACCACCACCTCGGCCGCGATCGCCGCGGGCATGGCCGAGCGCGGATGCAAGACCGCCGTGCTCACGATCGACCCGGCCAAGCGCCTGGCCAACTCGCTGGGCCTGACCGAGCTGGGCAACGAGGAGACGCGCGTGGAGCTGGACCCCCCAGGCACCCCACAGGGGGGCACGGGCACTCCACAAGGGGGCACAGGCGAGCTGTGGGCCATGATGCTCGACGCCAAGCGCACCTTCGACGAGCTGGTGGACACCTACGCGCCCGACGAGCAGACGCGCGATGCCGTGCTGTCCAACCCGATCTACAAGCAGCTCTCCAACGCGGTGGCCGGCTCGCAGGAGTACATGGCCATGGAGAAGCTCCACGAGCTGCACATGGAGGGCCGCTACGACCTGCTGGTGCTGGACACCCCGCCCAGCCGCAACGCTCTCGAGTTCCTCGAGGCGCCGCGCCGGCTGTCGCGCTTCATCGACTCGAGGTCGCTCCAGTTCTTCCGTGCGGGGGGCCGGATGGGGATGGGGGTGATGGGGCGCAGCACCGGCCTGCTGTTCAAGGTGATGCAGCGCGCGACCGGCGTCGACCTGCTGCGGGACCTGTCCGAGTTCTTCAACGCCTTCGGCGAGATGGCCGACGGCTTCGCCGAGCGCGCCCGCCGCGTCGAGGCGCTGCTGGGCGACAGCGCCACCACGTTCCTGCTGGTCACGTCGCCGCGCGCGGCCTCGATCCAGGAGGCGGGCTGGTTTGCCCGCAAGCTGCGCGAGGAGGACCTCCCCTTCGGCGGCGTGGTCGTCAACCGCGTGCGCCAGCCGGTGCACACCAAGCCGTCGTCACAGCTGGACACCGAGCTCAAGGGCCTGTTCGACCCCGGGCTGGCCGGAAAGGTGGCGCAGACCCTGGACGAGCACCGCGCGCTGGCCGAGCGCGATGCGCTGAACATGGAGGAGCTTGCAAAGACGCTGCGCCGGCGACCGATGATCTGTGTGCCCGAGCTGCGCGACGACGTGCACGACCTCGACGGGCTGCGTGCCCTGAACGAGTTCCTCTTCTGAGTCAGACCGGAGCCGACCAGTACCCCGGGTCGTCCAGTCCGAACTGACCTTCGAGCGGCTCGTCGTCTTCGTGCACGGGCGAAGGGGAATCCTCCTCTCGCACGAACCTCGGCCCCGCCGACCCGACGGGCCGCCCCGCGGCGGTAGCGGGCGAGTGTGCCAGCGCCGCCGCCCTGATCTCGAAGGGCTCCGGTTGATCGAGGAGCAGCTCATCGGCGACCCGGCGCAGATCGAAGTCCAGGTAGCCGCACAGCACGTCGCGCAGCAGCGCCCGCAGGTGGCGCTCCGCCTCTTCGACCAATGTCCGCGGCGAGTCGGCGCCCACCGCCTCCAGGTACGCATCGTCGGCGCCGTCGCCGATCACGAACCGCTCGAGCGCCTGCGCCAGCTCCAGGCGCCGCTGCACCCGGCGGCGCTCTGACTCCTCGGCACACAGGACGGCCACGCGCAGGGCCATGCTCGACTCCCCCTGGTCGATCAGCGCGCGCAGGGCCAGCAGGTAGTCGGTCAGGGCCTCGGACTCGAGCCGCCGGCCACAGCCCATCTGGAACCGCGACAGCGCCCAGGCAACCGGCCCATCCCGCGGCGGCTCGCCCACCGCCGCCAGGAACTGCCCGAGCTCTGCCTCCTCGCCTTCCACCATCACCCAGGGAGCGCCCCGGGCGTCACCGGTCGACTCCAGCTCGAAGGGCTGCCAGCGACCGTCCCCGGTGCGCCGCCAGGCCACCGCGGCCAGGGCCACCCCGCCCGGCTTGAACAGCCGCAGCCCGTGCAGCAGCACCCCGAAGCGCTCGCGGGCCTCGAAGAGCGGGAGCGGGTCCTCGGGGGCCACGTCGCGCTCGAGCACGAGCAGCGCGTTGGGCGCCCGGTCGGGGCGCTCGGCCCCGGTCGGATCGGCGGGATCGCCCCATACGGCCTCGTCGGGTGCGTCGCTGCGATCGCCACGGGCAAGGCACAGCCCGTCGCCCAGCTCGATCCGCTCGGCGTTCATCTCCAGCCCGTGCACGGGCACGAGCACGGTCGCTGACTGGCTCTCGTCGTAGAGGGTCCCCTCCACCTCGGAGTAGACGCGCTCGAAGCGCTCCTCGGGGAAGGCGAAGTCCGTCGAGTCCTCGTACAGGCGCTCGAGCATCGCCTTGAGCGCCGGCTCGGGCTCGGCCCCGCGCAAGCCGTTGAGCCGCAGGTAGGCGGCGGCCCCGGCATCGAGCGCATCGGCGGCGCGGGCGGCGCCGGGCAAGAAGCGCAGGCGCGTCCATCGCTGCGCGATGAACTTCTGGGTGAGCGGGCGGTAGTGGTAGAGGCTGGGGCCGCCACGGGAGCCGCCGTCCTCCAGATCGAACTCGATCTCCGCCCCCGCGGCCTGCTCGTCGCGCAGCATCGCTGCCGCCTCCAGCGCGAAGGCGTGGAGGGAGTCGTGCAGCTCGCGATTGCGCATACGCGCCGATTCGCCGCCCCTCCGGGCGATCCTGCCCTGACGACCGCCCAGCATGGCCTCGTGCACGAGGAGGACCGTACGCAAGGCATGACGGCGGAGCTTCGAGAAGCGGCGCTGCTACACAGCCGAGCCGACGACGACACCGCCGGGCGCCGGTTCGCAGCCCGCTGAGAGCCATTCCCTGCCGTAGGTGCGCATGTCCTCGATCAGGGGCAGCAGCGCCTGTCCCTTCTGCGTGAGCGAGTACTCGACCCGCGGCGGGACCTCCGGGTAGGTGGTGCGCTCGACGACCCCCTCGTCCTCGAGGGCCCGCAGGCGAAGCGAGAGGGTGCGGGGCGAGATCCCGGCCAACGAGCGCTCGAGCTCGCAGAAGCGGGTGCTGCGCTCAGCCAGATCGCGGATGATCAGCATGGTCCACTTGCCGCAGATGATGTCGGCGGTCGCGCAGACCGGGCAAGTCTCGTCGGCGACGCGCTCGTCGATAACCGGAGGAGCCATATGTTTTCCCAGTCTAGCGCGTTACTTTCCTAACTGAAGTGGCGGATCGGGGCCGCCGAAGGAGCCCCCGACCCGCCGTGAGAGCCTCGGTGCGGTGCTCGCCCGAGCGACGGTCGGGCTGCGCTCCTCCCGCCCCGCGACGTCATTTGCCGAGCTGGCCCAGCAGCCCGCCGCCGCCGCTGCCGCCCCCGGCCGTGGGCACCACGCGGCCCTCGCTGGGCTGCACCAGCACCCAGCCCGCGCCCTGGAAGGCCATCTGCAGCGACTCGCCCGAGCCGCGGCCGATGAAGTTCTTGAGCTTCACGTCGCTCTTGATCGAGGTGGTCACGCTGCTCGACCAGGTGATCGCCGCCTGCGGGTCGGCGAAGGTCGGGGCATCGCCGGTGTTCAGCAGCACGGGCGGGCCGTCGGAGATGATCGCCACCCAGCCCGAGCCCTGCAGCGACATGTTGAACAGGCCGCCCGCCATCATGCCCGCGGCGCCGCCCTGGACCTTCTGGATGTCCCAGTCGATGCCGGCGTCGAAGGCCAGAACGTTCGCCCCGTTGCAGGTGATGGCGTCGTTCTCCAGCTTGATCAGGTGCACGTCCTGAGCCGTGTCGGCCAGGAACACCTCGCCGGTGCCCGTCATCTTCATCAGCGAGGTCCCCTCCCCGCTGACCGCCTTCTTCAGCATCCGGCCCATCCCACCCGCGCCGGCGTGCTCGAAGCTCACGTCGCCCTGGTAGGCCACCATCGCGCCGAGCTTGGCCTGGATCGTGACCGCCTGCAGGCGGACCTTGAGCAGCTTCGAGTTCTGAAGCGCGAACGCCTCCTGGGTCTGGGTCTCCTGGTACTCGCCGAGGGTGCTCTGCACCGTTCCTCCTTGGTCGTGGCTCGCTGTAGGTGGTCGCGCTGCACTCTCCGCGCTGGGGCCCCGTACGTCAAGGGCGGTGTCAGGGTGGTCACCGCGTGGCGAAGACCTGGTCCACCGACGTCGACCGCTGCCCGTCGGAGGAGACCATCAGCTTGAAGTCGTGCGGCGAGCTGGCGGCCTTCAAGGCGTCCTCCATCGACACCAAACCGTTCTGCACGTGGCCCAGCAGCGCCTGGTCGAAGGTCTGCATGCCGTAGTAGGAACCCTCGGAGATGACCTCGTGGAGCTTCCCGGTCTGCTCGGGGTCGGTGATCATGTCCTTGACCCGCCCGGTCATGCGCAGGATCTCGCAGGTCGCAACCCGCCCGCTGCCGTCGGGGGTGGGCACCAGGCGCTGGGAGATCACTCCCTTCAGCGTGCCGGCGAGCATCGAGCGGGCCTGCTTCTGCTCCTCGGGCTTGAAGAAGTCGATGATCCGGTTCACGCTCTCGGCGGCGTCGACGGTGTGCACGGTCGAGAGCACCAGGTGACCGGTCTCGGCGGCCGACAGGGCGGTGCGCACGGTCTCCTCGTCGCGCATCTCGCCGATCAGGATCACGTCCGGGTCCTGGCGCAGCACCCGGCGCAGGGCGCGGGCGAACGACTTGGTGTCCTCCCCCACCTCGCGCTGGTTGATGATCGACTGCTTGTCGCGGTGCAGGAACTCGACGGGATCCTCGATCGTCACCACGTGCTTGGCCGAGGTGGTGTTGATCCGGTCGATCATGGCCGCGAGCGTGGTCGACTTGCCCGAGCCGGTGGTGCCGGTGAGCAGGATGATCCCCCGCTCCTCGTCGGCCAGGTCGTTGATCACCGGCGGCAGCATCAGCTGCTCGGCGGTCTTGATGCCGTAGGGAATCGCGCGACAGACGAGCGAGATCAAGCCCCGCTGGCGGAAGGCGTTCACGCGGAAGCGGGCGAGTCCGGGAATCGAGTAGGAGAAGTCGACCTCGTTGTCGTCCCCGAACTCCTCCAGCTTCTTGGGGTTCGTGAGCATCGAGTGAAAGATGCGCTCGGTGTCCTCGGGCGAGAGGTCCTCGTTGCCGGGGATCGGCACGAGCTTGCCCTGGAGGCGGATCAGCGGCGGTGAGGGGACCTTCAGGTGGAGGTCGGACCCCTCGATCTCCACGACCCGGCGCAGGGCGACGTCGACGTCAAACATGGGCACTGCATCGGCGCGGGCGCCGCGGTGCTTTAGCCGCCCCAGAAGTCGCCCTCGATCACCTCGCCGTCCTTGTCGTGGTGGGGGCCGAAGGCGAGGACCTCCAGCGGCTCATCGCCCGCCTCGAAGGCGCGCGCCGCCGTCGGCGCAACGCGGATGGCGTCCATGGGGCCCACGTCGAGGATCTCGTCGTCGATCTTCATCCGCCCGGTGCCCGAGAGGACCACGTAGATCTCCTCGGCCGCCTGGTGGCGGTGGGCGAAGGCCTGGCGCTTGCCGGCACGCAGCACGTGGTAGGCAAGGCCGGTGTCCTGGGCCTGGAGGTCCTTGCGCGCGAAGCGGGCCTCCTGAATCTCGGAGAAGCCGGCGTCGGGCGCCATGTCGGAGACATCGCGGAGGTTCTTGTGGGATGGGTCATGGTGGTGCGAGCCTAGCCGGGGCGGTGGCGGCCGGCCTGGCCGGGTCCCATGGCCTCGATCACCTGTGACCCGAGCCGGGGTCCATGGCCTCGATCACCTGCTGCGGATGTTCGTTGACCTGCCGCCAGGTGATGCGCAGCCGCTCCCAGCCGGCCGCCTTGAGCAGCTGGTCGCGGCGGCGATCCCGCTCGAAGGCGGCTGGGGTTCCGTGGAACTCGTACGAGTCCGCCTCGACCACCAGCCGGCGATCGGGCCAACAGAAGTCCACCTCCAGCGGCCCCTCGGCTGTGAGAACCAGCGTGTTGACCCGAGGCCGGGGCAGGCCCGCGTGCGTGAAGAGCTCAAGGGCGCGGCGCTCGAGCTCGCTGCGGACCGGCGCCGGTTCGCCGGTGTAGGCGGCGAGGGCGACCCGCAGTCGACGGCCCGCGGAACGTCCGCCGGCGCGGGCCAGCGCTCGCTCGAGGGCCACGCCGTCGAGCAGGCGCAGGCGGTCGGCGGCTTCGATGGCACGGGCGAGCCGCTCGACGCTGAAGAGATCGGTCAGGTCCAGCAGGGTGCGGGCCACGGAAGTGCAGGGCAGACCGTCGACCATCGTGACCTCGAACGGAAGGAGCGTCATCGACCGGTGGATGGCCAGGCCCGGGACCACCCTTCCCGCGTAGCTCGGGACGGTCACGTGAATCGTTCGACTCGCCGAGGGGGCGACCGCCCACCGGTCGGCGGCGGTTCCGTGCGAGAGTGCCGCCTCGGCCCCACAGGCCAACACAGCGGCCATGCAGCGAGCGGAATGGGTCAGCGGGCCGTGGCCAACCGCGTATACGCCACGGTGGACTCGCCGGAGTCGACCACACCTCGCCCGCTTATGGACGGCGCTCGGTGACAGCCCTGCCGCGGTCAGGTCGGCGAGAGAGACCAGACCGTACTGGCGCGCGGCGACATCGGCGATCCTCCACTCGAGGCCCCGTCTGTCGACTTTGCGGCCGTCAGGTCCGGTTTCTCGACAGGCCCCGGGCACGCAGACCACGATGAGGCCCTGGGAGTTACAGCGGGGTCACCAACGCAACGGGGTTCCCCGCGAGTCCTGCCAGAGGCGTTACACCCGGGCCCGCCGATGATGACAACGGCAGCGGAGCCTGGCCGCTGCCGCTCAGGCGACTTCGCGGAGCTTCTGCGCCTCGGCCAGCGACTGCAGCTTCTTCAGCGACTGGTTCTCGATCTGGCGGATCCGCTCGCGGGTGACGTTGAAGGTGCGGCCGACCTCGTCCAGCGTGCGGGGATGCTCGCCGCCGAGCCCGTAGCGCAGCTCGAGCACCCGGCGCTCGCGGTAACTCAGGTTCTCCAGCGCCTCGCGCAGGGACTCCTTGGTGAGGATCTCCGCGGCGCGGTCGAACGGGGACTCCGCCCGCTCGTCGGCGATGAACTGGCCGAACTCGGACTCCTCCTCGTCGCCGACCGGCTTCTCCAGCGAGATCGGCGCCTGGGCCGAGCGCTTGATCGAGTCGACCTCCTCGGGCTCGATGCCCGTCACGTCGGCGATCTCCTCCGGCGTAGGTTCGCGGCCCAGCTCGGTGACCAGCTTGCGCTCGGCGCGGCCGATCTTGTTCAGCTTCTCGACCACGTGGACCGGGATGCGGATGGTGCGCGCCTTGTCGGCC
>Ga0208612_1000747_pt1 | contig 13758 bp, 13 predicted proteins | sample AntDryMetagUQ889_FD_188089 | JGI IMG/M metagenome (GOLD analysis project Ga0208612, IMG submission 188089) | Polar desert microbial communities from Antarctic Dry Valleys - UQ889 (SPAdes) | ecosystem: Environmental > Terrestrial > Soil > Desert | place: Antarctic Dry Valleys | collected 2008-12-31 | reverse complement strand
TCTCACCATGGCCGCAACAGAGGTCTTCGGGACCGGCACCGAGGTGGTGGCCCGCCAAACGGTCGCGGGCCTCCCTGGGGCGCTGGTCCTCGAGCCGCGCATCGCGCCGGGCACCCGCGGCCGGCTGCTTCGCGTGGGGCGCTCGTGGTGCGAGGCATCCTCGAGCTTCAACCTGGCTTGGAAGGCAGCAGGAGGATCGTTCGATCCGGCCGGCCGGGAGGCTGCCGCCCGCGCCTACGCACAGCTCGCTGCCGCCCCATACTTCGACGACGTCACGATCACCGGGACTCGCAGGACCAGCCCAACGAGCTACGGTTTGACTACGCACGCGCGCACGAACGGCGTCGAAGCCCGCTGGGCGATCGTGGTCGACTCCGAGGGGATCAAGACCGCCAAGTGGACGGCAACGGCGTTCGCGCAGCGCCCTTTCCACGCGGAGACGGAGGGGCTCACCGCGCTTCCCGGCGGCACCGAGACTTACGCCCGCGTGGACCGACTCCTGGTCGCGGCCCGGGGACTTCCTACGGCCGAGGCGGCGAGGATGGCAGCTGCTCCCGGTCTCGCCGAGTACGTCAGTCCGGACAAGTTCACGATCGCGGTCTCCGTCGGTGACACCCGCGTCGCCGTCGACCCAGGGATGGATACCGGTGTGCGTAAGGCCGACGTGATCAGGGAGAACCTCAGGGCGATCGAGCTCAACTACGAGGATTTCTACCGCTGGGGACTTCGCAAGGGATGGGGCGAGCTCGAGCCGGTCTCGGGGCCGGACAAGGGCTACGTGTACATCAACGACGCACTTTCTTTCTTCTGCTTCGCTTGTGTGTTCATCGCAGACGACTTCCAGATCCACATGATGAGCGAGGTCGAGCTCGTGCTCAATCAACTCGGCTACTCGTATCCGGAGGGTGTCGAGGCGTACCAGAACATCATCGGCCACGAGATGTTCCACAACTTCCAGAACCGCTACAACAAGCCCGGCCCCCTTCTCCGCGGCGGGGACCGTAGGGCTTCGTTCGCCTACATGGAAGGAACGGCTCGCGCTCAGGAGTCGATGCACGGATATTCGAAGGTCTCTTTCCAGAAGAACAGCCTGATCTACGCCGAGGACGCGAACGGATGCAATGGCTGGGCAACTGGGAGCTTCGACCAGAGCATGGCTCGAGGCGTCTTCACCGGCAATACCTATGCCGTCTGCTACTTCTGGCTTCCCTGGTTCGCGGCCGAAGGCACCGATGGAGTGAAGACGCTGCTGGCCGAGGCTTACCCAAAGGTTTCGCCCAAGCCGGATGGTGGTGGCGAGGTCGTGGCTGCGCTGAAGCGAGCAAGCCACCTATCGGTCGAGGAGCAGATTGCCCGGTTCGTGGGCTCGTCGATCACCGGACGCGGATACGTGATCGGGGGCCGCGACTGGGGCCGGTTCATGGACCGGTGGCGTCCGCTCGATCTCGAGGCCGGCGACGAGGCAACCGCGACGCTGCAGACCGGCGGCTTGTTCGGCCGCAGACTCGTCGACCCTGCGACCGTGACGTTGGACTCGAGCTCCAAGGCGACCCTGTTCGTGGTCATCGACACGGGCTCCAAGACGCTCACCAAGGTCGTCGACGGACGCCGCATCTGCCTGGCTCCGGAGCCGGGTCAGAAGATCTACGTCGGAGCCATCCACACGAGAGACGGAAGCGACTCCGCTTCGATCACCGCGTCCCAACCAACCTGCCGCTAGAGAAAATCCTTGGGACCATGGGGCGCCTTCGGCTCCGTCGTCCGATGAGTTTTCGCAGTCCGCCTCGTCTAAACAGGTGAGAGAGACTTAGCGACGACCGTGCGCAAGGAGGACAACATGCTCAAGACGAACGAGGCCTTCTCGGGCTTCTCCACCGACGACATCGGCAAGGCGAAGGAGTTCTACGGCGATACGTTGGGTGTCGAGGTATCCGAGGACAACGGAATGCTCCAGCTCCGCATCGACGGAGCCAACAGAGTGTTGATCTACCCCAAGCCCAACCACGAGCCGGCATCGTTCACCGTGCTCAACTTCCCGATTGACGACATCGACACAGCGGTCGACGAGCTAGGCAAACGAGGCGTCACGTTCGAGAGCTACGACTTCGGGCCGGAGATGAAGACCGACGACAAGGGTGTGATGCGGAGACAGGGCCTCAACGTCGCGTGGTTCAAGGACCCGGCCGGCAATATCCTGTCGATCATCGAGACCGAACCGGGCCCCAGCTAGGCGCCGTCCGCCTGAGCCGAGGCGACCCAGGCCATCAGCTCGGGGTCGACCATCCCGCGCGAGGCGTTCTCCGGTCCCTCGCTCTCGTACATCTTCTGCAGAGAAGCTCGCACGCCGGGGCCGGCCTCCGTGCGTTCCGTCGGCGACAGAAGACCGACATCCTCGTAGTGATGCAGCGTTCGGGTGGTCAACCCCGTAACCGAGGCCAGCTCACCGATCTTGTACAGGCGTCCCATGTCGCAGACCGTAGACCCTCACGTAACGTCAGAGTCAAGCTGAGAAGAGTCGGTGATCTGTCGCACAGGGCGCAGGAGCGGAGTGCGATCCGGGGCCCATCGTTTGTACTCTAAGCAGACGCCGGTTTCTTGTGCGCGGGACTAGCCAAGGAGGAGCCATGCCGCGCTATCTATCGAAGTTCTCGTACACCGCGGATACCTGGGCGAGACTCGTAGGGAATCCAGAAGATCGCCAGTCGCATCCCGCACCGAAATCGCAACACCCCGGCCCGAGCAAGCCCGAGGTGTTGTGGATCAATATGCCACCTTCCTACTGATGCGAACCCAGTCCACGGATCGCTACAGGAGACTCAGCTTGTGGTTAGACGATCTGGGTGATGAGCTTCAGCCGCGTTCACCACTACCGGGTGATCTGGATGTCGATGTGGCTATCGTGGGGGCCGGATACACGGGCTTGTGGACCGCCTATTACTTGCTTCGGGCCGATCCCAGCCTCCGCGTAGCGCTGGTCGAGAAAGAGATTGCGGGCTTCGGTGCCTCCGGCCGCAATGGCGGTTGGTGCTCGGCCCTGTTCGCGGCTTCACACCACAAGATCGCCAAGCGATACGGGCGCGCAGCCGCGATCGCCATGCAGAGAGCGATGTTCGACACGGTCGACGAGGTAGGGAGCGTTCTTGCCACCGAGAGCATCGATGCCCATTTCCACAAGAGCGGCACCCTCACCTTGGTCACCTCTCCGACCCAGCTGGATCGGGTTCGTGCCGAGGTGGACGAGGACCGTGCTTGGGGTTTCGGCGAAGAAGACTTTCGTTGGCTCGAGTCAGACGAGGTGGACGCCCGGGTCAAGGTGCAGGGCGTACTGGGAGCGCGTTTCACGCCGCATTGCGCGCGGATCCATCCCGCGCGATTGGTCCGTGGGTTGGCGGCCAAGGTAGAGGATCTCGGCGGCGTCATCTACGAACAAACCGCGGTGACGGATATCGAGCAGAGGTCGATAACCACCGACCGGGGCCGGGTCACGGCCGACGTGATCGTCCGGGCTACCGAGGGCTACTCCGCGGCGCTTCCCGGTATGCAGCGCGATCTGCTCCCTCTCTATTCCTTGATGATCGCGACCGAGCCACTCCCCGCTGAGGTTTGGTCTTCGATCGGATGGGATGGCAACGAAACGCTCCACGACGGTCGCCACCTGTTGATCTATGTGCAACGCACCGCCGATGATCGCATCGCGATCGGAGGCCGGGGAGCCCCGTACCATTTCGGATCCCGAGTAAGCGACCTGAACGACCGGGACCCGAAGGTCTTCCGATCGCTAAAGGAGGTCACGAATCAGCTCTTCCCGGCGACCGCCCAAGCCCGTATCACTCACGAGTGGGGCGGCTGCCTCGGCGTGCCACGGGATTGGTTCAGCTCGGTGGGCTACGACCACTCGACCGGCATGGCATGGGCCGGTGGTTACGTTGGAGATGGCGTTGCCACGACGAACCTCGCAGGTCGCTGTCTGCGCGACCTGATCCTGGGTCTGGAGAGCGATCTGTTGCAGCTCCCCTGGGTGAATCATCGCTCGCGTCGCTGGGAACCCGAGCCTCTCCGCTGGCTGGGGGTGAACCTGGGACTGAAGACGATGGCTCACGCCGATCGCGTCGAGGAGCGCACGGGCAAACCGACGAAGCGAGGAGACCTCGTGAAACGCCTGATCGGGATCTAACCAACCAACTTCATTCTTCGTTACATCGCCGGAAACCCTCTTATCGGGTCGCTGCCCTGTTGTATTGCCGGATCGACAGCGGGATGAAGATCGCCAGGATGATCCCGCACCAGATGAGTGAGTACACGAATGGATGTGCCATCGGCCACGGCTCGGTTGGTGTGAACGTTCCCGTGTTGCCGAAGGCCACTCTGGCCGCTTGGGCTACCGACGAGACGGGGTTCCACTCGGCGAACGTCTCGAGCCCAGCATCCGGTAGGCGCAGGCAGTGAGCTCTACACGGTGCTGCTCGATCTGGTTCTCGAGCTCGGACCTCGAAAGCCCTGCGGTTGTGGTCGCCGTCTCGATCACGGACGCGACCTTACGGGGTCACGACGACAGGAAAACGGCCGCGCGAGGGCCGCATCCCTTGAAGACTGGATGATGCGCAACGCCCGAGGCCTTAAGGGACGCCTGCCGTATCCTGACCCGTGGTGAGCCGGGAAGCCTGGTCGGCATCTGTCTTTGCGCGAGCGAGGAGGCGATGTTGAGGTCCGGACCACGCTGGGCCCGTTCTTGGTTGCACAGCGACCGTCCGGTCCCTCGTTTGGTCGCCCGCCCGGTGCGGCACTTCCTGGCCACCGAAGCGGCCGGTGGCATCCTCCTCTTGGCCGCCACCGTCGTGGCGTTGGCGTGGGCAAATTCGCCATTCAGTGACAGCTATTCCGCTTTGTGGGAGACCCACCTTCGCATCCAGCTGGGTGACCTCGTCCTCGACGAGGATCTTCGCCACTGGGTCAACGACGCACTCATGGCGATCTTTTTCTTCGTGGTCGGCCTTGAGATCAAGCGCGAGCTCGTGGTCGGTGAGCTGAACGAGTTACGGCGCGCCGCCTTTCCAGTGTTAGCCGCGGTCGGTGGCATGGTCGTGCCGGCCCTTTTTTACGCGCTGTTGAACGCCGGAGGTCCGGGAGGGTCCGGATGGGGAATACCCATGGCGACGGACATCGCCTTCGCTGTGGGGGTCCTGGCCCTCTTGAGCAACCGCGTTCCGTCAGGGCTCAAGGTGTTTCTCCTCAGCCTTGCGATCGTCGACGACATCGGCGCGATCCTCGTCATCGCTCTCTTCTATTCCGGAGGGATCCAGGCGCAGTGGCTCGTGGTCGCCGGCCTTCTTCTAGCTCTGATCGTGGTCTTACGGCGCTTGAAGGTGTTGTGGGTACCTGTCTACGTCGTCATCGGAACCGTCGTGTGGCTGGCGACCTTCGAGTCGGGGGTGCACGCCACGATCGCCGGCGTTGCCCTGGGGCTGTTGACTCCGGCCAGACCCACGGATCCGGGGGGATTCCCCGACGTCCTCGATCATGCGACGAACCTCTCTTCCGAGCCGGACGCACAGTCTCTGCGCGCCGTCGCTTTCCAGGCCGGAGAGGTCGTCTCGGTTGCCGAACGACTGGAGCACCTGCTCCATCCGTGGACCAGCTATCTCATCATCCCGCTGTTCGCCCTGGCCAACGCAGGCGTCGCCATATCCCGGGAGACGCTGGGTGACGCGATCGCTTCTCCGGTAGCACTGGGCATCATCTTGGGCTTGGTTGCCGGGAAGGTGATCGGCATCTCGGCCTTCTCGTGGCTTGCGATCAAGCTTCGTCTGGGTGAGGCCCCGGCAGGTGTCCGTCCGTCTCACCTGGTTGGGACGGCCGCCGTTGCCGGGATCGGGTTCACGGTCTCGCTGTTCATCACAGCCCTAGCCTTCGAGGAGCAGGAACTGGTGGACGTGGCGAAGATGGGCGTGCTGCTGGCCTCGCTGATCGCGGGACTGTTGGGGGCGACCATTTTGCTGCTTGGCCCCCGCTCGGAGGAGCCGGTCGAGGAGTGAGTCGTTACGCCTTGACGGTTGCGAGCTGAACCTTGCCGAAGCCCGCCGCGTCCAGCTCCTCGAAGATCCAGCTCATGAGGGGGCCGAGGTCGGTCGACGGCGGAACCCCCTCGATGCCGTAGCGACTGATGATTCCCAGCGCGGCCCCGGTCTCGTGGTGGATCAACGGAGAACCGCTGTCACCGTTCACCGCGGGCATGTCGGCTTGGTACTCCTTGTCGTTGAAGCCGACCAGCAGGCCGTAGCGAGGCCGCGTCTGCTCCGTGGCGCCTAGACCAACGCCGTATCCGTAGACGTCAACCTGGTCACCGACGGCGAGGTCCTCTTGCGTCACGCTCCGGGTGGGACCACCCCAGTGCAAGACGGTCGGGTTGGTCTCCGAGATGATCTTGGGGTCGAGCTCGATCAGAGAGAAGTCGACATCGCTGCTGACAAGGTCGGAGTCGTAGACGACCTCGCCGACCGGGCCGACCTGCGGGTTCTCCACGACCTCGCCGATCTTTTCGGTGCAGTGAGCTGCCGTGCCGATGTATCCCTTGGGGGCTGCTTTCTTCGTCCTGGGCGAGAAGAAAACGAAGTTGAAGGTGCAGTAGCCACCCAGCGAAGCTCCGGGCCGCAGCGGGCTGTCCTCGTCTCCCCAAGCTGGGGCCTTGGTAACAGGCTTGCCTTGCACGGGTCCTAGCGGCAGGGCGAACAAGAGAGCGGAGGCCGTTAACAGGCCGAGGATGCGACGCAGGGACATCGAGTGGGCTCCTTGGTGAGGTGGTACCCAGAAGGTTCTCCGCCAGGAGGCCGACCCCTGCCACGCCGGCTGGCTGGGAGCTACGCCCTGCCTAGCTAGCGCTGACGTTGCCGGCGGCGAGAGCGCGGATCTCGTCTACGAGGTCGCCGATCTGGAGCTTGGTCAAGAAGGCGTCGGCCCACACGGGGGGAGATTCCAGCACCGCGCTGAACACGAGGATCTTGGTCTTGGGGGAGCCGTCTTTGACCGCGGCCGCGACGATGTCTCCGCTCATGCCCGGCATCATGTAGTCGAGAACGACGACGTCCGGCTCGCTGTAGATCGTTTCCTCGATCCCTTCGACGCCCAGGCCGACGTCGCCGACGAGCTCCATGTCGCTCGCACTCGCGATGAGTCCTTTCACGACACCGCGCAGGTCATCGTCATCGTCCACCAACACGATGCTTATCCGATCGGTCACCACTTCGTTGTAGCACGAACGAAGCAAAGAAAGTCAGACGTGAGGCACTCCCAATAACGGGGGCAGGTCGACCAAGCTGGGGATGACCACGTCGGGGGCCGGGTCCAGGGCGGCCGCGGCGACCGCGTCCGTGACTCCGCTCAGGACCAGGATGGTGGCCCATCCCATCGAGCGACCACCGGCCAGGTCCGTAGAGGGCTGGTCACCGACGACGGCGATCTTGTTGCATCCCTCCAACCTGCGCGCGATCGCTTGCATCATGGGCGGGTTCGGTTTGCCCATGACTTCGGCCTTGCGCCCGGATGCGGTTTCGACCGCGGCGAGCATCGCGCCGGCCCCGGGCCACAACCCGTCGGCGGCTGGGAAAGTGGGGTCTGCGTTGGAAGCGAGGAAGTCCGCGCCGTTTCGCACGGCGAAGGCCGCGGTGGCAAGGGACTGATAATCGAAGCGCGCGGTGGAGGAAACGACGGCGATGTCGGCGGTTCGAGCGGGGATGCCGTCGACCAACACGACGCCCGCGTCCTCGAGCGCGACCCGCGTTCCATCCGTTCCTATCAAGAAGACGGTGCGGCCCGACCAACCTCTGCGCGTGACCTCCTCGCCCGTAACGGCGGCAGAGGTGACTATGTCGTCCTCACCGATCTCTACGTCGAACCGTCTTAGACGTTCGACGTACTGCGCCAGCGTCTTGGTCGCGTTGTTGGTTGCGAACACCACCCTGATGCCGGAAGCGCGCACCCGGTCGATCGCCTCGGCGACGCCGGGCACGGGCTCGACCCCGCGATAGAGCACCCCATCGAGGTCACAGACCAGCCCGTCGAACTCCAGCGTGCTCACGATCGCCTCTCTCGTGTCGGGGCCTTCCTGCCGTTGTCTATCGCATCGTCTGCGCGCGACCTTCCGGCACTAGTGCACATGGGGTGCGCCCTCTTTGACCACAGTGGGCTATTCCCGCGGCCTCTGGACTGTCCGACGATAGGGTGCCCGTGCGTCCGTGAGTGGGCGAGTTGCGCGGTCCAGGGTAGGTAGTCGTCGTGGTTCACGACGTCCGCACCGTTGGTCTCGGCGACCGTGCACCCATCCTCGATACTGCGTGGGCCGCCCGAGGAACGAGAGAAGGGGTTGCAAGGGCTGGCCTCCGACCTCGCTAGGGTGGCCGAGGAACTCAAACGCCTGGGTTAGGAGCCAACGTGACCGACGAGAAAGTGACGACCGCGCCGGATGAAGTGATCGTTCCCGACGCAGCTCCGGCCCCCGAGGGGGCTGCCGACCGCGACGGCGTCGAGCATCCCGCGAAGGTCATGCGCATCGCGACGATGGTGCGCCAGCTGCTCGAGGAGATCCGACAAGCTCCTCTGGACGAGGCAAGCCGGGCGCGACTGAGTGATGTGTACGAGACCTCCGTGAAGGAGCTGGCCGAGGTTCTGTCCCCGGATCTGAAGGATGAGCTCGCCCGCTTGAGTCTGCCGTTCGAGGCCGAGGCGCCGTCGGAAGCTGAGCTCAGGATCGCGCACGCCCAACTCGTCGGTTGGCTGGAGGGCTTGTTCCATGGGATCCAAGCGATGCTGTTCGCGCAGCAAGCCGAGAGCCGGGCTCGCTTCGAAGAGGTCAGACGCCGCAGCTTGCCCGCGCCGGAGGACACGCCTCCCGGACACGGCGGAGGCCAGTACCTGTAGTTAGTCCGGAACGATCCTGAAGATCTCCGACGGAGTCATGAAGTAGAGCCACCCGCCCGGTCCCTTGGAGACGTCGACGATGGGCCCGCCGCGGTGGATGATCCGGTCGTCCAGCACCTCGGTGCCGGCGTCGTTCATCACGAACCGGTGAAGGTTCCCGTCGAAGTCACCCATGTAGAGACTGCCCGACAGTTTCTTCAGGCGCCCCCGATACCACCACGGATCCGTGGGAACGATCGGCGGTGACCAGCGGCGCAGAGGAGCGACGGGGTTCTCGCCCCGACCCGTTCCGCACACGTAGTTATCCCCCCACCCGTAGTTGCGGCCCTTCCTGATCAGGTTGAGCTCGTCGTCGCAACTGGGCCCGTTCTCCGTCTCATAGAGCTTCGTGGTGCCCGGACGATGCGCGAGCCCGAAGGGGTTGCGATGGCCATAGCTCCACACCGGGTTCTTGTCGTTCGCGGTCGAGAACGGGTTGGTCGCGGGGATCGTGCCGTCCGCGTTGAACCTCAAGATCTTGCCGAGCTTCGTCGAGGTGTTCTGAGCCTGCGCGGGGTCGTGGTTCTCTCCGGTCGAGACGAACAGCTTCCGTCCGACGAACTCGAGCTGCCCGCCGTTGTGATATCCGGACGATGCGGCCACCCCCGACATGATCAGCTTGTGCGACCGACACCGGTTCTGTCGCACCGTGAATCGCGAGACCCGCATCTCCTCGGGCGAAGCGTTCGTGTACATCACGTACAACCACTTGGTCTTCTTGAAACGCGGGTGCAGAACGATCCCGAGCGCGCCCTGCTCTCCATCCGACGCAACGGCGAGATCGACACAAGCCCGCCCGAGCAACCGGCGTCCGGCGAGCACCCGCACCTTGCCGGTGTTCTTCTCGGTGAAGAACACCTTCTTGGTCCCGGGCACCCAAGCCATATCGATAGGGAAATCCAACCCCGCCTTGTACGACTGCACCTTCGTTCCCTGCGGCACCGCCGTTGAGGTCGCAGGCACCAAACCCAAAAAGACGGAGGCGACGAGCCCAAGAACAGAGAGCCTTTTCATAGCCACAAGCCTCCCACGCCCCACCCGCACCTCGGCCCAGGTTCGGGTTTCCATCAACCGGAGCGAACGTGATGCCGTAGCCAACGCTCTAGAGGAGGCGATGGGGCGTGACGCCGTGGGCACCGTGCCTGGTTTTCCATCAACCGGAGCGAACGCGATGCTTAGCCACGGCCATGCGCTGGAGCAGTGGGGGGCGTCGTCGCCCGTGGGCACCGTGGGGTTTACCCCGAGCCGAAGGCGAGGCGTCGGTGCCGTAGGCGGCATCGACCCAGCGCCGACGGGCGGGTGGCTATCATTCGGAGCGGAGGCGTGCCCGAGCGGCCGAAGGGAGCGCACTGCTAATGCGTTAAGGGGCTAACGCTCCTTCCGGGGTTCAAATCCCCGCGCCTCCGCTTGGCACCGCCGCTCTGCGCCTGAACGGCGGGTGAACTCCGCCTTTCGGGGCCGCTCCTAAAGGGGCCCCTCGGTTACCCTGATGGCGATGCGCCCGTAGCTCAGTGGATTAGAGCGTCCGGCTACGGACCGGAAGGTCGGGGGTTCGAATCCCTCCGGGCGTACGTGCTGGGTTCGTCGAAGATCTGGAGGTCCTGACTTGCTCCGACGGATCCGCGAGCAGCGTGAGCGGGTGATCCTCGCCCAGGCGGCCCGTTACCTAGACCCCGATGAAGAGGTGCTGCACTGGGTGCGCGCCAAACAGGTGGACGGCCGGGCCGTGGGCTTCGTCTTCTTGACGCCTCGTCGGTGCATCGTGCACTGGACCGGAAAGGCCGGCGCCAGCCCGGGTGACTTCCCCTGGCAAGCCATAAGCGCGTGGGGCGTTCAGTCCGAAGCACATGGGGGACCGATCCTGGCCCTCCAAGACGGCGACGGCAAGTGCTTCGTCCAGTTGCGCGCCACCACGCCGGCGATGGCCCAAGACGTGGCGGGGTTCGTCAAGGAGTTCGCGGATCGTGCCCCCTGGCCCCGAGAGACGATCGTTCCGCCACAACATCTCGAGGGTCCCTTCGAGGCCACCGCGGCCCCCTCGGTTCCCGAGCACAAGATGACGCTCACCGACCACACACGTCGCATCCTGGTGACCGTGCTGGGGGTCGCTCTGATCGTCGGAGCCATCGTGATCATCCCGCTGCCCGGCCCCTGGTCGCTCGTCGTGACGATCGCGGGTCTCGCCATCTTGGCCAGCGAATACGACTGGGCACGCGACGCGCTCGCGTGGTCCAAGGAGCGCTACAAGGCGGTCTCGGCCAAGATAAAGGCGCGCCGGCAATCGGTTTGATGAACGATGAATCGTTCATGCGGCTGGCTCTGGAGCAAGCGGCCGCCGCTCTTGATCACGACGACGTCCCGATAGGTGCCGTCGTAGCTCACAAAGGTGAGCTACTCGCCTCTGCTCGGAACATGCGGGAGCTCTTGCGCGACCCGACCGCGCACGCCGAGGTCCTCGTGCTGCGGGCGGCGGCAGCCGAGCTCGGGACCTGGCGTCTTTCCAACTGCACCCTCTACGTCACCTTGGAACCGTGCGCGATGTGTGCAGGTGCCTGCGTCCTGGGGAGGGTGCAGCGCTTGGTGTACGGCCCCCAAGATCCCCGTGGCGGAGCGGCGCTGTCCCTCTACAACATCGTCCAGGACCCCCGCCTCAACCACACGATGGAGGTGACTCCGGGCGTCCTGGAGCAGGAGTGTCTGGCACTCCTCCAGAGGTTCTTCCAAACCAGACGCCCCTGACTTCGTTCCTATACTTTGCCTCCGCAACACCTGGTGGGGTACCGAAGCGGCCATAACGGGCTCGCCTCGAAAGCGAGTGTGGGTGCAAGCCCACCGTGGGTTCAAATCCCACCCCCACCGCCCTTCTGTGTTAACTGGGCTACGTCCCGGCGTAGTTTTGCGACGTCAGAACGCCCGCGGCGGCCGATATCCTCGGCTGCGGAGACGTGCGTGAGCGGCCGAAACGGCACGACTGGAAATCGTGTGATCCGAAAGGATCCAAGGGTTCAAATCCCTTCGTCTCCGCGCAGCTTCTGAGGCGGTGCCCCTGCGCGAGCAACGACGGCTCGATTACGGCGTTTAGACCTGTGTGGGGATCAGACTCTCGTTAGCATTTCTCGCGGCGCTCATGACGCTCGCCTCGCCCGGTTTGTCCGCCGAGGCGGCATCGCCCGACCACGTCCACTTGGTTTTGCCGCGCTCGGGAGACGTGGACCCCTGCCACCAGGGTGAGGTCGTTCGGCAGGTCCCTCCCGAGGGCGTCGTGCGCCTGCTCGCCTGTACCTTCGATGCAAGCGAGGCAGCGGTCTCGACGGGTTCCTCAGCGGAGGCTCTTCAGTGGGAGCTGACAGGGCCCGCCTCCTTCGAATGGGCCGGGACTGAGACCTCGGAAGACGGCCTCGCGGGGGCGACCGTGTCGATCGATGGTCTCGGGACGGCCGAAGTGACGGTGCGGCTGTGCGCGGACGACACCTGTTCGAGCGTGGTCTCCGAGGCGAGCGTCATCCTTCACATCGTCCACAGCGACCCTCCTCCTCCCGAATGCTCTGACGGGGTGGACAACGAAGGCGATGGCTTTGGCGATTTCCCCGAGGACCCAGAGTGCAGCGACGCTGAGGATTCCTCCGAGGGTTTTGGGTGTCCAAGCTATTCCGGCGCAGCATCTTCGTGCCTCGCCTCCGGCGTAACCATCAGGTACACGGGTGACCGATTCACGGGGGCCGTGGCACACGCCCGGGACGAGTGCGTCATCTGGCGATTGGTAAAGCTGAAGAAGGTGCTTCCCGGCCCTAACCGCACGCTCGGCCGTGATTACACCGGCAGCAGGGGTATCTGGAGGATCGACGCATTCCCCGATCCTCACGGCCGCTTCTACGCCGTTGCCCCCGAGACGACGGTGACCGACGAAGACGGAACTGAGGTCGTGTGCCCACGCGATCGCTCGGTCACGATCTTCATCCGCTGAGCCCTGTCCCACTGGCACTCCGGCCCGATCTGACGTTGATAAACCACGCCCACGCGTAGCTGAGTTAGCTCAGAACGGTACTCTGGGGCTCGGCCGTGCTAGGCGGGGGGCTAGGGGTCCCCTACACCGGAAATCCTCTTCATGCCGGGCTGATCAACCGCCCGCGGCCGATGAGGGACCGTGCAGCCCTCGGTGAGCAGTGTTGATGGTCGGGTCCTGCGCGACCCGGAGCCGTGAACCCGGTCAGGCCCGGAAGGGAGCAGCCGTAAGCGGTGTACCGGGAGTGCCGCAGGGTAGCCGGGCCGGAGCCAGCTGCCGTGGATAGCGGCGGCCGTTCGTCGGTCCAAGGTGGGGGCACGGCCATTCTTTTCGTCACATGTCGCCTAGCCGCACATTGCCCCTGGCGGTGCGTTAAGCGCACCGTTGGGGACAAAGTGACTCGGTTGCGCGATGTAAGAGAAGAATGGAGAGGGGTCCCAACTAGGATGGCGGCGATGGCGTACCTCTCCCTCTACCGCAAATACCGTCCTCAGAGCTTCGCCGAGATCCTCGGTCAGGAACACGTCTCGGCGACCTTGTCCAACGAGGTCAACAGCGGGCGCATCTCGCACGCCTATCTGTTCACCGGACCACGTGGAACGGGCAAGACCAGCACCGCTCGCATCTTGGCGAAGGCGCTCAACTGCGAGAAGGGCCCGACCTCGGAACCGTGTCAGGTGTGTGAGGCATGCGTCGCCATCACCAACGGTTCTTCGCTCGACGTGTTCGAGATGGACGCGGCGTCTCACTCGGGCGTCGACGACACGCGCGAGATTTTGTCCGGCGTGTCGTTGGGCACCGCCGGG
>Ga0208612_1000746_pt1 | contig 13760 bp, 13 predicted proteins | sample AntDryMetagUQ889_FD_188089 | JGI IMG/M metagenome (GOLD analysis project Ga0208612, IMG submission 188089) | Polar desert microbial communities from Antarctic Dry Valleys - UQ889 (SPAdes) | ecosystem: Environmental > Terrestrial > Soil > Desert | place: Antarctic Dry Valleys | collected 2008-12-31 | reverse complement strand
CGACGGGCGTTACGAGGCCAAGAAGGGCGCTCGCGCCTCGTTCTCGGTCGCCGACGGCGGACGCACCCTGCGCAACTTCACGGCAACCGTCACCGCGTACTGCTTCGGCGCGACCGTCGAGGACAACCGGTTCATGACCCTGTTCGCCGGCATCGATTCTGCGCGCATCGCACCGGATGGATCGGTCACCGGACGCCTGCAGACCAAGAGCAAGGAGACCGAAGTGGTGCTTACCGGGCGGCTGCGCAAGCGCCGCTTCAACGGGGAGGTGTCGATGTTCATCAAGCCCTCCCGCTGCATCGGCGCCCGTGATGTCAACGCGGGCAGGCGCTGACGCCGGGCGTAGTGGCGTCCCAGCCAGGAGCCCGGGCGAAATGGCGTCCCGGCGCCCGTAGCCGCTCGGCGGTCCGTCGCCCCTAATCCAGATCGAGAGCGCTGCGCGACCACGCCTCGACCGCGAGATCCCTGCTCATAGAGGCGACCGCCGCCAGGCCGGCGGCGGTGGAGCGGGTGACCCGGCGGATCGTGACCTTGAACCGGATTCGCTGGAGCCGCGATGGCTTGTACTGCCTGAACGTGTCGAACTGGACCCGGTAGGTGCCGCGAGTCGCGTTCTTGCCGAACAGCCGGCGCACTCCGCCGGCCGTCTTGCAAGCTCCCTTGAGCCGCCCGACCCTCAACGTGCGCCGCGTCTTTGCGCGCACCACATGAGCGTAGAGGGTCTTCCCGCGAACGGTGAAGCCGCGGGCCCTGATCCGGCGCGGGCGGTCTGCCGCGGTGTCGTCGGGCTTGATGGTCACCGCCAGGTCGCTGAGCCTGACGGGCACCGAGGCTCGGATCGCCGGATCGCCCCTGTCGATCGCGGAGTAGGTCGAGGTCTGCTCCGCCCGGGTCAGATCCGGAACCGTGGCCACGACTGCGATCCGTCCTGCCGAGTCGGCTTCGACCGGCTCGATCTTGCCGTCGCGGCGGTTGAGGATCTTGCCGTCGCGACGGATGTTCACCGAGCCGGACCGCGTGAACCCGGTGCCCACCAGCCTCACGCGGTCTGACGTTCCGTAGCACGGCTGGGCAGGGCGGACCTCGAGCTTGGCTGCCCAGGCGGCGGGCGGTGCCCCAAGCACGGTTGCCGCAAGTACGGCGGTTGTGATCAGGGGGGCCCGACGCCCCCCCCTGATCGTGGCCAGCGTCCTGCTGGTCATCCGAATATCGCTGGCCTCCAGCTGCCGATGGCGCCAGAGAACGCCGACGTGGCCGACGTGGTGGCGACCGCGCCGGCTGCGGCGGGCCGGGTGATCTGGAACACCCTGAATGGGGCACGCACCTGCTGGCGCCTGGCCTTGCGGTACCGGCGAGAGGTGTCGAAGTAGAGCTGGTAGGTCCCCGGGTTCGCCCGCGCGGCGCGCGCGGTGAACAGGCGCTTACGCACGCTGATGGTGCGGCAGGCGCCCTTCAGGCGGCCGAGTCGTAGGGTCTTGACGTTGCGCCCTCCCCGGCGAACGTGCATGAACAGGATCCTTTTTCCGCTCGTGAACCCCCGTGCCCGGATCTTTTGGATTAGTCCGTTCGCGCCGGCCTTCCTTCCCCCGACAAGCACGCGGCTGAACCGGATCGGCACGGTCTGCGCGACGACGAACCCGGGAGCCGCCTGGTCTATGGCGCTGTAGGGCGCGGTTTCTTCGTTGGTATTGATCTGCTGCACTCCCGCGCTGCCGCTGAAGGCTCCGGCGGCGTCCGCGGGCGCCGTCTCCCGGAGAGGGATCTGCCCCTGCACGAGCGTCACCGCGCTGTTGGGGGTGAAACCGGCGCCGCTCAGGCCCACGCGGTCGGCGGCGCCATAGCAGGGCTTGGTTACGGCCGCTGTGAGGGTGGCGGCCTGGGCGCCGGCCGGCGCGGCGAGCGCGGTGGCGGTGAGAAGAGCAGGCAAGGCAGCGTGTCGGACCCTCATGTGAAACCTCCGGTGGTTGATTCCCCCGCTGCCAGCGTAGCGCTGCCGCGGAGCGGCTGCGCCAGCAGCGGCGCGAGGATCGACGTAATGCCTTGCGCTCGGGTCACAAAGATGAAAGAACCTGCATCGAAGGGGGCAACCTCCCCTTTGCAACCCCCCCGCGCATCAAACGGGGGCATCGCCTCGCTACCCACACTCCTGCCGCAAACCCAGCCGAAAGGACCGTTGTGCCGACCTACGTACTCCTCAGCACCCTCAGCCCCGAAGGCGTTCAGACGATCAAGAACAACCCCCAGCGCATCCGCGAGGTGAACAAGGAGATCGAGCAGCTCGGAGCGACCGTCAAGGCGCAGTGGGCGGTGCTCGGCCGGTTCGATTTCGTGAACGTGGTTGAGGCCCCGGACGAGACCACCATGGCGCGGGTCTCCATGGAGCTCGGATCACGTGGAACGGCTCGCTACGAGTCGCTGACGGCGATCCCCGTGGACGACTTCATCGCCTCTCTGTGAGGTTGGGGCCGATGACACGACCTCGCCGGAGCGGGGGCGGGTGAAGGTTCTCATAGTTGGGGCGGGCGCCCGCGAGCACGCGCTCGTGCGCTGCCTCCTGCGCAGCCGTCAGAAGCCCGAGGTGCTGGCCGCTCCGGGCAACGCGGGAATCGCCAGGGACCGGATCGAGTGCCTCGACGTGCAGGCCGAGGACGTGAGGGGCATCGTGTCGGCGGCCCGCGAGCGTGGCATCGACCTGGTGGTGGTGGGCCCCGAGGCGCCGCTGGTGGCCGGGCTCATCGATGCGCTACAAGAGGCCGGCCTGCGCGCCTTTGGTCCCTCGCGCGAGGCGGCGCGGCTCGAGGGGTCCAAGCGCTACGCCAAGAAGCTGATGGCGGATCTCGGTGTGCCCACCGCGGCTCACGGCGTGCTCCGCTCGCGCGAGGAGGCCCTGGCGGCGATCGCTCACACCAGCTACCCGACGGTGCTCAAGGCCGACGCCTTGGCGGCAGGCAAGGGAGTGATCATCTGCCCCGACCACGCCTCCGCCCGCGAGGCCGTGGAGCAGTTCTTCACCGAGCGCAGGTTCGGCCACACCGAGGTGGTGCTCGAGGAGTTCCTGGAGGGTGAGGAGCTGTCCCTGCTGGCAGTGTGTGACGGAGAGCGAGCGGTGCCGATGGCGCCCGCCCGGGACTACAAGCGGATCGGTGACGGCGACACTGGGCCGAACACCGGTGGGATGGGCAGCTACTCGCCGGTGCGGGGCGTCGATCGCGAGCACGCCGAAGTCCTCGCCCTTGCGGTGCACCAGCCGGTCGTGGACGAGCTGCGCCGCCGCGGCACGCCCTACCACGGTGTTCTCTACGCCGGGCTGATGATGACCGCGGACGGACCAAAGGTGCTCGAGTACAACTGCCGCTTCGGCGATCCCGAGACCCAGGCGGTGCTGCCGCGGCTGCGCTCGGACGTGCTCGAGCTGCTCGAGGGCTCCACCCGGCCCGGCGGCCTTGCCGGGGTGGAGGTCGAGTGGTCCGACGAGTGGGCGGTCACCGTGGTGCTCGCCTCCGCGGGCTACCCCGAGACGTCGTCGGTGGGCGACGAGATCCGCGGGCTGCGCTCGATCGACTCGCTCGAGGTCGAGCTGCTGCACGCAGGCACCGCCGAGCGCGACTCCCAGCTCGTGACCAACGGCGGTCGCGTGCTCAGCGTGACCGGTATCGGATCGACGCCGGAGCAGGCCCGGGAGCGCGCCTATTCGGCGGCGGACCAGATCCAGTTCGACGGCAAGCAAATGCGAACCGACATTGCCGCCGGCGCAGTCGAACCGACATTCTCGCGCGCGCAGTGATAGACGTGAAGGGATGACCGAGCAGGGCGCCCCCACCCCGGCTACCCAGACCGACGTCGAGCACGAGTTCGACGGCCTTGCCGTCGACGCCCCGCGCGTGGGCATCGTGATGGGATCCAAGTCGGACATGCCGGCGATGGAGAAGGCCGGCAAGGAGCTCGAAGAGCGCGGAATCCACTACGAGACGCGGGTGATGAGCGCCCACCGCGATCCCGACGCCGTGGCCGAGTACGCCAAGAACGCGCGCATGCGGGGGCTGCGCGTCGTGATCGCGGGCGCGGGGCTGGCGGCCGCGCTGCCCGGCGTCGTGGCCGCTCACACGGACCTGCCGGTGATCGGAGTGCCCCTCACCTCGAAGACCTCGGTCGCCGGCGGGCTCGACGCCCTGCTGGCCATAGCCCAGATGCCTCCGGGCGTGCCCGTGGGCTGCGTGGGGATCGACAACGCGCGCAACGCAGCGGTGCTCGCGGCCAAGATCCTCGACGCCTGACGTGCCGGACGCGCGGTGATCGAGCGCTACACCCGCCCCGAGATGGGAGCGGTCTGGTCCGAGCAGCGCAAGCTCGACACCTGGCTGGAGGTGGAGCTGGCGGTGGTCGAGGCGCTGGCCGAGGCGGGCGCCGTGCCGGTGCGGGACGCGGCCGCGATACGGAAGCGGGCCTCGTTCACGGTGGAGGAGGTCAAAGAGCGCGAGAAGGTGACCGATCACGACGTGGCCGCCTTCGTGGACGTGGTGGCGGCGTCGGTCGGCGGGGCGGGCCGCTGGGTGCACCACGGGCTCACCTCCTCCGACGTGCTCGACACGGCGCTCGGACTGCAGATCGCCGCGGCCGGGGCGCTGCTGGTGAGCGGTGCACGTGCCTACCGGGATGCGCTCATCCGCCGGGCCCGCGAGCACGCCGCCACGCTGTGCGCCGGCCGCACGCACGGAATCCAGGCCGAGCCCACGACCTTCGGTATCAAGCTGGCCGGCCTCGCCTTCGAGGCGCACCGCAACGTAGGGCGCCTCGAGCGCGCGGTGGCCGGCGCGTCGGTGGGGGCGCTGTCGGGGGCGGTGGGCACCTACGCGGCCAACGGCCCGCAGCTGGAGGAGGCGGTGCTGAGCCGCCTGGGCCTCGCGCGCGAGGATGTCTCGACCCAGGTGGTGGCGCGCGACCGACACGCCGAGCTGCTGCAGGCCATCGCCCTAGCGGGCGCCGGGCTGGAGCGTTTCGCCACCGAGGTCCGCCACCTGCAGCGCACGGAGGTGCGCGAGGTCCAGGAGCCGTTTCGCGCGGGGCAGAAGGGCTCCTCCGCCATGCCGCACAAGCGCAACCCCATCACCAGCGAGCGGCTCACCGGCATCGCGCGGCTGCTGCGCGGCTACGCGCAGGCCGGGCTGGAGGACGTTGCCCTCTGGCACGAGCGTGACATCTCGCACTCCTCCGTCGAGCGCGTCGCTCTGCCCGACGCCACGATCCTGCTCGACTACGCGCATGGGCGCGCCCTGCGCGTGGTCGAAGGGATGACCGTGCACACCGACCGCATGCTGGAGAACCTCGAGGCCACCCACGGCGCCCTGTACTCGCAGCGGGCCCTGCTCGCACTGGTCGAGTCAGGGCGCTCGCGCGACGAGGCCTACCGGATCGTCCAGGAGAATGCCCAGCGGGCCTGGGATGAGCGCACACCGTTCCGTGACCTGCTGGCCGCGGCGGCGCCCGAGCTCGACGTCGACTCGATCTTCGATCCGGCGGCCTTCACCGTGCACGCGGAGGCCATTGTCGGCCGCCTCGACTCGATCGCGGGCTGAGCCTGGAGGGAGCCGAGCCAGGGGAGGAGCGGAGCCGAAACGTTGGGGGGAGGGGATTCGCCGGCTAGCACCGGACCGAAGGTTCTCCACACGAGGGTGGACCGCCGGTCCACGATCGCGCTCCCTCGCTAAGCAACCCGCGAGACGGGGTCGACGACGGAGGCGTATGCCACCCGGAGCTGACCGATGATTCGCCGCAGCCTCGTGATGGCTGTGGCCACTGCGCTGGCCGGGCTCGCCGCCGGTGTTGCACCGGCCACCGCCGGCTTCGTGGCCGACTCGGCCTATGTGCGCGACGCCAACTCGGCCACGGCCGAGGCCGCGGCGGCCGGCCAGTCGCGTGCGGCGCGCCGTCGCAAGGCCGCCGGCCGGTGCGCCGCCCATCGGCGCCGAACCCGGGCCACGAGGAGGGCGAGCCGGTGCCGGCCTCCGGCGACCAGTCCCGGCGGGGGTAGGCCGACGGCTGCTCCCCCGCCCGCTGGGACTCCGGTCTCGCCGAGTCCACAAACCCCACTTGATTCGCTCGCCGGGCCACTCCTCCCCGTCCCGGCGGTTCCCGGCCCGGGCGGCTACGTGAGCATCCGGGCGCGCGAGTTCGCCTACACCCTCTCGCGCCCCGTGGTGGCAGCCGGTCGGGTGACCTTCGAGTTGCGCAACAGCGGAGAGGATCCTCACGACCTCGTGGTCAGCCGCGAGGGCTCCCACGAGCCGCTTGCCTCCTTCGGCGAGCTGACCTCTGGCCTTGTGGCCACCCGGCGAGTGGATCTCGGGCCGGGGCGCTACTACCTCTGGTGCGCGCTCGACGGGCACGAGGCGGTCGGCATGAAGGCCACGCTTCGAGTCGAGTAAGTCGATCGTCCAGGGCCGGGGCCTGCGTTTCAAGCGCGCCCGCGGAGCCGCCGAGGTCACCAGGGTGGCGTTCACCGCGAGCAAGAAGCGCAGGAAGCGCCGGCGCAAGCCGCTGCGCTGCGGCCCGGCCAAGGTCCGCAAGCCCGCCGCCGTGCGCGGCAAGCCGCCCCGCTGCGTGCCCAAGCCTCCTCTCAAGCCGCCGGCCGTAGCCAAGCCTGGTCTCAAGCCGCCGCCGCCCGCACCGGCCCCCGCCCCCCAGGCACCGGTGCCGCCGCCGCCCGCGCCGGTGCCCGGACCCCGCATCGACTCTCCGACGCCCGTGCACACCGGCGGCTTTGGGTTCAGGGAGGCCGAGCGCCTGCTCTGGCGAGCCGGGTTCGGTCCGTCGCCGGGCCACGCCGAGGCGCTGGCCGCGATGGGCCTCGAGGCGGCGGTGCTCTCGCTCACCCGCCCGGCGGGGGCCCCGACGCTCACTGGTGCGGCGCCCACCGTCGGCGCCGGCGGCCCGCTCTACCCCGACGACGCCTGGGGCCACGACCACCTCTGGTTCCTCGATCGAATGGTCCGCACCGACCAGCCCTTGATCGAGCGTATGACGCTGATCTGGCACGACTGGTTCGCCACCTCGGTCGACGGCGCCGCGCAGAGCCTGATGATCGATCAGAACGAGATGCTGCGTCGCAACGCGCTCGGGTCCTTCGACCAGATGGCCACCGACGTGACCACCGACCCGGCGATGATCCTCTGGCTCAACCAAAACCAGAACCGGCGCAACAGCCCCAACGAGAACTACGCGCGCGAGCTGATGGAGCTGTTCACGCTCGGAGCCGACCGCGGGGCCTACAGCGAGGACGACGTGCGTGAGCTGGCCCGGGCACTCACCGGCTGGCGCAACGACTGGAGCGCCGAGCTCGGCGAGCACAACTTCCGCTACGACCCGACCCGCCACGACGACAACCCCAAGACGGTGTTCGGCAAGACCGCCAACTACAGCTGGCAGGAGGGCCTACGCCTCTGCCTCGACCACCCCCTCCACGCCTCCTACTTCGTCGAGAAGCTGTGGAGCTACTTCATTCCGGTGGCGCCCTCCGCCGCCGACCGGCAGGCGCTCGAGCGGACCTACGTGGAGAGCGGGCGCCAGATCCGCCCGGTGGTGGAGGCGATCCTCTTGCACCCGCAGCTCTACGCCGGGCCGCGGATGGTCAAGCCGCCCACGGTCTACATCGCGGGCCTGCTGCGACGGCAGCGCCGCACGATCGACACCCAGGCGTGGGCTTGGCTGGGCGAGCTGGCCGGTCAGCGCCTCTTTCGTCCTCCCAGCGTGGCGGGCTGGGACGCCTCTCGGTGGCTCGACACCGGCACGCTGCGCGGGCGCTGGATGATGGTCGCGCACCTGCTCAACGGCCGCGCGATCCCGGGCGAAGAGATGAAAGCGTACGACGCCACAGAGTCGCCGCAGCTGGCCGTCCAGAGGGCGCGCGACTACTGGTCGGACCCGCCCGTGACGGCCGAGGGACTCACCGCGCTCACAGGCTTCGCCTCCACCTGCCTCCCGGCTGTGATGGCCCCCTGGGAGCAGCCCTACTACCGCGCACTGCGTCAGAACGCCCTGCGCCAGCTGCTGGCCACATCACCAGACCTTCAGACGAGCTGACCGATGGCCGAGAAGAGTCTCATGGAGACCAATCAAAGGGGGGCACCGCCCCCCTTTGCAACCCCCCAGGCACCCTCAAGCCCTCATGGCGCCGAGCTGGAGGCGTGCGGCTGCGAGAGCCTGTCGCGCGCCAAGCTGCTGCGCCGTGCCGCCTACGCGGCGATGCCGGGCCGCGGGCTGCCGGCGATCGAAACCGGGATGCCCACCCCCGCGGGTACGGGGCTCACCCGCCGCTCCTTCATGTCGCGCTCCGCCGGGTTGGCGATGGCCGTCTACGGAGCGAACAAGCTCGGTTGGGACGCCTTCGAGGAGGGCATCGCCGCCGCCGCGCAGGCGCCATCTCAGCCGGTGCTCGTGTCCGTGTTCATGGAGGGCGGCGCCGACTCGCTCACCGTGCTGGCGCCCACCGGGCACCCACGGTATGAACTGCTGCGACCCAACCTCAAGCTGGCGCCCACCGTGGGGACCCCCTTCTCCGAGGACCCGACGCTGCGCTGGCATCCCGCGGCCTCCGGCCTGGCGACGCTGCACGGAGAGGGCAAGGTCTCGGTGTTCCCGGCGATCGGCTACACCGACGCCAACCAGTCGCATTTCACCAGCCGCCACTTCTGGGAGGTCGGCGCCACCGACCCCGGCGGGCGCATCGGCTGGCTCGGGCGCTACCTCGACCAGCACGGCGCCCGCGACAATCCGCTGCAGGGCCTTTCGCTCGGGTGGGAGCTGTCTCCATCACTGGCCGCGGGCAACGTGCCTGTGGCCACCATCTCCAAGCCCGACGACTACGACTTCTGGGCACCGGGCGTGTGGGGGGCGATGGAGCAGCCGATGCTCAAGGCGATCGGCGGCCTTGGCCTGGGCGCCGATACGAGCGATCCCGGCCTCGCGCAGGCGCGGGACGCCGCCGCCGCGACCGGGCGCCTGCAGGCCCAGATGCAGCCCTTCCAGGCCGGCTACTCGAGTCCGCAGGGCGTCGCCTATCCGGCAAACTCGGAGTTCGCCGGGCGCTTGAGCGCGCTGGCGGCGATGCTGGCCGCGGGCCTGCCCCTGCGCTGCGTGTCGATCGAGGCCGCCGGCGGCTATGACACCCATTCCAACCAGCAGGCCAGCCTGCCCGCCAACCTCAAGCTCACCAGCGACAGCCTGCTGGCCTTCCAGCGCGACCTCGAGGCACGCGGACTTGCCGACCGGGTGCTCGTGCACGTGTGGAGCGAGTTCGGCCGCCGGCCGCGGGAGAATGGAACCGGCACCGACCACGGGGCAGCCGGCGCCTCCTTCTTGATCGGCAGCCAGGTGCGGGGCCAGATGGTGGGCGGGTTCCCGGGGCTAGTCTCGCTCGACTCCGATGACAACCTGCGCACCACCTCCGACTACCGCGGCCTGTACCGGGGCCTGCTCGAGCAGTGGTTCGGCGTGGACGCCGCGCCGATCATCCCCAACGCCGCGAGCTTCGCCGCGCCGCAGCTGCTGCGCGCCTGAGCTGCGCTCACGCCGTGGCGGTGCGTCCAGGTTACGCCGCGGCGAGCAGCGCGGCCCCGAACAGGGCCAGCATGTGCAGCGACTGGTCGGCTCCGATCATCACCGCTCCGACCTCCAGTGCCCCCGGCCCCTTGACGCGCGCGACGTAGGCGGCGATCAGGCGGCCGTCGTCCTGCACGAGGTGGGGCACGGCGATCAGCGCCGCGATGCCCAGCGCGCCGGCCCCGATGTGATCGGCCACCCAGATCAGAGCCGGGACGAAGGCCAGCGTGTAGATGGCCACGTGAGACGCCAGCGCGCGCCGCGCCACGGGGTCGGGCCCCAGCCCGCCCGCCTTGTTCTCGGCCTGCCAGTCCGTCTGCAGGAGGTAGTCGCCCACGAGGTGCGACAGCGCGAACACTATGAAGACCTCCGACCAGGCCACGACCGGGCACCCTAGAGCCCTGGTGCGCTCCCCCTGGCTGGAGCCCGTTCAAGTCAAAGGGCGGGATGAGCGATAGGGACCGCAGGCCATGCGTCCCCGTCGTGTCTACCGTCTCCTGCTGGTCGCGTCCGGGCTCGCGTCGGTGGCGCTGGCGCTCCTGGGCTACGGCTTCGGCGTCCTGCAAGGCGCCGACCTCTCCACGGTGGACCTCCGCTTCTCGGTCCGTGGCGAGCGTGACGCGCCCCGGGACATCGTGTTCGTGAAGATCGACGGCAGCACCTTCAACCACCTCGGCGACGAGTTCCCGTTCCCGCGCGGCCTGCACGCCAACGTGATCGACAACGTCAGCGAGGACGGCCCGCGCGCCATCGCCTACGACGTGCAGTTCACCGAGCCAAGCTCACGGCCGGCCCAGGACGAGGCGCTGGTCGAGTCGGTGCGCAGAGCCGGCAACGTGGTGCTCGCCACCACGGAGGTCAGCGCCAACGGGCGCACCCGCATCTTCGGCGGTGGCGAAGGGCTCGAGTACAGCCGCGCCGTGGCTTCGAACTCCGAGGTCCCGCTCGACTCGGGCGGCGTGATCCGGCGGATGGATTTCGGGGTCTACGGCCTGCCCAGCTTCTCCCTGGCGGCGGCCGAGCAGGCCCGCGGGGGTAAAATCGACCTGCCGCAGGGCCAGACGGCCTGGATCGACTACGCCGGACCGCCTGGCGCGCTGCGGTCCATCCCCTTCTGGCGGGTCGAGGCGGGGCGGTTCCCGAAGGGCCTCTTCCGCGACAAGGTCGTGGTAGTGGGCGCCTCCGCCACCTCGCTGCAGGATCTTCACCCCACCTCCACCACGGGCCGCGACCCCATGCCCGGACCGGAGATCCACGCCAACGCCATCGACACGATTCAGCGCGGCTTCCCGCTCGGCCCGGTTGCGGGGTGGGTGAACGTGGCGCTGATCGTGCTGATGGGGGCTGTGGCTCCTCTGCTGGCGCTGCGCCTCTCCGCGATACGAGCGCTGCTCGCCGCGGGCGTGTTCATGGCCGGATTCGCGGCGGCGGCCCAGCTGCTCTTCAACGCCGGCATCATCGTCACCGTGGTCTACCCCCTGATCGCCGCGCTGCTCTCCGCCGCTGCGACCGTCGTGCTGTACGGGGTGACCACCGCCTTCGAGCGTGAGCGCGCGCGGGACGCCTTCGCCCGCTTCGTGCCCGAGTCGGTTGTGGGGCAGGTGCTCGACCAGGCCGGTGGCGTGCGCCTGGGTGGTACCCGCGCCGAGGGCACGGTGCTGTTCAGCGACCTGCGTGGCTTCACCTCCTTCGCCGAGCGGCGCGAGCCCGACGAGGTGATCGACATCCTCAACCGCTACCTGACCGCGATGAGCGACGCGATCCTCGACGAGGGCGGCACCGTGGTGGCGTACATGGGCGACGGGATCATGGCGGTGTTCGGCGCTCCCATCGAGCAGGCCGACCACGCCGACCGCGCGCTGCGGGCCAGCCGCGAGATGCTTCGGCGCCTCGACGGGTTCAACGCCTGGCTCACCGAGCAGGGCCTCGCCGAGGGCTTCAAGATGGGGATCGGGATCAACAGCGGCTTCGTGATGTCGGGCAACGTCGGCTCCGAGCGCAGGCTGGAGTACACGGCCATCGGCGACACGACCAACACCGCCGCGCGGCTGGAGGGCATGACCAAGGGGACGCCGCACCAGATCTACGTGGCCGACGCGACCCACCAGGCGCTCTTGGAGCCGGTGGCGGAGTTGGAGTCCGTGGGCGAGTTCGAGGTCCGCGGAAGGGAGCGCAGCATCCGCCTGTGGAGCCTTCCGAGCACCCGTCGCGAGGAGCCCGCTCGAGCGAGGTCGCAGGACGAGAACGCCGACGTTCGGGATCGCGCTGGATCCCTCTCGGCCTGAGGCACCGCCGCGGGTCCGGAACCGGCCCGCTCGATTGTTAGCCTCAGGCCCATGAGCGCAAGCGCGTCCCTCGAGGCCCTCGACCTGCTCGCGCAGGGCAAGGTCCGCGACATCTACGCGGTGGGCGACGACCGCCTGCTGCTGGTCGCCTCCGACCGGATCTCCACCTACGACGTGGTGCACCCGACGCCGATTCCCGACAAGGGCAAGGTCCTCACCGGCCTCACGGCGTTCTGGTTTCACCGCACCGCGGACATCGTCCCCAACCACCTCGCCTCGTTCACCGATGTCCCCGAGGAGACCCGTGGACGCGCCATGCTGGTCGAGCGCCTCGAGATGGTGCCCGTCGAGTGCGTCGTGCGCGGCTTCATCACGGGCTCGGGCTGGAAGGACTACCAGGCCGGCGGCAGCGTATGCGGGATCAAGCTGCCCGCCGGCCTGCGGGAGTCCGAGCAGCTGCCCGAGCCGATCTTCACCCCCGCCACCAAGGCCGAGCTGGGCGATCACGACGAGAACGTCGACTTCGACCGCGCGGCGGAGATCATCGGCGACCGCGAGCTGCTGGAGGAGCTGCGGCGGCTCTCGGCCCAGCTCTACATCCACGGCGCCGCGCACGCGCGCGAGCGCGGGATCATCCTGGCCGACACCAAGTTCGAATTCGGCCGCCGTGCCGACGGCACGATCGTGCTCGGCGACGAGGTGCTCACCCCCGACTCGTCGCGCTTCTGGCCGGCCGAGGGCTATCAGCCCGGGCAGGGGCAGCCGAGCTTCGACAAGCAGTACGTGCGCGACTGGGCCGCCGGCTCGGGGTGGGACAAGTCGCCCCCGGCCCCCGTCCTGCCAGACGACGTGGTGGCCAAGACCCGCGAGCTCTACGTGGACGCCTACGAGCGGATCGCCGGCGAGCCCTTCTCCGCCTGGCTCGAGCGCAGCGGAGCGGCGTGAAGGCCCGCGTGCTGATCCGTCCCAAGGACGGCATCCTCGATCCGCAGGGCCAGGCCGTGGCGCGTGCGCTGCCCGCGCTCGGCTTCGACGGTGCGGAGAACGTACGCGTCGGCCGGCTGGTCGAGCTCGACGTGCCGGACAGCTCGCGCCTTCAGGAGATGTGCGAGCGCCTGCTCACCAACCCTCTGATCGAGGACTACGAGATCCAGGTGATCGATCAGTGACGCTGCGCCCTGGTCGACCACCTACGGTGATTTGATGAGGTTCGGAGTGGTCAGGTTTCCCGGCAGCTGTGACGAGGTCGATGCGCTGATGGCGTGCCGGCGGTTCGCCGACGCCGAGATCCTCTGGCACGGCGACCATGACCTCCGCGGCGTCGACGCCGTGGTGATCCCGGGTGGCTTCTCCTACGGGGACTACCTGCGGGTGGGCGCCATCGCGCGCTTCTCGCCCGTCATGGAGGCGGTGTCCGCGCACGCGCTGGCTGGCGGGCTCGTGCTGGGCATCTGCAACGGCTTTCAGGTCCTATGCGAGGCGGGGCTGCTGCCCGGGGCCCTGCTGCCCAACGCCGGGCTGCGCTTCCTCTGCCGGCAGGTCGATGTGGAGGTGGTCAACTCCGGCACCCCCTTCACGCGCGGGTGTGCGACCGGCGACACCCTTTCGATCCCGGTCAAGCACACGACGGGCCGCTACTACGCGCCAGAAGAGGCTCTCCGCGAGATGGACGCACACGGGCAGATCATCCTCCGCTACGCCGAGGGCCGCAACCCCAACGGCTCGCTGGCCGACATCGCCGGGGTCGCCAACCGCGACAAGAACGTGATGGGCCTGATGCCCCATCCCGAGCACGCGGTAGACCCGCTCACCGGGTCCGACGACGGCAGCTGCCTGTTCCGCTCGCTCGTGGCACACGTCGAGGAGGGCTCAGCCCGCCTC
>Ga0208612_1000744_pt1 | contig 13765 bp, 14 predicted proteins | sample AntDryMetagUQ889_FD_188089 | JGI IMG/M metagenome (GOLD analysis project Ga0208612, IMG submission 188089) | Polar desert microbial communities from Antarctic Dry Valleys - UQ889 (SPAdes) | ecosystem: Environmental > Terrestrial > Soil > Desert | place: Antarctic Dry Valleys | collected 2008-12-31 | reverse complement strand
GGTGATCTGCGCCCCCGTGCGCCCGTCGATGCCCTCCGGGTTCTCGACGAAGTCGATCGTGGCCCGCGAGACGATGCGGTTGTCCAGCGTGATCGCGAAGCGCTGGAAGGCCGACTCCTGCGACGTGCCGGGCGGCAGGATGATCTCCGCCCCGCGCTGGGCGATGCGCCGGGTGACCTCGGCGAACGCGCGCTGGCCCTGATCGGTGAACTGCATCGTGACCACCGGCTGGTTGATGGTCTGGTCGAGCTCGGCCTTGGGGTCGGTGATGTCGTTGCCCGATAGCTCGGAGTCGTCCTCGAGGACGTAGTAGTTCTGGGGCTCAGGGGCATTGGGCGGCAGGTTCGGCGGGCGCTCGTCGCGCACGACGACGATCCCCTGCGGCACGGCGAGCACCCGCGATCCGGGCGGAGGCCCGGCTCCGCCGAGGGCCTGGAGCTCGGGCCCGCATTGCGAGCCCTTCGGCACGGGCCCGGGGAGCGACGGGCGGCGCGTGGGCCCGCGCGCCTCGAAGTCCGAGAGCAGGGACTCGCAGCTCGAGTCGGGACCCGCGATCAGCTGGCGGTCGGACCCGAACAGGTAGAGCTTCTCGCCGCCGGTGTCGTTGCGGCGGTCGTAGAACTCCCGCACCTTCGCCTGGTCGCCGCCGAAGCGGCGGACGACGGACGGGTCTCCTCCGCCCGGTGGCAGGTCCTCGGGCTCGGCCTTGGGCTTGGCCTCGCCGGCGAGCTGCACCGCCTCGAAGAGGCCCGGCAGCGGGCGGTCGAGCTGGCCGACGACGTTGGGCTCCCAGTCGTAGAACTGGAGCTGGGCGGTGGTGCCGACCCGTTGGATGGCCCGCTCGGCGTTCCCGACGTCGGGGATGGCCACGCTGATCTGGTTCGTCCCCGCGCGCTGGATCTCGGCCTCGGCCACGCCGAGGGAGTCGGTGCGCTCGCGGATGACGTCGATCGCGTCGTCGACCGCCTGGGGGGTGACCTCCGGGACCTTCGGGGTCGGGCGCGCCTCGTAGACCAGCTCGACCCCCCCGCGCAGGTCGAGGCCGAGCCGCGTGGGCCACTGGGAGATGACCACCGCGGCCGCGGAGACCACGCCGACGACCAGCAGGAGCACGAGGGCGTTGCGACGGCGGCTCGTCACGAGTCGAGGCTAGCCGAGGCCGGGGGCGGGGGCACCGGTGCGCCGGGGGGCGGCGCTACCGGGGGGTGAGGACCAGCAGAAGCCCGCCGTCCTCGTCGTACGCAGGGAATATGTCGGCCTTGGCGGACTCGGCGCGGTCCCCCTCGGCGTTCACGGTCACCTGCTTGTCGAGCACCCGGACGCCCCACTCGAGCGCGGTGCCGATGTGGTCGTCGCCGTTCGAGAACTCGAGCCCGAGCACCTCGCGCACCGGCCGCCCGATCACGTCGTTGGTGCCGAGGCCGGTGAGCTCGCGCGAGCCCCGGCCGGCGCCGATCACGCGGGCGTCGGAGTCGCAGACGAAGAACGCGGCGTTGGGAGCCGGGTAGTAGTCGTCCAGGAGCTCGAAGAGGAACGCGAAGCCGCACTGCGAGCAGCCCTTGGCGCGCTCGGTGAAGCCCGCCGTACGTTCGCGCGACATCGAGCGGTTGCCGCAGCTGGGGCAGATGAAGTTGGGCACGGAACAGAGGTTAGGCGTTCAGAACAGGGACTCGGACCGCCCCTTGGGAGGCTCGAGCCCGAGGTGGCGCCAGGCCGCGGGCGTGGCCTCGCGACCGCGCGGCGTGCGCTTGAGCAGCCCCTGCTGGAGCAGATACGGCTCGTAGACGTCCTCGACGGTGTCGGCCTCCTCACCGACGGCGACCGCGAGGGTGGAGAGCCCCACCGGCCCGCCGTCGAACTTGAGGCAGACCGTCTCGAGGATGTCGCGGTCGAGGCGGTCGAGGCCGGCGCCGTCGACCTGGAGCAGGTCGAGCGCCCGGGCGGCGACGTCGGCGTCGATCCACCCCGCCCCCCGCACCTCGGCGAAGTCGCGCACCCGGCGCAGCAGGCGGTTGGCCACGCGCGGGGTGCCACGCGAGCGCCCGGCGATCATCGTGGCCCCGTCCTCGTCGATCTCGACGCCGAGGATGTGCGCCGAGCGCAGCACGATGCGGGCCAGGTCCTCCGGCCCGTAGAGCTCGAGCCGGTGGGTCACCCCGAAGCGGTCGCGCAGCGGGGTGGTGAGCAGCCCCGCCCGGGTGGTGGCGCCGATGAGCGTGAAGGGCGGGAGGTCGAGCGTGACCACCCGGGCGCCCGCCCCCTGTCCCACGGTGATCGGCAGGCGCCGGTCCTCCATCGCCGGGTAGAAGGTCTCCTCGAGCGCCCGCGGGAGGCGGTGGATCTCGTCCACGAAGAACACCGACCGGGGCTCGAGGGCGGTGAGGAACGCGGCCACGTCGCCCTTGCGCTCGAGGGCTGGGCCCGCGGTCTGCACGAATGGGGCCTCGAGCTCGGTGGCCACGATCTGGGCCAGCGAGGTCTTCCCGAGCCCGGGTGGGCCGGCCAGCAGGACGTGGTCGAGCGACTCGCCGCGGGCCCGGGCGGCCTCGATGAACACCGCAAGCTGGTCGCGCACCGCCGGCTGGCCCACGAAGTCCGAGAGCCGCCGCGGCCGCAGCGACCGGTCGAGCTCCTCGTCGGCGGGGCCGAGAGCCGCGCCGTCGGCCTGTATGCGCTCGGCGCCCGGGGTGCGGATCGAGCCCTTGGGGGTCACGGCCGGGACCCTCTCGGCGGACGCGTCATCGCGAGGAGCGCAGAGCGTGGCCGATGAGCTCCTCGGGCGTCTCCCCCACCGCGGCGTCGAGCATGGCATCGGCCTCCGCGGGGGTGAAGCCGAGCCCGACGAGGCCCTGGCGCGCGAGCGCGCGCGGGTCGTCGGTGCGGGTGATGACGATCTCCTCCGCCCCGCCCGACACCGTGCCCGCGACCTTCTCGCGGAGCTCGACGATGATCCGCTCGGCGGTGCGCTTGCCGATGCCCGGCACAGCCTGGAAGCGAGCGGCGTCGCCGCCGGCGATGGCGGTGAGGAGCTCTTCGGGGCTTCCCCCGGACAGCACCGCGAGCGCCACCTTCGGGCCGACGCTTTGCACCCCGGTGAGCAGGAGGAAGAGCTCGCGCTCGCGCTCGGAGGCGAAGCCGAAGAGCAGCATGCCGTCGTCGCGGGCGATGAGGTGGGTGTGGAGCAGGATCTGCTCGCCGACCCGCGGCACGCCGCGCAGGGTCTGGGCCGAGACGGCGAGGCGGTAGCCCACCCCGGCGCACTCCACGACCACCGCGTCCGGGCGCCGGACGAGCACCGTCCCGCGCACCGAGGCGATCACGCGAGCGCCTTTCGGAGTGCCGAGCGGTGGGCGGAGCGGTTCGCGTGGCAGATGGCCACGGCGAGGGCGTCGGCCGCGTGGTCCTCCTCGGGCGGCGCGGCGAGGGCCAGCAGCGACCCGACCATGCGCTGCACCTGGCCCTTCTCGGCCCGTCCCGATCCGCACACCGCCTGCTTGATCGCCTGCGGGGTGTAGGAGAAGCACGGCACGCCGGCGGCGCCGGCGGAGAGCAGCACCGCCCCGCGCGCCTGGCCGACCGCGAACGCGGTGCGCGCGTTCTGCCCGAAGAAGATGTCCTCCACCGCGAGCGCGGTGGGACGGTGCTCGGCGATGAGGTCGGAGACCTGGGCGTGGATCTTGGCCAGCCGGCGCTCGAGGCGCTCGCCGGCCTCGGTGGCGATCACCCCGCCGTCGAGGGCGGCCAGGCGGCTGCCGAAGGAGACCACCACCCCGAAGCCGGTGTTGGCGGTGCCGGGGTCGATGCCGAGGACGATCACCATCGCGGGGATTCTGCGCCGGGGGCCGGACGCCTGCCGGCGCGGGCGCCGATCGACCCCTGCCTGGCGTTACTCCTCGCGGCAGGTGAGGTCGCCGAGGCTGCGCGCCCGAGTGCGCCCGTAGCCTCGGTGGCTCACCGCGACGCCCACCGTCTCCGTGCAGGTGCGGAGCTCGGTCGGCTTCGTGAGGCTGTACGTCCTGACCTCGTAGCGGGCATTGCAGCGGTAGGCATGGGCGCTCACGCGACGGCACTCACCGAGCTTGCCCGTCGCCACGCGATCGGTGGCGCCGGTCGGATCTGCGCGGTCGAGACGTTGCGCCGTCTCGAGCACCACCGCCTCGGCCCCGATCCGTGCATCCTCCCCGTGGAAGCGGTGCGCCTGCGCGGGCTGCGCGGCCGAAAGCCACGCGACGGCGACCAGCGCGATGAGCATCGGCGCCACGAAGCGTCGCAGCATCACACCGTATGGCATTGGACCCCATTCGCAGAGCAAGCTGATAGGCCAGTATCCGGTGGTCGTCTCGGCGTGTCAACCGGGACCCGCCGGCCGCGAATCGCGCGGCGCGCGCGTGGCATGGTTCAGGCCGCGGCGCGCTCCAGAGCGGCCTCGTCGGCGTCGAAGTTGGCGTGGACGGCGGCCACGTCGTCGTTGTCTTCGAGCGCCTCCAGGAGTCGCAGCAGCGTGGCGACACGGTCGTCGTCGACCTCGACCCGTGACGTGGGGCGCATCGTCAGCTCGGCCCGCTCGATGTCGACCCCGGCCGCCTCGAGGGCCTCGCGCACGCCCTGGAGATCGCCGGGCTGGGTGAGGACCTCGAGCACGGACTCGTCCTGGGTGACGTCGTCGGCGCCGGCGTCGATCGCGGCCATGAGGTCGTCCTCCGAGTAGCGCTCGGCGTCCACGAGCACCACGCCGCGCTTCTCGAACACCCAGGCCACCGAGCCCGGCTCGCCGAGGCTGCCTCCGAAGCGGTTGAACAGGTGGCGCACGTCGGAGCCGGTGCGGTTGCGGTTGTCGGTGAGTGCCTCGACGAGGATGGCCACGCCACCGGGGCCGTAACCCTCGTAGACCACGGTCTCGAAGGCGTCGGCATCGGCGTCGGCGCCCGTGCCCTTGGCTATCGCCCGCTCGATGTTGTCCTTCGGCATGCGCGAGTCCTTGGCCTTCTGCACGGCGTTGGCCAGGGCGGCGTTCCCGACCGGGTCCCCCCCACCCTCACGGGCGGCCACCTGGATGGCGCGCGCGAGCTTGGTGAACAGGACACCGCGCTTGGCGTCGACGGCGCCCTTCTTGTGCTTGATGGATGACCACTTGGAGTGCCCGGACACCGACGTGATTCTAGGGCCGATCGAGCCCGCCCGCGGGTCGCCGTAACGAGGGCGTGACCCTTTCCGCGGGCCATCAGTTACCGGTTGGCCCACCGCGTGTAGCCGAGTCGGGCACGCTCTCCTCGTCGGACAGCGGCCCGAGCAGCGCGAGGCCCGCCAGGGCGGCCACGGCGAGCAGGCACACCGCGACGCGGCTGGCCCCGTATTCGCCGAGCGAGCCGGAGAGAAGGAGGACCGTGCCGCCCCACAGCACGACGGGGCCGATGCCGCTCGACGCCTTCCCGACGAGCGTGTAGAGACCGAAGGCCTCGCCGCGGCGCTCCTCGGGGCAGAGTCGCACCAGGAAGACGCGGTCGCTGGTCCACACCGCACCGAAGGCGATGCCGACGGCCGGGCCGGCCACCCACAGCATCGCCCCGGAGCCGCTCAGGCCGGCCAGGAGCAGGGCGGCCGACACCAGCAGCAGCGTGCCCGTGAGCACCCGCTTCGGCCCGAGCCGCTCCACCAGCACCCCGGCCACCAGCCCACCCGGGATGGCGAAGGCGATCGAGGTGGCGAGCAGCGTGTCCACCGACGCGCCCGGGAAGTCGCCGGTGCGACGCGCGTAGACGGTCATGTAGGCCCCGACGGTGGCGATCGCGTCGACGTAGAGGAATCGGGCCAGGAGCAGCCGTCCGTGGCGCTCGCGGGCGGCGTGGCGGACGCTGGCCACGACCCGGCCGGCCAGGGCCCGGGGCCCGATGGAGGGCAGGGGGGCGCCGGCGTCGCGGTCATCGTCCGCGGACGGTGCGCAGTGGCGGTCGCGCACCCAGAGGAAGCACGGCAGCGAGAAGAGGAGGAAGAGGATCGCCGTGGGCAGGAACGCCTGTTGGTTGTCCCCGGTCGGCACGAGATCCCCGAGGACGACCAGGGCGAGCAACACCCCGACGTAGCCCACCCCCACGCCGAGGCCGGAGACGAGGCCACGGCGCTCGGGCGGCGCGACAGCGGTCAGCAGCGGGTCGTAGTGCGCAAGCGCGCTGTTGTAGGCGAAGATCGCGAGTCCCGCCACGAGGAGCGCGGCCAGCACGCCGTCCACGAGCGTGAGCGCCGCGGTGGCGGCGATCGATAGCAGGGTGAAGGCCGCGAGGAACGGCATCCGGCGGCGCCACCGGTCTGCCAGCGCGCCGAAGAACGGCAGGGTGACCAGCAGCACCAGCGCGACCCCCAGGGTCATCAGCCCCACGTAGACGTCGGGCTGACCCTGCTCGACGATGATCCACTCGTTGAAGTAGCGGGTGAGGATCGCGTAGGCGAAGATCGTGTTCGCCAGGTCGTAGAGCACCCATCCGAGCACGGCGAGGGGCCCGGCGCCCGCAAGGCGGGGCGCGCCCGCGCGGGAGTGCCCAGCCCCGGCGGCGGAGCTAGCCCTCACCGGCGAGGAGCCGCTCGTGATGCGCGTGCCAGTCGCTGGTGAGCAGTCCGTCGGGATCGTGCTCGCGCTTGAGGCGCAGGAAGTCGGTGAAGCGCGGATGGCAGCGCTCCACCTGGTCGCCGGTCGCGTAGCGGTGGTAGGTCAGGTAGTAGGACCCGTCCCGGTCGATGGCCATGTCGATCAGCCGCCGAAAGGCGTCGGCGCAGTGGCGCTCGCCCTCCGGGGTGTGGACGGTGTGCAGGTTGAAGATCACGCACGCGTAGTCCTGCCGGGCCCACGCCAGGAAGCTCTCCTCGTCGCGGCGGATGAGCCGGATCGTGCCGTAGATCAGGTTCACCTCGTGCCGGCGGAAGTCCTCCGCCACCTCGTCCATGAAGTCGACCAGGCGCCCTCGGGGCACGTAGAGCTCGGTGATCATCTCGCTGGCGGGGTCCGTCGCGCCCATCGCGCGGTCGACCGCGGCGTGGTAGCCGTCGGCGTACTCGGCCATCTGGTGGGCGTCCGAGAGGTAGACCTGGCCCGACGTGCGCAGGTAGTGGCCGACGTAGGTGTGATAGGCGGCGGCCTTGTCGAGGTGGGCGAGGAGGATGAGCTGCTCCCAGTCCTCGGGCGCGAGCGCGCGCTGGCCGTCGGGGATGGGCGTCTCGGGGTCGACCGGGCGGTAGCACGAGAAGACCCCGCGGCGGAGGAAGCCCTCCGAGCGCTCGTCGGTCGAGAACTGGAAGTCGCCGTAGAGGTAGCCGTCGGCGATGCGGGACTCGAAGGCGGCCATCAGCCCGTCGAGGGCGATCTCCTCGACCACCCGCTCGAGCTTCTGCCGCGGTCGGAGGCGCAGCGCCACCGAGGCGATCACGCCGAACAGGCCATAGCCTCCGATCGCCAGGGCGAAGAGCTCCGCGTTCTCGGTCCGGGAGCAGCGGCGGGCCTCGCCGTCGGGACCCACGAGCACCAGCGACTCGACGTCCGCGACCATCGGCCGCAGGTCGAGGCCGCGGCCGTGGGCGTTGGCGGAGATGGAGCCGGCGATCGAGAGGCGGTCGGCGCCGCTCTGCTTCTGCACGATCGCCCAGGGCGAGGGATCCTCGGTCTGCTCTCCCTCGAGGAAGCGCATGAGGCCCGGCCACTGCACACCGGCCTCGACCTCGACCACCCCGCGCTCGCGGTCGAGGCCGAGCACGCCGTCGAGCGGCCGGGTGTCGAGGAGGATGCCGCCCGAGCGGAACTGCTGCCCGCCCATCGCGTGGAAGCCGCCGGCGATCGCGATCTCCGCCCCCTCACGCCGGCCCGCGGCGACGGCCTGCTGGATCGCTGCGAGCGAGTCGACGGGCACTACGCGACGCACCTCGGTCGCGTTGAGAGCAGAGTGGACGTCGTTGACGATCGGGCTCATGCGGCGGACCCACGGGGGTCGTGGGCGGCGCGGCGGCGCTCGCGCTCGAGAAGCTCGGCCTCGATGCGTCCGAGCTCCTCGGCGCCCACGTCTTCGTGCCCGAACGCGGTGCGCACCGCCGCGGCCAGCTCGCCGCGGTAGTCGTGGCCGGTGGCGCCCAGGTGGCCGGGCGCGAAGTCGGTGGCCCGCACGATGTCGCGCAGGCTACGGAGGGCGGAGACCAGGGGCAACCAGGGCTCTCCCGCTCGGCGGTTCCGCGGCGGTGCGTAGAGCACCCGCGCGCCCTCGAAGGTGGCCACCGGGTCGTCGCGGCGGGTGAGGAACGTGAAGCGGAGCGCGCGCCGGCGTCCGGACGGCTCGGCGTCGAGCTCGGCGGCGGACGCGAAGACGCCGAACCGGGGATCGGGCTGCGCCGGGGCGGTCGGGACCACCCGCCGCTGGTGGTCGCGGGCGTCGAAGGGGACGCCCACCCAGAGCCCGCGGGCGACTCCGAGGCGGTCGAGGTCGTCCGGACCGCCGAGCGCCGAGAGGGCGGCCCAGGCGCCGAGACTCTCGGCGAAGACCGCGAGCTCGGGTCGGTCGTCCCCGCCGGTCCGCTCGCCGAGGGCCTCGAGCAGCGCACGGTGGGTGTCGCGGCCCACCGGCACGCGCCGCCGCGAGCGCCAGGAGCGCTCCTCGGCGTACTGAACGACCACGGTGGCCACGTCCCCCGCGCTCATGATCTCATCGGCCTCGACCGCCGTCGGGTTCAGCCACCCGAGGCCGGTGGGCGAGCCCACCACGATCCGGCGCCGCTCGAAGGCACCGAGGCGACCGAGCTCCGAGAGCGCGGCGCGCACGCGCTCGGCGATCGTGGGGGCGCTGTGGAGGCCCACGTAGACCCGGATCGGCGCCCGGGCGGGAGTGCCGCGCACGCGCTCGATCGCCCCGGCGCAGACCCGGCCGTCGAGGAAGCGACGGCCCTCGGCGTCGAGGCCCCCAGGGGAGCTGATCTTCGACGGCACCGCCGGGCTACCGCGACGACGTGAACGCGCCACCACGCAGCGCGAGCCGCCCGAGCACCGCGAGGTAGGCGGCCAGCACCCAGTGGAAGACGATCGGGATGACCCCGGGAGGCAGCAGGCGCCGCTCGGGGTGGAGCCGGCCGGACACCACGTAGCGGACGACCATCACCAGCGCGTACACCGCGGCGAAGGCGAGGAGCGCCCGGCCGAGCCGGGGGCGCCGCGCGCTCAGGTATCCCCTCCCCCGCCCCGCCTGGAGGTTGATCCGGGCCATGAGGCCGAGGATCACCACCTGAACGGGAAGCAGGAGCGGGTAGGGCAGCAGGCCGGAGTACCACTCGCCGGCGGCCGGCAGCCATTCGACGCCGGCGAGCACCACGAGCACCTGGCCGAGGACGCGCGCGAGGAACAGGGCGCTGAGCGCCCAGAGCACCAGCGCCGAGGGTCTCGCCCGCGCCGAGCGCGGGAGGAACGGCGACCCCGGCCTGCTCAGACCACGAATTGGCCGTCGCGCTGGAGCTCCTCGCCGTCCACGACGACCGAGCCGCCCTGGCGCAGATCGCAGACCATGTCCCAGTGGACCGCGGACTCGTTCACGCCACCGGTCTCGGGATAGGACATGCCGATCGCGAGGTGGACGGTGCCCCCGATCTTCTCGTCGAGCAGGATCTCCTTGGTGCCCGTGGCGATCCCGTAGTTCGTCCCGATGCCGAGCTCACCGAGGCGGCGGGCGCCGTCGTCGGTGTCGAGCGTCTCGATGAGGAACGCCTCCCCGCGGTCGGCCGAGGCGTCCACCACCCGCCCGTCCTCGAAGCGAAGGCGGACGCCGGCCACCTCACGCCCGCCGTAGGAGGCCGGGAACGAGAACGAGACCTCGCCGCGGGCGGAGTCCTCGACCGGGCCGGTGAAGAACTCGCCGTCGGGCATGTTGTGCTCCCCGACGCAGGGGATCCACGTGCGTCCGGAGACGTCGAGGGTGATGTCGGTGCCCGGCCCGGTGATGTGCACCTCCTCGCGACCCTGGATCCACTCGGCCAGGCGGCGGACCTGGTCGGACTGGCGCTGCCAGGCGGTGACCGGGTCGTGGTCGGTGGCCAGGCAGGCGGCGTAGTAGAAGTCCTCGTAGGCGGCCAGCGACATCCCGGCCTCGCCGGCGTAGGCGTGGGTCGGAAACAGGGTGAGCGACCACCGGTGCTCGCCGGCGGCGGCGCGGCGCATGACGGTCTCCATCAGAGGCTTGCGCGCCCGCGAGGTGCGCTGCTGGCGGCGCGGGTCGACCTCGGAGAGCTCGCGGGGATTCTGGTCGGCCATGATCGCGATGCGCACGTCGGCCTCCTCGGCGGCCCACATGGCCGGCGGGGCGACCCAGTCGAGCTGGTCGTCGGAGGCCAGCTCGTAGAGCGCGGCCGCCGCGCCCTCCGTGGTGAGCGAGAGCACGGGGAGTCCGCCGGCCCGCAGCACCTCCTCGTAGACCGCCTGCACCAGCGGCTCGGCGGCGGTCGAGGACTGGATGACGCATACGTCACCCGTCTCCACACGCGTGGAGTACCGGACGAGGATCGCGGCGAGGGCCTCCGCCCGCTGGTCCCTCACCGGGTGCCCTCCTTCGAGGCGCGCCGCTCGGCGATGCGCTCGAGAAGCCAGCGGTGAAAGCGCCGCTCTCCGGTGATCTCGGGGTGGAAGGCCACGGCGAGCACGTCACCCTCGCGCACCGCCACCGGGTGGCCGTCCACCTCGGCCAGCACCTCGACGTCGTCACCGGGCTCCTCGACCCACGGAGCACGGATGAACACCGCGCGGACCGGGCCGTCGGCTTCGGGGACGTCCGGCGCCTGGGCGTCCGCGGCCAGGTCGACCTCGAAGGACTGGAGCTGGCGGCCGAAGGCGTTGCGCCGAGTGCTCACGTCGAGGATGCCGAGGTGCTCGCGGTCGAGCATGATCAGGCCGGCGCAGGTGCCGAGCACCGGGGCGCCGGCGGCCGCGAGCGCGCGCAGCGGCTCGGCGAGGCCCTCGCGCTCGACGCCGAGCGTCATGGTCGTCGACTCCCCACCGGGGATGATCAGCCCGTCGAGGCCCTCGAGGTCGGCCGGCGTGCGAACCGCGCGCGCCTCGGCGCCGAGCTCCCCGAGCACGCGGGCGTGGGCCTCGAAGTCTCCCTGGAGGGCGAGCACGCCGACGACCGCGGGCACTACCAGCCGCGGTGCTGGATGAGGCCGCCGCCCCCGGGCGCCTCGAGGGCGCCGATCTCGAGCCCGCTCATCGCGGCCCCGAGGCCGCGCGAGGCCTGGGCCACGCGCTCGGGGTCCTCGAAGTGGGTGGTGGCCTCGACGATGGCGGCGCCCGTGCGCTCGGGGTCCTCGGCCTTGAAGATCCCGGAGCCGACGAACACGCCCTCGGCGCCGAGCGCCATCATCAGCGCGGCGTCGGCCGGGGTCGCGATCCCGCCCGCGGAGAAGTTGACGACGGGCAGGCGGCCGTCCTCCGCCACCTGACGCACGAGGTCGAGCGGCGCGCCGAGCTCCTTCGCCGAGGTGGCCAGCTCGGTCTCGTCGAGCCCGCTCAGGCGCCGTATCTCTCCGCGTATCGCGCGCATGTGGCGCACGGCTTCGACCACGTTGCCGGTGCCGGCCTCGCCCTTGGTCCGGACCATCGCCGCGCCCTCGCCGATCCGTCGCAGCGCCTCGCCGAGTCCGGTGGCGCCGCACACGAAGGGGACCTTGAAGTCCCACTTGTCGATGTGGTGGGCCTCGTCGGCGGGGGTCAGCACCTCGGACTCGTCCACGTAGTCGACCTCGAGAGCCTCGAGCACCCGCGCCTCGACGAAGTGACCGATGCGGGCCTTGGCCATGACCGGGATCGTGACCGCAGCCTGGATGCCCTCGATCATCGAGGGATCGGACATGCGCGCCACACCGCCGGCGGAGCGGATGTCGGCCGGCACGCGCTCGAGGGCCATGACCGCCGCGGCCCCGGCCGCCTCGGCCAGGCGGGCCTGCTCGGGCGTGACCACGTCCATGATCACGCCGCCCTTGAGCATCTCGGCGAGGCCGGCCTTGACGCGGAAGGTCGCGGTGTCGCGCACGTACCGGATGCTAACGCCGACCGGCTCGGCAGAGCGGAGCCGGTGGAGCGCTACTGGAGGCGCGGCGGAGCCGCCACGCGGAACGCTCGAGGCAGGCAGACGAAGGTCTCCGTGCTTCGCAGGCTGGCCTGCCCGTAGCGCCGCCTGAGCCGGCGTCGCACCTCCTCTGACTCAAGGCGGATCCTGTCCTTCAAGCCTTCGTTCTGGATTCGGGCGCGGTCGCGATCGGCGCGGATCTCGTCCGCCCCGGCGTCGTCGCCGGCCGAGTCGGCCTCGCTGGCCTCCCGGCTGAGCTCTTTGTACACGGCGTTGGCGCGGTTCGAGTACTCGCTGTAGATCGCGTTCGAGCGGTTGCTCAGCTCGCTGTACACGGCGTTCGAGCGGTTGCTCATGTTGCTGTAGGCGCCGTTGGACTGGCTCGAGTAGCACGAGTACAGCTCGTTGCCGCGGCTGCTCAGGCAGCTCTGAGCCTCGTTGAGCTCCTGGATGCGCCGGTTCTCGGCCTCGACGAAGGCCTCGAGGTCGCGGGCGGTGCGCGCGTCGGTGTACTCGCCGCCGCTGGCCTCGGCGATCTCGCGCAGCCCCTCGGCATCGGCCGACTTCGAGATGTCGAAGCCGACGACGTCCACGGTCACCTTCACCCCGGACTCCTTGAGGCGGCGGGCGGCGGCCACCGGATCGCCGTCGCAGGTCTCGAGCCCGTCGGTGACCAGCACCACGCGGTTGACGTCGTTCTCCCGACCGACGAACGCCCGGCCGGCCTCCTCGATCGAGCGGGCCACCGGCGTGTATCCGCGCGGGTCGTAGCGGTCGAGGAGATCGGGGAGGGTGCGGTAGTCGGCCTCGCCCAGCTCGGCGGCCACCTCGACCCCCTCGCAGCTGCGCTCCTTGTCGGCCTCGGCGCTCGAGCCCACGTGGCCGTAGACCACGAGCCCGAGGTTGAAGCGGTCGGGAGTGCCCGTGGCGAAGCGCTCGAGGGCCTGCTCGGCGACGTCGATCTTGCGCTCCCCTCCCCCGGCGGAGCCCCGCATGGAGCCGGAGGAGTCGAGGATCATCATCGTGCTCTCCACCTGCTCGGGGCGCACAAGGCCGGACTCCTCGCTGATGCCGGGGCAATCGATGCTTCTGACGGGACCCGGACGGGGCCGGCCGGCAGGGGCCCGCGCAGGGCCCGCCCCCGCCTACTTCAGCTTGAACGCCTTGATGCGGTCCGCGTAGGCGGACTCGTCGAGGGCGTACACCCCGTAGGCGAGCGCCTGGACGAGCGAGAGCAGCGCCGTGTGAGAGCGCACGTACGCGGGGCCGCTCGAGGAGTAGTGGAGACGGTGCTCGGCGAGGCGAGCGACCTCGGAGAGGGTGGCATCGGTGACGGCCACCGTGGCCGCGCCGCGGTGGCGGGCGAGCTTCAGCGCCCTGAGCACGAGCGGGTGGGGGCGTCCGGCCGCGAAGCCGATCACCAGCGCCGCGCGGTCGATCCGCCCTAGCCGCGCGAGCCCCTCCTGGCTCGGGCTGGCCACCACCTCGCAGCGCAGGTCGAGCAGCATCAGGAGGTGGCGTAGGTAGGACGCGAAGAAGGCCATCTGGTCGGTGCCGCACAGCAGGATCCGCTCCGCGCGCGACATGAGCTCGACCACCCCGGCCACCTCGTCGCGGTCGAGGCGCCGGGCGGTGTCCTCGAGGTTCGTGTGGTCGGCGGCCAGCGAGGACTCGACCTCGGTCTGGTCGAT
>Ga0208612_1000742_pt1 | contig 13766 bp, 13 predicted proteins | sample AntDryMetagUQ889_FD_188089 | JGI IMG/M metagenome (GOLD analysis project Ga0208612, IMG submission 188089) | Polar desert microbial communities from Antarctic Dry Valleys - UQ889 (SPAdes) | ecosystem: Environmental > Terrestrial > Soil > Desert | place: Antarctic Dry Valleys | collected 2008-12-31 | reverse complement strand
CCCCGCGCCGGGCTCGAACCCCGCGGGGGTTCGGCACCGCTCCCCGAGGCGCTAGGGCTTTTCGGGCGCGCGGGTGCACCCGGTGCAAGCGGTTGCACACCCTGCAAGCGGCTGTCCGAGAAGCCCTACGTGGTCCACGGACGCGTGCGTACCCCGCGCAGGCAAAGGAGCCTCCGGGCGGGCAGGGGATCCGTCTCAGCCGGCAGGGGACCCGTCTCAGCCGGCGGGGGATCCGTCCCAGCCAGCGGGGGACTACCTGCGGGGGAGGAACTCGGGCACTTCGATGTCTCCGAGCCCGTTGCGAGATCCGCGGCGCACCCGGGGCTCCCGGTCGGCAGGGATCCGAGCGGGCTCGGGCTCGCGGCGCATGGGCTGCTCGCGGCGCATGGGCTGCTCGCGGCGCGAGGGCTGTTCGCGGCGTGCGGGCTCCTCCCGACGCGCGGGCTGCGCGCCGTAGCCGGTGGCCACCACGGTGATCCACACCTCGTCGCCCATCTTCTCGTCGACCATCGCGCCGAAGATGATGTTGGCGTCGGGGTGCGCGACGTCGGCCACCGCCTTCGCCGCGTCGTTGACCTCGAACAACGAGAGATCGGAGCCGCCGGTGATCGAGAGCAGGATCGACTGCGCGCCGTCCAGCGAGGTCTCGAGCAGCGGGGACTCGATCGCGTGCTCCACGGCGTCGATGGCGCGCGAATCGCCGGTCCCCATGCCGATGCCCAGCAGGGCCTGGCCGGCATCGGCCATGATCGTCCGCACGTCGGCGAAGTCCAGGTTGATCAGGCCAGGCAGGGTGATCAGGTCGCTGACCCCCTGCACGCCCTGGCGCAGCACGTCGTCGGCCACGCGGAAGGCCTCGACCATCGAGGTCTTCTTGTTGAGCACCGACAGCAGCCGCGAGTTGGGGATCACGATGAGCGTGTCCACCTCGGCGGCGAGATCCTCCACCCCCTCCTCGGCCTGGGCGCCGCGGCGGGCGCCCTCGAAGGAGAACGGCTTGGTGCAGATGCCCACCGTGAGCGCCTTCACCTCACGCGAGATGCGGGCGACGATGGGGGCTGCGCCGGTGCCGGTGCCGCCCCCCGCGCCGGTGGCGATGAAGACCATGTCCGCGCCCTTGAGCAGCGCCTTGAGCTCGTCGTACTCCTCGAGCGCGGCCTGGCGGCCCACCTGGGGGTCCGAGCCGGAGCCCAGGCCGCGGGTCGCCTCGCTGCCGATGTGCAGCTTGGTGGGCGCGGCCGACTGCCCGAGCGACTGGAGGTCGGTGTTCACGGCGATGAACTCGACGCCCTCGATCTGAGCCTCGATCATGCGGTCCACGGCGTTCACCCCGGCCCCGCCCACGCCGATCACACGTAGGACGGGCTGGCGCGAGGGACCCTGGTCGGTCGACCAGGCCGGCACTGTGGGGTCGGCCTCGGGCTCGGGCGCCCGAACAGGCTCGCGGTCCAAGATGTTCTCGGGGATGTCGCTGGAGAAGACGGTGCGCAGGCGCTCCTCGGGCGTGGGCGTGCCCTCGTAGCGGCCCCCGGCGGGGGTCTGCGGAGGGGCGGGCGGCGACAGATGCGGCTCCTCGCGGTGGGGCGGCTCCTCGCGGTGGGGCGGCGACTCGGACGGCTGGCCCTGCAGCCGGCGCGGCTCCTCACTGTGGGGGGGCGGCTCGGCCTGCGGCCGAGGCGGCTCGGCCTGCGGCCGGGGCGGCTCCTCGCGGGCCGGCTCCTCGCGGCGCTCGGAGGCGCCCTCCTCCCCGTCGGTCTTGCGAAACAGCTGGGCCAGCGGGCCCTCGCGCATGCTCGCCCGCTTACCGTTGTCCATTCGAGAGGACCTCCTTTGCCAGCTGGCGGTAGGCGTACGCGGCCTTGCCGTCCGGGTCGTACTTCAGGACGGACATGCCCTTCACCGGCGCCTCGGCGAAGCGCACGGTCTTGTTGATGCGAGAGGCGAACACGCGGTCGCCGAAGTTCTCTTCCAGGATCTCGATGGCCTCCTTTGCGTGCACGGTCCGGTTGTCCACCAGGGTGGGGAGAATGCCCTCGATTTCGACATCCGGGTTCAGGTTCTCACGGATCATCGACAGAGTGTTCTGGAGCTGTACGAGCCCCCTCATGGACAGATACTCGCATTGCACGGGGACGATTACCTTCGTGGCCGCCGTCAGGGCGTTGATCGTGAGCAGCCCGAGGCTCGGCGGAGTGTCGATGAAGACATAGTCGTAGTCCTCCTCGACCGTCTTCAGCGCCTTTTGGAGCGAGCGCTCGCGACCGATCTGGGTGGACATGGCGATCTCAGCACCGGCGAGGTCGATGGAGGCGCAGGCGATGTCGACCTCGCGGCGGCGGATGACGTCCCGAAGGGAGGTGTGGTGGACCAGCACGTCGTACATCGAGACCTCGAGCGAGTCGGGGTCGATGCCCTGGCTCATCGTGAGGTTGGACTGGGGGTCGAGGTCTACGGCCAGCACGCGGAAGCCGTTCTCGGCGAAGGCGGCGGCCAGGTTCAGCGTGGTCGTGGTCTTGGCCACCCCGCCCTTCTGATTGGTGAAGGCGATCACCTGGGCCTTGTGGGTCGCGGGCGTCACGGGCGTGGCCTCCGATTCGGGTGGCGGGGCGGACTTTCGCTCGAAGAGTCCCATCGCAAGGGGCCTATTCGCACGTACGTGAGGTATTCCTTCCGAATGGCCTGCTACATGACTGACGGGGCGCAGTGAGCGGCATACTCGACAAACGGCTCGTCTTCGTGACCGGCAAGGGCGGGACGGGGAAGACGATCGTCTCCGCGGCTCTCGGGCTCGTGGCCGCGCGGCAGGGCAAGCGAACCATGGTCTGCGAGGTGGCCGAGCAGAACCGCATCCCGGCGCTGTTCGGGCGCGAGGGGGCCGGGTTCACCGAGGTGGAGCTGGCAGAGAGCCTCTATGCGATCTCCGTGGACCCCGAGCACGCGCGCGAGGAGTGGCTCAAGTTCCAGCTTCGCTCCGGAGCGCTGGCGGGGGTGCTCAACGGCAACCGCATCTTCAGCTACCTGGCCGCGGCAGCGCCGGGGCTGGCCGAGCTGGTGACCATCGGGAAGGTGTGGGAGCTGGCCCAGCTCGAGCGAAAGACCGCCAAGGCCTCGCCCTACGACGTCGTGATCGTGGACGCTCCGGCCACCGGCCACGGCGTGGCCATGCTGGGCGCGCCGAAGACCTTCCGCGACGCCGCCCGGGTGGGCCCGGTGGCCAACCAGGCCGCCAAGATCCACACCTTCCTGGCCAGCCCGCGCCAGACCGCCGTGGTGGCCGTGGCGCTGGCCGAGGACATGCCGGTCAACGAGACCCTGGACCTGGCCGGGCGCCTTCACGACGAGATGGGCCAGCACCTTCAAGCCATCGTGGTGAACGCCGTCTACCCCGAGCGCTTCAGCGGCGCGGACGCCGAGGCCATCGCCTCCGCCGACGGCCGGCCCTCACAGGCCGCACGCGACGGCCTGGACGCGGCCCTCTCCGAGCACCGCCGGGCCAAGGCCCAGCGCAGCCAGCTGCGGCGCCTTCGCAGCGAGGCCGAGGCGCCGGTCTCCACGCTGCCCTTCCTCTTCGAGCCCGAGATCGGCCGGGACGAGGTCGAGGCCCTTTCCCGCGAGCTCGAGAGGCGGCTGGTGTGAGCGCGAGCGTGGCCGACCTGCTCGCCAACAAGCAGATCTGCGTTTGCGCGGGGTCGGGCGGAGTGGGCAAGACCACCACGTCGGCGGCCGTGGCCCTGGGGATGGCGCAGCGGGGCAAGAAGGTGATCGTGCTCACCATCGATCCCGCCAAGCGGCTGGCCAACTCGCTCGGGCTGCCCGAGCTCGGCAACGAGGAGAGCAGGGTCGAGGCCGACACCGGCGACGGCGAGCTGTGGGCCATGATGCTCGACGCCAAGCGGACCTTCGACGATCTGGTCGAGTCCCACGCCCCCGACGCCGAGACGCGCGACGCCGTGCTCGGCAACCGCATCTATAAGGAGATCTCCAACGCTGTGGCCGGCTCCCAGGAGTACATGGCGATGGAGAAGCTCCACGAGCTGCACGAGGAGGGCCGCTACGACCTGCTGGTGCTCGACACCCCGCCCACCCGCAACGCGCTCGACTTCCTCGACGCCCCCAAGCGCCTGTCGCGCTTCGTCGACTCGCGCTCACTGCAGTTCTTCACCAGCGGCGGCCTGTTCGGGGTCAAGATCTTCTCCCGCGGGACCGGCCTGGTGTTCTCGGTCCTCAAGCGAGTCACCGGCGTGGACCTGCTGCAGGACATCTCGGACTTCTTCCAGAGCTTCGGCGACATGGCCCCGGGCTTTCGGGAGCGCGCCGGGCGTGTGACCGAGCTGCTGGCCGACAGCCGGACCACCTTCCTGCTGGTCACCTCGCCCCGCGCCGACGCCGTGGACGAGGCCGTCTTCTTCCACGACCGCCTCCGGGAAGCGGGGATGCCCTTCGGCGCCGCCGTGGTCAACCGCATGCACGAGCTTCCGGCCGACGGCGACGGCGTCCACGAGGAGGTCGAGGAGCTGCTGGGCCCAGAGCTGGGCCGGCGCGTGGCCGGAAACCTCGAGGACTTCCGCCGCTTGGCCGAGCGCGACCAGCTGAGCCTCAGCGACCTGCGACAGCGGCTGGGCCGCAAGCCGATGATCGAGGTGCCGGACATGGAGGACGACATCCACGACCTCGAGGGACTGGCGAAGATGGGCGAGTACCTGTTCTGAGGGGCGTCTAGACCGGCGCGGAGAAGTCCTGCCAGTCGGCCGAGGGGGTCACGCCCTCGGGCGACTCGCGGTCGCGCGCCCCGTCCTCGCGCTCGAAGCGCCGCGGCGGCTCGGGGGCCACCGCCTCGATCTCCGTGGTCTCGCCCTCGAGGCGCAGGTCGCGCGCCTCGATCTCGCCGGATGGCTCGGGGACCTCGAGGAGGATGTCGTCGGCCACGGCGCCCAGGTCGGCGTCCAGGTAGCCGCAGAGCACGTCGCGCAGCAGCGCCCGAACGTGGTGCTCCAGCTCGGCGGCCAGTGCGCGAGGGGACTCGCCGGCGCGCAGGTCGGGATCGGGCCCGCCGCCCATCAGCGCGCGCTCCAAGGCGATCGCGCGCTCCAGGCGCCGCTGCAGCCCGCGGCGCTCGCCGTCCTCGGCGCACAGGGCGGCCAATCGCAGGGCCAGGCTGTCCCCGTCGACGTCGAGCAGCGCCCGCAGGGCCAGCAGGTGATCCGACAGTGCCTCGGCCTCGACCGGGCGCGAGCAGCCCATGTCGAAGCGGGCGATCGCCCAGGCCACCCGGGAGCGCCAGGGGGAGCGCTCGACTGCCGCGAGAAAGCCCGCCAGCTCGGGCTCTTCGACCTCGGCCACCAGCAGCGGCTCCCCGCGCGCGGCGCCCGCGCCCTCCAGCTCGAGCGGCTGCCAACGGCCCTCGGCCTCCCGGGCGAAGCCCACGCCGGGAAGGGTCACGCCCCCGGCTCTGTAGAGGCGCAGGCCTTCAACCAGTGCGCGGAAGCGGCGGCGCGCCTCGGCCACCGGGAGCTCGTCACCCTCGTCGAGCTCGAAGCGCAGGACCACCACGGCCCGGGGAGTTTCGCCGTCCTCGGCCCAGGCGGCCTCGGGCGGCGCGCCAACGTCCTCGCCGTGCTCGATGGACAGGCCCTCGCCCAGCTCGATCCGATCCGCGTCGAGCGCCAGCCCGGGGAGTGCGGCCACGATCATCGCCTGCGCAGGTCCCTGTTCCAGGGTCTGCTCCACCTCTGCGATCACCCGCCTGAAGCGCTCCTCGGGAAAGCGAAAGCTCGTCGAGTCCTCGTAGAGGCGCTCGAGCATCGCGCGCAGGGCGTGGCCGGCGTCCTCGCCGCGCAGGCCGTGAGCGCGCATGAGCCGCGCCGCCCCGGCCCCCAGCGCCAGCGCCGCCGGCTCGAAGGAGGGCAGGACGCGCAGGCGGGTCCAGCGCTCGCCGAGGAAGACCTCGGTCAGGGGCCGGTAGCGATAGAGGGCGGGGCCTCGGCGCGAGCCCTCGTCCTCGAGGTCGAACTGCAGCTCAGCGCCGCCATCGAGATCCTCGGTAAGGAGCGCCGCGGCCTCCAGCGCAAAGGCGCGGAGGGCGACGTGGAGCGCCTGGTTGGGCATGTCGGGCGACTTCGCCGCCTGCGGGCGGTGTCCTGCCGCCAGAGGCGCTCAGGCGAGAACGGCCGGCTCAGCCAGCTCGGCCGTGTCCGAGCTGCAGGCGGCCCCGAGCCACTTGCGCCCGTAGGCGCGCATGTCCTCGATCAGAGGCAGCAGGGCCTCGCCCTTGCCGGTGAGCGAGTACTCGACCCGCGGCGGCACCTCGGGATAGGTGTGGCGCTCCACGACGCCCTGCTCCTCGAGCGCCCGCAGGCGCAGCGAGAGCGTGCGCGGGCTGATGCCCTCCAGCGAGCGCTGGAGCTCGCCGAAGCGGGTGCGGCCGTCGGCAAGGTCGCGTATCACGAGGATGGTCCACTTGCCGCAGATCACGTCTGCGGTAGCGCATACGGGACAGACTTCGTCGGTGCTGCGGCTGGCCATTACGCCAGATTCTAGCTCAATGCTTCAGGAAGTGAAGTGAAGGTGGGACGTGGGCCCGGGCGTCCGTGCACCCGGGCCAACCGCACTCCTCCCTCAGCCGCCGAGGTTGCCGAGGAGCCCACCACCGCTGCTGCCGCCGGCTGTGGCGGCCGCCTGGATGCGGCCCTCGCTCGGCTGGACCAGGACCCAGCCCGCTCCCTGGAAGGCCATCTGCATCTGCTCGCCCGAGCCGCGGCCGATGAGGTCCTTCGCCTTGAAGTCAGACTTGATGCTGGTGGACACCCCGCTCGACCAGGTGATTGCGGCCTGTGGGTCGGCGAACGTGGGCGCATCGCCGGTGTTGAGCAGCACGGGCGGGCCGTCGGAGAGGATGGCCACCCAGCCGGTGCCCTGCAGTGACATGTTGAACAGGCCGCCCGCCATCGCTCCGGCCATCCCGCCCGAGACCTTGGTGATGTCCCAGTCGATGCCGGCGTCGAAGGCCAGCACGTTCTTGCCGTTGCAGGTGACTGCGTCGTTCTCGAGCTTGATGAGGTGGATGTCCTGCGCCACATCGGCCAGGAACATCTCACCGGTGCCGCTGGCCTTCATCAGCGAGGTGCCCTCGCCGCTGACTGCCTTCTTGATGAAGCGGCCCATGCCGCCGGAGCCCGCGTGCTCGAAGCTGACGTCGCCCTGGTAGGCGACCATCGAGCCCAGCTTGGCCTGGATCGTGATCTGGTTGAGGCTGACCTTCAGCAGCTTCGAGTTCTGAAGGGCGAAGGCCTCCTGGCTCTGGGTCTCCTGGTACTCCCCTAGGGTGCTCTGCACCTGTCCTCCTTGAGCGTGGTCGTCGTCGGTGAGACGGCCCCACTGTGGCAGAACCGGTGAAGATCAGGCCCCCAGGGCGAGAAGTCCGGTTACGCTCGCCCGGTGCGACGAGTCCTGCTGCTCTTGGCGCCGGCTCTGGTAGCGCTCTGCGCGGCCGGGCCAGCCGCAGCCGCCCCTCCCATCATGCGCCTGTCCGACGTCCGCGCGGGGATGCGCTGCACCGGCCTCTCGGTGGTGCGCGGCACTGCCATCTCCTCCTTCGACGTCGAGGTGGTCGACGTCGTGTCCGGCGACGCCTCCTCGGCCGCCCCAAAGATCCTCGTGCGCACGTCGGGGCCCGCGGTGGACGCGACGGGGATCGGCTTCGGCTTCTCGGGCTCGCCGATCCTCTGCCCCGACGGCTCGGGTGTCCGCCGGACGGCGGGCGCTATCTCGGAGAGCGTGAACGAGTACGGCAACAAGACAGTCCTCGCCACCCCCATCGAGGAGATGCTCGACGAGCCGGTGACTGCGCCCCGCGGGTCCCGCCGCCTGCCCGCCCACGGCCGCCCGCTGTCGGCTGCGCTCAGCGCCTCCGGCCTCTCCGCGCGGGTGCGCAGAGTCCTGGCGCGGGCGGCACGCCGCCGCGGAGCCCCGCTGCTCACCCCGCCGGCCGGACCACTCGGCTCCTTCCCCCGACAGTCGCTGGCCCCCGGCGCGGCGGTGTCCGCCTCGCTGGCCAGCGGGGACATCACCCTTGGGGCGATCGGAACCGTGTCCTACCGCGACGGTGACCGGGTGCTGGCCTTCGGCCATCCACTGGACGCTGCGGGAACGCGCTCGCTGCTGATGCAGGACGCCTACGTGTACTCGGTGATCGCCAACCCCGGTGCGGTTCCGGAGTTCTCCTCGTACAAGCTCGCGAGCCCGGGCCACGACCTCGGCACGGTGGGCTTCGACGGCCTGGCGGCGATAAGCGGCCGCGTCGGCGCGCTCCCGCCCACCACAAGCCTCACGGTGACCGCCCGCGACCCGGGCGGTCGTCGCCGTGCGGCTATCGAGGCGCGCGTGGCCGACGAGCGCGGCCTCGAGCTGCCGAGCACCCTCAGCCCGGTGGGCGGGCTGGCGATCGCCCAGGCCACCGATCGGGTCCTGCGAAGCGCGCCCGCCCGCCAGACCAGCTCCCTGTGCGTGCGCATCCGCGTGCGCCAGGCTCGGCGCCCGCTCGGCTTCTGCAACTCGTACTTCGACGCAGGCGGCCCCATAGGCGACTTCGAGCAGGCCATGAACCTGCTGGACGGCTACTTCGGACGCCTCGACGTGACCGGCGTGAGCGCCCGCGTGCGCGCGCGCCGCGGTGTGCGGGAAGCGCTGTTGGTGCGCGGGCGGGCGCCGCGAAGGGTCCGGCCCGGGCGCCGGGTGCGCATCAGGCTCGTGGTGCAGGAGCGCCGGGGCGGCAGGCGCCGCCTCTCGTTCGTCACCCGGGTGCCGGGGGATCTGCGCCCGGGGCGTCGCGTGCTCGTGGTCGGGCCGACCGCGGGCGAGTCGCTCGAGGACGTGCTGCTGGAGCTGCTGGAGGGCTCGTTCGCCAAGGGCGGCCTGGCCCTCGCCGAGGAAGGAGCCGAGGAGCAGGGGTCGGGGGGCCTGCCGGTGACCCGCACTCTCTCGGGCCTCGCCGGGCGGATCGCCGCCATCCCGAGCCCCTCCGGCCTCAACGGTCGCTTCACGGGGTCCGATCGCCGCGTGGTGCTGCGCTCGGGCTCCGTGCTGTTTCGCGGGAAGATCCGCGTGCCGCTGCGCGTGGTCGGCCGGCGCTAGCCGAGATCGGGCTGCGCTCCTCCCCCCACGATCGGCCTGCGCTCCGTCGCTACTCGGCGGTTTCCATCACCGACTCGATCGAGGTGGAGCGCTGGCCGTTGGAGGAGACCAGCAGCTTGAAGTCGTGCGGGTGGGTGGCGTAGCGCATGGCCGTGTCCATGTCGACGCGCCCGTGCTGCACGTGGGCGAGCAGCGCCTGGTCGAAGGTCTGCATGCCGTAGTAGGCACCCTCCTTGATGACCTCGGGCAGCTTCCCGGTCTCGTCGGGATTGAGGATCATGTCCTTAACGCGGCCGGTCATTCGCAGCACCTCGCAGGTGGCGATGCGGCCCTTGCCGTCGGGGGTGGGGACCAGTCGCTGGGAGATGACCCCCTTGAGCGTTCCTGCCAGCATGGCGCGGGCCTGGCGCTGCTCGCCCTCCGAGAAGAAGTCGATGATGCGGTTCACGGTCTCGGCGGCGTCCACCGTGTGGACGGTGGAGAGCACGAGGTGCCCTGTCTCCGCGGCGGAGAGCACGGTCCGGACGGTCTCCTCGTCGCGCATCTCGCCTACGAGGATCACGTCGGGATCCTGGCGCAGCACTCGCCGCAGCGCACGGCCGAAGGAGTTGGTGTCGTCGCCGACCTCCCGCTGGTTGATGATCGAGCGGTTGTCGCGGTGCATGTACTCGATCGGATCCTCGATGGTCACGATGTGCTTGGCCTGGGTCGTGTTGATGTGATTGATCATCGCCGCGAGCGTGGTGGACTTGCCCGAGCCCGTGGTGCCGGTGAGGAGGATCACCCCGCGCTCTTCCTCGGCGAGGTCGGAGACCACCTCGGGGAGCAGCAGCTCGCCGGCCGTCTTGATCGCGAAGGGGATCGCGCGGAAGACCATCGAGACCGCGCCCCGCTGCTTGAAGGCGTTGACGCGGAAGCGAGCGACTCCCGGCAGCCCGTAGGAGAGGTCGACCTCGTGCTCTGAGTGGAACTCCTCGGTCTTGCGCGGCTCGCTGACGAGCATGGAGTCGAGGGTCTGCTGCATGACCTCGGCCGTCAGGCGCTCGCTGTCGGGGATGGGCGCCAGCTCGCCGTGCTGGCGGATCATCGGCGGCGAGGGGACCTTCAGGTGCAGATCAGAGCCCTGGGCCTCGACCAGGTAGCGGAGAGCCCCCGCGAGATCGAACGACATGTGTGCCTAATCGGCTCTGCTGTTGCTTGCCTTTAGCTCGGTTGTCGCTCGGAGATACTGAACGGAAACGGCGCAGTTAGGAGGATCCGATCCGTGCTTGCGGCCGTCCTTCAGCCATCACGCGTCGCATTCTTCGTTACGTGGTCAGGCTCCAGGACGCCCAGCGTCCTTCAGGCATCACACATCATCGGCCCGGGGAGGTGGTCGGCCTGAGGGACACGCCGGAGCGGCGCCTGGCGGCCAGTGCGGTTGGCGGGATCGTTGACCTCGCGGACACCGACGCCGCCGGCCTGTCCCGCCGAGCTGTGACGCGCTGGGCTGCTGCAGGCCGCCTGCACCGGATCCACCCCGGGGTGTTCGCCCTCGGGCACCCGGAACTGGATGCCCGAGGACGGGCAATTGCGGCGTCGAGGGCGGGCGGCCCGGAGTGCCTTCTGACCCACCAGAGCTCAATAGCACTATGGGATCTCGGTCCCTGGCCGGCTGTGCCCCACATCACGACGCGCGGCGTGAAGCTGTTACGGGGGGTCCGCGTCCACCGAGCCCGCGAGCTGCCCCGGGCCACGTTGCGCCAGGGCCTGCGTACCACCACCGTTCCGCAGGCACTGCTGGACCTGGCCGAGGTGGCCGGCGAAGCCACAGTCAGCCGGACATTGAACGAGGCCCTCTACCGACGAAGGACCTCGACCGCGGGGCTCGAGCGTTTCCTGGCCGGCTGTCGCGGACGCCACGGAGTGGCTGTTCTGCGAGGGCTGATCCCTCATGCCGGCCCGCGCCACTCTACGCTCGAGGACGAGTTCTTCGATCTGCTGCGGAAGGCCCGGCTTCCGTTGCCCGAGTGCAACGTCAAGGTGGCCGGCTACGAGGTCGACTTCTGGTGGCCCGGCCCCGGCGCGGTCGTCGAGACCGACGGCTGGGCCGCGCACGGCGAGCGCATCCGCTTTGAAGCGGATCGCGAGCGCGACGCCCATCTGCATGCCGCCGGCTTTCCGCCCATGCGCATCACCGGGCACGCGCTGAGCACGCGACCGTTCTCGGTGATCGCTCGCCTGGGGGCGGTGATCCTTTGACCTACGTAATTGTGGTGTTCGGCGGGGTGGTGTCGGGGACGCCGTTGGCGCCTTCGTAGTGAGCTTGCCGTCGCCCGAGAACGTCGGATCGAGATCACCAGGGGCCGCCGAAGCGACCGGCGCAGAGACAGCCAGCAGCGCGAACGCCAGAAGAACCGCCAGCCCGCACAGCCGCGCCATGTGTCGGACACCGAGCGCGGCGCGCGCAACCCCAGCTGGGAAGCGATGAGCAGGCTCGCCCACGGCATGGGCGTGGCGATCGCCGAGATCGCCCGCGAATACGACGAGCACGAATAACGCTTCAGCCGGATTCGTCGAGAAGCTCTGCGACGCCCACCCCATCCGGGAAGGTGTGGGGCAGGTCTGCGACCGTGGCGAATGCGCGGTCGGCCGACACCAGCCGCTGCGCTCCGGCGTCCAGAGCGGCTGCCGCGAGCACGCACTCGAAGGCGCCCAGCGAGCCGGAGCGCTCGAACATGGTCAGCCCGCGATCCAGGTGCTCGGAGGTGACGAGCAGCAGTGGTGCCAGCAACTCGGCGTACTCGCGCGCCAGCCCGGCGGCCTCCGCGGCGTCGCGGCGGCGGGCGCGGACGTGAGCGAACTCCTGGATCACCTCGACAGTCGTGGTCGCCTCGATCGACCCTTCCGCGACCGCGGCGACGAGGCGCCGACTCGGATCGCGCAGGGCATGGCCGGCCCCCTTCGCGTAGACCAGGACCGTGGTGTCGAGGACGATCACCCTCGACGGTCGCGCACGGCGTTCAGCTCCGCGACCAGCTGATCGGGCTCGCCGACCGGCATGTCGACGGCGTCGAGCACACGCTGCCCGGCGGTGCGCCGACGACCGTCTGACGCCGGCAACCCACGGTCGATCGCCTCTCGCACGACAGTCGCCACCGATACTCCGCGCTCTGCCGCCACGGCTGCCAGCCGCCGGTGCCGATCTTCGTCGAGCAGCACTTGGAGACGCCGTTCCAACGGCATGCTCATACTGTAGCAGGAGCAGCACGAGGTTTCGCCGGGACCGCGCGCGGGCTGAGTAACAAGAGCCCGGCGAAGGGACGCGCCGCTACTTCACGGTAACCCTCCCCGTCATCGAGCCGTGACGGGTGCAGAGATAGCTGTATCTACTACCAGACCGTGCCTGCGGGGTCGAAGCTGCGCAGCGCCCGGTCCTTGGTCGCGAGTGGCGCGCCCCGTGACCGTGCGGTGGCGAAGATCATCCGGTCGGCCGGGTCCCCGGGGAAGGCGTCTTGCTCGAGCAGCGCGGCCTCGACAGCAGCACGGGGATCGAGCACGAGCGACTCCACCCGCCCGAGGCCCAGGGCGGCATTGACCCAAGCCGCCGGGGCACGATCCAGGGTGATCCGCCCGCGCAACTGAAGCATCGCCACCTCCCAGCAGCTGATCGCGCTCACGCCAAGGGAGTCCGAGCTCTCGATCGCCGCCTTCGCGACTTGACTGAGCCGATCGGGGTCCGACACCCACCACAGCCACGCGTGGGTGTCGAGGACGATCACTCTTCGGTGGCGCTCCAGTCGGCGTCGACGGGAGCGATCAGCTCGTCTTCATCGACCTCGAACGAGACGCTGCCCACCAGGCTCGCCGGTTCTTCCAGCGGCACCAAGCGAGCAAGCGGACGGCCGCGCTTGGTGACCGTGAGAGGACGGCCGGTGGCGGCGACCTCGTCGATGAGGGCGAGGCAGCGGGCCTTGAACTCGCTGGCCTTGATCTGATCCATGACCATGGTCACACTACCATGGTCATCTGGAAGATGGAACTCAGATTCCTGACGAGCGGCTGAGCGCGCCTGGCAAGGAAGAGGTCGACGCCGCGTGCGAACGCACGCAAGCCGGCCGATGACGCAGCCAGACGCGCTCAGCCGCCGTCAGGCGACGTCGCGGAGCTTTTGGGCCTCCGCCAGGGACTGCAGCTTCTTCAACGACTGGTTCTCGATCTGACGGATGCGCTCGCGGGTGACGTTGAACGTGCGGCCCACCTCGTCGAGGGTGCGGGGGTGCTCGCCGCCCAGGCCGTAGCGCAGCTCGAGCACGCGGCGCTCGCGGTAGGAGAGGTTCTCCAGCGCTTCGCGCAGGGCCTCCTTGGTGAGGATCTCGGCGGCGCGCTCGTACGGTGACTCGGCGCGCTCGTCGGCGATGAACTGGCCGAACTCCGACTCCTCCTCGTCGCCCACCGGCTTCTCGAGCGAAACCGGGGCCTGGGCCGAGCGCTTGATCGAGTCGACCTCCTCGGGGTCGATGCCGGTGTGCTCGGAGATCTCCTCGGGCGTGGGCTCACGGCCCAGCTCGGTGACCAGCTTGCGCTCGGCGCGGCCGATCTTGTTCAGCTTCTCGACCACGTGGACCGGGATGCGGATGGTGCGCGCCTTGTCGGCC
>Ga0208612_1000741_pt1 | contig 13780 bp, 11 predicted proteins | sample AntDryMetagUQ889_FD_188089 | JGI IMG/M metagenome (GOLD analysis project Ga0208612, IMG submission 188089) | Polar desert microbial communities from Antarctic Dry Valleys - UQ889 (SPAdes) | ecosystem: Environmental > Terrestrial > Soil > Desert | place: Antarctic Dry Valleys | collected 2008-12-31 | reverse complement strand
CCTGCCGACGAAGCCTCTCTTGCTGCTGCTTGCGCCACCCATATCGCGTCATGCCCTGCGGCTTGTACATGTTCAGCACGAGAACCACGAGTAGCACGACCGTGCCGCCAATGGAATGGACCAGTGTGCTCGGCAGTGCCCGGAGAACTTCCACGCTCGTTGTCGGGTCTGCTGCAATCTCTGCCAAGGCACCGATCGTGCGCGTCTCAATCAACAGGACGACGGTCGCAATCACGGTCATTACGAACGAGATCGCGACCCAGTAATGCCGGAACAGACCCCATTTCGTGGCGAGCGATACAACAAGCCCGGTCAGCACCGAGGCCAGGGCCAGCGGGACGATGACGTTGCGCGCGATCAAATCCATCCCTAGATATGCGGAGCGTAGCGCCTCACCGTCCCGGGCGCGCGCACCCCATAGATCGAGGGCGATGTACGCCATGACCGCACCAATCCAACCGACCGAAACAGTGATGTGCGCACTGAGCACGAACTTGCGGAGACCAGGTGCCATCGTCATCGCTCTTACCCGTCGTGATCGGGGGGGCCCGGCGGAGGCACGTATCCACCAGAACCATCGCCGGGCAGTGTCTGCTCTTCTGTGACGCCACCCCCCAGGCTGTGTCGCCCAGGGCCATGCTGGCCCGGTCCGCCCAGTCCGGTGACGAGGGCAACGGCAACCAGCAGGACGACGACCACAGCGATTATCGCGAACACCTTCACCCAACGTGGCGTCGGGGGCTTCGTCGTTTGATCTCGGGGCCAATCACCCATAAGCCTTCCCTCCTGTCTATGGTCTCGGTCACCAAGTTTACGAGACAGTTTGTCCCTGTCAAATCAGCATGTATGCTAGGAGACGGAGCGTATACTGACTACGTGCCGAAACTCTGGAACGAGACCATCGCGGCCCACCGGCGCGAGGTACGCGACGCGATCTTGGATACGACCTTCGCGCTCGTCGAGGACCACGGCCTCCTGTCGGTCACCATGTCCCAGATCGCCGAGCAAACAGGAATCGGGCGAGCGACGCTGTACAAATACTTCCCCGACGTCGAGACGATCCTCCGGGCATGTCACGAACGCGAGATTGCGAGTCATCTTGGGCACCTCGCCGAAGTCCGCGACCGGCCGGGAAAACCGGCGGAGCGCTTGGCCAGAGTGCTCAACACTTATGCCGTTCTCGCGCACGGTTTACACGGACACAGCGACACCGAACTAGCTGCGTTCTTACATCGGGACGAGCAGGTCGTTCGCGCGGAGCATCACCTTCGCGACATGGTCACAGACCTTTTGCGCAAGGCGGCAGACGCGGGTGAGGTGCGTGATGACATTGCCGTCGAAGAGCTTGCGGCCTATTGCCTACACGCTCTGGCAGCGGCCCGCACGTTGGACTCCAAGACCGCGATCGGGCGACTCGTCGACGTCACGCTTGCCGGATTGCGTCCTCAAAGCTAGGTTTCCCGCGCCGAAACGACCCAGCCGGATACTGCAAGGCTAGCCTCCCTGATGACCAAAGAGGGACAAGCCGAGTAGGAAGCTCGCGCCGCTGGCCGATCGCAACCTCGCTCGCGCCATCGCAGTGCGCGAGGGCTTCGGGCGTTGGCGTTCGGACAACGGTCAGGCGCTGGAGGAGCAAGCGGGTGACGCGAGTCTGGCGCATCGGCGACGTACTCGGGCCCGCGACGAAGCCGTCCAGCGATATCATCATGTTCAAGCTGAGCTCGCTCATCTCCACCCCCACTAATCGGCTGCCGGTTCACGTCACTAAGCCGGTCACCCTCGAGGCGGTGGCCCAAGTTAGAAACGCATCCGTGCGAACTAACGCTTCAAGAGGTTGGTCGTGGTTGATAAGTGCAGAGGTGAACGCCTGTGCTGCTGGCGGAGGTCGAAACCAGTTCGAGATTACGGAGCTCTCCATCATCGGGGAACAGCCGTTTACCGCCTCCGAGAAGCACGGGCTCGATCATCAACCGGAACTCGTCCACCAAGTTGTTGGAGATGAGCTCGCGAGCCAAGCTGGCGCTTCCCATCACCTGCATGTCGCCGCCATCCTCACTCTTGAGTTCCTCGACCGCGCCGATCACATCGTCAAGCGGGAGAAGATGAGAGTTCGACCACGTGAGGTCGTCCTGAGACAACGTGCGCGTCGCCACGTACTTGGTGATCTCATTCATGCGGTCGGCAAAGGGGTCGCCCGCGCGTTCCGGCCAGGCGGCGGCCATCGTCTGCCATGTTCGCCTGCCGAAGAGCAGCGCTTCGGTCTTGCTCATGACCTCGTCAAGCACGGGTCCCATCGAGTCGGGGTCGAAATAGCGCATCGACCAGCCCCCGTGAGCGAACCCTCCGTCGGTATCTTCCTTGCGCCCGCCGGGCGCCTGGATGACGCCGTCCAGACTCATGAAGTCACTGATCACTAATCGCATCTCTTTCACACTCCTCTCTCTGGAAAGCAATACGAACCAGTCTCACTTGGCTCCCACGTACTTAGACGAAACGGATACGATATATTCATCGGTGCTAGCAGAGGACCTTTGGGATTGCACCCTGGCTGCTACTCCGTGGCCAAGCAAGCCGCACCGTCCCCGGATTGGTTGGTCTCGCTGCCTCGTTTTGAGGAACCGATGATCGATCCGGGGGGGCGATCTCATCCCTTGGGCAACAGAAAAGGAGCTCACGGGGCGAGGACCCGGACGCAAACGGGTAGGCCGTGCAGGAGGTGAAACCCTCGTGAGCGCTATCGAAACGAACCAGCCGGATACCGCTAGGCAAGCCTCCGTGGTGCGTCCCTGAGTGTCAGCACCCTGCTGGTGAACATCGATCTCGGGGCGGCGACCTCATCCCTTGGGGCGAGAGAAAGTCCAAGCAACCTGCATCGGCCTCGCGGCCGAAATTTGTTAAGTCGACAATCTGTTTCGGCTCCTCACCAACCACCCACACGATGCCGTCGATGGGGGAGGCTTGGGTCGTGTTCGGGCGTAGTCGTGGGTCGACGACAGGAGGACGCTCGCCTCGCGTCCGGATCATCCCTAGCTTCGTTGTCCATACCACGGGGTCTACACGACACCGCCCGTCTCATCCAGCAGCACCCGCGCCCTCGGCCAAGGCATCGTGGACGAAGCGGACGCGGCGTGGGCGCCGACAACCTCACGGGCCAGCTGGGGCGGTGAACGATCACCTCGACGGCCACAGATGCGAACGAAGGACCTTCCGCTTGCGGTCTGTTGGCATGGTATGAGGGGTTGAAGTGCCGCAACGTCCTGGCGGCCCGGGAGTCGGTGGGAGACGGATCGTGAACCGGTTGAGTGGTATGTGCGTGCCTCAGGCATGAGCTTTGACGGCAGCGGATTCTGGCGGGCGGCCGAGCCCAAGCCGGCCTACGAGGTGGTCGTCGTGGGCGGCGGAGGGCACGGCCTGTCGACCGCCTACTACCTTGCGCGTAACTACGGGATCACGGATGTCGCCGTCCTCGAAAAGGGCTGGCTCGGCGGAGGCAACATGGCGCGCAACACGACAATCATCCGCTCGAATTACTTGTGGGACGAGAGCGCAGCCATCTATGAGCACTCCCTCAAGCTGTGGGAGGACCTCGAGAGAGAACTCGAGTTTGACATCCAATTCAGCCAGCGGGGTGTTCTCAACTTGGCCCACGACCTCGGCGACGTGCGCTCGAGCCTGCGACGAGTGAACGCCAACAGGCTGAACGCGGTGGATGGGGAGTGGCTCTCGCCCGCGGAAGTAGCCAACTTCTGCCCGATCATCAACATATCCCCCGACGTTCGATATCCGGTGCTGGGAGCGACCTTGCAGCGGCGTGGAGGCGTGGCCCGCCACGACAAGGTCGCGTGGGCTTACGCCCGCGCCGCCGATCGACTTGGAGTCGACATCGTCGAGCACTGCGAGGTCAGGGGGTTCGACGTCCGACAAGGACACATGACCAGTGTGGAGACGTCGCGCGGAAGCATCCGTGCGACCAAGGTCGCGCTCGCAGCAGCCGGCCATACCTCTGTGCTGGCGTCAATGCTCGGCCTCCGGCTTCCGCTGCAAAGCCATCCGCTGCAGGCGCTCGTTTCGGTCCTCCTCGAGCCGGTGCTGAACTGTATCGTGATGTCGAATGCCGTGCACGTCTATGTGAGCCAAGCGGACAAAGGCGAACTCGTTATGGGAGCTGGGATCGATGCATACAATTCTTACGCACAGCGGGGCTCGTTTCACGTGATCGAGCACCAGTTAGCGGCAGCGATCCAGCTATTCCCCATATTCCGGAATGCAAAGTTGCTGCGGACGTGGGGTGGCATCGTCGACGTCAGCCCCGATGCCTCGCCTATCCTCGGCACGACCCCGATCGATGGCCTCTTCCTCAACTGCGGCTGGGGCACTGGGGGCTTCAAGGCAACTCCGGGCTCCGGGCACGTGTACGCCGAGACGATCGCGAATGGCAAGCCCGGCCCGCTCGCGCAGCCCTTCGCCCTGGAGAGGTTCGAGACTGGCGCACTCATCGACGAGCACGGCGCGGCGGCCGTGGCCCACTGAGGAGGACTCTTGCTGCTGATCCCATGCCCGTGGTGCGGTCCTAGGGATGAGATCGAGTTCAGCTACGGTGGCGAGGCACACATCGCATATCCCGCAGAGCCAGACGAGCTCTCCGACGCCCAGTGGGCCGACTTCCTCTTCATGCGTCACAACCCCAAGGGAGACTTCTCGGAGCGCTGGTATCACTCGTCTGGTTGCCGGCGCTGGTTTAACGTGATCCGCAGCACAGTGACTCATGAGATCCGCGCGGTCTATCGGGTCGGAGAACCGCCTCCGGAGGCCGGCTCCTAGGTGGCGCCGCGTCGTCTCTCGTCCGGCGGCGAGGTCGACCGCGACACGCGGTTGCCCTTCCGATTCAACGGGACTTCCTATGAGGGGTTCGCAGGTGACACGCTTGCCTCGGCGCTTCTCGCCAACGGGGTCGATGTGGTTGCATCTAGCCCCATTCAGCAACGCCCTCGCGGTGTGATGACCGCAGGGATCGAGGAGCCGAGTGCGTTCGTCGAGATCACAGCCCCAACCATCGACGTCATCACGCCTGCCACCACGGTCGAGCTCGAACCCGGGCTCGTGGCGGCGGGGCGCTCCGGCATTGGCCGGCTACCCCCGAACGGGAGGCCCTCCCCGCGCCGCTGCGAGCCACGCAACGCCCATGTGGACATGCTCGTGGTGGGAGGCGGCATCGCCGGCCTGAGGACGGCGGTCGAAGCAGTCGAGGCAGGCGAGGACGTCATCCTGGTGGACGAACGGTCCCGACTCGGCGGCAACCCTTTCTGGAGCGCCCAAGAAAGCGCGGCGACAGAGAGGATCGCCAAGAGCGTTGCGCGCCTGGAGGAGTCGCCGGAAGCCGTCGTTCTCCGCCGCGCCACGGCCCTCGGGCTCTACGACGACGGCTACGTCGTGGTGCACGAACGAAGCCTTCCCGTTGAGCGCCTGTGGCACGTGCGGGCCCGGCGAGTCGTGCTTGCGACCGGGCTGCACGAACGACCGATCCCGTTCCGCGACAACGACCGCCCCGGAGTGATGCTCGCCTCTTCGGTCGTGGAGTATCTCCAGCGGTTCGCGGTTCTTTGCGGCCAGCGCGCCGTTGTCTTTACCGCGACCGACTCCGCTTATGCGGCGGCACGTGCCCTGCGGGATGCCGGAGCCACGGTGGAGGCAATCGTGGACGTTCGCAGCGACTCATCGGCCCAGCGCGGCGCCCGTTCCGACGGGTTCAACCTCCTCTCCGGCTCGACGATCGCCGGCACCGAGGGCGATCCCTCCGTCTCGGCCGTCCACGTCACAGACGGCGTTCGGCGACACACCTTCGATGCCGACCTCCTGGCCGTGTCGGGCGGGTGGAACCCCGTGCTTCAGCTTTACCGCGCCATCGGGGGTGGGCTTCGGTACGACGAAAAAAGCGCATCATTCGCGCCGGCCGGCGGTGGCCCGCGATGGCTCGAGGTGCAAGGTGCGGCGGCGGGCGAGATTCCGTCGTCGGCGCCGTACTGGTTCGTGCCCGACGAGGACCTCTCGCGTCATTACGTGGACATGCAACGGGATGCAACGGTTGCCGACCTCATCGAAGCGCTCGGTATCGGATTCCGCTCTGCCGAGCACGTCAAGCGCTATACCTACATCGGCACCGCCGTCGACCAGGGCCGGACGTCTTCCGTAGCAACCGCGGAGGTAGTCAACCAGCTGCTCGGGTGGGACCCTGGAGCCCAGGGTCCGACCAACTCGAGACCGCCCTATTCACCGGTGAGCTTTTCTGCGCTTGCAGGAGTCGCAACAGGTTCTCTGTTCGATCCTGCGCGCGTGACCCAGATTCACCAGTGGCACCGTGATCACGGGGCAGTGTTCGAAGACGTCGGACAGTGGAAGCGCCCGTGGTATTACCCCCACGCGCGTGAGGATCTCCAGGCAGCAGTGAAGCGCGAGTGCCTCGCGGTGCGCAACGGAGCAGGCGTTATGGACGCAACGACGCTCGGCAAGATCGAGGTGGTGGGCCCCGATGCCCCCGCGTTCCTGGATCTCATGTACACGAACATAATGAGCTCTCTGCGGGTGGGTTCCATCCGCTACGGACTCATGCTTGGGCTCGACGGAATGGTGATGGACGACGGAGTCGTAATGAGACTGGGCGAGGACCGATTCATGCTGACGACGACGACGGGCGGGGCTGCGAAGGTCCTCGACCACTTCGAGGAGTGGCTCCAAACCGAGTGGACGCATCTGCGAGTCTATTGCACCTCGGTCACAGAGCAGTGGACTACCGTGGCCGTTGCCGGGCCCAATGCCCGTGACGTAGTCCGCTCACTAGGGACAGACGTCGACCTAACGGTTGAGGCCTTCCCCTGGATGACTGTACGCGCCGGCACCGTCGCGGGGGTGCCCTCACGGATCGCCCGCGTGAGCTTTTCGGGCGAGCTCGCCTACGAACTGAACGTGGCCGGCCGGCACGGGCTTTCCTTGTGGAAGGCGGTAGTGGAGGCCGGAAGGCCGTTCGACATCACTCCATACGGCACCGAGACGATGCACGTCCTGCGCGCGGAGAAGGGGTACGTGATCGTCGGGCAGGACACCGATGGGACCGTGACTCCTCACGACTTGGGAATGTCGTGGATCGTCTCCGATAAGAAGCGAGACTTCATCGGCAGGCGCTCGCTGCGCCGGCCGGACATTCGGCGGTCCGAACGCAAGCAACTCGTCGGCCTGTTGCCCCACGATCGCGACGCGGTAGTGCCCGAGGGCGCGCAGATCATCTCAGAAGACACCGACGCGCTCTCGATCCCCATGATCGGACACATAACGTCGAGTTACCGCAGCGCGATTCTTCATCGAAGCTTTGCCCTTGCGCTCGTAGCGCGGGGCCGGGAGCTGTACGGCCGCACGCTGTTCGCCTCCGTGCCCGGCCGCACGTTCCCCGTGACCGTTACGGAGCCCGTGTTCTACGATCCAGAGGGGGCTCGCCGGGATGGTTGAGGTCGGTGCCTGTAGCCCTCTCGCTCACCGCGTCCCCGACCTCGAACGTGTGACACAAAGGGCCCGCGGCGCGATCGAGATAGGGGATATAGCCTTTCTCGCACAGGTCTGCCTGCGCCTCGATCCCGCGCCCGCTGAGCGCCTAAGGCTCAATCTGCCGGTGGAGCCCAACACGCACACTCAGGCCCATGACGGTCGGGAGAGGGAGACCCTTTGGATTGGTCCGGACGAATGGCTCTTGATCGGCCGTCCGGAGACCGCCCCGAACATCATCGCAGAGCTCGAGCAGCGACTCGCCGGGGTCCACCATTCCACCGTGGACCTCTCATCCAACCGTGCAACGGTTGAGATCCGCGGCTCGGCGCGCCTCGAGCTGTTGTCCAAGGGGTGCTCTATCGATCTTCGACCCACTGTGTGGACCTCGGGAAAGTGCGCGCAGACGCTGCTCGCCGGAGCGCCGGTCGTCCTGCAGGAGCGGGCCGGAGACACACGCATCTACATCCGCCCTTCGTACGCCGACTACCTCGTCGACTGGGTCGTCGATGCTTCGGAGGAGTACTGGGAAACAACTTCGGCCGATCGCTGGGTGTGAGTCCCACGGTGAGGCGTCCCCGCCGAGGGTGGCGGATTCGCTCTCCGTCCCGACCACGGCCGGCGGCTCGTCCATCGCATAAACTGAGCCGAGCGCAAATGAGAATGGGCTGATCCACACCTAGCGAGGACTGGACAGGGGGCGATGAAACGCGGATGTGCGGGCTCATGGCCGTTCTGACCGGACAATGCTTCCCATGCGTGCGCCTCGCCGGGAGGGCCGGCGTCTTGCGGGAGGGCGCCGTCGGGTGACTACAAGGGCGCGCGATCACGGCATGTTCATTGCAGGGTCGTGGACGGATGGGACAGACACCCGTATGGAGGCCGTGAGTCCGGGCACGGGCGAGATCATCGGGACGGTCCCCGAAGGTAGCCGGTCCGACGTCCAGAAAGCCATCGCGGCAGCAAACGAGGCATGGCCGGACTGGGCGGCGCGCTCACCCTTTGAACGCGCCGCCGCAATGGAACGCATCGTCGAGCTGATCACCGAGCGGAGAGACCAGCTTGCTCAGACACTCACGCTCGACCAGGGGAAGCCCTTGTACGCAGAGGCCTACGGCGAGGTCGACGAGCTCGCCGAATACTTTCGCATGGCGGGAGAGGACGCGAAGCGCATCGAGGGCTCGATGCCGCCTTCAACCGATGCGGGCAAGCGAATCCTTGTCTATCGCGTCCCGCGGGGCGTCGTCGGCGTCATCACGCCGTGGAACTGGCCCTACACCATGCCGGCCGAGCTCATCGCCCCCGCACTCGCGTCGGGCAACGCTGTGGTGTGGGCCCCCGCCCCGGCTACATCCCTGTGCTCGGTTGAGCTGGCCGGATGCATCGTCGATGCCGGTCTGCCGGCCGGCATCTTCAACATGATCACGGGCCCCGGGCCGGTGGTGGGAGACGAGATCGCAGGCAACGGGGGCACACAGACCGTCGCGTTCATCGGTTCCATCGCGACCGGACAAAAGGTCTCCGAGCGTGCCGCCGGCAAGGCTCTGCTCCTGGAGATGGGGGGCAATGGTCCGGTCGTGGTTCTCGACAACGCCGACATCGAAGCTGCGGCAAAGGCGAGCCTGGAGTCCGCCTTCCTGTGCGCGGGCCAGAGCTGTACCGCCGGAGAGCGCTGGCTGGTCCATGAGGCCGTTCACGGGGCCTTCATGGACAACCTGATCGCGACGATCAAGCAGACTGTTCGCCTGGGCGACCCCACCGACAGGGCCACCACCCTCGGCCCGCTGAACAACGAGGCAACTGCCCAAAAAATGGACCGCCACGTCGCCCAGGCACTCGAGGAAGGTGCAGAGTTAATCACCGGAGGCGGACGCGCCTCCGGCTTCCCCACGCCTCTGTACTATGAGCCCACCGTCCTCGACCAGGTGGCGCACGGCATGGAAGTGGCCCGCGAGGAGACTTTCGGCCCGGTGGTACCGGTCACTTCCATTCGGTCGGAGTCGGAGGCCCTCCAGCTAGTCAACTCCTCGCCATACGGTCTGCTTGTGTCCGTATGGACCGAGGATCTTGCCCGCGGCATCCGTTTCTCGGAAGAGGCACAAGCAGGATGGGTGAACATCAACGAGTCCTCCAACTACTGGGAGAGCCATCTCCCCTTCGGCGGCCGCTCTGGGTCACGCTCCGGGGTCGGACGTGTCGGAGGGCGCCATCCTATGGACGTCTTCACCGAGTTGAAGACCGTCGTCGTGAGACTTGGAACGTAGGAGATGCAGGCTGCAACCTTTCCAGGTGAGCGACAGCGGGCCCCATCGAGCATTCGGGATGCAGAGCTGTGAGTCAGATCCAAACAGATGTCGTCTCCGAAGGCGAGCGACTCGCCGCCCGGGCCGCCGAGCAAGAGCTGCCGCTGCGGCTCCTTGGGGGAGTAGCCATCCGTCTGCAGGCTCGAGACAAGCTTCCCGCGATCTTCGTACGCGACTACGGTGACATCGACTGGGTCACCGCTCGGGGCACGACACGTGCAACGCAGGGCTTCTTCGAGGACTCGGGTTATACGCCTCAAGTGCGCTTCAACGCTCTGAATGGAAAGGAGCGGCTCATGTTCTACGATGACATCAACCATCGCCGGATCGATGTCTTCGTCGGAACCTTCCGCATGAGTCATGAGATCCCGATGGACGACAGATTGCAGGTCAGTCCTGTTACGATCCCCCTCGCAGAGCTGGTGATGACGAAACTTCAGGTTGCCGAGCTGAACGAGAAGGACGTAAAAGACGCCCTCACTCTCTTCCACGGGTACCCAGTCGGCGAGGGCGATGACTCCGCAATCAACCGAGCGCGCATTGCTTCCCTGTGCGCAAGCGACTGGGGCTTATGGCGGACCCTCACCACCAATCTGGACACGTGCCTCCGGCGCCTGGACGGTTACGATCTCCCCGTTGAGGACAAGGCGAGAATGGCCGAGCGCCTCGAGCAACTTGCGGATGCGATCGAACGCGAACCAAAATCACGAAAGTGGCGCTTGCGCGCAAGGATCGGCGAGCGCAAGCGTTGGTATGAGTTACCGGAAGAAGTGACGGGGGACCCAGAATGATCTTTTCGAAGAAGGCTCCGAGCAAACGCATCTTCTTCGCCACCGACATCCACGGCTCGGAGACGTGCTGGCGCAAGTTTCTCAATGCCGGAAAGCATTACGAAGCCGATGTCATGATCTTGGGCGGCGACATGACCGGCAAAGCACTCGTTCCGATAGTCAGCGACGGCGACGACCGCTGGCACGCCAGCTTGCTCGAGGTCGGCCACCAGATGACCGGCGAGGACGAGGTCGTCCAATTCGAAGACTCCGTGCGCCGGCGCGGCTACTACCCGTTCAGAACAGATGGTGACGAGCTCCAGGAGCTCGAGAGGGACGAACGGCGCAGGAACGAGCTCTTTCATAAGTGCATGCTCGACACAGTAGAGCGCTGGATGAGGATGGCAGACGAGCGGCTCGCTGAAACCTCCATCGGCTGCTTCGTTTGCCCGGGCAACGACGATCAGTTCGAGGTCGACGACATCATCATTCAGGCGAAGCGAGTGGAGCTCGCGGAGGGCCGGGTGGTAGAGCTCGGTGACTTTCAGATGGCCTCGACCGGATGGGCCAACCGGACGCCGTGGGACACCTACCGGGAGGAGGACGAACCGCAGCTTGCGGAGCGCATCAACAGAGTCGTGTCCGAGATCACCGCCCCGCCCGAGCGGACCGTCTATAGCTTTCATTGCCCCCCGTACGGCTCTGGGCTTGACGAGGCCCCCGAGCTGACGTCGGACATGCGGCCGAAGTACGCCGGCCGCTCCTCCGTGCCGTGTGGCTCTACGGCGGTGCGGGAGGCGATCGAGGAGGGGCAACCGGCGTTGTCGCTGCACGGCCACATCCACGAAGGCAAGGGCAGCACCCGCATAGGGCGTACGCTGAGCATCAATCCAGGAAGCTCCTACGAGCAGGGAGAGCTATTGGGGGCGGTTGTGAACCTGGATGGGGGCAAGTCGGTCAAGCGATTCGTGCTCACGAGCGGATAGGGGGACACATGGCCGCGACCGCAGCAAGCAACACTCCGCAGGAGAACCTGTTCGTCCGCAAGGCCACCGGCCTTCTCAGGGGCTGGTCGGTGCGAGACGCCTTCATCTACGCGGCCTTCTCGATCAACCTCATCACGCTCGGCCTCTACATCTTCTCCTTTGCTCCCTTCATCCCCGACGGCTCTCTCATATGGGCGATCGTGCTCTCGGGTGTCTACCTCGTCTTTCAGGCGATCACCTATGCCTCCCTCATCGCGGCGATGCCACGAGCCGGAGGCGACTACGTGTGGGTCAGTCGCGTGCTGGGAGGCGGGCTGGGTTTCGTGCTGGCGTGTACGGGATGGTGGTTCATCCTGTGGCACTGGGTTCCGATCTACGCAAACATCCTCAACATCGAGGTCGTCGCGCCGCTTGCGGCCATCCTCGGGCTCGACTCGGTCGTGACCTTCTTCTCCGAACCTGCGGGGATCTTCACCGCCTCCATGATCGTTGCCGTACTAGCCTCGATCCTCATCTCGCTCGGCATGCGCACGTACGCTCGAATACAACAAATCTGCTTCTACGGCGGCGTCGTCGGCCTTGCCGTCGTGTTCGTGCTTCTGCTCGTCAACTCGAACAGCGACTTCATCTCCTCGTTCAACGCAGAGGCGCAAGAGGTCCTCGGGGCACCTGGGAATGCCTATCAGAAGACCTTGGAGGTGGGAGGCCTGGAAGCGGCCGGGCCGACAAGCCTGGCCATTGCCCCCACCTTGCTGCTCATTCCCATGATCGTGTTCTTTAACCTGTGGTCCAACTGGGGCGCCACGCTTTACGGGGAAGTCAGAGGGGCCTCCGACTTTCGCAAAAACATCTACGCCATGGGTGGAGCTCTGATCGCGACCACTCTCGTGGGAGCGGCCCTGCTCGCGTTGATCTCCAAGACGATCGGGTGGGACTTCTATTACGCGGCCAACAACGCCTACTGGAGCGGGCTCGAGGGGGCCCCGGTGTCGGCCTGGCCCTATCCGGGCCTGCTCGCCGCCTTCTTCTTCGACAGTCCCATACTCCAGTTCATCCTCGTGGCCATCCTGTCGCTGTGGTTCTTCGGCTGGGTTGGTTCGGTCTTTCTCTCCTCAACGCGAGTCGTCTTCGCGACTGCATTCGATCGCGTGTTGCCGGAGTGGGCAGCGCGCACCAACAAGAACGGCGTGCCCTATGCGGCTCTTGCTCTCATGCTGCTTCCCTCGATACCTATCAGCTACCTGTACGCCTACACCGACGACTTCGTCACCTACACTCTGGACGCGACTCTGGTGATCGCCATCACGTTTCTCGGGTCCGCCATTGCTGCGGCGGTCCTACCGTGGCGCAGGCCGGAAATCTACAGCGCGTCCCCGATCGCTCGGTACAAGATCCTTGGCATTCCTTTGATCACTGCATCCTCGGTGCTCTTCTCTGTGTTCCTCATCTTCTGCCTGTACAAGTGGGCCACCGATGACGTGTACGGAGTCAACAACCCTCAATCGGCTCTCTACATGACGATCTTGTATGTCGTCGCGATCGTTATCTATGTCGTAGCACGCCTCGTCAGGCGCGCCCAGGGCATGGACCTCAAGATGGTGCACGGCGAGATCCCAGCCGAGTAACGGCAGGATCATCTCGGCGCATCCAAGGGGCGGGTTGCGGCATTCAATACTCGATTCGACCCTTGGTCAGTGTCGGGAACCTAGTCGGGTCACGGCGCTTGGCATTTAGCGACGGATATCAGGCCACTATGCTGCCGCTTCCACCGTCGGCTCGCAAACTGCACCGGAACTGCCGGGGCAGCACATCCGGATCGACAACGGTGCGGGGGTGAGCCTCGAGCCGGACGTCGAGAACCTGTGCCTATGCAGCTTCGGAGGTGAAGGCAAGGAAGACCTTGCCGCTGGCGGTCCAGTGAAGGTACACGTCAATTCTGGGGCTACCTCTTGGGCCGAGAGCACTATCCCTTCGGAGGGCCACACTAGCGGGTGAAGAAGAGCGGCGGCCGGGTAGACGCAGGTCGGGCCCTCCAAAGACCGGGCGGATGTGGTAAGTAGGGCGCGACGCTTCCAGGGGCGGCCTCCATCGGGAGGTGAGCGAGGCGGTCGAGAGAGGAGGCTCGGCATGGGTGAGAAGGTCGATTCGAGCTTTCCCCCGGCCATGGAACCCATGGATCGCCGGCGTTTCA
>Ga0208612_1000740_pt1 | contig 13784 bp, 14 predicted proteins | sample AntDryMetagUQ889_FD_188089 | JGI IMG/M metagenome (GOLD analysis project Ga0208612, IMG submission 188089) | Polar desert microbial communities from Antarctic Dry Valleys - UQ889 (SPAdes) | ecosystem: Environmental > Terrestrial > Soil > Desert | place: Antarctic Dry Valleys | collected 2008-12-31 | reverse complement strand
TTCGGGCGCGGGCGCCGACAGGGGCCCGAAGGTCGCGGTGATCGTTCCCAACGCCGTCTGGTCGCGCAGGAAGGTGAGACGACCTCGCAACTGTTCCACCTCCATCTGCACGCGCGACAGCTCGTTCTGGACGCGGATCGTGTCCGTGACGCTCTGGGCGCGGTCCATCAGCTTCAACAACACGGCCTCTTGGGCTTGCCAGTTGCGCAGCCGCGCTTCGAGGTCGACGAACTCCTGGCCCACGTCTTCGCCCGAGATGGACTCGCGCCGGACCTTGCCCAGGCCCTCCAGGTCGGTGAGCGCGGCCTCGAAGCGGACGGCCGGAACGCGCATCGTCAACGTGCCCCCTGAATCCCGGCGGCCCAACTGCGACGACAACACGAAGCCGCCGTAACGACCGGCGACCGAGATCGCCTCGTTGATCGCGTCGTCCACGTCGTCATCCGGCACCCCGATGTCCACCGTCGCCGTCTTGATCACCGAGGGCCCTACGCGCGGCAGGCGGGCCGCCGTGCCTCCGGAGGTCACTGCGCCGTCGGTGTCTGCGAGCAAGGTTTCGTCGGATCCCCCAGAGCTGCCGGTCGCGCCTGCGCTCATTCCGCCGTCGCCCTCGCTCGCCCGCTCCGCTTCCTCCATCTCCATGGAAACGTCTGCGACCCGGCCCCCGCCCCCCGCTGCCGTGTCACCCGAGTCGCCCGAGTCGCTGCCCGAGCAAGCCACCGAGGCGATCACGAAGATCAACAGCCCGATCGCGGTCAGCCGCTGTTTGGTCATCCCCTTGGTCCACGCGCCCGTAGCTCTGATCGTGTCCATCCCCGGACCTCCTCGCCCTTCCATCGCTGCTCTTGAACCTCAGACGCAGCGAGGTCCCGCCAGGTTCCCGCCGTTTAGGTTGGCCCGCAGCGAGGCCCGGGCAGACTTCGGCACCACGCCGGCGAAGGGCCCCTAAGGAAGGTGGTCGTTCATGGCTGAAGCCACGACGGGCGCAGACGACGCTGGGCGCGCTCAGGTCGTTTACTCCTACGAAGGTCCCGACATGCGGGGCCACGCGGAAGAGCTCGAGCGCAAGAAACAAGAGTTCCGCCAGATGGGTGGGCCGGAACGGATCCAGCGCCAGCACGATCAGAACAAGCTGACCGTGAGGGAACGGATCGACCTTCTGTTCGACGAGGGGACCTTCGAAGAACGAGGCCTTCTCGCGCACCATCAATCGCAGTCCCCCGCGATGCAAGGGAAGTTCACCCCCGGAGACGGTGTCGTAACCGGCATCGGTCGCGTCGACGGCCGCATGGTCGCGGTCATCGCTTACGACTTCACCGTCATGGCTGGATCGATGGGCATGGTCACGGAGATCAAGGCGACGCGCATGCGCGAGCTCGCGCTGCGGGAACGCATCCCGCTGGTGTGGTTGATCGACTCCGCGGGGGCCCGCATCCAAGAAGCGACGGGTTCGATGTTCGCGCGCACCGGGGATCTGTTCCGCGAGCAGGTGATCATGAGCGGGGTGGTGCCGCAGGTCGCCGCGATGATGGGCCCGGGAGCGGCGGGGACGGCTTATATCCCCGGCCTGGCCGACTTCGTACCGATGGTGAAGGGCAACTCGAACATGGCGCTCGCGGGACCGCATCTGGTGAAGGCTGCCGTGGGCGAAGAGGTCACGGCCGAGGAGATGGGTGGCTCGAAGGTCCACTGCAAGATCTCCGGGGTCGCAGACCTGGAGGTTCCCGACGACCGGGCCTGCCTGGAGGCGGTCCGCAAGTACCTGTCCTACTTCCCGTCTTCGAACCTGGTTGCCGCGCCGGTGGTGGAGACCGATGATCCCATCGATCGTCGCGGCGAAGAGCTCTACGACATCGTCCCAGCGAATCCCCGCCAGGCCTATGACATCCACAAGGTCATCGCTTCGATCGTGGACGACGGGGACTTCTTCCCGATGAAGCCCGACTGGGCGCGCAACCTGGTCACGGGGTTCGCCCGGATCGGCGGACGCTCGGTGGGGATCGTCGCGAACCAACCGAAGTTCTTGGGTGGCGCCTTGGACGTGAACTCCGCGGACAAAGCCGCGCGCTTCGTGTGGCTTTGCGACGCGTTCGAGATCCCGCTGGTGTTCTTGATGGACTGCCCGGGCTTCCTGGTCGGGAGCGCGGTCGAGAAGCAGGGCATCATCCGGCACGGTGCCAAGATGCTGTTCGCGGTCTCCGAAGCCACCGTCCCTAAGGTGACCGTGGTGTTGCGCAAGGGTTACGGCGCGGGCTACTACGTCATGAACGGACGGGCTTTCGAGCCGGATCTCATCGTCGGGTGGCCGACCGCGGAGATCTCGGTTATGGGTCCGGAGGGAGCCGTGAACATCATCTTCCGCAAGCAGATCGAAGCGATGCCGGAAGAGGAACAAGCAGAAGCACGCAACAACATGGTGTCGGTGATCCGCGACCAGATCTCGCCATACATCGCGGCTGGGTGGGCCTTCATCGATGACGTGATCGATCCAGCGGACACGCGCCGCACGATCGCCCACGCGCTCGAGTCCGCCGCGACCAAGAAGACCGAGCGACCTTGGCGCAAGCATGGGGTTCTGCCTGTATGAGACGCGACGCCCCTTATGAGGGGATCCTGCGACGACTGCGCCGGATGGCGTTGCTGGCTCTGGCGGTGGTTGTCTACGGAACCGTTGGCTACATGGTGGTGTCGGGCTGGAGCCTGATCGACGGCCTCTACATGACGTTGATCACACTGACGACGGTGGGTTTCACCGAGGTACATCCACTGGGTGACGAGGGTCGAATCTTCACGATGTCTCTGTTGGTCATGGGCGTCGGCCTGATCGCGGTGACCCTGAGTCTGGCCGGCCAGCTGATCCAGGAAGGCGCTCTGGGAGACCGTGGTAGGAGGAGACGCATGTCTAAGCGGATCGAAGAGCTCGACTCCCATTACATCGTGTGTGCATACGGACGTGTCGGCAGAACCGTCGCCCGGCAACTCCAGATCGAGAAGGTTCAGTTCGTGGTGATCGATCGTCTGGACGATCTGGAGGACACGATGGCTCAGGACGGCGTCGTCTACCTGATCGGCGATCCCAGCGACGAGAGCGTGTTGCGCGCCGCGGGGATCCACCGGGCACGCGGGCTCGTCGCCGCGGTGGACGACGACGCCGACAGCGTCTACATCACGCTGGCGGCCCGTGCGTTGAACCCTGACATCTACATCGTGGCCCGGGCTTCGACCGAGCACGCGGGCCGGGCCCTCTCCAACGCCGGTGCCAACCGGGTCATCTCTCCGTACGTGAATAGCGGCAGGGACATGGCTCATCAGGTCCTGCACCGGCGTGTCATCGACGCGATCGACGTGACGATCGAGGGGGCCGAGCCGTTGGTGATCGAAGAGCTACAGGTCGAAAAGGACTCGGTCCTCATCGACACCCCCTTGGGCGAGGCCGCCGGGAGAGCCATCCCACTTGCGGTCAGGAGGACCGACGGTCAGGTCATCACCAGTCCCCAGCCCGATCTGGTGCTGAGACAAGGGGATCTGTTGGTCCTTCTGGGGGACCGCGAGTCCTTGCGCCCGCTCGAAGGGGACTGATGCGAAGCATCGGCTATGCGGTCGCCAACGGGATCCGTTTGTTCTATGTAGAGGAAGGCAGCGGCCCACTGGTTCTGTTCCTCCACGGCTTCCCCGAGTACTCCTATTCGTGGCGCTATCAGCTGGGACCCGTCGCCGATGCCGGTTTCCGCGCCGTTGCCATCGACCTTCCGGGCTTCGGTCGCTCGGACAAGCCCGATGTCGACTACCACGTCGAATGGGTCAATCGATGCATCGCGGACCTGATCACGGGGCTCGGTCACGAGAGCGCGGTCATCGTCGGTCACGACTTCGGTGGGCTCTTGGCGTGGCCTTTCGCACGGATGTACCCGGGTCTGACCGCCGGCATCGTCGGCATGAACGCCCCCGACCTGCCGCGCCCCCCGGTTCCTTGGACGGTGTTCATCCGGGAGTCCGGCGCCTCCCAGAACGACTACGTGCTCCAGTTCCAGAGACGCGGGCCTGCCGAAGAGTTGTTCGAGCGCGATCCGGAGGGTTTCTTGCGCTTCTTCTTCACCGGGCCTGCATGTGTGAAGAAGGAGGTATTCACCGACGCGGTGATCGCGGCCTACGTCGACATCTTCAAGATGAAAGGGGCGATCACTCCGCCGCTCGAGTACTACCGGAACCTCGACCGGAACTGGGACCTCACCGAGGAGATCGCGGACAAGAAGGTTGAGGTCCCCTGCCTGATGATCACGGCCGAGGGCGACCCCGTGCTGCATCCCGGTTTAGCCAAGGGCATGGATGCACGAGTGCCGGACCTCGAGACCGTTTTGATCGAAGACTGCGGCCACTGGACGCAACAAGAGCAACCCGAGAAAACGAACGAGCACCTCTTGAGTTACCTGAGGCGACTTCCCGCCTGGCGCTAGGCCCCGGCTAGGCCTCGGTGCCGAACAGCCGGTCGCCGAAGTCGCCGAGACCCGGCACGATGTACGCCGACGCATCGAGCTCGCGATCCACTGCCGCAGTGATGATGTCGACGTCCGGGTGCTCCTGCTCTAGGGCCTTCATGCCCTCGGGAGCCGAGACGATCGACACCATGCGAACCGAGGTCGCCCCGGCTTTCTTCACCGACGTGAGTGCCGCATTCGCGGACCCTCCCGTCGCCAGCATGGGATCCAGAACGAACGTCAGAGCGTCGTCGAGACGGGGGAGCTTCGCGTAGTACTCAGACGGTTCGAAGGTGGCCTCGTCTCGTTCCAGGCCCAGGTAACCCACGCGCACGTGGGGGAAGTACTCCACGACCGCATCCAGCATCCCCAACCCGGCGCGCAGGATGGGCACCGCGACCAGGGGAGGTCCCAGAAGGCGGCCCTCGGTCTCTTCCAGCGGCGTCTGCACCATCCCGGTGCGCGTGGGGAAATCGGATGTCGCCTGGATCATCAACAGGGTCGTAAGGCGTTTGGTCGCGGAGCGGAACTGCTCTGGAGGGGTCGTCTTGTCTCGCAGCGACAGCAATAGATGTTGTGCCAGGGGATGATCGACCACCGTCACGCTCACGCGGCCGAGGATAATCGTTTAGCTTTCGGCCCCGTGGATGCCTGTGTGATCACCTGCGCGATGAGCGGCGTTGCCGCGGATCGCAACCAGTGCCCTGCCATTCCGTATACCCCCGAGGATTACGCTAAAGAGGCTCGTCGTGCCAGGGACGCTGGCGCCTCCGTGCTCCACATCCACGCCCGTTACCCCGATGGCAAGCCCAGCTTCCGGGTCGAGGAGTATCGGGCGATCACCCAGGCGATCCTGGCCGAGGTGCCCGACATCATCATCAACCTGTCCACCGGCGCTGTTGGTGTGCCCCTTGCCGAACGGGTCGGACAGATCACCGCGCTGAAACCAGAGCTCGGTGCTCTGAACATGGGTTCGATGAACTACGCGAAGTACTCCTCCAAGCGCAAGGAGCTGGTCTTTGACCTGGTCTTCGCCAACCCCTTCCACGAGATCATCTATCTGCTCGAGCAGATGAACTCCGTCGGGGTCAAACCTGAGTGCGAATGCTTCGACACGGGTCACATCGGGAACGTCATGCCGTTGCTCGACATGGGCTTGTTGCAGAGCCCGGTCCAGTTCTCGTTGATCCTGGGAGTGCTCGGGGGTGCACCGCCCGACGTGCGGACGCTGGCGCATATGGCGGGTCTGCTCCCGGACCACAGCACATGGGAGGTGATCGGGATCAGTCACAAGCAATGGACCCTGGTTGCGGGCGCGGCTTCGTTGGGCGGCAGCGTGCGTGTCGGTCTCGAAGACAACTTCTATCTCCCATCCGGCGAGATGGCCTCTTCGAACGGAGACTTGGTCGAGGCTGCAGCTCATCTGGTGCAGCTGTCGGGGCGAACCGTGGCGGAACCGGCAGAAGCCCGTCGACTGTTGTCGCTGCAGGATCCGCCCGATCGCAGCGCGTACGAGGGGACCCCATGAGCGAAGAGGTGTTGGCCGAGATGGTCGCCAACGTGTGGAAGGTGCTCGTGGGCCCAGGTGACCCCATCCAAGAGGGTGACACTGTGTGCATCCTGGAGTCGATGAAGATGGAGATCCCCGTCGAAGCGACGGCCTCCGGTGTGATCGGCGAGCTCAATGTCACCGAGGGCGGAGTCGTGCAAGAAGGCGACGTGATCGCCACCATCGAGGCCGCGTGATCGTCCTCGAGGGCAGCGAGCAGGGGCGGGTTGCTACCCTCACCCTGGACCGGCCGGAGGTGCGCAACGCCCTGTCGGTGGAGATGTGTGACGCGATCGTCGAGGGTCTGGACAAGGTCGACAGGACCACCGCGCGCGTCCTGATCATCAAAGGCGCGGGCAAGGTGTTCTGTTCCGGGGCGGACCTGGCCGCGGTTTCCGGCAGCAGCGCGCTCGACTTCCTGCCCGCCTTCGAGCGCATGCTTGACGCTCTGTCGCGCCACCGGCTCCCTACGATCGCGTCGATCCACGGCGCCGCCCTGGGCGGCGGCTTCCAGCTCGCGAGCGTGTGTGACTTCCGCCTGGTCGCTTCCGACGCCAAGATCGGGATCCCGTCATCCAAGCTTGGCATCTTGGTGAACTTCGAGAACATCGAAAGACTCGTCCTCCTGGCCGGCGTCGCGGTCGCCAAAGAGATGCTGATGACCGGTCGGACCTATTCGGGCAAGGAAGCCGAAGCCGCGGGCCTGGTCAATCACCGCATCCCACCGGAGCACCTCGAGGCCGCGACGCGGCAGTTGGGGGCCGAGCTCGCGCAACGCGCGCCCTTGTCGGTGCAGGGCACCAAGGTCTCGATCCAAGCCGTCGTCGACCATCTCGGCAGCACGCGCACGGACAAGGCAGAGGTGGTGGCGGAGCTGGACCGACTCGTCGCCGCCGTTTACGCAAGCGAGGACCTGCAGGAGGGCGTGCTGGCCCTGGCCGAGAAGAGGCCGCCCGACTTCAAAGGGCACTAGCTACAGAGGTCTGCGTCCCTGGAATCCGTCGTCGGGGGAGTGCCAGTGCGCGACCTCCGGCTCGCCCAGCCGCCAGCACAGGTATGCCGGACGTCCGCCGATCTCTGCGGGGAAATCGACCAGACCACTCTCCAGGTCGCGCAACTCGATCTCCCACTCGTCGAGGCGGTCGATCAGCTCCTGGACACGCGCCAGTTTCATGCGCCACTTCTCGCCCTTGCTGGAGCCGCCGTTGGTGACAGAGGCCTCCTCCATCGCCTCTTTGATACGTATCGCCTCGTCCGAGCTTGCGCGCAGCTCGACCAGCGTCGGCGCAAGGTGTGGGAGCAGAGCGTTGGCTTCCTCGACCGAATAGATCTTGCCACTCACTGCAGCAGGTCGACGAAGCGCTCGCCGGCACGGCCACCGAAGGCCCGTGCTTGTTCAAGCACCGAGGCAACGTCGAACTCGACCCGACGATGTCTGATCGTCCAACCGGATCCGTGCTGGTCGACCAACATGTAGGACGCGTTTCTGCCGTCGGCAGGGAGACCCACAGAGCCGGGGTTGGCCACCACGGTGCCGTCCGGGAGCTGGCGTACGAAGGCCACGTGCACATGACCGAAAACCACGAGCGCCGCCTTGCCCTCATAAGGGGTGAACGCGGCGGGAGGTTCGTCGGGGAAGGGGGCTGTGAAGGGCGAATCGGGTGTGCCGTGGACCATCAGCAGCGACCCCGGCCCCGAGTGCCCTATCGGAAGCGAGACCAGCCAGCGTGCATCGTCGTCGGAGATGTTGTGCTGGGCCGCGACCTCCTTGTGATGTTGGCGGTCCTCTTCGCTCTCGACGGTCTGTGGATCGCCGGCGATCCACACGTCGGTGTTCCCCTTGACGGTCGCCCAACCGGCCTCGCGCACGTAGGCGATGCACTCGGTCGCGTGGGGGCCAAGCCATCCCAGGTCTCCGCCGCACCAGATCTGGTCCGGAGAGTGTTCAGCGACGTCTTTCATCACGGCCTCTAGAGCGGGCAGGTTGCCGTGGATGTCGGAAAGGATGGCGATACGCACCGCGGGATGTTACCCAGCGCTGCTCGTACGATGCATGCATGGCGACCCTCGCCGACCGCATCCTCGACGTATCCAACCTCGATCGGCCTCAAGCAGAGCATCTGCGGGGGCTATGCCAGTCGTGGCAGGTCCTAGCGGACCTCTCCTTCTCGGATCTACTCCTTTACGTCTGTGGTTTGGAGGAGGACAGCTTCGTGATCGCAGCGCAGCTGCGGCCCTTCACCTCACAGACGCTCTACCCGCACGACATGGTCGGCACGCGCTTTACGCAACCCGAACAGCCGATAGTCGAGCGCGCTTTCCGTGAAGGGCGCATCTGGGCGCAGGACGACCCGGTCTTGGTCGACGGCATCCCGATCCGGATGGATGCGGTCCCGGTTCGCTTCGAGGGTGAGGTGGTTGCCGTAGTCACCAAGGAAGGGAGCCCGGCGACCTCGCGCCGCCCCGGCCGCATGGAACAGGTCTACCTGGATGCGGCTGAGCACGTGTCTCGGATGATCTGCGACGGCACCTTTCCCTTCCGCGACATGCCGCCCGGCGAGTGGCCGCGGGTAGGGGACGGGCTTCTCACCTTCGACGAGAGCGGGAAGGTGACCTGGGCCTCGCCCAACGCGGTGAGCGGATTGAGACGCCTCGGTCTCTCGCAGAACCTGCTCGGACGGGATCTGGACGACATGGGTCTGGGCCAGACCCCGGTCAAAGAGGCGCTGTCCTCCAACAGACTGCTGGACGGCGAGCTGTCACACGGGGACACCCACCTCCGCATGCGCGTCGTTCCACTAGCTCATGGCGACAGGATCGTCGGTGGGCTCGGGCTCGCCAGGGACGTGTCCGAGCTTCGTCAACGCGATCGGGTGATCTCGGTCAAGGACGCGACGATCCGAGAGATCCATCACCGCGTGAAGAACAACCTGCAGACGATCGCGAGCCTGTTGCGTTTGCAGTCGCGCCGGCTTCACTCAGAAGAGGCGAAGGCCGCATTGAACGAAAGCGTGATGCGCATCGGCTCGATCGCGCTCGTGCACGAGACCCTGTCGGAGAACCCAGAAGACGTCGCCGAGTTCGGCGAGGTCGCGCGGCGGATCGGAAAGATGGTGGGCGACGGCCTGGTCCTTCCTCAGCAACAGATAGAGGTCAAGGTCACCGGACGTGTGGGACCGCTGGGGGCTGACCTCGCTACGCCGCTCGCAGTCACCCTTGCGGAGCTGCTCCAGAATGCGATCGAGCATGCTTTCCCCGACGACCGCTCCGGCACGGTGAAGGTAGAGCTATCCCGCGAGGACGATCACGCCGTCATGGTCGTGTGGGACGACGGCGTCGGCATCTCGAGCAGCCTCTTGGGCGGAGCCCGCCTGGGCTTGCAGATCGTTCGCTCGCTGATCGACGAGCTGGGCGGCACCATGACCGTGGCCGCCGACGACGGCACCCGCGTGGAGATCCGAGTCCCCGCAGCCCGCTGAGGGCTTATCCAGGCGGTCGTGGCCGCCGCCATAAGAGGGTTGCTGTGATTCAGTCTGACGGCGTCGGTTTCGGCTTGGGCGTCTTGTCCTCGGACGACGACGGCTCGGGCGTCGCGTCGGGTTTGCCGTTGTGGCTCGGTGTGGGTTCTGGCCCCTTCCCGTCCTTGCCCGTTGGGGTCGGCGTCGGCAGTGCGGGAACGGTGGGGACCGGGGGAGGCGGCGGCGGTGGGCAGTACTCGGTGGGGGCCAGTTGGCGCAGCATCGTCTTGGGTTCACCGGGGCACCAGGGGGCGGCCAGTAAACCGGTCACTGGGTCGATCAAGATCGTCACCACGTCGCTCTGCGGGAGCTTGAACCTCTTGACCGGCAGGCCGCGGTGCGCCTCGAGCATGAAGTCTCGCCAGATCTGCGCGGGGAACGTTCCGCCGAAGACGCGGATGCCGTGCACGTTGGTCATCGGTCGCGGATAGCGATAGCCGACCCACACCGCTACCGCAAGGTCCGGTGTGTAACCCGCGAACCAGGCATCGTTGTAGTCGTTGGTCGTACCGGTTTTCCCCGCCGCAGGGCGGCCGATGTCCGCGGCTTGTCCGGTGCCGCGTTGGATGACCTGCTCGAGCACCTTGGTCAAAAGGTAGGCGTTGCCCGGCGAGACGGCCTCCGGCACTACCCTTTGGTCGGGTTTGATGATCTCACCGTTGCCCGCGGTGACCTGTCTGATCGTGGTGGGCTCGATCGCGGTCCCGTCGTTGGCAAGCGTTGCGTAGGCAGTAGCCATGTCCAACACGCTGACCTGCGCGGAGCCAAGCGCGATCGAAGGATATGCGGGAAGCCTGGAGCGGACCCCCATCAGCTTCGCCTGATTGACGATCGCGCCGGGTCCAAGCTCGAGAGCGAGGCGCGCGTATACGCCGTTGACCGAGCGCACGGTGGCTTCTCCGAGCGGCAGGAAACCGCCGGCGGTGCCCTCGGAGTTGTGCACGGTCCAGGTCGACCCGTCGGCCAGCAAGAAGTTCGCCGGCCCGGCCGCGAACCGTGTCTCGAGCGAGATGCCTTGCTCCATCGCAGTGGCCGCCACGATCGGTTTGAACGAGGAGCCCGGCTGGCGTCCGGACCCGCCGCCCTCCTTGCCCAGCGCCAGGTTCACTTGCGATGCGTTCCAGTCGCGCCCGCCCACCATCGCGACGATCGCGCCGGTCGATGGCCTGATCGCGACCAAGGAGGCCTCCGGGTCGCCGGGCAGGCCGAGGTTGTCCTCGATGGCCCGCTCGGCCGCGGCCTGCAGGTCGGGCTCGAGGGTCGTCTCGATGCGCAGCCCGCCCTTGTAGAGGTTGCGCGCCCGCGCGATCTCGGTACCGCCGAACCGGCGGTCCCTCATGACCTCGCGTTTGACCGCTTCGACGAAGTAGGGCTGTCGCGTGCGTGTGCGCGGGGGGTCGGGGGTCACGCCGAGAGGAGAGCGGCGCGCCTTGGCGGCTTGGGCGGCGTCGATCAGGTTGAGAGCCAGCATCCGGTCGATGACGAAGTTGCGGCGCTCCCGTGCGCGCTGGGGATGTTCGCGCGGGTCGTAGAAGGATGGGGCCTTGATGACCCCCGCCAGCAGCGCGGCCTTCGGGATGGTCATCGTCGAAAGGCCGTGTCCGAAGTAGGTCTTGGCCGCGACCTTCACTCCGTAGGCCCCCTGGCCCAGGTACACCGTGTTCAGATAGCGATCGAGGATCTCCTCTTTCGTGTAGCGCCGCTCGATCTCGATGGCGAGGCGTAGCTCGCGCGCTTTGCGCTTGAATGTGCGCGGCGCCTCCCGGAAGAACGTGTTCTTTACGTATTGCTGGGTGATCGTCGAACCACCTTGCGTCACCTCGCCCTTGTCCAGGTTGACGATCGCAGCTCGCGCTATCGCTCTCAGGTCGTAGCCGGGATGCTCGTAGAAGCGCGAGTCCTCCGCCGCCAGCACGGCTTGCTCGAGAACCGCAGGGATCTCGTCGGCATCGACCAGCACGCGGTTCTGTTCGAACAAGCGCGCGAGAAACGTGCCGTCGGAGGCGACGATCGTGGTCCGCACGGCCAGGGTGCGTTCGTTGCGAAGGTCGACGGGAGCGAAGGAGCACGCCCCGGCGAGCAAGACGACGACGGCGGCTGTGGCCACCGCCGTTCTCAGTCGGTCGCGCCCCACATCATTCCTCCTCGAGCGCGTGGCGGAGGTTCGCCAAGGTGCGGTTGAGAAGTCGCGACACGTGCATCTGGGAGATGTCGAGCTTGTCGGCGATCTCGGACTGCGTTAGCCCTTTGAAGAAACGCAGATACAGGATGCGCCGCTCGCGCTCGGGGAGCTTGGCCATCTCGGGGGCCAGCGAGGCGCGGTATTCGAGGTTCTCGAGGTGCTCGTCGTCCTCGCCCAACTGGTCCGCGAACGACGTTGTGCCGCCTTCATCGGTATCGAGCGGTGCGTCGAGCGAGGTGAAGTTGTACGCCTGCGCGATCTCGAGGCCCTCCAACACGGTTTCCTCTGTGGTCCCCATGGTCTGAGCGATCTCTGCCACCGTGGGCGAACGTCCCAGGTCCTGGCCCAGGTGCCCCACTACTTTGGTGAGCTCGAGGTGTAACTCCTGGAGCCGGCGGGGCACCCGCACCGCCCAGCCCTTGTCGCGGAAGTGTCTTTTCAGCTCGCCCACGATGGTCGGTGTCGCGTAGGTGGAGAACTCGACCTCGCGATCCAGGTCGAACCGTTCGATCGCTTTCAGCAGTCCGATCGTCCCGACCTGTACGAGGTCCTCGAGTGGCTCCCCGCGGTTGCGGAATCGACGGGCCAGGAACTCGACCAAGCCGATGTGCTGGTCCACCAGCCTCGCGCGTAGCTGGGTTTGTTCGGACTCGGGCGCGGCCCGGTAGGCGGTGAAGAGTGAGCGAACCTCGTCCTTCGACAGAGTGGCGCGTTCGTTCACTGGGCCTTGCTCTTCACGAGGCTGAACGTTGGCGTCCCATCCATCTGCTCCAACGTGGCGGAGTCGGCCACGGTTTCGAGGATCATGCGGGAGAACTCGGTGAGGTCGGTCCGCACCTTCTCTCCGGAGGCGAAGTGTCCGGCTCCGGAGATCTCGAGCGAGTCACCGTGAACGCTGAAGCGGATCTCGATCGTGCCCTCTCTTCCGTTAGCGCCGGTGAAGTACGCAGACATCTCGTCGACCGCGATCTTGAGGTCTTCGATGTCATCGAGAGTGAACTTCAGACGGGTCGCCAAGCCGGCCGCTACCAGGCGGACGATCTGCAGGTAGACGGGGGACGCGGGGATCTTGAGTGAGATGGTTTCCATGACGACGAGGCCTCCTTAGGAGGCGGAAGCCCTTTTGGGGGCGGTGGTCTTTTTCTTAGCTGTGCCTTCACCGGACTTGGACTTACGTTTCTTGGCCTCGTCGACCGACGCGCGCAGGGCTTCCATGAGGTCGACGACCTTGGCGGGCTCCTCTGAGGGCGGGGGAGCGACCGTGATCTCTTCGCCCTCGACCTTCTTCTCGATCAGAGCCTCGACGGCCTTGCGGTAGTCGTCCTCGAACTCTTCAGGTCGGAACTCGTCCGATAGCTGCTGAACCAGTTGGCGCGCCATCTTCACCTCGGCGTCTCGGACCTTCACGGTCTTGTCGAGCTCGTCGAACTCCGGGGCCCGGATCTCGTCGGGCCAATGCATGGTCTCCAGCACGAAAACGTCGTCTTTGAGGCGGATCGTGGCCAGGTGCTCTTTCTCGCGGAAGGCCACCTTGGCCACACCGACCTGGCCCTCGGCCCCAAGGGCCTCGGCCAGGAGCTTGTAGGCCTTGAGCCCGGAGGGCTCGGGGGCCACGTAATAGGTCTTGTTGAAATAGACCGGGTCGATGGAGGTCAGAGGCACGAAGGAGACCACGTCGATCGCGCTGACCGAATCCACCCCCAGCGACTCGAGCTCGTCTTCCGAGAAGTCCACGTAGTGGTCCTTGGAGACCTCGTAGCCCTTGACCAGATCGTCCCAGGAGACCTCTTTGCCGCACTTCGAGCAGATCCGCTGGTACTTGATCCGGCCCCTGTCCTCTTCGTGGAGAAGGTGGAATCTGGGACGCTTCTCTTGGACGGCCGAGTACAGCCTCACGGGGATCGAGATGAGGCCGAAAGTGATGGCGCCTTTCCAGAGTGCTTTCATGCCTGAGATTCTACCGAGCCAAGCGGTTACGCCTGGGCGAATACGGAAAGTAGTCAATATAGAGAAGGGGGTTGACGCTCCGTGTCGAAAAACTCAACATCGGAACGATACTT
>Ga0208612_1000739_pt1 | contig 13797 bp, 16 predicted proteins | sample AntDryMetagUQ889_FD_188089 | JGI IMG/M metagenome (GOLD analysis project Ga0208612, IMG submission 188089) | Polar desert microbial communities from Antarctic Dry Valleys - UQ889 (SPAdes) | ecosystem: Environmental > Terrestrial > Soil > Desert | place: Antarctic Dry Valleys | collected 2008-12-31 | reverse complement strand
GACGAAGCCGGCAGCTCGGCGACCCTGAGTGGTCGAGGCAACGATCGAGCGTTCAGATGACGGCCGTGGCTACGCTCGCCCAGTGCCCAAGAGGGTCCGATAGATCGAGAAGATCCTTCGCGAGAACGGTTGGACGCTGGCGCGAACAGTTGGCAGCCACCGGCAGTACGTTCACCCGGACAATCCGAACGTTGTGACGGTTCCCGGTGCTCCCGGCAAGCAAGTGGCGACCGGTACGCTGTCCTCGATCAGACGCGCAAGCGGGATCGACGAGTTGCGATGACCGAGTACCTGGCGATCTATGAGCGCAACAGCGATGGCTGGTGGGCGTACGTACCTGACCTCCCTGGCTGCACGGCCGCGGGGGAGAACCGCGAGGAGATCGAGCACAACGCGCGCTCCGCGGTCGCCGCTCATGTCGAGCTCTTGCGATCGACGGGTCGGCCGGTGCCCGAGCCGTCGACGCACGACGTCAGCCGCATCGCCGTCTGACCCTTACGGCGAGAGCCAGGCGCCTGACCCGCGTGACGAGTTCAGGGTTCGAAATACGTCCCAGCAGTCCCTGTCGAGGAGCAGTTCGGTCGCGATTGGTGAGCTTTGCGACGAGGGCAAGATCAGCTTCGTCGGCGTCTCGGAGGTCTCGGTCGACGAGCTGCGCCGGGCTCGCGAGCAGATCGAGATCGTCACGGTCCAGAACCGCTTCAACGTCGCCGATCAGACCGGTGGCGATGTGTTGAGTGCCTGCGAAACGGATGGGATCGGCTTCATTCCGTGGGCTCCCATCGCCATGGGCGACCTCGCCCCACCTCGCGGGGCCGTGGCCGATGTCGCCGCCCGCCACGAGGCGACGCACGCCCAGATAGCGCTCGCCTGGCTGCTCCAGCAGTCGCCCGTCGTGCTGCCGATCCCCGGCACCGGCTCGCCCCGAGCACCTGCGCGAGAACGTCGACGCCACCTTGATCGAGTTGTCGGAGGAAGATCTCCGGGCCCTTGAGCCCAGCGATCAGCGTCAGCGGCGGCGAGCGTGGCCTTGCGCCTGATCAGTCCTCGTCTAACCTTGCCGAGGCGGTCCGAGCAGCCACGGCGGCAGGCTGATTCACGCCGGTCTCGTAGGCGAAGATCACGATCTGTACGCGATCGCGGAGGCCGAGCTTCATCAGGATTCGCTTGGTGTGGGTCCTGATCGTCGACTCCTCGACCACGAGCGCTGTGGCGATCTCGCGGTTCGAGAGCCCGCGCGCGACCAGCTCGAGGACCTCCCGCTCGCGCGGGGTGAGCTCGCCGAGGCTGGCCTGGTCTGCGAGGTCGGGAGTCGGCTGCTGGGCCATGCGGTCGATTACGCGGCCCGTGACGGAGGGCGAGAGCAGGGCGTCGCCGGCGGCGATCGTGTGCACCGCCGCGATCAGCTCCTCGGGCCGCGTTCGCTTGACCAGGAAGCCGGAGGCCCCGGCGCGCAGCGCGCCGAATACGTAGTCGTCCTGCTCGAAGGTCGTCAGGATCAGGACCCTGGTGTCAGGGGTGGCGCGGGTGAGCTCGCGAGTCGCCTCGATGCCGTCGAGGTCGGGCATGCGGACGTCCATGAGCACGACGTCCGGGTCAAGCCGGCGTGCTCGCTCGACGGCTTGGCGCCCGTTCGATGCCTCGCCGATGATCTGGATCGATGGATCGCCCGAGAGCAGCTCGACGAGCCCCGCGCGCATGAGATCGTCGTCGTCGGCGATCAGTACGCGCGTCACGTTTGCGGGCCTCCGTATGGAAGGCGGGCGCGGACTCGAAACCCTCCGCCCGTTCGCTCCGCGTCGAAGCTGCCGCCGAGCAGCGTCGCGCGCTCGCGCATGCCGATCAACCCATGGCCGCCGTTTGATCTCGGGGCGCCCTCTCCGGGCGCGGGGTTGCTGATCGTCAGCTCGAGTGCAGCCTCCCCGAACGCCAACTCGACCCGGGCCACACCAGTGCCGTGCCGCGCTGCATTGGTGAGGGCCTCCTGCAGGATTCGGTACGCAGCCTGGTCGGTCGCGCGCTCGAGCAGCGGGGGAACGCCCTGACTGGCGACGCTTACGTCCAACCCCGCGACGGCGCGGCTGGCGATCAGGGTGTCGAGCGACGCCAGCCCGAGCGGCGCGTCCGCGGCTCCGTGGGAGGAGCTCCGGTCGCGCAGTGTGCCAACGATCCCGTCGATCTCGGCAGCGGTCTGCCGCGCCATCTCCTCGATCACCTCTAGCGCAGCCACGGAACGCTCGGGGTCCTGGCGCATCCGCGCCGCGCCTGCCCGGACCGTGATCACGTTGATCGCGTGGGCCGCCGCGTCATGGAGGTCCCGGGCGATCCGTGCACGCTCCTCGGCTACCGCGAGGCGGCGCTCGCCCTCCGCCTCGCGCTCGGCGCGCTCGGCGCGCTCCTGGAGCTCAGCGACGTGCTCTCGGCGCAGGCGCGTTCGCTCGCCGGCGAACCACGCGACCGCGAAGGCGAGCCCGCCGTGCAGCAACTCGCTCCCCGGGAAGCTCCCGACCCCGGCCGCGGCGGCCCCCAGGAAGGCGCCGAAGAGGACGAGCACGGCCGCGGTGGTGCGCCGGGTCCACGGATCGCCCTCGTCGCGGCTCGCCGCAGACAGATAGAGGGCGGCGGCTGGCCCAAGCGGTATCCCGAGCGGGTAGCCGAGGCCAACGAGGGCCGCGCTCGCCGCGCTCGTCACGGCGAAGACCCCGAGCGGGGCCCGCCGCCAGGCGACGAGCGGCGCCGACGCGCAGAGCGCGAGCAGGGCCGCGAGCCAGTCGAGGTCGGCGAGGGCTTCACCGTGATCGCCAAGACGGGCGACGTCGTCGGCCGCCAAGCCGGAGATGCCGCCGCGGGAGATGAGTAGCAGCGTGCCGGCAAGCGCCGCGGCTGCGATCGACACGTCGACAAGCGCACCCGATCTCAGCCGGGTCGCAAAGAGCCGATGCACCGTGGCCGCTGAGGACACAGCCAGCCGAGAGTAGCGTCGCCAGCACGGCCGCGAGTCCCCCGCGCGGGTGGTCCTCGTCCACGAATCGTGGACGGCAAAGCTCCTCTCAGCGGGCGTTGTGGCCAGCTTCGCGCCGCCCTAGCTTGGGGGCCATGAGCGCGACCGACGGTATGGGGTCCGAGCGCGGATCGAGAGCTGGCCCGCCGCGCTGGGTCACGGTAGTGGCGATCGTTATCGGGGCCCTCGTGCTCCTGGGCGTTGTCCTCTTGCACCTCAGCGGCGGGCTCGGCCCCAATCTCCACGGTGGCGGCTAGAGCATGGGTCTCGTCGAGTCCGAGCGATCGGAGCCGCGAAACACGAGCGCGACTAGCCCCGTCGCGACGACCGACGTGGGCCGCCGGCCGAGTGCCGAGGCAGTGGCGCCCATGCCGCGCCCGCCTCGCGATCCGGTGGTCAGCGTCAGGTCGTTGACCAAGCGCTACGGCGAGGTCGTCGCCGTCGACGACGTGACGTTCTCGCTCGATGCCGGGACGGTCACCGGCTTTCTCGGTCCGAACGGCGCCGGCAAGACGACCACCCTGCTGCTCCTGCTCGGGCTCGCCGAGCCGACCGGCGGCGACGCGCTCGTCTTCGGTCGTCGCTACCGCGAGCTCGATGACCCGGCCCGGAGGGTTGGCGCGGTGCTCGAGTCGAACGACTTCCATCCCGGCCGCTCCGCCCGCAACCACCTGCACACGCTCGCGCTCGCGGCGGAGATCCCGTCGAGCCGCGTAGATGAGGTACTGGCGTTGGTCGAGCTCGAGGCCGCCGCCGACAGGCGGGTGAAGGGGTACTCGCTGGGGATGCGGCAGCGGCTCGGGCTCGCCGCGGCGCTGCTGGGCGACCCCGAGCTGCTCTTCCTCGACGAGCCCGCCAACGGGCTCGATCCCGCGGGGGTCCACTGGCTGCGCACGTTCGTGGGCGGGTTCGCGGAGCAGGGCGGGACGGTGCTCGTCTCGAGCCACCTGTTGGCCGAAGTCGCGCAGACGGTGGACCAGATCCTGGTCATCGATCATGGCCGCCTGGTAGCGACCGCGCGGCTCGACGAGCTCACCCAGCGCGGTCGAACGCTCGAGGACGTTTACCTCGAGCTGACCGGTGGGCCGTCGTGAGAGCCCAGCTCCGCGCCGAGCTCCTCAAGCAGCGCTCGACCACGACCAGCCGCGGCCTGCTGGCAGGGGCGCTTGGGCTCGTCCTGTTCGCCGTGCTCCTGCACGGCCTTGGCCTCCCGGCCGAGGCCCTCGGCGGCACCTCGGAGCAGCTGATGGTGCTCGGCCGGGGGGAGTTCCTCGGTGCGATGTTCGCCGCGCTGCTCGGGGCGATTTCGATCACGGGCGAGGTTCGCCATGGGACGATCCGGCCCACGTTCCTCGTCACGCCGCGGCGCGGCCGTGTCGTCGCGGCGAAGGTCTGGGCGAGCGCGCTGGTCGGGGGTGGGCTCGGACTCGCCGCCTCCGTGCTTGCGGCGGGGGCCGGCACCGCGGCGCTGCGAGTGCGGGGGATCGACGTCCAGCTCGACGGCGGCGACTACGCGCTCCTGCTTGCGGGGGGCGCCGCGGCGGCCGCGCTGTGGGCGGCGATCGGCGTCGGCCTCGGCGCCGTCGTTCGCGACCAGGTACCGACGGTGGTCGGCATTTGTGCGTGGCTGCTGTTCGTCGAAGGGCTGCTGGTCGGCGATGTCGCCGACGTCTCCGAGGTCGGCCGGTTCGCGCCGGGCGCGCTTGGCGAGGCGATCAGCGGACAGGATCCCGCCGCGCTGCTCGCCCCGGCCCTCGCTGCGTCTCTGCTCGCCCTCTACGCGATCGCCGCCGCGGTCGCCGGCACGCTCGCAACCACCCGCCGTGACGTCGTCTAGCCCCGCAAGGGAGACCGGGCTTTCGTGTTCTACATTCGCTTCCTAGGCGCAGAGCTTCGTCGCCGACCCGGGCGCACGGCGCTCACCGCGCTCGGCCTGGCGGTCGGGGTCGGTCTCGTGGTGGTCGTCAGCGCGCTCTCGGCCGGCCTCGATGAGGCCCAGAGCGAGGCGCTCGAGCCGCTCACTGGCGTCGGCACAGACGTGCGCGTGAGCCGTCCGCTGAGCCAGCCGAAGGAGACAGGCGCTGGTCCACCTGACTTCGGCTCTCTCCCCGAGAAGGAGCAACGATTGCTGCGAAAGGAGAACCCCGAGGGGTTGTTTCATTTCGAGCCGAGCGAGCTGGGCGAGCCCGGCGAGCGCTTCACCGAGCTCCAAACGCTCTCCTCCGAGCTGAGCTTCCCGGAATCGACGGTCGCGCGGATCTCCCGGCTCGACGGCGCCCAGGACGCCGCCGCAGCTCTCTCACTGCAGACACTGCGCATCGAGGGCGAGGTCGCGGCCCCGGGCACGGTGGTGAACCCGCACACCAGCTACGACATCACCTCCCTGAACGTCACCGGGGTCAACGTCGAAAAGCCAAGCCTGGCCCCGGTCACGCCGGGCCAGGTGACCAAGGGCGAGTACTTCGCGCGCACCCCGGAGAAGGCGCGCGACGAGGCCATCATCGACATCGGCTACGCACGCCAGAACGGAATCGCGGTCGGCGACAGGACGAACGTCGCCGGCAAGCGGTTCGACGTCGTCGGCCTGTCCGCGGCCCCTGTCGGCGGCACCGCCTCCAACGTCTATCTCGAGCTTGACCGCCTCCAGCGGCTCTCAGACCGCGAGGGCCGCGCCAACGTGATGCTGGTTCGCGCCGACTCGACTGCCTCCGTCGACCCCCTGAGCCGAGAGATCGGCGACCAGCTGCCCGGCGCCGTCGTCACCACCGCTTCCGATCTCGCCAATCGGGTCGGCGGCTCGCTGGTCGACGCCAAGAACCTCTCCTCGAAGCTCGGAACGGCGCTGGCGATCGTCGCCCTCGGCGCGGCCTTCCTGATCGCCACCCTGCTCGCACTCTCAAGCGTGCAGAAGCGAACTCGCGAGCTGGGGACGCTGAAGGCGCTGGGCTGGCGCAAACGCCTCGTCGTCCGTCAGGTAACCGCCGAGTCGGTGCTCCAGGGTCTGCTCGGCGGCATCGCCGGCGCGGCGCTCGGGATCGCCGCCGCCGCCGTCATCGGCGCACTGGAGCTCGAGCTCGACGCCTCCGTGGCGCAAGCGCAATCGGGCGGGATCGGGGCGGCCTTTGGGCAGGGTCGGGTGGCGGCGGCAAGCACCGAAGTGGTGCTGGGGGCTCCGGTCGACATCGGGCTCTTGGTTGTGGCCGTGGCGCTGGCCGTCCTCGGCGGGCTGCTCGCCGGCGCTGCGGGCGGGCTGAGAGCCGCCCGGCTGCGGCCCGCGGAGGCCTTGAGGAGCCTCGAGTGAGCAAAGGTGACGAAACCGCAAGGGCCGAGGTCGCGGAAAGCGCCGCGCCCAGCTACGAGCTCGGAGCGGTGACTTGCATCTACGGAGAGGGACGAACCCTGGTCACCGCCCTCGCTTCGCTCGACCTGACGATCGGATCCGGCGAGTTCGTCGCCGTCCTAGGCCCGTCGGGTTCGGGCAAGACCACGCTGCTGCAGCTCCTCGGCGCGCTCGACCGGCCCGCCACCGGCACGGTGCGCTTCGAGGGTCGGCCTCTCGAGCACCTCGGCGAGGCGGAGCTGGCCGCCCTGCGACTGTCGGCGCTCGGTTTCGTGTTCCAGCAGTTCAACCTCATCCCGACGCTGACCGCGGCGGAAAACGTCGAGGCGGCGCTCGCTCCGCTCCGGATGAACGGAGTCGACCGGCGCCAGCTCGCCGGCGACCACCTCAAGGCGGTGGGGCTCGAGCCGCGAGCCCGTCATCTGCTCACGCAGCTCTCCGGGGGCGAGCAGCAACGCGTCGCGATCGCCCGCGCGCTCGCTCGCGCACCTCGTGTGGTGCTGGCCGACGAGCCCACCGGGAACCTCGACACCAAGAGCGGCGAGATGGTGATCGACCTGCTCGGCTCCCTCCATCGGGAGCTCGAGATCACGCTGGTCCTGGTGACCCACGATCAGTGGGTGGCTGAGCGCGCCGACCGCGTGCTGAGGCTCGACGACGGCCGTCTCACCGGAGACTCGGTGGCTGACCGCGCCGGGATGACCGCACGATGAGCCGCCTAGTCACGATAGGGGCCGTGGTGATCGGGCTTGGGCTCTCGAGCTGCGGTGGCGATGATGGGGAGGCGACCACAAGCCCGGAGCCTCCTGCCGAGGCCCCAAGCGGGGGCGCGACGCCGCCGAGCGATCGGGGCGCGTTGCCCCCGGAGTTCGTGGAGTGCATGGCCGATCAGGGGTTCGACGTCAAGTCACCCGCCGAGGTCCATTCGGCACCCCAGCAGGTGCTTCAAACGTGTTTCGGGTCTCTTCATCGAGGCGGCGGGGCGCCCTGACCCGGATATGGCCGTGGGCTCCCCGGTCGGAGCTCGGCTATCGGTCGGGCACCGATCCGGCTCGCTGAGCCAGGCGTGAGAATGAAAGGCATGCCCGCCGAGGAATGGACGACCGCCGAGCATGTCCATCGCTATCTCGGCCGGGCCGATGAGTATCCGCGGCGCACAGAGGGAGAGAGCGTCCTGCTCGAGCGCGTTCCTCGCGACGCTCGTCGCATCCTCGACCTCGGGACGGGCGACGGGCGCCTGCTCGCGCTGCTTCGGATCGATCGTCACGGGATGCTTGGTGTGGGCCTTGACTTCTCAGAGCCGATGCTCGCGGCGGCACTCAAGCGCTTCGCCGGCGACGAGCGAATCGAGCTCGTTACGCAAGACCTGGCTGAGCCGCTGCCCGAGCTCGGGCGATTCGACGCCGTCGTCTCGTCGATGGCGATCCACCATCTGGAGCACGAACGCAAGCGCTCGCTTTATGGGGAGGTCTTCGATTTGCTCGAGCCCGGCGGGGTATTCGCGAACTTTGAGCATGTGGCGTCGCCGACGCATCGCCTGCACCTCGCGTTCTTCGAGGCGATCGGGGAGCCGCTCGAGCACGAGGATCCGTCCGACCGCCTGCTCGACGTCGAAACGCAGCTCGCGTGGCTGCGCGAGCTCGGCTTCGATGACGTCGACTGTTACTGGAAGTGGCTTGAGATGGCTCTTCTCATCGGTATCAAGCCGGCCGAGGTCGGTTAGGGTCGGGGGCGACACCCACCACGAGGCGAAGGAGCTGCACATGCCTGACAGTGTTTATCGCGTAACCGAGGTGATCGGAACGAGCACCGAATCCTGGGAGAAGGCATCCATTATCGCTGTCGAGACCGCCGCCCGGAAGGTCCGAGACCTGCGTATCGCAGAGGTGATCCGCCAGGACGTAGTGATCAAGGAGGGCACGGTCGCGGGTTACCGCGTGCGCCTGGCGATCTCGTTCAAGTACGAGGCGAGTGACTGAGCACGCACGCGTCCGCCCCGAGAGCGACCCGGGCTCCAAATTGCCCCGTGGGTGCGCTCGCGATTGGAAGCAGAGCGCAACGGATATCATTAAGGGCACTGCATGGCGTATCGACTTGGCTTCGACGAGCATCCTCCGGCGGCACTGCGACGCTGTGCCCGGGAGCAGCTAGAGGACGCGGTCGACCAGCTCGAGCGGCGGCGGGGGGAGGACCCGGTCGGCGCCGTGCACGAAGCGCGCAAGAGCCTCAAGAAGACGCGCGCCGTGCTACGGCTGGTCCGGCGTGAGATCCCGAAGCGCAGCTATCGGCGCGAGAACCTGGCGCTGCGCGACGCGGGGCGATCGGTCTCTGGGGTGCGCGACGCGGATGTGCTGGTCGAGACGGTCGACGGGCTGAGAGAGCGCTTCGCTGGGCAGATCCCGGCGAAGACGTTCACCGCCCTGCGAGGCCGGCTCGCGACGCAGGCGAGGGCCGCGCGCGACGTCGACGAGGGCGTCGTCGCGCGGCTCGTCGAGGAGCTCAGGGGGGCGCGGACCCGCGTCGAGGACTGGCCGCTCGAGGACATCGGCTGGGCGACTGCAAGGCGTGGGGCCGTCAACTCCTACCGCCGCGCGCGCAAGGCCGGATCGGTCGCGGTTGAACGACCGACGGCTGAGAATCTGCACGAGTGGCGCAAGCGCGTCAAGGACCATTGGTACCACCAGCGCCTGCTCGAGGAGGCCTGGCCGACGGTCCTGGCCGCCCAGGCCGAGGAGGCGCACGCCCTCTCCGACGCCCTCGGGGGCGAGCACGACTTGACCGTGCTCGTGCAGCGGCTCACCGGCAGCGATGGCCCGCTGTCGGACCTGGGGGTCGACGGCGACGAAGTGCTTGAGCTGGTCGCACGGCGCCGGGCTGAGCTCGCCGAGGCCGCCACCCAGCTCGGCCGGCGGATCTTCGCCGAGTCGCCCAAGGCCTACGGTCGCCGCTTGAAGCGCTACGTACGCGCTGCGGCGGTCGAGGAACCGCTGGCCCAGGCCGCCTGACCGACCACCCCGGCTCCTCGCGGGGCCTCGGAAGCGGGTCTAGGACTCGTCGGCGTCCCCCTCATCCTCCCCGGAGCCCTGCGCCTGCGCCCTGTCCTCCGAGCGCGCCCCTTCGCCGCCGAGCGCGACCGCGGCCCTCGCGGTCACCATGTGGAAGAGGACGAGAAGCTGCACGAGCGCGAGCGTGTCGGAGCGCTTGTCCTCGCTCCCGGCGCTGAACTGCCCGAGCTTGTCTGATCGCAGGTGGCTTGCGAAGTGCAGCTCCTCCCAGATCGACTCCTGGATCGCCTCAGCGTCCTCGTGCTCGATGTCTCCGGGGATCCGGATGTAGGGGTCGGGGTCTTCCTCTACCAGCTCGATGCCTCTGCTGGAGTCTTCGAGGAACGGCGACAGGTCGGGGTGGGGCAGGCTCTCGCGCAGAATGACCTGAGCGTCGAGCTTGTCGGGGTCCCCGCCCTCCCTCTCCATGAACTTGATGACCAGGTCCGCGTGGCGCTCCTGCGGTCGGATGAACTGGGCGGAGTCGGGCTCGCGCTTGTCGAGGTCGGCCAGCACCTCGTCCTCGGTATACCCGCGCTTCGAGGTGTCGCGGTTCACCTTCCACTTGCGGCGCAGCTCCTCGGGCGGCGCCAGGTAGACGCGCACGTCGTAGGTGTCCCGCAGGCCCTGCGTGTGGTAGCCGAGCAGGCCCTCGACCACGGCGAAGGGGCGCGGTGCGACGTACTCCGGGGGCCCGAAGGTCCCGTCCCCGTGGATGTAGACGGGCTTTAGGATCGGCTCCGCCTCGCGCAGAAGCGCCATGTGCTGGGCGATGATGTCCATGTAGTTGCACTCGGGGTGCAGGGGCGTGATGTCGTGCTCTTTGCGCTCCTCGCGGTCGTACTTGTGGTAGTCGTCGGTCGCGACGTGCGTCACCTGCTCCTCACCGAGAATGTCGACGAGCACATCGGAGATGGTCGTCTTCCCCGACGCCGAGTCGCCGACGATGCCAAGGATGACCGGTCGCGGCATTTGCTTCGCCCCCTTTGGTGACCTTTCCCGAACCGCCGCGGATGGGCCGCCGCGGCGCGGCCTAGTTGGCCGAACGTTATACGGCTTTGGGGAAGCGAGCCTTGCCGCTGTCCGATGCCTGGCATTGACCGCGCGTGGGGAGGAGGCGCGGCAGCGCCGCAGAACTGGAACGGGTAATGGATGTTCTTGTCCTGATCGACAAGCTCGACGATGCGGTTCACAGCGCCAAGCCGGTGCCCCTTAGCGGTCACGTGCGCGTCGACAAGGAGGAGGCCTACCACATCCTCGATCAGATGCGGGCCACGCTTCCCGAGGAGATCAAGCAGGCGCGTTGGATCGCCAAGGAGCGCGAGGAGATGCTGGCCGAGGCCAAGCGCGAAGCTGAGCGCATCCTCAGGGACGCGCGCGAAGAGCAGGCCCACCTGCTCGGCGAAGAGGAGATCGCGAAGCACGCCGAGCGCCGCGCCGGCGAGATCGTCGAGAAGACCCGAACTCGCGAGCGTGAGATCCGGCTCGGCGCCGAGGACTACGCCGACGACATCCTCGAGAGCCTCGAGACCAACCTCGAGCGGTTCAGCGCGGCCCTGCGGCGTGGCCGCGAGCGAGCGCAGGCCCGCGAGGCAGCCTGACCCGGCCAGCCTGCCGATGTGGCAAGCCGGCGGGGTGGAGGTCCCGGGGCGGGGTAGGGCCTACTTCTTAGGGTTCGCGGGCTGTCGGCGGGATGGGATCGACCATCGTCAGTCGCTCACCCGCGCGGGTGAGCGTGAAGACCCGGTTGAGGAAGCCCCTCGGGCGCACCACGACCACGTCGAACTGCTCTGTGCGGGTGCGGTCGTTTGCCCTGAGGATCGTCCTCAGGCCAGCGACGTCGAGGAAGCTGAGCCCCTGGAGGTCGAACACGACCCGCCGCGTGAGCCTTTCAGAAATGCGCTCGAGCGCGGCCTCGACGCGCGCTATGCACGCCCGGTCGAACTCTCCGCTCAACCGCAAGTAGAGGGTCGTGCCCTCTCGCTCGACGCCGAGGCCGAATGCGCCCCTGCTCCACGAGTGAGTGGAGGGGAGCGGTACGGAGAGCTCGCCACCTGGTGCGCTAACCCTCATTCGGGCTCTCCTTCCTGGGTCCAGCTCCCGTCCCTGAGGTGTCCCCATCGGGTTCTTTGAAGAGCGGCCACCATGCGCGCTGACAGATCCCGGCGGGGACCTACCAGCGAGCCCAGCGCCACCCGCGCGCAGCCTAGCAACCGCGCCGGCACTCGGGGTGGCCGGCCTACCGGGGCGGCGTCGCCCTGGCCGTCGGCGCTCATGTTTACCGATTTGGTTGGCGCAGAACAGTTACCAATTTGGTTGGCGCAAAGCATTTCCCCTGCCACACTTGGGATGGGCCGAGGCATGCCGGTGGGTTAGGGCACGAGGCTCAGGACAGACGAGGTTGGAAGGCAGCTCGGTCCTCGGGGCCGGGAAGGCAGTCCTCCGTGACATCACGTTGGAGGTGGGCCAAATGCCGTATTTCAACTGCCAAGAGTGTCGCCTGATTGTCCATAGCGCGACTGACTACTCGCCAAAGGATCGTTGCCCGCGCTGCGGTGCCGCGCTTGACGAGGCTCCGCGGAGCATGTTCGCGCCCAGACCTGAGCGCGCGCAGCCGCCAGCCTCGCCCGCTGCGAGCAGTCGCTGACCGATAGGCCGCGGCCTCCCCCGGCCATGACGGGCCTGCTCCGGATGCCCGTAGGCCGCCGACGACAGCCCCGCCGGGTGCAGACTATCCCGGGAGGGGAGTCTCAACCTCGTTCGGTGAAGCTGTCCGCGCGGGCTCGAGGTAGAAGACCTCGGACGCGACGTCTTGGCTCGTGTCGATGCCCGACACGAGCGCACGCACCTTGCGCCCCGTGATCCGCTCGACCGCCTCGGCGAACTCACGCTCGCTCGCGTGCTGGAAGAACATCCGTATGTCGCGCAGGCGCTGGTGCTCCCCCATCGCGACCATGTTGCGCTCGGCGGGGGTCATGCTGTCCTCTAGCGTGCTGATGAGCACGTCCGGGCCGGCGTATGCCGTGCGCGCCTTGGTCGGGCCGCGCCCGAACATCTCCTTGTAGATCCGCACCATCGCGTTGGAGACCTCTTGGAGGTCCATCCCGCCGCGTTCGAGCCGCTCCCGGCCATCCTGTACGTCCGTGTCCATCTGCCCAGCTCTCGTGTCCTTCTGAGTGCTTACCGCGCCGAGAGGAAGAAGGACGTGAAACCAGGCGAGCGGAGCGCTTCACCACCTAGCGTAGCCGATCGGCACGGCAGGGCCTGGCTGGTGGGGCGGCGCTGCTACCGTGCATCCCCAGGCCTGAGCGACGCCGAAGAGGCCAGCGTGCCTTGCCGTGCCGGGCTGTTCTCGCTCGGTCGCCGATCGCTGGCGGCTCGTGCCTAGCTGTGGTGCGTCGAAGCAGCGGTGCCTGGCGCGGCGGCCTGAGAACCCATGTTCTCGGCTTTGAAACCTGATGAATGCAACCGAATGGGAGGCTTGCTCCATGAGCCAGTCCGAGCAGAAAGTCCTGCAGTACCTAACCGAGGCCCACGCCACCGAGGTGGGGCTGGTGCGCGTGCTCCAGGCGCAGATAGCCATGACGCCCGGGGGCAGCTATCGCACGGCTCTCGACAAGCATCTGGGTGAGACGCGCCAGCACGCCGACAGGGTGCGCGCGCGCATCAACGAGCTGGGGCAGCGAAGCAACCCGCTTCAAGTCGGCGTCGCAATCGGCCAGAAGGTGCTGAGCCAGGCGCTGGCGCTGGGGAAGACGCCGCTCGATCTCCTGCGCGGGTCGGGTGGCGAGGAGAAGGTGCTCAAGAACGCCAAGGATGCGTGCGCCACGGAGAGCCTCGAGATCGCGACCTACGCCGCGCTCGAGCGCTTGGCACAGTTGGTAGGGGACGAGCGGACGGCGACGCTGGCGGCGTCGATACGCGCCGACGAGGAGAAGATGCTCGAGCGGATCCTGCGGGAGCTCCCCAAGCTCACCGAGGCGGTCGCCCGAGCCGAGCTCGATGGCGATCCTTCCTATGACGTCGCCAAGACCGGTGCAGCCGACAGCGTCCGCGCAGGCGGCGAGGTGGCAAAGGAGACCGCCCGCAAGAGAGGCGGCGAGGCCAAGCGCACCGCCCGGCGGGCCCGAAAGGTCCCGGGCGTCACACAGGCGGAGGGTCAGCTGAAGGGCGCGCTGGCCTCCGAGGAGGACCTGGCCATCACGCGCTACGACCAGCTCAACGTCGACGAGATCATCGCCAAGCTCCCCGAGCTCTCGCAGATCGATCTGGCCAAGGTCGACTCCTACGAGCGCAAGAACGAGAACCGCTCGACGGTGCTGAGCAAGATCAGCACTCTGCGCGAGGACGAGCCCTGGCCGGGATACGACGAGCTCACGGTCGCCGAGATCCGCCGAATCCTCGCGGACGCC
>Ga0208612_1000738_pt1 | contig 13799 bp, 13 predicted proteins | sample AntDryMetagUQ889_FD_188089 | JGI IMG/M metagenome (GOLD analysis project Ga0208612, IMG submission 188089) | Polar desert microbial communities from Antarctic Dry Valleys - UQ889 (SPAdes) | ecosystem: Environmental > Terrestrial > Soil > Desert | place: Antarctic Dry Valleys | collected 2008-12-31 | reverse complement strand
CAGGGCGCGTCGCGCGCGGCGTCTCGAGGCCGCGCGGCGGCGGGTCGACGAGCGCTTCGACCCCCGCCGCGCCCTCGAGGGCACGGCCCGCTACCTGACCTTCGCGACGGGGAAGCTCGGCCGCGACGACCTGGCCCTGGTCTCCTACCACATGGGCGTCGGCAACCTGCGCAACGTGATCCGCGATTTCGGGGAGGGCCGCGCACCGAGCTATGCCAGGCTCTTCTTCGACAGCACGCCGGCCCGCCACGTCGCCGCCTACCGCCGGCTGGCGAGCCTGGGTGACGACTCGGCTACCTACTACTGGCGCGTACTCGCCTCGCGGGCCATCATGCGCGCGTACCGTACCGACAGGGAGGGCCTGCACAGGACGGCCGCGCTTCAGAGCGCCAAGAGCTCGGCGGAGGAGGTGCTCCACCCCGAGCGCGATACCAAGACCTACGCGACGTCGGACGAGCTCGAGGACGCCTACCGCGAGGGCGAGCTGCGTCCTTTCCCGAACGCCGCACGCCGTACCGGCCTGCGCCGCGCCAGGCGCATGGGGGAGCTGGCCCGCGAGCTCGAGCAGAGCCCCTCGCTCTACCGCGGGCTGCGCCCCGAGGCCTACGCGCTCGCGCTCTACATGGCCCGCCTCACGCGCGAGGCCGGCGGAGGCCGAGCGCCGCTCACGGTGACGGAGGCGGTGCGCGATCGCACCTACCAGGGCCTCATCGCCCGCGGCGACCCGGAGGCCCCGACCGGCTACGCGCTCCACACCACGGGCTATGCCTTCAGCGTCTTGCGCCGGTACTCGAGTCGCCGGCAGGCCGTCGCCTTCCAGTTCGCCCTCGACCGGCTCGAGGCCCTCGATCTGATCGCGTGGGTGCGCGAGCCCGCCACGATCCGCGTGACCGTCTCTTCCGATGCTCGCGCGCTCGAGTCGCTGCTCGAGGAGGAGCCCGACTAGCGGGCGTCCGGTCATCAGCCGTAGACCGGCTGGAGCGTGCGCCACAGCTCCATGTCGTGCCCGGGCACGATCAGGGCCTCCGGCGTCTGCTCGGCGTAGAGCTGGATCTCGCGCAGCGAGCGACGCAATCGATGCTCGTCGGCCATCTTGTAGGGCAGGTGGCTCTCGCGCAGCGTGCGCATGCTGAATATTGCATCGCCCGCGATCAAGGCCTCGCGCCCGGCCATCCGCAGCACCACCGACAGATGGCCGTCGGTGTGGCCCGGGGTCGAGACGACCATCACGCTGCCGTCCCCGAAGAGGTCGAGCGCCCGGCCGAAGGTCGCGAACGAGTCCGCGCCGGGGCCTTCGAAATCGATCAGGCGGTAGTCGAAGGCGTGGTCGTACTGGCGCTTGAGGTAGCCGTCGAGCTCGCCGCCCTTCCTCGCCGCGCTCCACTCGTTCGCGCCTACGACGAACGTGGCCTCCGGGAACTGGGCTATGCCGCTGGCGTGGTCTGAGTGCAGGTGGGTCATCACCACCGTGCCCACGCCCTGGGGGGAGACATCGCGAGCGCGCAGCTGCGCGGGCACGCCCTCGTTCGACTCCATGCGCACGTCCTTGAAGAGCAGCCCGCCGAGCCGCCCCATGGCCTGGGCGGCGTCGATTGCGACAGAGGCGTGGAAGCCGGTGTCGACGAGCATCGCCCCAGCACCGGGGTGCTCCACGAGGAAGGCGACCACCGGGACCTCGACGTAGTGCTCCCTCGGTACGCCGATGCCCAAGGCCCGAGCCCGCGCGAGGCGGCCCTCCTCGCGGTGGTGCAGCGCAGGGGGGGCGAACATGCGCGCCACGAGCAGCGGGTGGAGCCTCACGGTGGCCCCCTCCCGCCCGCCGGGGAGCGGTAGCGAGGCCGGGCGGGGCTCGGCGGCCATGGCCATCGAACGCAGATTCTACGCGCAACTCCGATGGCGCTCCCATTCGGGCTCGCGGCAATCCCGGGTTCGAGCGTCGCTCGCGGCTCGAAGGAGCCGGGAGCGGGCCGAGTCCCGTCACGCCAAGCCGATTCGAGTGATCCAGCCGGGCGCCTGCTGCGTCACACAACAGGATGCCGATTGCCTCACAGGTTGCGACCCTCGTGGCGCTGTCCACCGCGGCCCTCGCACCTGCCGTCTCCAGCCCTGCGCTGGGCGCCGGCAGCTTGGGCGCCGGCAGCTCGGGCACGCGGGTCGTCAAGATCCAAGACATCGCCTTCAAGCCGAGCCGGATCACCGTTCGGCGAGGGACCACGGTCGCGTGGCGCTTTCTCGACGGCTCGACGTCTCACAACGTCAAGAGTCAGGGCAGGCGGCGCTTTCCGAGTTCCGGCGACAGGAGGACGGGCATCTTCAAGGTGCGCTTTCGCAAGGCGGGCACCTACCGCTACCTGTGCGCCCTCCATCCGCTGACGATGAAGGGCAAGGTCGTGGTCCGGTGAGCCCCGGTAATACAAACGAAACAGGAGGTAGTTCCCGTATGTCCGATCCGATCAATCTCGAGCTCGTCGACGTCGACGGCGCGATCCGCGAGGCCGAGGAGGCCGTCGCGGGCGACACCCGTGCCGACCTGTTCCGCAAGGCCGCCATCGGCGGCGGCGCGGTGCTCGGCAGCGGCCTGCTCGTCAGTGGCTTCCCCGAGTTCGCGCTCGCGGGCAGGCCATCGAAGCGAGAGGACGTGAAGATCCTCAACTTCGCGCTCACGCTCGAGTTCCTCGAGTCGGAGTTCTACAAGCTGGCGCTCGCGAACGCCAACCTGGAGGGTGAGGTCCTGGCCGCGACCCGCGTCGTCAACAAGCACGAGGCCACTCATGTCAAGTTCCTCAGGAACGCGCTCGGCGGCAAGGCCGTCAAGAAGCCGAGCTTCGACTTCAACGGCGCGACCGACGACGCCGGGAAGTTCCTGGACCTGGCCGTGGTGCTCGAGGACACGGGCGTGACCGCCTACTCGGGGCAGGCCCCGCGGATCACGCAGACGCCGATCCTGAAGGCCGCGACGTCGATCCTCACGGTGGAGGCCCGTCATGCGTCGCGCTTCCGCAGCCTCAACTCGCAGAGCTTCGCGCCGCGCAGCTTCGACAAGCCGGCGTCGATGGGTGAGGTCCTCAAGGCGGCTAAGCCCTTCATCAAGTAGTAGTAGCGCCGAGCAGTACTGCTGAGGACACGAAGGGCGCCCCTGGGGGCGCCCTTCGTGCTTCATGCCGGTGATCCCCTGCCTTGCGTATCGACGCCGACGGCTAGCTCGTCATGCCGGTGAACTGACCGCCGGTCACGTTCAGCACCTGGCCGTGGACGTAGTTCGACCACGGCGAGCAGAGGAAGAAGACGCCGCCGGCGGCCTCCTGGGCGGTGCCCGGCCGCCCGAGCGGGATCAGCATCGAGGCCATCTGGCGCAGCTGCTCGGGGATGCCGAGCTGTACCTCCTTGCCGCCGATCTCCATCGTGTTGTCCTGCTCCTTTGCCGCCGTGAGGCGGGTCTCGATGAAGCCGAACGCCACTGCGTTCACGTTGATCTTGAACTGGCCCCACTCCTTGGCGAGCGTCTTGGTGAGGCCGACGACCCCGGCTTTGCCCGACGCGTAGTTGGCCTGGCCGGGATTGCCCATCGTGCCCGACACCGAGGAGACGTTCACCACCTTGCGGAAGACCTCGCGGCCCTCGTCGCGCTCCTTCTTGGCCGGCTCGCGCAGGTGCGGCGCGGCGGCGCGCAGGACGCGGAAGGGGACGGCGTTGTGGATCTCGACCATCGCCTGGAACTGCTCATCGGACATCTTGTGCACCGGAGCATCGATCGTGTAGCCGGCATTGTTGACGACGATGTCGAGCTGTCCGAACGCCTCGACCGCGGTCTGCACGAGCAGGTCGCAAGCGCCGTCCTTGGTGAGGTCGCCGCTGAAGACGACGGTCTCGCCGGCGATCTCGCCGGAGGCCTGCTCGGCCACGTCAGCGTCGAGATCGTTGATCAGGACCCTCGCGCCCTGCTCGGCCAGCAGCTCTGCCGTCGCGCGGCCGATGCCGCGCGCCGATCCCGTGACGATGGCGGCCTTTCCGTCGAGTACTCCCACGAACGCTCCTTTGTCTCAGTCGGATGCGGGCGGGATCATGACGATCCCACGACCGGCGCTACTCACCCGCAAGCTGTGACGGCTGCCGCAGCGAAGCCGGAGGCGAGGCACGGATGGTGATGGTCGGGGCGTCCCCGCCGGCGAGCAGGCGCTCGGTGACGCCCTGGATCGAGCGCTCGCCGTAGACCTTGTCGGGGTTCGCCGTGCTCAGCACCGCGATCGCCACCTGGCGGGAGCCGCGCTCCAGCAGCCCCGCCTGATGCACCAGCTCGCCGTCGGCCTGGGGGCGCCAGCCACCCTTGAAGTAGACGCGCCAGCCTGGGCGCGCACCGGCGGGAATGCCCCACGAATGGGGTGCGACCACCGTCTCGAGCAGGTTGCGCGCGAGGCTCCGGAAGCGTGGCGGGACGAGGCGGTCGAGCGCGAGGAAGAAGCGAGCCTGGTCGGCCGCCGTGAGCGTCGCGTTGCCCCAGTCACCTCCGATGCGAAAGCCATCCATCCGCGCGCGACGGGCGAGGTCGCGAAGCGCCGCGTCACCCACCTGCCCGTAGATCTCATCGGCGGAAGCGTTGTCGGACAGGCGGATCATGTAGCCGAGGGTTAGCTCGTCCGGGCGCGCCCGCGCGCCGCCCGCTGCCAGCTTGCGCAGGTAGGCCACGAGGATCATCGCCTTGGTCAAGCTGGCGGATGCGTAGGGCCGCGCGGTGCCCACCCCATCGACGCCGCCGCGGTCGTCGGCCACCGCGAAGGACACCTCCCCACGCCGAGAGCCTGCGTAGCGCCGAGCGTGCTCGATTGCGGCCTCGCTGGGGAAGAGGAGGCCATCGGGCGGGGTGAGCGCCGGGAAGATCCCGATCCCCGAGTCGATGCGGGCGGCGGCGGGCGCGCCGAGCTCCGCGACGGTGTGTAGCGCCGGGTAGACGGAGGGTGCCGCGGAGCCGGCAGCTGTGTAGCGGCTCTCGCTCTGCTCGCCCAGCGCGCCAGCCACGATCAGCGCGACGGCGACGAAGCCGGCGAGAAGAGACGCGGGGGCGGCGAGGCGGGCCACGAGGGGACACGGTACGGGCAGGGCCCCCAAGGAGCATGCAGCGGTCGAATCCGGGACTCGCCGCCCCAACGGGCGAGCGGTCTCAGCCCACGAGCCCGCGGGCGCGGAGGTCGGCCAGGGCCTGGTCGCCGCCCTCCTCCACCTGCTGGCGCCCCACCCACTCGGCCAGCTCGGGCAGGCCCTGCTCGAGCGAGCGCTCGGCCTCGAAGCCGAGCAGCGCGCGCGCGCGCGCAACCTTCGCGTAGCAATGGCGGACGTCACCGGCGCGGAACTCGCCCGTGAGCTCGGGTTCGAGCCGCGAGCCGAGGGCCGAGGCCAGCCGTCGCGCGAGCTCGGCTATTTGCACGCTGCGCCCCGTGGCGACGTTGAGCGCGTGGCCGGGGGCGCCGGGAGCGTCCATCGCCGCACGAGTTGCCCGCACCACGTCGTCCACGTGCACGAGGTCGCGCAGCTGGCGCCCGTCCTCGAACACCACCGGCCGCCGCCCGGCGAGCAGCCGCGCGGCGAAGATGGCTGCAACCCCGGTGTAAGGGTTGCCAAGCGCCTGCCGGGGCCCGTAGGTGTTGAGGTAGCGCAGCGCGACGGCCTCGAGGCCGTAGGCTCGTCCGAGCACGAGCACGAGCTCCTCCTGGTCGCGCTTGGTGATGCCGTAGACGCTCGTGGGCCGCAGCGGCGTTTCCTCGTCTGTGGCGGCGGGCTCGAGCTCGCGCCCGCAGTCGCCGCAGAGTGGCTCCCACTCGCGCCGGCGCAGTTGCTCGAGCTCGCGCAGCGGCGCCGCCGCGCACCCATGCACGGGACAGCGGTAGGCGCCCTCGCCGTAGACCACCATCGAGGAGGCGACCACTAGCCGGTGCACACGGTCGCGGCGCTCGAGCACCGCCTCGAGCAGCGTCGCCGTGCCGCCGCAGTTCGAGTCCACCGCCTTGCGCACCTGCACCATCGACTCGCCGTTGCCGACGACGCCGCCGAGGTGAAAGACGCGGTCGACGCCCCCGAGCGAGCGCTCCACCGCGGCTCGGTCGCGCAGATCGGCCTCGATCAGCTCCGCCTCGCCGGACAGGTGGCTTGGCGCTTCGCCAGTCGGGTGGGCGAGCGGATTGAGGTTGTCGAGCACGCGCACGCGTTCCCCCGCGGCGACGAGCGCGTCCACCAGGTGCGAGCCCACGAAGCCCGCACCGCCGGTTATCAGCACTCGCCCGCTCACCAGATCGTGTAGAAGAGCAGCTCGGTGGCGAGCGCCTGCGCGGCCAGCGCGGCCAAGACGGCGGGCAACCGCCGCTCGGGGAGCGCCGTGGCGGCCGCGAGGCACAGGAGCGGCACGAGGAAGAGGTAGATCCGCTCGGTCTCCGCCTTGGTGAAGCCGAGGATGGCGGACACTGCCAGCACCGCGAAGAGGGCGAGGGCGACGGTCTCCCGCGCCCCGAGCGCGCGCAGGCCGAGCCACGCGAGCGGTAGGCCGGCTGCGACCAGAAAGGCGACAGGCGAACCCAGCACCCAGAACGCGTAGGGGCGCCCCGAGGCGACGCCTTCGCGGTAGACGCTCTCCGCCGAGCGGACGGCGCCCAGCACGTCGAAGCCGGTGGCCAGGAACACCAGGCCGTAGAAGGCGACCAACGCGAGCGCGCACATCGACGACAGGGCGAGCGCCCGGCGCAGCCCCTCCCGGCGCAGGGACACGAGCGCCGCGAAGGCCCCCGCGCCGAGGTTGGCGTAGGAGAGGAACGAGGCGAGCGCCAGCGCCATGGGTCCGGGCGCTCGCACGGCACGCGAGCGGGCCAGCAGGGCGATCAGGGCGAGCAGCGCCACCGTGGCGTAGAGGGCGTCGGCGGAGGCGGCGCCGTGCAGCACGGCCGAGGGCGCGAAGACATAGAGCAGCGTGGCCGTGCGGGCCCGCGCCTCATCGAGCAGCCCGCGTGCCAGCAGGTAGACGAGCGGCACCGACAGCGCACCGACGCCGATCGTCAGCGCGCTCATCCCCTCCGCGGTATCGATGCCGAGGAAGTGCAGGCTCACCAGCAGGCCCGGGGGGTGGCCGACCGCGTGGGCGGGCAGCGCGGTCCCGATCTCGGCGAAGGTGTCGAGGAAGAAGCGCGTGCCGAGTTGGAGGGCGGGCAGCGCCGGGAGGTACTCGTTCGCACCCTCGCCGCCCGGCACCTGATAGGCGGCCCACCAACCGTCAACGCCCCCGCGGGCCGCGCCGACGGCCAGGCGCAGCACGAGCCCCAGGACGAGCGCGCCGAGAGCGAAGACACGAGCGGAGATCGCCGCTGCGCGCAGTCGCTGCGCCGCGGCCACACCCGCGACGAGCACGGCGGCGGCCGCGAGCGCGTAGGGGGCGGCCTCCGGCCTCCAGCTGTAGAGGAGCGGAGGCGTGGGGGTGCCGAGGTCGTGGCCGCCGGCGGCCACGACCCACCCGTAGGCCAGCGTGCCGGCGATCGTGGCGACCCCGACTGCCGGGACCCCGAACGCCCACAGGCGCTCGGCGCGCGGCGAGCCGATCCGCGCGGTACCGGCCTCCATCGGCGGGAGGGTAAGGCGCCGGCGCGCCGCCGCAGCGGCCCGCCAGCGGGGTTTCGGCTTCTGTAAGGGGTGCGCCGTAGGCTCCCAGCGCGATGGCGCCGGTCCAGGTAATCCTGCCCGTGCTCGACGAGGCGCAGGCGCTGCCCTGGGTAATCTCGCGCATGCCCGGCGGCTACCTGCCGCTGGTGGTGGACAACGGCTCGAGCGACGGGTCCGCTGCGCTGGCTGCACGCCTAGGTGCCGAAGTTGTGCGCGAGCCCCGCCGGGGATTCGGCGCCGCATGCTTCGCAGGCATATCGGCCGCGACCAGCGAGACCGTGTGCTTCATGGACTGCGATGGCTCGCTCGACCCCGCCGAGCTGCCTCGCGTGGCCGAGCCCGTGAGCGCCGCGCGCGCCGATCTCGTCATGGGCGCCCGCAGCGCGGACCGGGGAGCCTGGCCGGCCCACGCGCGGCTTGCGAACCGCGCGCTCACGCTCGAGCTACGCCGCCGCAGCGGCATCCGTCTGCGCGACCTCGGCCCGATGCGCGCGACCCGGCGAGAGCCGCTGCTCGCCCTCGGCATCCGCGACCGTCGCTTCGGATGGCCGCTCGAGATGGTGCTCCGCGCAGCCTCCGCCGGCTGGCGGATCGAGGAGGCGGAGGTCGGCTACCGGGACCGCGCCGGCCGCTCGAAGGTCACGGGCACGCTGCGCGGGACCGTGCGCACCGTCCGCGACATGGGCATCGCGCTGAGGTGAGCGGCCCGGCGCTGATCGTGATCGCGAAGGCGCCCGTTCCAGGGCGCTCGAAGACCCGACTGTGCCCGCCCTGTAGCGCCGAGCAGGCTGCTGCCCTGGCGGACGCCGCGCTGCGCGACACGCTGGCCGCCGTGGCGGAGGCGCCTGCCGCTCGCCGGGTCGTCGCGCTCGAGGGAGAAACCGGTTCGTGGCTGCCCGCGAGCGTCGAGGTCGTCCGCCAGCGCGGCGGCAGGCTCGGCGAGCGGCTGGCTGGCGCCTTCGAGGACGTCGGGGGTCCCGCCTTCCTCGTCGCCATGGATACGCCGCAGCTGACTGCGGCACTGCTCGGCGAGGCGCTCGCAAGGCTCCAAGCGCCGGGGACAGACGCGGCGCTCGCGCCGACCCTGGACGGGGGTTACTGGGGGATCGGCCTGCGTCGTCCCGACCCCGCAGTCTTCGCGGGCGTGCCGATGTCGAGCCGGCTGACCTTCGCGGCACAGGCCGAGCAGCTGCGCGCGCTTGGGCTGCGAACGGCGGCGCTGGATCCCCTCACCGACGTCGACACGATCGCCGACGCCCGCGCCGTGGCCCGCGCCGCGCCCGCAACCCGCTTCGCCGCCACGCTGCGGCGCTCAGGCCACGCGGCCGACGACGATCGGCGCGTGGCCGAAGCCGCCGCCTGACGGCGACGCGCGGCGTGCTCCGCACTTCGCTAACGGCCATCGCTTTGGCGCCGGCCCTCGCGCTGGCGCTGCTGGCCGGCTGCGGCGGCTCGCAGGACGGCCTCGCGCCAGCGGCCGAGCCCGCGAAGTCCCCAGCACCCGAGCGCCGGCCGGCTGGCCGGGTCCTGCCGATCGGCAACAAGCCGGAGGGGCTCGTGGCCGACGGACGCACCCGTTTGCTCGCCGTCGGGCTCACGAACCCCGACCTGCTCGCCCTCGTGGACATCGACAGTGGCGAGGTCGTACGCCGAATCCCGCTGCCCGAGTCGCCCCGCCACCTGCGCCTCGCGCGGCCCGGTGGCCCGGTGCTGGTGCCCGCGGAGCGCACGAACCAGCTCGTCGAGGTCTTCCTGCCGAGCGGGCGCACGCGCGTCACCGGGGTCGGCGGCTTCCCCCACGACGCCGCCTCGGACGGCGGGGGACGGATCTTCGTCGGCGACGAGATGGGCGACACGCTGTCGGTGATCGAGGACGGGCGCGTGGTGCAGCGCCTCGAGGCGCCTGTGCAGCCGGGCGGGGTCGTTAGCTCTCAGGACGGCAGGCTCGTGGCGGTGGTGGGCGTCTCCGAGCGCGCGCTCGAGCTCTTCGACACACAAACCCTGCGGCGCCTCGGCAAGATCGACGTCGGGGTGGGGCCGACCCATGTGGTCGCCCACGGGTCGCGCTTCTTCGTCGTCGACACGCGCGGCGAGGGCCTGCTCGAGGTGCTCACCGAGCCGGAGTTGCGCATCCACCGCCGCACGCCGCTGGCCGGGGCGCCCTACGGCGTCGCCTACGACGAGCGGCGCCGGCGCTTCTGGGTCACCCTCACCGAGACCAACGAGGTGCTGGAGCTCACCGACCGTCGCCGGCTGCGAGGCTTCCCGACCGTGCGCCAGCCCAACAGCGTGGCGGTCGACCCCGTCACCCAGCGCGTGTTCGTCGCCAGTCGGGCGGACGGCACGCTCCAGATCATCGACCCGCCCCCCTTCAAGGGCGACGAGTGAGGGGAGGAGCGATACTCACCACATGAGTGAGCGGAGCTTCGACGCGATCGTGGTCGGCGCCGGGCCGGCGGGCGAGGTCGCCGCCGGGCGGCTGGCGGACGGCGGCCTGTCGGTCGCGATCGTCGAGCCGGAGCTGATCGGAGGCGAGTGCTCCTTCTGGGCGTGCATGCCCTCGAAGGCGCTGCTGCGCCCCGCAGAGGCGCTGGATGAGGTGCGCCGCGTGCCCGGCGCCGCTGAGGCCGCCGCGGGCGAGCTCGACGTGGCCGCCGCGCTCGCGCGCCGCGACGAGGTGATCCACGATCTCGACGACTCGGGCCAGATGCCATGGCTCGAGAGCAAGGGAATCGAGCTCGTGCGCGCCCACGGCCGCCTCGACGGCGAGCGGCGGGTGAGCGCGGGCGACGACGTCCTCGTGGCCGAGCGCGCGGTCGTGGTCGCGACCGGAAGCGGCGCGCTGATCCCGCCCATCGACGGGCTGCGCGAGGCGAGGCCCTGGACCAACCGCGAGATCACGACCGCCAAGCAGGCCCCCGCCCGGTTGGCGATCCTCGGCGGCGGCGTGGTGGGGGTCGAGATGGCCCAGGCGTGGTCCACGCTCGGCTCGCGGGTGACGATCGTGGAGGCGACCGACCGCCTGATCGCCCGCGAGGAGCCGTTCGCCGGCGAGCAGGTCGCCGACTCGCTGGGCGAGCGCGGCGTGGACGTGCGCCTCGGCTCGAAGGCGACGAGCGTCGCGCGCGACGGCGAGGTGACGCTGAAGCTCGAGGATGGGCCGCCGGTTGTGGCCGACGAGCTCGTGGTCGCGATCGGCCGCCGACCGCGCACCGACGACCTCGGCGTCGACACGGTCGGGCTCGAGCCGGGCAAGCCGATCGAGGTCGACGAGCGCATGCGCGCGACCGGCGTCGAGGGCGACTGGCTCTACGCGATCGGCGACGTCAACGGGCGCACGCTGCTCACCCACATGGGCAAGTACCAGGCACGCGCCGCAGCCAAGGTCATCCTCGGCGCAGAGGCGCAGGTTACCGAGGATGGCCCCGTCTCGCCGCGCGTGATCTTCACCGACCCACAGGTCGCCGCGGTCGGCCACACGCTCGCGACCGCCGAGCAGGCCGGGCTGAACGTGCGCGCGGTCGACGGCACCACGTCGGGCAACGCCGGGGGCAGCTTCTACGGGCGCGATGCCCCGGGCACCACCCGGCTGGTCGTGGACGAGGACCGCCGCGTGCTCGCCGGTGCCACCTTCACCGGCGCCGAGGTCGCCGACTTCCTGCACGCGGCCACGATCGCCGTCGTGGCCGAGGTGCCGCTCGACCGCCTCTGGCACGCGGTCCCCTCATTTCCCACCCGCAGCGAGATCTGGCTGCAGCTGCTCGAGGAGTACGGCCTGTAGCGGGTCTCCCTCACGCCGTCGCTCCTAACGGCTGCATTACGACTGGGCTCCGCACCCTGGACGCACCGGGCGATTGGGGCCATCCTGGGCGTCGTGGAGGACGAGGCACGTCGGCCGCCATCACCGCCGGTGCCCAACCTGGGCCCCTTCCGGCGCGGCTTCTGGAAGAGCCCCCTGCGCGGCCCCTGGCTTGCGTCCTTCCTCAGCTCTGCGCTGCTACCGCTGCTCGTGATCTGCGCCCTCACCGGCTTCCTCTCCCACGCCGCCTACGAGCCCGACCAGGGGAGCAACGCCCTCTTCGACGAGGGCGTCGACCTCTACTTCTTCCACTGGCCGACGAGCCCGGCCTGGCTGTATGCGGCAACCCAGGGGCTGCACATCATCACCGGGCTCGCCGCCATCCCGATCCTGCTCGCAAAGCTCTGGGCCGTCATCCCGCAGCTCTTCGAACGGCCCGCGATTCGCTCGATCGCCCACGGCCTAGAGCGAATCGGCCTCGCGCTGTTGGTCGGCGGGAGCCTATTCGTGTTCGCCACCGGCGTGCTCAACATCCAGCTCTGGTACCCGTTCGGCTTCTCCTTCGTGCCGGCCCACTACTACGCCGCCTTCATCTTCCTCGGCGCGCTCAGCTTCCACATCGCGACGAAGGTCGGCGTCATGCGCAGGGCATTCCGCGAGCGCGGCCTCCTGCGCCCGCTGCGCGAGGACCTGGCGCACACCGAGCCCGAGCCCGAGCTCGAGGGCATGCTCACGAGCGCGCCGGCGGACCCCTCGCCGCCCACCATGACCCGCCGGCTGCTGCTCGGCACCGTCGGTGCGGGCTCCGCCGGGCTCGCGGTGATGGGCGCCGGCCAAGTGGTGGGAGGCCCCTTCCGCGAGCTCGCACTGCTCGCCCCGCGCGGCGAGGGCTTCGGCGAGGGCCCGAACGACTTCCAGGTCAACAAGACCTTCGAGGCGGTGGGAATCCCGGAGGATGAGGTGGGCTCCGCGTGGCGGCTCGGCCTCGAGGTCGACGGGGAGAGCCGTACCTCCGTGGGCCGTGCGGAGCTGCTCGGCATGGAGCTGGTAACCGCCTCGTTGCCGATCGCCTGCGTGGAGGGCTGGACCACGACCCAGGAGTGGACCGGGGTGCGCCTCTCGGAGCTGGCCCGGATGGCCGAGGTCGTGGAGCCCTCCGAGGTGGAGGTACGCTCGCTCCAGCCGCGCGGGGCCTTCCGCCGCGCCACCCTCACGGCCGCGCAGATCACGGACCCGAGGTCGCTGCTCGCGCTCAGGGTCAACGGCGCCGACCTCTCGCTCGATCACGGCTTCCCCGCCCGGGTGATCGTTCCGGCCCTGCCGGGCGTGCACTGCACGAAGTGGGTGGGGGAGATGGCCTTTGCCAGCTCGAAGCATCCGGCGTCCGTGCCGAATCCCGGGGATTCCGACTCGAAGGATTCGGCGTCCCTGCCGACTCCTTCCCCGGCGTCCTCGTGAGGCGCTTCCGCTACGAGTACGGCGCGAACCCGGCGCATCTGCTGGTGGCGCTCGCGAGCTTTGCCCTGGCGGCTTGGGCGCTGGCGCAGGCGCTCGACGTGCTCTCGACGCTCGACCGCTTCCTGATCTGGTTCCTCGGCGCGATCGTCCTGCACGACCTCCTCTTCCTGCCCCTCTACTCGGCGCTGGGCCTGTTGGCGGCGGGGGCGCTCACCCGCGGCGGGGAGCGCGGCCGCCTGCGCGTGGCGGCGCTCAACCACCTGCGAGTGCCCGCCCTGCTCTCGGGCCTCATGCTGCTCGTGTGGTACCCGCTCGTGGCTCGTAAGGGCACGAGCTCGTTCATGGACGCCAGCGGGCTCTCGAACGAGGTCTACCTCGAGCGCTGGCTCCTGCTCACCGCCGTGCTCTTCGGCGGCTCGGCGCTGCTGCTGGCCCTGAGGGCGCGCGGGCTCCGCTCACAGGTGTGACAGAACCGTTACACGCCGCCGCGGAGCGCCCCGGGGGTGGGACACTGGGGCAGTGAAGAACGGCAGCGCCACCCGCGGCTCGGTGCTCGTCGTCGACGACGAGCCGACGATCACCGAGGTCGTGGCCCGCTACCTCCAGCGAGCGGGCTATGAGACTCGCGTCGCGGGCGACGGCTCGCAGGCGCTCGGGCTGGCCGGCGCCGAGCGCCCCGACCTCGTGGTGCTCGACCTGATGCTACCCGGGATGGACGGTCTCGAGGTGATGCGCCGCCTGCGCGAGCGCGCCCCGGTCTCCGTGATCCTGCTCACCGCCAGGGGCGAGCCCACCGACCGCGTGATCGGGCTGCGACTCGGCGCCGACGACTACGTCGTCAAGCCCTTCTCCCCTGCCGAGTTGGTGGCGCGGGTGGACGCCGTGCTGCGGCGGGTCGGGACCGAGCCGG
>Ga0208612_1000737_pt1 | contig 13804 bp, 15 predicted proteins | sample AntDryMetagUQ889_FD_188089 | JGI IMG/M metagenome (GOLD analysis project Ga0208612, IMG submission 188089) | Polar desert microbial communities from Antarctic Dry Valleys - UQ889 (SPAdes) | ecosystem: Environmental > Terrestrial > Soil > Desert | place: Antarctic Dry Valleys | collected 2008-12-31 | reverse complement strand
CAAACGACCGTCTCGATGCCCGCCGCCGTCGCCATCTCCGCGGCCGCCACCTTGCTTCGCATCCCGCCGGAGCCAAACGGCGAGGTGCGATTGCCGATTTCGTACTCCTCAAGCTTTGAGAAGTCCTCGACCCGCTCGACCAGCTCCGCGCCGGAGTGGTGGCGCGGGTCGGCCGTATGGAGCCCCGCCGTGTCGGTGAGGAGAACGAGTTGGCGGGCACCGAGGAGAAGCGCCACCTGGGCGGCCAGGAAGTCGTTGTCGCCGAAGGTGATCTCGTCCGTCGCCGTTGTGTCGTTCTCGTTGATCACCGGCACCGCTCTCCACTGAAGGAGGCGCCGGAGAGTCGCCCGGGCGTTCAGGTAGTTGACGCGCGTCGAGACGTCCGAGGAGTTCAGGAGAACCTGCGCGGCGTGCACGTCGTGCGACGCAAGGCGCGACTCATACGCGCGAAAGAGCGATCCCTGCCCTACCGCCGACGCCGCCTGGAGCTCGTCGACGGCGCGAGGGCGCGCCTCGAAGCCCATCAGCTTCATCCCGAGCGCGATCGCGCCGGACGTCACCATTACTACGTCCTCGCCGCCGGCATGGAGTGCCCCCACCTGCGCGCACACCACGTCCAACACCTCGCCGCGCACGTCTCCCGACGGCGCGGCAACGATCGAAGAGCCTAATTTCACCACAACGGTCATCAGCAGGCGATTCTAGGTTCAGCCGGGGTGAAGCTCGAACTCTTGCTCGCCGATGCGCACGTCGTCGCCCGGCGTAAAGCCCGCCCGCTCGAGCGCCGCGATCACGCCGATCTCGCGCAATCGATCCTCGAGGTAGGCAAGCGCCTCCTCGTTGTTGAGGTCGTGGCGGGCAACCAGGAGCTCGATGCCCTGCCCCACGACCCTGAACGCCTCGTTCTCTCGCACGACGTCGAAACCCTGGTCCGCGGCCGGGCGATAGACCATGTGCTCGGCTTCGAACTCCTGAGGCTCCTCCTTCGACGCAGCGTCCGGCCGCTCCTCGGCCGGCACGGCGCGAAAGAGCGCTCGCACCAGATCTTCCATCCCCTCGCCCGTCGCCGACGACCCGGCGAGAAACCGTCCTTCCTCGGCGCCGATCGATTCCGCCAGCTCGCCGACCCACTCGCCCACACCTTCGGGCGGCAAGAGGTCCACCTTCGAGAACAGCACGACTTCCGGAAGCTCCGCCAGTCCGCCGCCATAGGCGCCAAGCTCCTCGCGAACGGTCCGGTACGCCTCCGCCGGCTCGGGCGAGCCATCGGGCGGATCGACCTCCACCACGTGCACCAGCACGCGACAGCGCTCGACGTGGGCCAGGAACTCGTGGCCCATCCCCGCGCCCGTCGCCGCGCCCTCGATCAAGCCCGGAATGTCCGCCAGGACGAGCTGGCGCTCACCGTCGTCGATCGTGCCCAGAATCGGGTCGACGGTCGTGAAGGGGTAGCCGGCGACCTTCGGCCGCGCCTTGGTCAGCCGGGCGAGAAGCGACGACTTGCCCGCGTTCGGTAGCCCGACCAGCCCAGCATCCGCAAGCAGGCGAAGCCGAAGCTCGATCCACCCCTCCTCCGCCGGCAGTCCCTTCTCGGAGAAGCGCGGCGCCTGGCGGGTCGAGGTGGCAAACCGCTTGTTCCCGTGGCCGCCCGCGCCGCCCGTCGCCACAACCGCGCGCTGCCCCGGCTCGACCAGGTCGTACGACGTACCGTCGATGCCATCGGCGGACGTGCCCGGCGGCACCGGCACCTCGAGCGTCTCGCCCCGAGCGCCGTGGCGCCGCGCGCCCTCCCCGTGGCGACCCCGGCCCGCCTTGAAGTGGCGCGCGATCCGAAGCGCCGCAAGGTCGCGCCGCGACGGGTCGCAGACCAGGACGACGTCTCCCCCGCGCCCACCGTCGCCGCCATCGGGCCCCCCATGCGGGACGTGAGCCTCGCGGCGAAACGAGACGATCCCGTTGCCGCCGGCTCCTCCCTCAACCCAGATGCGTGCGCGATCGTGAAACACGCGCTGAGTCTGGCAGCGCCTACCTGGCGGCGCCTACGGGAGCTGGCTGAGGATCCGCCCGCGAAGCGCGGGGTCGACGCCTGGCTCGCTCAAACCGTGTAGCGCCGCGATCGTCGATCGCATCTGATCGAGGTAGGCGCGGCAGTGCTCGCATTGGGCTAGATGCTCGTCCGTCCAGCGCGCCTCGGCCTCGGAGAGCTTGCCCTCGAGGTAGACCGTGACTTCCTCGACGAACTCCTGGCAGATGATGGGGTTCTGATCGCTCATATCGAAAGGGCCTCCATGTCGAGAGTCTCTTCGAGCGCCGCCCGGACCTTGGATCGCGCGCGGTGAAGGAGCACTCGCTGATTGGTCTGCGAGATATCGAGCGCGTTACGCGCGTCCTCGGCCGAATAGCCCTGCACGTCGCGAAGCACGATCACATCGCGCTGGCGAGGCGGCAAAGCGGCGATCGCTTCGAGCATGACGCGGCGCGCCTCGTTCGTCGCGAGCTTTCGCTCCGGCTCGTGCCATGCTGCCGGCGGGCTTGCCCAGGCGCCTGGCTGATCGTCGCGGCGGCCCTGGAAGCGGTCCGGATCGACGGCCGGCTCGTCCGACCCCTCCTCGGCGCGGCGGCGAAACGAGGAGAACGGGAGCGTTCGCTTCTCGCGCTTGCCGCGAGTGCGCGCGATGTTGAGCATGATCCCGAAGATCCAGGTGCGAAGGGCTGAGCGGCCTTCGAATCGGTCGATGCCGTTGATGACGCCCACCCACGTGTCCTGGACGACCTCCTCAGCTACAGCGCGGCTGGGCACATGCGCCATCGCGAGGCGCAGGAGCGCGGGCGTCAGCTCGTCGACCAGCCGCGCGTATGCGTCGGGGTCGCCGCGCCTGAGCGCCTCGACCACCTCGCGGTCGCCCTCGGCTGCGATGGTGCGCTACTCCGCTTCGGCGACGGTGACGATCCGGCCCTTACGGCCGGGGGTGAACTCGACCTTGCCGGCGCGGGTGGCGAAGATCGTGTGGTCGCGGCCGATTCCGGTGCCGTCACCGGGGCGAAAGCGCGTGCCGCGCTGGCGGACGATGATCTCGCCGCCGCCGACCACCTGGCCGGAGAAGATCTTGACCCCGAGCATCTTCGGGTTCGAATCGCGGCCGTTCCTGGAGGAGCCGAGCCCCTTCTTGTGGGCCATCTAGGAATCCTCCTCCTTCGCCGAATCGCTCTTCTTCGCGGCTGGCTTCCGCGAGAGCATCTTCACGTCTTTTACCTCGAGCTTCGTCAAGGACGAGCGGTGCCCGCGGCGCTTGCGGTACCCCTTCTTCGCCTTGTACTTGAAGACCTTGATCTTCTCGCCGCGAAGGTGCTCTATGACCTCGGCCTCGACCTTCACCTTCTCGAGATCCGAGCCGCCGGCGGTGAACTTGTCGTCACCCGAGAACATGACCGGACGGAGGATTACCTTGGCGCCCTCGTCCTCGACCATGCGGTCGACAACGAGCACCGTGCCCTTCTCGGCGCGGTACTGCTTGCCACCAGCTTCAATTATCGCGTAGGTCTCAGCCATCGGTCGTCGCTTCCTCTGAGGCGCGTAGACGATTGCGGCCACCTCTGCGGCCTCGTCTGCGGCTTCCGGAGGCGCCGGATTCTAGCTCACCGTCCTCGGATTCCTCTGCGTCCGGAGTGTCGCCGTCCGGCTCCGCATCCACCAGCGAGGCGCTCGCCTGGGAGCGCGCGACCTCGTCGATCCTGACCAGCCTGCGCTCGCCTACGACCCGCCCACCGCCTGTCACGGAGACGATGTAGGAGTCGACGCGGGCGATCGCGTCCTCAGCCTCGTACATGTGCGGCTCCTCGATCGAGACAAGGACTTCGTCGCCAACTGCGAACGGCAGGGCGCGGCGCTCGATGTCGTCACGGCTGCCCTCCTCGGATACCTCGTACGTCATCACCGCCAAGGCGTCGCCGCCCTCGAAGTGAAAGTGCTTGCCGGTCTCCTCTTCCAACTCGTGAAGGCCGGAGCCCTCCTCCGTGAGTTTTGCGGCAACTCGGGGGTTCACGCGGATCAGGAACGCCTCGGGCTCAGGCTTTGAGGCCACCAGCTCGCGGAGCTTTCGGATCACGTTGATCGAGACGGTCTCTTCAGAGAGGATCACGCCCTCGCCCTCGCACGTCGGGCAGGTCTTCGTGAGGATCTCGCGAACGCCGTCGGTCACGTTCTGGCGCGTCATCTCGACCAGCCCCAGCGGGGAGATCTCGACCACGTATGTCTTGGTCTTGTCCTCGTCGAGCGCCTCGCGCATCGTCTTTAGGACCTGATCGCGGTTGCGGGACTTCGCCATGTCGATGAAGTCGACGACGATGATGCCGCCGATGTCGCGCAGGCGAAGCTGGCGCACGACCTCCTCGGCCGCTTCGATGTTGACGCGGGTGATCGTGTCCTCCAGGCGGCCCCCCTTTCCGCGTCCGGTGAAGCTGCCCGTGTTGATGTCGATGACCGTCAGCGCCTCGGCGTAGTCGATCATGAGGTAGCCGCCCGAGGGCAGGTCCACCCGGCGCGTTAGCGTTGAGCGCACGGCCTCCTCGGCCCCCTCGCGCTCGAACAGCGGCTCTGCGCCGTCGTAGGTCTCGACCTTCGAAACCAGCTCAGGCGCGGTGCGCTGGAAGAAGCTCGTCACGCGCTGGTGCTGCTTGGGGTCGTCGATCACCGCCTTGTCGAACTCCGAAGGCAGGACGTCACGCAGGACGCGGATCGAGAGATCGGCCTCCTGGAAGACCAGGTCCGGGCCCTTTACCTCCTCGCCGCGGCGCTCGACGACCTCGGCCAGCTTGTGCAGGTAAGCAAGGTCGCGCTCGAAGTCGTCCTGTTGCGCGCCCTGGGCCGCGGTCCGCACGATCACTCCGCCGTCGCCCTTATGGATCTTGTGGAGGAGCTTTCGCTGACGGTCGCGCTCGGCGTCGGGAAGCCTGCGGCTGGCCCCGACTCCCGCTCCCTGCGGCATATAGACCAGGTAGCGGCCGGCGATCGAGAGCTGCATCGAAAGGCGGGCGCCCTTCGTCTTCAGCGGGTCCTTGACCACCTGAACGAGGACCTCCTGCTTCGGCTTGATGAGCTCGTCGATCCGGCGGCCCTTGCCGTGGCCGCGGCGCGGCACCTTCTCACCTCCGGGAAGGACGATCTCGTCGACGTGCAGGAATCCGTTTCGCTCCAGGCCGATGTCGACGAACGCGGCCTCCATTCCGGGGAGGACGTTGTCTACGACCCCCTTATAGATGTTGCCGACGATGGAGCGAGAGCCGCGGCGCTCTACATAGAGCTCGGCCACTCGAGGCTTCTGGTTTCCCTTGGCCTCGAAGACCGCGACGCGGGTCTCGCCTGCGTCGACTGATACGAGAATCTTCTTCTTCAAGATTGGCCACCTCTCGACCGTTGCGCCGGAATCGGCGCGGTCCAGGCGTCGCCAGGCGAGGACGCAAGGAATGTGGCGTGCACTAGTGCACGCGAATGACTGAGGACGAAGCATGGCGGCGCCTGGGCCCGCCGCTTCGTGTGGAACGGTTGGGAGTTGGTCAATTAGCTCACCTCAGGAGCGGGGTGCCCCGCGAACCTGAGGAGAGCTGCGACTGAACATGGATGGACTGGAGCAATCCGAGCGCCAAGAACGTGACGATGACGGATGAGCCTCCAGCACTCATGAGCGGCAACGGGATGCCCGTAATCGGCGCGATCCCGATGTTCATGCCCACATTGACGAAGACCTGGAACAAAAAGGCGACGGCTATCGAGCCGGCGATGATGGTCCCGTATCGGTTCTTCGAAAGAGTCATGATGCGCAGCGCCCGCCAGATGAGCAGGGCGTAAAGGGACAAAATGAACGCGGCGCCCATAAACCCGTAGCGCTCCCCAACGACCGCAAAGATGAAGTCGGTGTGGCGCTCGGGCAAGAAGCCGTCCCGCGTTTGTGTCGATTCGTCTCCGCGGCCGGTCTTGCCACCGGCGCCGACGGAGATCAGCGACTGATTGATCTGATAGCTGGTGCCTGCCGCGTCCTCGCTTGGCGCGAGGAACGATGTCAGGCGATCCTCCTGGTAAGGCTGAAGGATCGGCTTGTCGGCCGCTGGGGCCACCACCAGGACAACCGTCACGGCGAGCGCCGCCAGACCGCCGATGGCTGCGATGTGCTGCCACGGCGTGCCGGCGATGAAGAGCACCGCGAAGGTGACGACCCCGTACACCAATGACGAGCCGAGGTCGGGCTGTAGGAAAACGAGAGCGCCCGGGATTCCGCCCAGGAGCAGGATCCGACCGGTCTTCCGCCACGACGACTCGTGCTGCGCACGGTCGATCACGACGGCCGCCAGGACCAGGATCAAGAGCACCTTGCCCAGCTCGGAAGGCTGGAAGGTGAAGAACGGAAGCTCGATCCATCGCCGCGAGCCGCGCGTCGCCTCGGCGAACACGAACACGAGACAGATCGAGAAGACCATCGCCGAGTAGATGCCGACGCGAAGCTCGCGAAACCGCGAGTAATCGACGCGCGCGACCGCCAGCATGAGCGCGATGCCCACGGTGGCGTAGATCGACTGACGGATGACGTAGAAGTACGGGTCGCCGGGGATGTCCTCGGACGTTGCCTGCCCAAGCGTGTAAATAGAGAATGCGATCAGGCCGATTGCCCCTGCAAGCAGGGCAAAATCAAGCCTCAGGACCCCCGCGCGCTCGAGCAGGCTCTCGCGCGGCTCGGCATAGGGCCGAGGCCGAGGCTGAACACGCGGCCTTGGTCCGCTTACTACTGCCATTACTCAGCCACCACGGTACCCGTTGTGGCCGTCGGAGTCGCCGCAGCCTCGTCGATCTGGCGCTGAGATACCGAAAGGTAGTTTCGCGCGTACTCTTCCAGGATCTCTCTGGCCGCAGGCGCGGCCGTGTCAACGCCGAAGCCACCCTTCTCGATCGTGTAGACGACCGCGACCTTGGGGTTGTCCGCAGGCGCGAGCGCCGCGTACCAGGCTTGGTCGTACTCGGCGCCATCCACGATCGTCTCCGCGGTGCCGGTCTTCCCCGCGATCTCAACCGGGAAGTTGCCGAAGACGGAATAGGACGTGCCGCCAGGCTCCATGGCCGCCGAGAGGAGGCCGTCCATGATCGGCCCGCGCCACGTGTCCGGGATCTCGACCTCGCGCGCGGGCGGCGGCGTGATCTCCTGGACGACCTGGCCTTCGGGGTCCTCGGTGCGAAGGCCGACGTGCGGGGTGACGACCGTGCCGCCGTTGCCAAGCGCCGAGTAGGCGACCGCGAGCTGGAGCGGCGCGGCCAGAAGGTCGCCCTGGCCGACCGAGAGGTTGATGTTGTCACCGACTGACCAGGGGCGGTCGGTGTCGCCGTCTTCGAAGAGCTCGTTTCGCCACTCGGGCGTCGGCACTCTGCCTAGCGCCTCGCCTGGCACGTCGATGCCGGTGACGTCGCCGAGGCCGAGGTCCATGGCCCAGTCCTGGATGTACTCGTCGCCGTCCTTTTCGATCTCTTCCTCGAGGCGAGCGCCAAGCGTGTAGAAGAAGACGTCGGAGGACACCTGAAGCGCTTCGCGCAGGGCGATCGGGCCGTAGACCTCGTCCCCGGCGTTCCGGAACTCCTGCGTTCCCACCTGGTAGAGGCCGTCGTCGTTGATGATCTCCGTCGGGGTCAGCGCGTCCGCCTCGAGCGCCGCGAGAGCCGTGACGGGCTTGAACGTCGAGCCGGTCGGGTAGCCGGCGGCGATCGCGCGGTTGAACGCGGGAGCGCCCGTGCCAGTCATCTGGGTGTCGCCGAAGATGGATTCCGCTGTGGCCTGAGAAATCTCGGGCTTGGCGAGCGCAGAAGGATCGAACGTCGGCGCCGAGCCCATCGCAAGCACCTCGCCGTTCTCGACGTCGAGCGCCACGAACGCGCCGCTCCGCCCGAAGAGGCCTTCCTCGCCCGCGGCCTGAAGCTCGGAGTCGATCGAGAGGACGAGGTCGTTCCCCTGTGAGGGCTCGCGAACGCTCGTCGGCCGGCCAGTCGGCGTGCCCGCAGCATCGACCGGGACGCGAGTCGCTCCGTTCACGCCGCGAAGGACGCTGTCGTAGGTGAGCTCCACCCCGTCCTGGCCGATCTCGTCGCCGGCCTCGAGCTCGGCGTATTCCGGTTCTTCGAGCTGCTCGGCGCTTACCTCCTTCACGTAGCCCAGGAGGTGAGCGGCGAGCACCCCCTGCGGGTATTGGCGCACGTAGACGCGATCGACGGAGACGCCCTGAAAGCGCGCCTGATTCTCGCGAACGAAGAGGACGACGCTGGTCGGAACATCTCGCTGGAGTGTCACCGGGCTCGACGGCAAAAGCTCCGTCTGCTCTTCGATCTCCTTGCGGACCTTCTCCAGCTCGAGGCCTGTCAGCTGCGCAACCTCCTTCAAGACCTTCGTGCGAGCCGCGTTTCGCTCCGGCAGCTCGTCCTTTCTGACCTGGAGGGCAAGCGCCGTCCGGTTGCCGACGATGGTCTCGCCGTCGCGGTCGAGGATGTCTCCGCGGGGCGCCTGGACCGTCACCTCGCGGACGCGGTTCCCCTGCGCCTCGGCGAGGTAGCGGTCACCCGAGAGCACCTGGAGGTACCAGAGGCGAAACAGGACTACTCCGAAGGCAATCAGCGCGACTGTGCCCAGGATCGCGATCCTCCGCTGGAGCGCCATGGGCTCGCGGCGGTCCTTGTTCCAGCTGCCGTCGCCAAAGCTCATCGGGCTCCTCCGACCGCGCGCCTGACGCGCGATCCCGGCGCGCGACGACGCCGGCGGACCGGCGGTCGCCGGCCGCGGAAGATGGGACGGCGCGCCGGAGCCTCCTCGAGGACGAGCGCGGAGCGAAGGGAGCGGCGGACGAGCGGATAAACCGGATAGGCGAGAAGGAACGCGAGCAGACCCTTGACGATCGCGTCGGCCACGATGGCGCCGCTGACTGGGGTGTCCACGCCAAGCGTCAGCTCGAGCGCGGTGAAGCCGGCGGCCGCCATCAGCGCCAAGGCGCCGGTCACAGCGGCGGGCGCAAAGACGCTGTCGATCTCAAAGCTCTCGCGATAGCGCCCTGCGAGGTACCCCACCGACAAGAGCACGAGGGACGAGACGCCAAGGGTCTCCAAAAGGACGACGTCCATCAGCATCCCGGCCGAGAAGCCGGCAACGGCGCCGACCACGGCGCCGCCCAGAAGACCGATCGCTGCGATCGCGACCGGGACGACGTCGGGCGACGTCCCGAAGATCGAGAGATACGAGAAAAAGGCGACCTGGAGGAGAACCGCCACCAGGACGATTGCTCCGAGCCGGACGTTGATCCAGGGAGTGAGGATCACGGGTCCACCCCCGGCCTCTCGGGGCCGCCCGTCAGGACCTCGACGTAAGTGAGCTCCTGGAAGTCCACGAAGGGGTCGACGGTGACCTGCTGGAAATCGACATCTCCGGTGGAGGCCTCGGTTACCGCCCCGACCGCGATACCGCGCGGATAGGCGGACGAGAGCCCGGTTGTCGGGTCGGACCAGCCGGCCGTGACCACGAACTGGTCGTCGGAGACCTCATCGTCGTTCGAGAAGAATTCGAGGATCAGCTCGTCTGGTTCCCCTGCCGTGGCCGAGACGATCCCCTGGGGGCCGTTCGGCTCGGCGACCGTCACGGAGACTCCGTTTCGTGGATCGGTGATGAGCTGGACCTGCGCGGAGGTGGAGGTCACCTGGCTGACCCGCCCGACCAGGCCGTCGGCGGCGATCACGGCATCGTCCACCTCGATGCCGTCGCCGGAACCCGCGTTGACGCCGACCGTGGCGTTCACAAGGCTGGGGGTGCGGGTCACTACGCGAGCCGCGACGGGCGTAAAGCCGAAACCTGAAAGCTCGTCCTTGTTGATCCCGAGGAGGCCGCGAAGCTCGTCGTTCTCGGCGTTTGCGACCTCGGCCTCGACCAGCTGCTCGCGCGTTTGGGCCAGTTCGTCGGCGAGCTCCTCGTTCTCGCCGCGGGCCTCCCAGGTCTCGTCGAACCAGTCGACAGCGTCGCGGGCGGGCTTAAGCGCGACGTTGGCCACGCTCTCGAGCGGCGAAAGTACCGTCGCCGTCCCGCGCTGGATCGCGTGAAGTGGGCCCGATTCAGCCTCGGAGAAGTGTGCCGAGAGCAAGATCAAGGAGCCGACGATCAGCCCGACCAAGACGGCGCGCCTTCGGCGTACCTGCTTGCGATACACGGACGTTCAGTCCGCTCTTGGATGTGTTGCGATGAAAATAGGCATTCGAATGCGGTCGGGATAGGCGGGAAATGGCGGCGACGGGGCGGCTCCAGCTCACGTTTCCGCGTGCCGCAACGGCTTCTATGCCCCGAGGGTCATTGGGAGGCCGTTCCGGTACCGGCTCCGCGGACCATCCGCTGCGGGCGAGTGTAGCGCAGGTTTTCCAAGCCGCAAGCCGAACTTGAGGCTATTGCAAAAGCCTAAGGGTAATTCTTCGCCTTAGGGTTTTCCTGAGGCCGCGATGCTAGTGCGGGATCGAGCGCCAAGAGCACCCGAATCGGCAGGCCGACCACGTTTGAGAAATCTCCTTCAACTCGATCGACCAAAAGGGATCCGAGGCCCTGAATTGCGTAACCACCGGCCCTTCCCCGCCACTCCTCGGAGTTCAGATACATGGAAATGGTGTCGTCGTCGAGCTCCGAGAAGGTGACCTGCGAGCGCGAGACGCCCGAGCGCTCGCGAAGCGGCGCGCCGGGAATGCCCTCGGCCCTGGGACCGATCAGGCAGACGCCGCTGAGCACCTCGTGCTCGCGGCCGGCGAGCGCTCGCAGCCGCTCCTCCGCTTCCGAGCGGTCCGATGGCTGGCCCAGCATCCGCCCGTCCAGAAAAACATCCGTATCGACGCCCAGGACCACCGCGTCCTCAGGTGAGCCCGCCGCCTCGAATCCTGCGAGCGCCTTGAGCCGCGCGTTTTCCAAAACGAGGCTCTCGGGATCTGGTCCCTCCCGGAGTTCTTCGACATCGGGCGCGACCGCCTCGAACTCGACCCCCAGCCAGCCGAGAATCTCCCGGCGTCGGGGCGAGCGGGAAGCGAGGATCAGGCGGGGCACGTGCCCCCTAAAGCTCGGGGAACCAAATCCCGATCTCGCGCTCGGCAGACTCGTCTGAGTCCGAGCCGTGGACCATGTTGAAGGTGACCTCGAGGGCGAAGTCGCCGCGGATCGAGCCCGGGGCCGCCTCGACGGGGTTGGTTGCGCCGATCAGTTGGCGGGCCGCTGGTACCGCCTCATGGCCTTCGAGTAAAGCGGCGACGAGCGGGCCGCCCGTAATGAATTCGACGAGCTCTCCGAAGAACGGTTTCTCGGTGTGCTCGGCGTAGTGCTCGTTGGCGGTCTCCTCGTCGGCCTGGACGAGCTTCAGCGCCTTGATCCGGAGGCCCTTGCGCTCGAAGCGGGCGAGGACCTCTCCGGTGAGGGCGCGCTCGAAGGCGTCGGGCTTGACCAGGATGAGGGTTCGGGACATGCGAGGACTCGCTTTCTTTTCGGCGTTCAGCTGTGAGCCCGGCGACGGGCCGGGCTCAGGAGGCTAGAGCCTTGGCGCGAAGGCGCTAGCCGTCGGACGGCTCGGCGCGGCGGCGAGGCGCCGGCGGCGGCTTGCTGGTGCGCCGGGAAGCCGGCTCGCGCGGCTCGGAGCGGCTTGACGACTGCTTGCGCGTGGACGGACGTTTCGGTGCGGGAGCGGCCTCGGCGTCGTCGCCGTCCGCGGGCGAGCGGGAGACGGGCCTGATCGCACGAGTCGCCCTGCCGGCCGCGGCCCGGCGGGAGGTCCGGCGCGAGGGAGCCTCGGGCTCCTTGCGCCGCGTCGGCGTCTCGCAATAGGGACAAAGGCTCCAGCGTGGATCGACGGGCTTGCCGCACGACTCGCACGGGTCCTTGATGCGCGCTCGGCAGTTGGGGCAGCGCAGATAGGTGCGCTCGACCGGGTGCTCGCAGTTCGGGCACGAGTTCTCCTCGAGCTGGCGAACGCGAAGCCCGGAGGCGCGGATCTCGAGCTCGCGCTCGCGGCGGTCCTCGACGAACTCCGGCGGGCGCAGGATCGAGTAGATGATCACGCCCAAAAAAGGAAAGAGCGAAGCGACGGTGGCACAACCCACCAGCACCGGGTCTTCGAGCCTGCGCCTGGCGTCGAGGTACGTGTAGGCGATCAGCGCCAGATAGACGACCACCAAGAACAGGATCAGGAGGTTGATCGCCAGGTTGACGCCGTCGTTTTCGATGCCGAAGATCGCGAGGGGCAGGGCCATGGGAATCGAGCAGTCTACTTCTCGCTCAGAGGCGAAAAGCCTTCCGAAAGAGCCTTGCACCGAGGCTGCCGCTAGAGGAAGAGGCGACCGAACAGGTATCCGAGGCCGAAGAAGAAGAGGATCACGACGGCCACGACGGCGGCCACAAGGCCCATCATGTGAAGAAGCTCTGAGCGTGCCCCGGGATCCATCAGTACCCGAGAAGGTAGTGCGACCCGGCGATCAGCGCCACCCCGGCAGGTTGGTCGCGGGCCAGCCGTAGCGTTTCGACGATCGCGCCGGCCGGGTCACGACAGACGCTCGCGGGCACTCCCGCCTCCTCGCACAGCCGCGCGAGCTCTTCGGCATCGACCGCGCCCGTCCCGGGCCGGCCGGCCCCTTCGAGCCGCCCGGGCGGAATCTCGGTGCACACGGCGGCCGAGAGCACCGGCGCGAGCGCCTCGATTATCCCAGTCGCATCCTTGTCGCCGAGAACCGCGAGGCAGGCGACGACCGGCCGCTCCCCTGACTGCGCCGCGATCGCTTCGGCCAGCGCCGCCGCCCCGTCCGGGTTGTGCGCCGCATCGCGGATCTGCGGCGGGTCGGAGCCGGTCAGCTCGAACCGGCCGGGCAGCTCGAGGCCTCGCACCGCGCGCTCGATTACCTCGTCGCCAAGCGGCCCGCACACCACCTCCGCGGCCGCGATCGCGACCTCTAGATTTCGCACCAGATACGGCGCCCGGAGACGAAACGTCCCAATTGCCCCCCTATAGCGTGGCGCGTTGGACGTTTGCCCCTCGATGAAGGGGCATCCGCGCTCCGCGGCGACCTCGCGTGCCAAGGCGTCGATCTCCGGCGAAAGCTCGCCGACCACCAGCGTCGACCCCGGGCGAAGGACCGCCAGCTTCTCGGCGGCGATCTCGAGCTCGGTGTCGCCGAGCCACTGCGTGTGGTCGAGCCCGATCGAGGTCAGCACGGTTGCGCGGGATCGCAGCACGTTCGTCGCATCAAGTCTGCCGCCGAGGCCCGCCTCGATCACGCCGACCTCGACCCCCGCGTCGCGAAGCGTCACGAACGCCGCGGCGGTAGCGGCCTCGAACTGGGTGATCCTCTCGTCCTCGCCGAGCGCTGCCTCGACCGAGGGCACTACATCCGCGACCTTCGACACGGCACGCTCGAACGCATCAGCCGCCACCTCCTGTCCTGAAACCCGTACCCGCTCGGCCCAGCGGGAGGTATGCGGCGAGAGATAGGCACCCGTCCTTCGCCCCGCCGCCTCGCTGATCGCCGCCGTCATCGTCGTCACCGAGGACTTGCCATTCGTGCCGACCACGTGGATCGACTCGAACTCGTGTTGGGGATCGCCGAGAGCCGCAAGCAGCGCCGTGATCCGCTCGAGCCCAAAGCGCCAGCCGATCGGATCGAGCGAGCCGAGCCAGGTCTCAGCCGAAAAGCCCACGACCTCTCTCGCTTCGCGACCGGTGGTGCGCGAGCCCTCGCTCACTCGAGCTCTTGGAGCTCCGCGCGGTAGCCCTCGAGCTTTAA